>ERZ1090863.160-NODE-160-length-45208-cov-9.610724_pt1 | contig 45208 bp, 39 predicted proteins | sample MGYA00478480_ERZ1090863 | MGnify/ENA primary metagenome ERZ1090863 (study PRJEB33644, sample SAMEA5815746) | chicken gut metagenome | biome: Chicken; feature: Gastrointestinal Tract; material: Caecum | place: Ireland | collected 2019-01-01 | study: A study of the...
ATCAAGAGCAGTCCTACGAAATGCTTAATATCATCCGAGATGGCGTTCCTACTCTGGCTTGCGTTCTGAACTTTGCACTCTATCCCCAGGGCTACTTCCCGCAATTGGGCATTACCACCGTGGTGGTGCCAGGAACACAGATAGGGGAAACCGCCCCAGATGACGAGGCCCGCTTCCTTAACAACAAACGCATTGAAGGCACAATTTCTGTCATGGTGGAGGAGGCTTTAGCCTTCTGCCAACGAAACATGAAGGTTCGCACCATCATAGATCCGGAGACAGGAAAACGGACAGACCGGACTGAGTACCCCATAGCTGCCATTCGCGAAGCGGTGCTCAATGCCTTGATCCATCGAGACTACAGCATCTACACCGAAGGTACCCCGGTGCAGGTCGACTTTTTCTCCGACCGTTTGGAGATTCACAGCCCCGGCAGCCTCTATGGACGGATGACAGTAGAACAGTTGGGCGTCGCCCGGCCAGACCTGCGCAACCCAGCCCTGGCAGTGATGACAGAGGTTCTCACCGGCGCAGAGAATCGCTACTCTGGCATTCCTACCATGCGCCGCACCTTGGCGGAGTATGGCCTACCATCGCCCAAATTTGAAAATCGTCGCAACGAGTTCGTAGTTACCTTTTACAACAGCACCGAAATGGTGGAAGAACCTACAAAAGATCTACACGTACGAAGAAAAGAATCAGATCTGCTGGCTTTCTGCCACATTCCTCGCAGCCGACAGGAGATTGCTGACTACGTAGGAATCCGTACAGTATTTTACGTCATGCAACACTATGTGAAACCTCTCTTGGATACCGGCAAACTGGCTATGACAATCCCAAACAAGCCCAAAAGCCGGAACCAGAAATACTATACGGTGTAAACTAGACAAGCATATCAAAACATTCAACCCAAATTCTTAGCCTTCTATATCACAAAGATTAATATGCTTGAACTAGCAAAGTCATTAAGCTAATTATGTGGTTAATTAGCAAAGAGAGTTTGCAAAATGAGGAGCGTAAATCAAACACATCCCGAAAGATTTGCGTGGCGAACCTTTCTTGCACGAACCAAGGTCGAAACGCTGATCCCGGTCATGTCAGCTACTTGCCGGTAGGAGTACCCCTCATCGAGCAGTGCCATCGCGTGCGCAATCTGCACCGGTCGGTATTTTTTCGGCCGGCCTTCACGGTAGCCAGGCTTCTGCCGCGCGAGCGCCTTGCCCTCGGCGGTTCGTTCCGCAATCAGGTCACGCTCAAATTCCGCGAAGCAAAGCATCACGTTGCGAATGAGTTTGCCTGTCGGCGAGTCATCCATCTTGCCGAGATTTAGGATGTGGACCGCCACGCCGCGGGAGAGCAGGTCCTCGAACAGCGCGGCGCCGGCTTGACCTGACCGGGCGATCCGGTCGAGCTTTGTCACCATCAGCGTGTCACCGGAGCCAATGGCGCTGAGCAGCGCGGTCAGCCCCGGCCGGTCGGCCCGGGCACCCGTCATGACATCCGAATAGACTTTTTCCGCTCCCGCAGCCTTGAGCGCAGCCGCCTGTGCCTCAAGGCTGTTTCCTTCTTTTGCCTGTCCCTTTGTCGAGACACGCGCGTATCCATAGACCATTTTTGCACCTCACTATCCTCATAACTCTTGAGTTTTGGCTACAAAAGGCGAGCCCAGCAAAAAAGCGGGCCTCTCCGTGCTCAAAACTCATAGTCAAAAACCAACTCCCTGTTTCAGTTAAAAACGGAAATATAACAAAAACCCTCCGGACAACGCCGAAGGGCAAAACGGCAAGAATGAGAGGTTCATTCATTGCAAATACATAAACTGCCGTCTTTGAAATAATCATATATCGAAAATAAAGGGCTGTCAACTTCTCTGATGTTCCGCTCTGTCAAATGCCTGCATTTGACTGCGCAAAAAATCTTCATCAGGGTGTGCATAGGTGCGCATCGTAAATGCGACATCTGTATGCCCTAATATCATAGATAATGCTTTTATATTCATATCATCTTCTACGGCACGTGTTGCAAATGTGTGCCGGAACACGTGATTTGTTATATCCTGAATCCCTGTTTCCTTGCGTAACCGCATGTATAAGCGCCGCAAATTCGTGTCATTGATCGGGTTTCCAACCTTATTATGAAAAATATAAAGATCACTCCTTTTCTTCGGTTCACTTAATAAAATTTGCAGTGCAAGCCGTGTCAGTGGTACATAGCGTTCTCCGGCCTTCGTCTTACTATGCCGTATATGAATGGTCTGCCTTGCCAAAGAAAAGTCCGGCCACTGTAAATGTCTCACTTCGCTGCGGCGTAGGCCCGTTTCCATCATAAAAATAGCAATATGTCCAAGGTGAATATGTGATGCAGCTTCAAGTACAGCCTGCTGCTGGATGCGCGTCAATGCGGTCCGATGCCCTTTTGGCGCCTCGGACGGAATCTCCAAATGCTGGATTGGATTGCGCTCGCATAATCCATTATCCGCTGCTTTTTGGAAAGCTTGATGAAAGACGACCCGCACCGTGTTCAGTTGCGAATAAGAGTATCCCTTGTGTGCCAAATTCGCCAATACATTTTGAGCAATCAATTCCGTCATCTGATCCACTGGCATGTCCATCGTATCGGGGAAATATCTGCACAGCAAGTGCCAAGCTGCATAATACCCCCTATACGTAGACTCTGCCCTGTAACCCAGAATGTACGTCTTCATCCATGTCTGTACCCATTCACTGATAGTCATTTGCTTGTTTCCTCCCACTTAACGTAGAATTTTGTAGAACGACTCGTTCGGCTTATCATAACATGACCTTCAATACAGACAATCTGGTTTCTATTACGGAAGCGAATCAAAATTTTTCTCGTGTTGCGCGTTTAGTCGATGAAAATGGTCCGGCAGTGATCTTAAAAAACAATGTACCGCGGTATGTTTTAATCGAATTCAGTCAATTAGAAGCAGAACAGCAGGCGGCTGATGAAGATGTTCTGCAGATTTCCAAACGTTTGATGGCCAAAAACAAAGAGGCCTATGAAAAGCTCTATCGGTAGCTTGGCCCATCAAAAATACGCCCCTTTTGCCAAAACGAAAGCCTCCTGGAAGAAATGCTTCCTGGAGGCCGAATTCTTTTTTAGCGCCAATTTCATACACGCTCTTCCCTTTTGGGGGATAGAGGGGGTATATATATTATTTCTTTTTTATTTAAATTCAATATCGCTTGCATTTGCTTCGATTTGCTTTATGTAAATGGATTTTATAGGATTTTATTTCCTTTTTCTCTTATGTACCGGCCCTTTCTTGTCCTTCTGTTCCGGATTCGGCACATGCGGCATCTGTGTAATCAGCCGATCCGCGTCTACATTGCCTACAGATTCCGGAGCATCCCCATATGCGGCACGGGCCAGCTCGCGAATTACAGAAAAGGCGAGCGCCGGCGGAAGGTCATCGAGATAATCAAACCACTCAAAATAAAACAGAAAATGATCTTTGTTGGACATACGATCTCCTCCAATTTTTTGCTTTGTCAAAATGGGATATGTCCTAAATTATGGGTAAATAACGGTATCGAACAGGCTTTCGCGCTCATACGCATCTAAATTGTAAGATGGTGCCTCGCCATGAAGGCTGTCGGGCTGCATGGGCTGGTCCTCCCAGTGCGCCGCTTTGAGCCAGTTTGCCGGAGAAGGGATATAGCGCCCACCGTCCGCGGTCCACTGCCGGCTGTGCGTCTGCCAGGAGATGGCATCCACCATTTTATCGACAAGAGACTCCGTCGGGGACACCCGGGCAAAAGCTTTGCGGGCGGCCTCGATGCCCGTCTTTTTCGGGTATGCGGTCCAGAAGCGGTCGAATCGCGCAGAAGACGCGGGCGAGAGCGGCGCTGTACGCCTGCGCCGGGGTTTTGGCGGCTGCGGCACGATTTCTATCGTATCAACGGGTTCTGTCACGGCTGCGGGCTGCTGCGCTGCCTGCTTTTGCAACAGACACTGCACAGACTGTACGACGGCCTGCGTGATCTGCCCGGTGATCCGGCTGATCACCTCCTCCGATAAAACCGGATTGGATGCCTCGACGGCCGGCACGTCGGCAGCTGGCGCTGCAATAGGCACAGACGGTTTTTCGAGCACAGAGTGAACAGGCGATGTTGCGGAGGTTGACGCTGCGGAGCTTTTTCCTGCGACCTTCGCAACAGGCGCGGATGGGGTTTTGCACACAGAAAGGACAGGTGGCGTCGTGTCTGTTGACACCGCGGACCGATTTTCCGGCGCCTCCGCAGCGGCCACGGCCGGCTTACGCGTTGGGAGGATAGACGGCTGTGTCGCGGGAGCGGAAAGGGTAGATTCTCCACAAAAGCTATCTTTGCGGGGCGCGAGGCCGCCTTTTCTGCCCGCTTCGCGGCGCTTTTCGCAGGTTTCCGCGTATTTTTCTGCGTCGCGCTGCACGGTATCCGATAAAATGCAGAGCATCATGTCGGCAGCCGCGTCGCCGACGCTTTCCAACTTCCCGCCCTCTGCGACGGACGCGAGCATCCGGATGGACTGATACGCGACGTCTGGCCGGAGCGTGTCGAAATACTGAAACCACTGAAAATAAACCATAAATGCTTTTCTTGCCGTCATTGTCATTTTGAGTTCCTCCTTCATTTTGAGAAAAGAAAAAGCGGCGGACTGTATCCATGCAGCCGCCGCTTTCGTATGTTCGTGTCTAAGTCTTTTTCTTTTTTGTCTTCGGAAATTCCATCGAGAAATGTGCCTTGCCGTCCTGGACGCTTAGCACAAAATAGGCGTCGTAGGGCTTGCCGGACTTGCTGGAAAGGCCCTTTTCCAGCACGCGGCGGTGCGGGCCGAGAAACGCCTTGGCCGCCGCCTTCGTGAGCTTTTTTCCAAAGTGTCGGAAATAGGCGTTGTCCTTCCACAGGACAAACTTGCAGCCGTCCCGGTATCCGGAACAACCAAACGCCTTTTCGCTCTCGTAAACCGGCCGCCCGCACACGGGACACTTGCCGATCTCTTCCCTATCTGGCTGCCGCTCCACGTGCGCCTGCGAGTAATCCTCTTTCAGATGATTGCGAATGGATTCTAATACGGCGTGCGTGAGCGCTGGAATCTCAGCGCGACCGGCCTTGATGTCCTCCTGAATCGTCCACCAGAGCGCCGTTAGATCGGGCTTTTTGATGTCGTCCGGCAAAAGATCGTAGAGCTGCCGGCCGTAGGAGGTCGAAATCAGGTGCTTGCCGTCGTCTCGCACATAGCCGCGCTTGACGAGTGTGGTGAGAATGGTGTCGCGCGTGGCCGGCGTGCCGATGCTGCCGTTTTCGCCCTTTTTATCCTTGTCCTTTGCCTGCAGGGCCGCTTTTGCCTTCGGGTCCTGCACGTACTTTGCGACCTGTGTCATATCGGTAATCAGGGTCGCCTGCGTATACCGCTTTGGCGGGCTTGTGTGCTTTTCGAGAATTTGAAAATTCTCAAGCCGCGTGTGGTAACTGCCTGCCGGCACGGTGCTTAAAGGCGTTTCCTTCAGCGCCTTGGCGGGGTAATGGGCCGCAAAGCCCGCATCGAGGATCCGCATAGAATTCGCTGCAAAGCTTCCCTTGCCGGGAATCTTAATGACCGCTTTTGTCTCTTCGATCGCGCGCGGCGGCAGGAACTGTACGAGATACCGCATAGCGATTTCCCGGTACACGTTTTGCAGGTCATCGGACAGCACCGACAGATCAAATTGTGCGGCCGTGGGAATAATTGCGTGATGCGCCGTCACATTGGCGTCGCAAAAGCACTTGGCGTGCAAGCTGTATTCCAACGGCAGACTGATCCCCAGGCGCTGCATAACGCCCGGCAGCAGCGCAGGGGCTTCTCTGTACTGCTCCTCATTGAGATACTGGCAGTCGCTGCGGTTGTAGGTGATCGCCTTGTATTTGTCGCGCAGCTCCTGCGTGAGTGCCAGCGTGCGGGATACCGGGATTCCATATTTCTCATTCATATGCGCTTGCAGCTTAACCAGATTGAAAGGCAGCGGCGGCGCTTCCTGTTTGCGCTGCGAGACAACACGGACGGTAGCCGGGTCGGGGATCGCGTCGGGAAGCGTTTCGAGAAACGAGCGGTCGGTTACATGGCCGTCCTCGTCTAAAAACGCCTTGTCCGGTTTCAAGAGGAATTCGACCGGGACGCCGTTAAGCTGCGCCGTGCCGGTCAGCTCGTAGTACGTTCTTTGCACGTGATTTTCAATCTGCCGGTCACGGTTTACGACAAGGCCGAGCGTCGGCGTCTGCACGCGGCCGACCGACAGCCCCTTGATGTGCAGCGTGAGGCCGAAAAAGCGGCTGTAATTGACGCCAAACGTATAATCGCTGATAGCCCGCGCTGCGGCAGCTTTGCCAATCGGCACAAAACGCTCGTTGGGCTGCAGATGCTGAAACGCCTTTTGGATTTCACTGGGTGTGTTGTCGTTAATCAAAACGCGCTGCACCGGTTTCGTGTTGTGAAAATAGGTCAGGATTTCGTCAATCAGATACTGGCCCTCGTCATCGGGGTCACCGGCATGGATGATGCTGTCGGCCTGGCCGATGAGCCGGCCGATCTGCTGGAGACGCTCCTCCTTGCCGGGAATCGGTTCCTGCGTCCAGGGCTCAAAGAAAATGGGCAGATCGGATAAACGCCACTGTGCATAACGTGCGTCCGCTTTCGCGGGATCTACTAGCTGCAATAGATGGCCATATGCCCACACGACGGTGCAGCCGAGCCCGGAAATGACGCCGTTTCTTTCCGGGCCCGGCAGCTTTAACGCTTGTGCGATGGCCCTGCCGAGTTCGGGCTTTTCGGCGAGAATCAATTTCATCAAAACACCTTCTTTTATTCCACCACAAAATTTTCGATGGAAAGATTATTGGGCACGCTCTGGCGGGCCGTGTCCACAAGCCATCGGCCGTTTTGCTGTACGCACCGCGCCGTCACCAAAATCGTGCCGCCTGTCTGTACGTCCCCGCCAGTAAGCTGCGTGAGATAGACGCCAAAGACGTTGATGGTGTTGGCGTCCACGACAGAGGTATAGGCGGCCGCCTGCGTGCAGGTCTGCGAAAATGCGGTGTTCTCGCCGTCGCCGCCCGTGTCGGACTGAACCGGCGTGTCGCCCCACAGTTCTTTCTGCGCGTGATCGGTCGCATAATTTTGAATCGCGTCAATCTGCTGCTGGCGCGTCGTCGTATTGGTAACCTGGTCGAGCACCTGCATGTATCCGGTAACAGCGGCGATGGCCGCGCGCTCCGCGTCGGACTGCTGTGCCGGCGGCGCGGATTCCTGCGGCGTGCCGCTTTCGGCCTGCGGCGCGTCCTCTTCCGCGGTTCCAAAAAACTGTTCTTTCATGGTGTCTGCGTTTTGCTGGAGCGTTTCGATGGTGCTCGAAAGCACCGTGTTGCGCTCGGAAAGTGAAACGATATAGACGGCTGCGCCGATCAGCAGCAGTGCTAACATGGCACTAATCAGAATTGCAGTTCGTTTTCGAATCAAGTTTCATTCCCCCTTATTTTTCATGCCGCCTGCAGCTGCTGTTCGTTCTGCAGGTACGGCAGCGGATCGACGGCGGTACCATTTAAGCGAATCTCAAAATGTAGATGCGGGCCGGTGCTGTCGCCTGTGCTGCCGACAAAGCCAATCGTCTGGCCGGCACTTACGGTCATACCGACCGAACACGCGACGCTCGACATATGTGCGTACAGCGTGACAACGCCGTTCCCGTCATCGATTGCGACGCAGTTGCCATAGCCGCCGTACCCCGAACCAGAGACGCCAAAGCCCGCCTGGATGACGGTACCGCCCATCGCCGCAACAATCTGCGCACCGTTGACCGAGCCGTCCGAAATATCAATACCCTTGTGGGTTGTGCCCCAACGTGAGCCAAACCCGGACGTGATGTTCGTGTGTCCGGGAACCGGCCACATCAAACTCTCCCCGCCCGCCGAACCTTCTGACACCGCATAGTGCTCCAAAACGTGCGGCACATACAACGGATCGCCGTACCGGCGCCAGCCCATTTTTTCCGCCATTATCGCGGAATAAGCCTGCGCTTTTTCTTGCGAGTATGTACCGGCCGCATAGGAAAACCAGCCAGGTCCGAAATTATATCCTTGCAGCGCCAGAGAAATCTGATTGATATCTCCAGGAGAAGGAAGGGGACCGTTTGGACTATACGTTTTCCCATCCGCGCTGGCGGCATACTGTAAAACCTGCTTGAGTTCCTGAATGCCGCATTCAATGGAATAGGCAGGATCGAGAATGCCGTTTGGCTGATGCGGATAACGTGTGTTGAAACCGCCCTCCGCCGCCTGCATAGGATCCGTGCCCTGGCCGCCGGATTCCTGGTCCATCACGGCAAGAATAAGGCCCACAAAGTCCTGCATGCCGTATTTCGCTGCTATCGTTTCCACTGTACTTTGATAAGCAAGTACATTTTGATTTGTACCCGTATACTGTCCGATGCCGGTGCCCAAATTCACTCCGCCGGCGGCTCCTCCCGACTGGTCGAGCACCGCGCCGATGCTTCCCGCGACGAGCACGAGAATCATAAAAAGCGGAAGAATCGTTGACAGGAGTATCGCCGTAACGATCTTTTTTGGACTCCAGAGATGTTCCATAAAGCCCTCCTTAAAACGCTGGCTCGTCCGACTGCGCGGATGGTTCCGTCGACTGTTCGATCATCTTCTTGTAAGTGAGCTGCGCTTTCCAGTGACTGCTGTCGTCCCCGATTGCCTTTCGAAGGGAAGCCATCGCTCTCTGGAGCGCCGCGCCGCGCGCCATCGCGTGAGTAATGCGCCGCCGCACAATAGGCGCCGCCGTCCTCTTTGTTTCCGTTTGCGGCGAGAGGCTTTTGGGGGAAGCAGAACGAATGGATTTTGCTTGTCCATCTCGTAGGGCGCTGTCGTATTTTCGCAGTTCTGTCAGGATTGCGTTTCCCATACGGGTGTAAAGATCCTTGATTTTGTTTTCCTTAAAGTCTCGATACGCCTGCATCTTGCCTTCCCCGTAAAGCTGCCGGTAGACTTCCCCGTTCCGATCGAGCGCGTGGAGCAGTTCCTGATAATCGGCAGCGTGGTACCGTTCAATATAGGCGGATGTGAGGGCATCGATCATGGGGCGCTGGAGCTTTAGCGCGTTCATGTTGTACTTCCACTTGCGCCGGTCTGCAGGGAGCGTGTGGTAAAGGTCTAAAAACTTTTTTCGCAGTGCGTCGTCGGAAAGAAACACGTCGGGACTGCGATTCTTAATAATGGTGTCGCGCGTGAGCGTCTGCAGGCGCTTCATTTCGTCCGCGTGATCGACAATGCAGTGCGCCATCTGTGATTTTATTTTCCGCAGCGTGTCCGGTTTCAAGCGTGAACGGTATTGCAGTTTTCCTCTGTATCGAATCTTTTCACGAGTCGGGTGCGGCTCCACAATGGCGATGTGAATGTGGATATTGTCTGTGTTATAGTGGATACTCGCCGCCCAGACAGCGGAATTCTGCATACCCTCATTTTTGAGCAGGGCCGCCACGCACCGCCGTGTCAGGTCACGCAGCCGCGCGTCATCTACCCAGCCGGACTTTGGTTCATAGATTCCGTACTCGGCCAAAAAGGAATTTTTAAAACTCAAAATGGGGCGCCAAAGCGGGCTTTCGTTTTCCTGTGCCTCGTCAAAAATCCTTTTCGTGACGCGGATCTGCTCCTCCGAAAAGGAATCGATTGTGGCGTTAAAAAGGCCGCTTCGTCTTTCCTTACCGCCGTCTTTTCGCTTGATGGGGTTGTCCATGTATCCATCAATGTAATCGGCGTATTCCCTATGGATCCGCTTTTGGATAGCTTCGTCGCGGTCCATATAACCGCACACGTATTCCGAATACGATCGTTTCCGATCGGGCGAAACGAAATCCATAATCATAAACACGTCCGGGTGACCGCGCGTCTGCACTTCTGTCATGATTTTTTCCTCCTATTCGCGGGGCGCAAAACGCCCTTTTCATTTTTATTTAGAGCAAATCCGGATCGTCCTCTACATAAAGCGGTTGCGTTTGTGGCGGCTCTGCCTTCGGATGACTCTTCTTTGTGCGCGATGCCTGCAGCTCCTTCTGGTAGTATTCGCGCGCTTCTTTGAGCATCCCGGAATCGTACGGGTTAAATACCTGGTGGCGGAATTCTCTCGACGCGTTGTTCAAAAGCAGCAAGGATAAGTGCGCGTCGCGCGCCGAGGCGCGCATGATTTTGAGCACTTGCTGATAGATGTCTTTCCTTTGTTCGAGCTGCTGGGCGAGCGTTTGGTATTCCGTAATTAAAGCGGAAAGGGTATGCGACAAGTTCGCAGTTCCTTTCGCCTTTTGAAACGAATCCAAAAACGCAAGTTCTTCTTTTGAAAGGTAAAACCATCGCTTATCTTTTGTGTTAGACATCTGTTTTGTACTCCTTTTTTCTTATAATCTGCGCCGCAAAAGCAGCCGAAAATCTCATTTGAATTCGTCTTTGAGGTCTTCAAAAAACGCGTTAAACTGTTTTAACGCGTCGCGCGTCTCCTCTAAAACGGGAACGATTTTTTGCAAGAGCAGGACCGCGTTGTCACGGTTATACGGGTTATAAGTGGAATCCATCGCGACCCGATCCAACAACCCATTGATATACGCATTGCGGCTTTGGCCTGCCTCTTTCGCGAGGGCATCCAAAACTTTTGCGGTCCCAAGATCGACATTTCGCAGCGTGATACGCGTGACGGGCGCACCCGGATTTTTCATGTTGCGCACCTTCTTTCATTTCATTGGTTTTAAGCGAGAATCCCGCCCGAATAGTGGTTCCGCTGCGCAGGAAAGGGAACGAATACGTGCCGCCGCGTAAACGCGGCTGAAAGATTTTTTCTTTGCTGGCCTGGTCGCTGCGCTCCTGAAAAATCGGAGGCCATCAAAGAAAAAACAGGATAAGGGAAACATGACATCACTTGCGTGATGTGCCCGGCAGTGCCGGGCGTTTGCGTGACATCACAATTTCCCGTAAAGGTGGCCTTTCACCATTTAAAAGTGGCCTTTTGTCATCTTGTGATGGCCCTTTGCCATCTTACATAAAAGACAGAGTGGCCTTTTGCCAACCCAATTTTTTACGAAATCGGCGTATAAGTAATCCCCGACTGCGGCGCGGATGACGCAGCGGTCGCAGAAGAAGTGGGAGCCTGCGACGCAGGCGTGGAGGAAACCGGCGTCTCTGAAGACGCAGATGGAGAAGAAGAAACAGCCGGCATAGAGCTCGACACGGGTACGGATGGCCTGCTGGACGATTCCTCAACGGCCGCGTTTTCTTCTTCATAGGTGCGCGTTGTGCCGGTCTGCAAATCGTGGAGTTTCAGTTTTAGCTTATCGATTTTGCCCTGACAGGCTTCGATGTCTTCCTCGAACGATTCGTTTTTATCCTCGAGCGATTGAATCTGGGTCTGCTTATTTTGGATTGATGCGTTTGACCCCTGCAGCTCTGAACTGGTCTGATACGCCTGCTCTTTTTGGATCGACGCAATGTCTTTTTGCAGCCCTTCTATGGTCTGCGTATTCTGCGAAATCTGTTTTTGGTACGTCTCGATCTGCTCGTTTTGACTCGCGATATTCCTGGAAATGGATTCGACGGCGTACTCGATTTCCGTTTTTGGGGCGAGGGTCGTGTCCATTTGCACGGTGCGCGCATCTGCGTTAAAGTGCGCAGGCGTGTCGTCCTGCGAAGTATCCAATACATTGCCTGTGGAAGAAGTGAGGTCCCCCGTTTCCGCGCTTTTGAGCGATGAAACGTTGTCGCCAATGCGCAGAGAAAGGATCTTCCACCCTTTCGGCAGGTCGTGCATTTGTACGATCAAGGTGTCGTCATCGCTGTAAACAACGGCGCAGGGCAGCGGCGTTGTCTGGCTGTTGTCGCTGTAAAGTTCTGTGCGAAACTGCAGGCTGCTGCTGTAAAGATACCCGCTCTGAACGATCTGAAACGCAGCCTCCATGTAATTGGAATCGGGGTTATACCTCCAATCTTCGAGGACTAAGGAAACAGAATCTGACGTGTGAATGCTCGTGCCGAAATCCGTGCTGGTGATGTTGCTCGTATCCGGCATCCAGAGCTTCGTCGTAAAGAAAAAGCCGAATACACAGAGAATCACGACCAAAAGGGTTCGGTACGTGTGCATTTGATGGTCCGAGGAAGGATGCGTCCGCCGCTTGACGGGTGTCTGCACCGGCATGTTACGCACCTCCTTTGAAACGCTCGACGAGGTCCTTTTTTGTCGCGACCACAGACATGTGGAGGTTCTGTTCGCCGGTCAGAAGGATCGCCTCACCGGTTCGAAACTGCGGGATCGCGGCGAGCTGGCTTTCCGTGATACCGTCTCCGAAAACGCTGTGCAGAAGCTGCGTGGAATTCGTGTCCTGCTGCATGATGAACTTGTATTGCACGAGTTCAAACAGGCGTTTGAGTTTATCGAGCGCCGGATCGCCCTCCTTTGCTTCCGGCGCAAAGTCGCGGATGGACTGCGACGCAAAGAACAGAGATGTAAAAAATTTGCGGCCTTCGCTGATGATGCGCTGCATGAAATCGAGCACCATCTGGTTTTTCGTGTTGATAAACCGGTGCGCCTCATCGATGATTAAGAGAAGTTTTGGCACCTGCCAGATGGGTTCTCCGTGTTCATAGCGTTCCTTGCTTTCCCCACCGATGCGCGCCACATCGGCGAGCATCAGGTTTAAAATATTGAACAGCATCGCGTGAAAGATTTCGTCTTTCATATTCGCGATGTTCTGGACGTTATAGACCACAACGTGCTGGTTTGTGAGATCCGGAAGAGACGTCGTAGAATCGAAAAGATCCGGATAATTTTCGACGAGATTTTCAAGCGTCAGCTCGATATTTTCGAGGCGCGTGCGCTTTGACGCAGACAGGTTCGAATTGACAAGATGCTTTTCCCGATCCGTGTAAAGATCCTCGCGGACAACGGCGAGCAGGTCGCTGAGCGTCGGATATTCTTCTGGCGGCCGACCCGCAAGAGGACCGCCATGGCTGCCGTTGAGGGAATTATAGAGCCCTCTCTTTTCATAAAGGCGGCGGACGTACCCCTCAAATTCATTTCGCTCGTAGTCCGAGGAGTCCGGCGTAATGAACTTATAGATCGCGTTTAACTTTGAGAGATGCTGCGCAAACGTTGTCTTTTCACTGCCCGTGCCGGCGAACACTTCCGTGCAGTTGATGCGGCCGGACGTGCCGTCCATTGCGATTACCGTGCCGCCCAAAAGATTTGCCAACGTCGTAAATTCGCCGGTACAGTCGAGCACGCGGATGTAATGGCCGCGGATTGCGTAGTTTTTCATGAAGAGCTTTAAAAGCGTCGATTTGCCAGAACCCTTCGTGCCGACGACCACCATATCGTAACTCTTGCGGGAAAGCGTCTTCTCAAAAAGGTCGAGGCAGACCTTGCCGCCGGAGTCCGTGTCCCCAATGTAGATCCCGTGCGGATCCAAAAGCTCGACATTGTTAAACGGCCACGACAGCCCCAATGCGTAACTCGGAACGCCGATGCCGTGCCGGTGGTTCGTATTTTTGTGCTGCTCATGGCAGGACTGCGTGAGTGAATGGAACGCGTATTCCTGCTCATTTAAGAGCAGTTCCGCCTGAAATTCCATCTGACGCAGGCGCAACTTGACGTCCTCTAAATTTCGATCAAGCTGTGCGCGTGTCGCGCCGTAAACATAAAGGCGAATCTGCAGTTCCTTGATCTGTTCGTGGTTTTGCACGATGTCTGCCTGGATGTTTAAAAGCAGCCGGTGCTTATTTTCCGTGTCGAGCGCCTGCTCGGACGAGCGGGATTTGCGGGATTCCAGCTCCGCGATGGAGCGGTCGAGCTTGTACTTAACGGCCTCCATATCCATCGCGCCAATATCGATAGTGACCATCGCCTGGTCGATATCGAGCAGTCCCTGCAGCCAGAAATCTTCCGGTTCGCTGGGCAGTTCCAACACCGTCAGGCAGGCGACGTAATAGGCGCCGATCTGGATGTACTTCGGGTTATGAAACTGGATGTTCCCCGCGGACTGGATTTTCGTTAAGAGCAGCGGATTATAGCCCTGCTTCTTCGCGAAGGCCGGATCGTTTTCAAGGTATAAAATTTTGCGGGCCGGTACGGAGGCCGCCGCCGCTTTTTTTACCGGCTTTATCGGCTTTGCCGGTTTCGTTTTTTGTTTCTTCATCCGATTTTCCTCCCTTTTAGATATCGATCACGCGCGGCAGGTTGTAGATTTTTTCTAAGGTATGCTCCTGCTGCTCTAACGTCATTTCGAGCACTGGTATGGGCGACATGCGGAAATGCCGCTTCGATTTGAGCAGCGTGTCCATATCGGGTGCGAAGAGCATCACAAAGAGCTGGCGCTGGATTGTCTGCGCGTCCATAGCCTGAAACTGCTCGATATTCTCTTCGAGCATTTCCTGATAGGCGGGATTATCGGTCTTGCGCATGTACATCTCCAGCTCCTCCTGATAGGGTTTCGTGTTCAGCGGCGTGTTGAGGGCGAGAAGTTTAAAATCCACCGTGCAGCGGCGGATCAGCTCCATAAACAGCCCTTCACAGATCTCGATTTCATTGTCCAGCGCATACGTCAAACTGCGGCCGCGTGTGCGCAGGATTTCCATATGGGAGCCGTCCTTTAAAAGGAAATGGCCGTAGCCCGGCATATTGAGATTCCGCACCGTCGAGCGCACATCCGTGACATCCAGAAACGTGCGTTTGACGAGTTTATTTTCGGCGCGGAGAATTGCCTGGGCCTCGGCGGCCGCAGCCTTTTCGACCTTTCTTCGTTCACGGGACGTCATCTGGTCCGTCGTTTCGGCCTTTACCAGAATCCGTTCCCCTGTTTTTTCATCTATGCCGTTTCCGGTCGTTTGAACTGCTCCCTTTTTCTGTGCGGCTTTTTCCTGCTTCCGAGCAGCTTTTTCGAGCGCTTTTCGGACCGCCGGGTCTTGTAAAAGTTCCTCATGCATTTTTTCAGGATTCATGTTCATCTGCATCTTCCTCCTTTGCTGAAAGCGCCCACAGAATGGACACCCCTTCGTCGCGGACCGGATTGAGCATAAAGACCGTCGAGCGGCCATTTGCGAGCATCAGCAGGATGGCCTCCCAATTGCGCTTGCCTGGGTTCGTCTTTTTTGCCGGCAGAATCAAATAGACCGAAACAACCGCAGCGGCAAGGTAATATGGGATCAAAAACCAACCGTTCACAAACGTTGAACAGGCTAGAAAAAATCCAAAAGCCACGCCAAGCGTCGCGAGGTCCTTCAAATAAAAAGAGTCGCGGCCAAACGTGAAGAGCTTAATTTCCTCTGTCAAATCTTTTGGGATAAATGCGGTATGTCGCATAATAATGTTTCCTCCTATTTAGACTGCTTTGTTTTTCGATCAAGCGTGTGCTTGACTGCCGTATTGCGGCCCAAGTTGTACGCGCGTTTCGCGGTGCGGATCGGGCGCGTAAAGCGGTTATTGTCCTTCTGCGCGTAGGCGTTAATCCGACGGTGCAGGTACTCGCCCGCCGTCTCCCCATAACCGCGCTGGCTGTATACGGCCTGCCACTGCGGGTCGGCGTATTCGTCTTGCTCCCAGCCGGAGTCCCCTCCGGATGCACCATCGGACATGGGCGCAGTTCCACCATCAGGCATCTGCATATCCATTCCAGCGTCAGAACTAGACGGAATTGCGCCAGCCGCACCGACGCTGGAGCCGACCGCTCCGGACGCTAGCTGCATTCTGGCCGCCGAGCCCGCCATGGGCGGCGCCAAGTGCATTGAAGTACCACCGCGCTGCATAGCCGCCTGAGCGGCCGCGTGCGCTGCACCAGCAAATCCCCTCTGCTGCGGATTCTGTAAAGGCGGCGCAGAAATCCCATGGCTTGCAAGTGCCTGGCTGGCCTTCGCAAGGTTTGCTTCTACCTGCCGCTGCAGCTGCTGGCGCTGGATGGTCTTTTGCAAGCCTCCGGACACCGCCGATGCCTTGGCAGATGTGTCTGCATCTCCTTCTACGGCCCCCTCAAATCCTGCCGACGGGACTGGGCCTTGTTGGCTCTCAGAGTGAACCGATGCCGCCGGTCTCGCCGCACCAGCGCCTGCGGTCCGCGGGAAGACGCCACTGCCTCCGGCCGCGGCCTCTTTACCGCTTTTATTCTGCGCGCTGGCGGGCACTGCGGCGCCCACACTTGGCGCTGCAGCTGCATGATTGCCGGCCGTGCCAGGCGCTGTGCGCGCGGAAGACGGCGCCTGCACAGAAGGTGTCTGTGCGCTAGCAGGCTGCTGCCGTGTAGCGCTTTGTTTGCTTCCGTCTGCTATTCCTTTGAGGAATCCTGCCGCCCCTGCAACGCCGCTGGCGGCGCGCGACGTGGCGCTGACCGCCGTATCGAAGGCGCCTTTTCTGCCAAACAGGCCACCTACCCGCGTACCGTCAGCCATGCGTGTGCCAAAGAGGCCCTGAAATCCAGCTTTGGCGGCGCGGCCAATGGTCTGCAGGCCGTAAAGCGTCCCGATGGCCGACTTCGTGCCGATATCCATACCAAACAATTTCTCAAAAATATCCGGCCCGTCGATCACCGCCCAGCCGAGCGCAATTTGGATGATGACCTGTCCCAGCACGGACCAGCCGGAATGCAGACCGCTTGTCCAGGTGCCGATCGCACTCTGTGCCAGGATGTAGAGCTGGAGCATTAAAAACGTACCGAAAAAGGCCGCACAGCTGCTTAAAATGCTGTAAAGACACTGTTTGAGCCGCTGCATCGTGTGCAGGTCGATAAACGCGAGAATCTGTGCGAGCAGCTGCTTGACGAGCATCTCAAATAAAAGCCGCACGAGCTTAATGCCGCATAGTCCCAACACGACAGTCATGACAAATAGAGGAATCAATATGCCCATCCAGTTAAAGTTCCATCGATAATATTGGCCGGAAAGGATATTGCCGGACGTGCCGTCATTGCCGATACGGCCGTCGTTCAGCGCCTGGAGAGTCTCTTCTCCATCCGAATTTTTGACAACCGTGTTGTTCCAGAATTTATCTTCTTCCGTCACGTCGTTATCAAAAATTCCGCGCAGACCGACCATTTCCGTCGGATCAATGTGCGTCAATTCATAGTCACTGCCGTAGGCGCCGATGGAGGGGCGCAGGTCAATGGGCGCTTCGGCCGGATTTGCCTTCCACTGATCGAGGGTGCTGTCTGTGTCCTCCGTGCCTCGCTGCAATTGATTGAGCAGATTGGCATCATCGAGTTTGAGCATATCGTAGGTGCCGTTCATGATGATTTGGTTGCCGATTTTCTCCTCGGCGCCGGGAATCATCTGCGTCAGCTGCCAGGTCAGCGCAAACGCGCCGCCTACCAATGTTGGAAGAGACACCGCCACGATTAAGCCGATCACAACGTTTTTCGCGACAGTACCGACTTTTTGCGGCTTCACGATATATAAGATACCGACTGCCAAAACAGCCAGGGCGATCAGCGCCATAAAAACGAAAACAAGGTTCTGAATCTGCGAGGAAAAGATACCGTTTCCCCATTCGCTTGCATCCGTGGGATCTGAGCCGTAAAAGAGGTTTCCCATGTTTTCGGCGACAGTAAAGACTACATTCTGAAACCCATTGACCAGAAAGCGCATCCCACAGATCACGGCCCAGCCGATGTGCCGGAAAATGTAATAAATGAGGTTATTGCGCGGCAGGTTGCTGGCATCGATCCAGTTAATCACAACGTTATCGTCCGTCTCCCCGCTGGCGTACGCCTGCACACACGTGCCGCACACCGCGAGGGCCGTCAAAAAGATCAGGACAGCAAGGGACGCCATCGTCGCCTGCCATTTTCTTCGCTCCCGTTTTCCCGATTGAATGGTTACGGGTTTTTTCATAGGCCACCAATTCCTTTCCTATGTGTTGTCAGTGAGCTGTTTTAACTCTTCACAAAGCTGCACATATTTTTCGGGCCCTACCACGCCGAGTCCGGCCTGTTTTTCCAAAAGGCCCTGCAGGTCCGTGATGGATAACCGCGGAAGACTTTGTGTCTGCTCTTCCGTCAAATGCAGCAACGTGTGAAACGTTTCTGTCAAGTACCTTTGGTCCTCTTCTGAAATCTTTTCAAAAAAGGGCTTTTCCTCTGTATCCGACGCAGAAAAAGCAGTCTCCTCGGTTTCATCTTCCAATTCCCCCGTTTCTTCTGCTACCGAAGCGCGGGCTTTTGCCAAAGGATCGTACTGCTGTGCCTGCATCTCTTCCAGCGAGATGACGCCTTGATTGAGCGGATCATAGGCAATTTCGTCGAGCTGGACATCGATGTGCGTGCAGCTAGCGGCCAGATTCAGATCGTCGAAGGAGCGGTCCTGCGGGAAGGTGTGTTTTAAATACTCAAATCTCGGTTTCATGCGTGTCTCTCCATAATTGAAAATCGGTGACGGCAGCTCGGACTTTCCTTTTTCATAAGCCATGGTCGAGCGCACCACGACAATTTCTCCGAGATTTAATTCCGACAGCGCGCTCTCATCCAAAAGCGGTTTTGTGTCCGTGCTTTCTTGCATGTTTTTCTCTAACGAAAGCGGATTTCCGAATCGCGAGACGGATGCGACTGTCTGGCTGCCAATCATCGCCGAAAAGGTTTTCAGCGTTTCCGGGTCGTTGGATTTTAGATAGAACTGGTTGCTGCACTGTTCGCGGATCGTTTTGGCGACATCTTTTCCATACGACGCGTCGAGCTGGCTGTAAGACTGGATGACCAGGTCAAAATAGATGTTACGCCCCAGGCAGTCCGACACCATGCTGCTGACATGCGGCAACGGCGGAATGTTGCCGAATTCGTCGAGCTCAAAGCGCACCTTGCGGGCGCATTTGTTGCCGGGCATTTTATCGGCCCGCCGGCAGAGCGCCTGATATAGCTGCGTGATCATCATCGTGAGGACGAAATCATTGCTGTGGTCCTGGTCCGGCGTCACTAAAAACAGCGCGACCGGATGATCCCCAAAGCCGATGTCCTCAAAATCCAGATCATTTTTAGCGGTCAGTTTTGCCACCGGGGTCAGTAAGAACTGCGTGAGCTTTGCGAGTGCCTCGGCCGTGATGTTGCCCTTCGTGCGGTTGTCCGCAACGTTGACCGGCGAATACTGATATCTGGCCGCCCAAGTGCGGTGCATGATGTACTGGTCGAGTAACGGCGGCGCCGCCTCGCCGTTTTCGTCTTCTCCCGGCCGGCAATAATCCACGATAAAGCGCGCGACGGAATACATGGTGATTTTGTCGTACCATTTTTGCGCAGCTTCCTCGTTTCCCGCCTCCAACTGCTTTTGCGCCATCTCGCAGCAGTCACAGACAACGGCCATAATGGCAGCCGTCGTAATGGCAGTGCCCCACTCCTGCCAGATCTTTTCCTTAGCGTTGGGGTCAAAATTGATGATGTACGCAAGCGAGCGCGCATACGTCTCTGCATTGGACGCCTCCGCGTCGGCCAAAAGGATCAGTCTTCTTTTTTCGGCAGACTCTTTTGTCTTTGCCGCCTCATCTTTTAGGCGCAGAAACGCCGCGTACGCCTTTTCAACGAGCGCCAAAGGATTGTAGCTCATGCCGTCCATCGGCGGCTTTAAGCTGAACACATGCACATCATAACCGCGCGAACGCAGCGTCGGGCCGGCCTGCGCCGCGAGCTCGCCTTTTGGGTCAGAGAAGATCATGCTCGGCTTGTCGCGCAGATTTTTCACACGGCTGTTAATGTCCGCAATCGGGAACATCAGAAACTCACCTTTGCCGGAACGCGTCATGCCGAGGATCAGGTTGTTGACGCGGCCGGGATCTACGAACAGTTTCTTTTTGTACCGGCTAATTGGAACGCCGCCGGGAAAATCGAGGTCGCCCAAGGCGCCGCCGGCCGTCGGTTCTTCCCACGACTCGGGAATACTGATATACTGGCGCTTTAATTCTGCAAGTGTAGCCCAATGCCTGTGGCCTTTCTGGTTGCTATCGGCCAGGGGTTCAAAGGCATATACCATCCGGATGCCAGTTCGAATCGCAAGAATTGCGGAACCGACAGCGAGCAGGATATAAAACCATTTCCAGTCCGGCACGATGGAGAATGCGTGCAAAGCCATCTGTGCAGAAAAAGCCGGAAGTTCACCGCGCATGACAGGCGCAATCAGCAACGCCAGCAAGTGACAGCACCACGCAATCACGAACCACTGCACCAAAGCCAAACAAACGCAAAACGCCGCGACCACCGGCTTACGCGAAAAAAAGCGCTGCACGCGGTATCGCAGCTTCTCTTTCGGTTTTAAGTTCATCGATTTTTTTGCAGTGCGCAAAAGCAAAACAATCCCTCCTTAGACTGTGTTTTTCTTTGGGCTTACTGAGGGGCATAAAGCCGCCACACTTTATGCCCCCGATAAACCCAAAGGGTTTAGGAAAATCCGTTCATTGACTTAATCAAATTCGCGACACCGGTGCTGCCAAAAATGCAGATGGCACCAACAATCAAGCATCCAATGTCGAATTTGGCGGAGCGCACGGCTTCCTGGCCTCCCAACTGCCACTTGATGCCGATGCGGACAAGGCCGAAGATCGTGACCCCACCGCCGATGACAAGGGCAACGGTTTGGATGTATCCGATGGTTTCCGAGAGCTGCGTCGTGTCCGGCGCGGCGAAGGCCGGCATCATCGCCATAGCCAGCAGCGTGCAGAGCACCACAAGCCAGGCGGCAGACCGGAGCGTATCGGAATTTCTGAGATTGTGTTTTTTCTTCATTGGAATCTGTCCTTTCTCTATTCCTGTTTTGCGGCGTTTTCTTCGAGCAGCAGCAGCACGCCCTCCTTGTTTTCGCGCAGGACATGGAGCAATAGATCTCGAAACGCGGTTTCCTGTTTTTGTTTCCATTCGTGGACCCAGGCATCATACGACGATCCATGTGCACGCAAATATGCGTCCACAATCGCGCGGTCATCCGGATCCGGTGCAAAAGCGGGTTTCCGTTTTGCAGACTTTGGCATTTTCCTCACCTCCTCTCACAGCGCGCAAACGCGTCACGCCGGCTCTAAATCGGGTGTTATCGTCCGTTTTCTTTTCGGGCTCTTCTCGAGCCCCTGACTAGGGGACTTCGCTTTTTTCCTTTCCTGTACGCTTTGCAGGTACTCGTTGACATCCTTCCCCTCCTTCACAACGTAGCGCCGCAGCTCAACAGAAGGAAACTGTTCCTGTAAAATGCGGGCCGCGCGCTTTGCTGCGAGATTTCCCGCGTCGTCGTTATCAAATGCGAGCACGAGGTGCTGAATATTCGGATTTTCTTGTAAACGCCGCGTGAGGACATTGAGCTTCCCGGTGCCGGTGGTTGCGAGGTAGCTGACGTCCATTGGATCCTTGCCGGCGTCTTTACGAAGTGTCATAATGGACAACGCGTCGATGGGTGCCTCCGTCACATACAGTGTGTCGGATTTATTGTCGACATACCAGCCGGAAGACTGATCGCTGCCCGCGACGTCGCGCCGCCAATGGCTGTGGCTCCACGTGGAGCGGCGCGTTCCAAAAATCTCTTTGCCGTCCTGGCTGCGGCCGACAAACACAACGTTGTGCGCTGTATCCTCATAAAGCAGACCGCGCTGCTGGCAGGCATGTACAACTTCATGATCGATGGCGCGGGTCTTGCACAGATACGCATACAAGTGTGATTTCTCTGCACTCTCCCCGCTCTGGAAGACGTCCGGCAGCCGAAACGGTGGTTTTTCTGCTTCCTTTTCTTTTGGAGGCGGTGTATGTGTATGCTGCCGCGCCGGTTCAGCGCCCAAACGGTATGTATCCTTAAGATAGTGAATCGCCTCCGCAGCGGAATGTACGGGAAGCCCCAGGCCGTCAGCCTCATTAAAGTGCAGGACAAAATCGATCACGCTGCCGCCGATAGGCCGGCCATCAGAAGTGTTCTGCGCTGTCGAAAACCGGCAGAATGTGTTGGTCGACTCATAGAACACGACAGAATCGTGCTCCTCGAGCGAATGGTGCGTACCGTCTCTGACGACGTGATAGCCGAGATCCTGCGCGAGATCCAAAATATTGATGCGGTTTTTGACTGCGTCCATCTCTTCCCGGTACTGCTCGTCCCGCCGGCGGGGCCTTTCCGCGCGCGCCTCCATCGAGTGTACGGCAGGCGCCGGTTCCTCTTCTTTTCTATCCGTGGACTTTACAGGTTCGGAATTCTGTGCTACACTGTCCTTATCTATTGAGCCGTCGGGAGTTTTCTCCTCGCGGCTCGAAGAGCCGGCACTTGTTAAGCCCCGTGGCAATTGTAGCTGCGCGTCCCTGGCAAGCTGCCGGCTCTTTTCTTTGTCCTGATACAGGAGACCTCCCGCCTGCATCACTCTTCCGAGGAAGCAGTCTGGAGAGAGGTCTCCGTTTTCGTCTATGGAAAGGAAATTTGTGCGGCCGTAAACGCTCGTGATGAAATTGGAATCGATTCTCTCCAACGCATAGCGCCCTCGTCCATCCGGACGAATCGAAACCATGATGGGCAGGTTGTCCGGGTCAGCCTGTGCCGTAATGACGACCAAATCATCGGCGTGCGTCAAGGAACGGGCAACCATGGCGGGAGATTCCAGCATCTGGGGCAGCTGCTTTATCTGTTCGACGGGCAGTCCGTGATACCGTGTGTTCGCGGGATCTTTAGGGTGGACAATGTTTTTCAAATGTCTCTGCGTAATCAACATAGGAAGCTGGCGCAGCCCGAGGTCTGTCAGGACTTTCGGCGTGTCACTGACGTAGAGCGCATTTTGCTGGCTTGTGCGGTCTGTTGTGTCTGAGCGAAGGGCCTCATCGACCTGCTGCGCAAAGGAAGGCGGAGCGCCACCGGAAGGGGGCGTATGGCCGTTTTCATCCGAATTTGTCTCCGGCTCTACTTCTGCCGCCCCCAGGGCTGAAGAGACCGCCTTCTTCATAAGCGCATCATTTGCCTCATCAATGGCAACTTCTGGTTCATAAAATCCAATGTTCGGGTCATAATTCCCCCAATCGTAAGGATTCAAAGGAGGTTCCGCCACATCTTCAGCTTTTAAATCTGTAAACTTTCCTGGAAAGTTTTTCTGAAGCCATTCGACGATACCGTCATCGGTATGCAGGTTCTCAGGCAGAGAAACATCAAAATGTTCTTTGGCATAATCGGAAAATTCACGAATGAAACTGCTGATCGGACCTCCTTCTAAACCATAATCGGTCCAGGAATCATTAAAAGTAAGGTAATCTCCCCCTTCGATTTGATAAGCGTATTCACCGTGATTGCTTTGCAGTACCGGCGAATAGCCCATCTTCCGGGCAACCTCCACGATCATTGGAGGATGCTGTTCTAACTCTTTCAGAAACGTGCTTTCTGGGACCGCCATAAATTTGTGTTCCCGCGCAAAGAGGAGCGCTTTTTCGGCACTGGTAAATAGGACGGAATCCTCTGGGTAGGGACTTCTTCCGTATGTCCCCCTCTCTGTTTTTGTAAGGATACTGACGCAGTAATACGGCCTTTTCGCATTATCAATGACCAATTCGGGCCGTTCGCACACAATAGCAGCCTTCCCATTCGCAATTGCCGCCATAAAATCTTTCATGGCATTTTCGGCCACTGTTTCCTGCACCGGTTCGGAAGCCAAAATCGCGGCGGCGCCTGTGGACGCTGCAATGGTCCGTGCGGACACCGGACTTTCTGCTTTTTCGGCATCTATTTCCTCTGCTGCTGCGACTTGAACTTCGTTATGGTCCTTCGTTTCCTTTTTAAAAATCTGCAAAGCACTTTCCATATACGGCCGCAGCTCCTGATACGTCTGACTGTAAATCTGATCGACGTTCTTTAGAAACGCCTCAAAAGAGAAGTCCTCCCTCTGCATACAGGCCCTGTATGCGTTTGCAAAGTGGGTGATCCGACTCTGGGTCAACGGAAAGCCGCACGTTGTCTGCAGCATGATACTCACGCCATCCGCCTCGAGTTCACGGACTTCCGACGGCAGCGCCTGCTCCTTTTTGGCGTCCGCTGCAAACGCCATCGCATGTCCCAGCTCATGGGACAAGGTTGACAAACGTTCGGTATCGTTGAGCTTGTCAGATAAAGCAATTGTATTATCCGCCGGTCTAAAAAAGCCGCGCAGGGAAATCGACGTCACGTCCTGTATCAGGACCTTGATTCCCTTCGCGGCGGCATAGGCTGTCATGGCATCCGTCAGGGCGGCATGCTGTTCGGACGGATAACCCATATGGTAGAATCTCGGGTACTCTTCCGGCGGGCAGGTTGTCTGCGAAATGTCAAAAACCGAGCCGGTCGAAAAATGCGTTCGCTGGTAAGTCTTGATCTCGCCAGACCGGATTCTTTCTTTTTCCTCTGGTGTCGCATCCCGCAGCCGTTTGGTAATCGGCCTGCCGGTTTCGTCAACGGTGCGAAACAGCGTGCTCGATCTCGGCACCAGAATCTTGATGCCGCGCTGGCCGCGTTTGACGGAATAGCCGAGCTCTTTCCATCGGTCAAAACTCGCGACATACGTGGCGCCCGGGTTTGCGCGCTGAATTAAGACCGAGTTATTAATAGAATACGTATGAAATTTGGACTTGAAAGCGAGCAGCTCTGCAATTTGTTCTGGCCGCTCCTCATAAGCTTGCAGCGCCGTGTCCAGCGCTGCTTTCAAAGCTTCATAGTTTTGGCGTGCACGTGCGGGGTCTTGCATCTCATGACACTCCTTCCTTCGAGATTCGCTCCATATAGGGGGAATCGGCATTTTCAACGTCGCCGAGCGCAAAGATATGTGGATCTTCGGCCTCCTTGCGGTATAAAGTTCCTTCTTCATCCGCGAAAATCGCGGCGTGCTCCTCGTATCCGACCAGTTCAGCCGCATGTGTCAGAAGCTTTTCATCAGGGTAACGGGATAGATCTTCGTGCAGCATTGTTCATTCTCCTTCTTCTCCATAAAAGGGCAGATCCTCTTCATTGAGATCCTCCATCCAGACATTTTCAGACACCGTGTCCTCCTGTGCGGGCGTTTTCGAGGCCTGTTTCTTTTCCAGAACGAGGACGCGAAGATGGCCTTTGGCGCCAATTTGAAGTTCCGGCTCATATTGGCGCCCCTTCTCTTTGTCGTACTCGGGAATCGTCAGCTCGCCGTCGAATTCCAGATATGAGCCCTTTTTGCCCGCTTTCCACAGGTATGTGCCTTTGGAACCCCAGGCATTTACGCGGAGAAAGGACGTTTTGTCCGACGGGTAATCGTTGCTGCTGGCCAGACGGACCGTACAGAACGACTGCTTTTCGCCTGTCCGATGGGATGTGACGCTGTGCATTTCCGGGTCGGCAGTCAGCCTCCCAGATCCATAAACGTGTAACATGTAGACTCCTCCTTTATGAAATGAATTTTCCAAACACAACAGTCCGGCCGTTTTTCTGCCGGCCGGAACAGGTTGCCAATACCATAACGCGGTCCAAGGCTGTAACCTGCACCCCTGTCTGATAGAGGGCTCGTGCCTGGACCTCCTCTAAAAATTGCAAGAACGCAGCGTCATCCGCAAAGGTTGTACGCTGGAACGCAAATGCAGACGGTATGGTTTCCAGTACGGCAAAAACCTCGTAGGTACTGCTGCCCGCCGCGCTTTTATACGTGAAGGTCTTATGGCCTTGAAAAAACGAAAAGTCATCGTAGCGCTCTAAGTCGGTAAACATGGAGCCATCCAACATATGGTGGCCGTAAAGGACGGCGCTGCGGGACACAGCCGGATCGCAGCCACACTGCAGGTAGATGCTTCCCGCCGTGCGCATTTCCTTCTTGTATGTGTGATTCAAATAATAGTCCGGATCCTGTGCACCGCTTTGAAGCACCGGGTAATCGATCGCCGTGCCGGGGACGGTGATCCAGCCCTGAATGTCGGGGTTGATCTTTTGCAGCACCTGAAAGCGTTCGGCAAGGGAAGGCGTCTCTGCATTCGAAGAATTCGGTACCTGCTCTTGAAAATTGGAAGACGTGAACGATTTGGGCACCTCCAAAATGGTTTTCAGCGCTTGTGTATCGGCCGTATTCGCCGCAGGTTGAAACACAAATACGGAGAAAAGATAGACGGAACACAGGACCATCACCAAAAACAGAATCCCAAGCACTATCTTCTGTTTGCGCGAAAGCGCTTTCTTTTTTTCCGTCATCTCATTTTTCTTCCTTTTCGGGCTGCCGGTGCCGGCAGATCACAACGCATGCAGTTCCGGCACCGGCAAGAACGGCCGCCGCGGTGATGGGCAGCACCGCGTCCTGACCGGTTTTTGGCACCGACGGCACGGAAGCCGAAGAAGCAGAAGACGCGGACGTCGAAACCGCCGCACCCGGCGCGGTGCCTGCGGACGTTTCAGCGGGCGCTGATACGGCACTGGACGCCGGCGCCTTTTCCGTCTGGAAGTGAATTGTGGCCATCATCCCGGCGCGGACGCTGAGCGTCTTTTTCTCAGGAATCAGATACCCTTCGGTGGCGTCTCCCGCCAGCGGCTGCGCGGTGTACGTGCCGACCGGCAGATTGTTGACGATGATCTGGCCATGTGCGTCGGTCGTGAAGGTTTCGTCGTACCGGCCGCCGCCGGACTGGGCGCCGGTGATTTTAAACTGGACGCCCGCCAATTCGCCGTCGGATTTGCCCTCCATGGTATTGACAATCTGCAGCGCGCCGGTCGACTGGTTTTGCGAGGATGTACTCGCCATGTTGGATGCCATGACCACGGTGCGGCCGTTCTTTTTTACCGCGCCGAGAACCAGTCCCTCGTTGCTGCCGGTCCCTGTAGACGCATACTGCGTGGTGTTTGAAAGCCCGACGTAATAGGAGCCGGCAAAAAGTGAAGCATCTGCGCTTTCGTCCGACACGAAAAGCGTGCCGTCTGCATTCGCCTTCAGCGACGCGACCTTCGTGTTCGCCGGCGTGATCTTCGCCTTGCCATCTTCGTCAATCCCGAAAATGGCGTTTGTCGTATAGAGGGACAGGTCTTCATCTTCGGAGTCGGACAGATCAGCGGGGTGTCCATTCGCAGCTTTCGCGTTCCAGCCGTAGGAAAAAGCGGTTGTCGCGTTCAGATTCTGATGCACGGTTTTGCCCGAAACATCCGCGGCCGGGGAAGACAAGACCTGCGCATCCCAATAGGATAGATCCTCTGTAGAATCCGGAGAAGCGAGCCGCAGGGGGAGGGCCGCTTTTGTCATGCTCGGCGTGCTTTCTTCCTGACTGCTTTCGGGTTCTGAGGCAGCCTCTTCGGAAGATGCCGATTCGAGTGCGCTGCTGCTTTCTGCCGGTGCGCTTACTGTATCGTCGACCGGAACTTCTTCTTTGGCCGTCCGAACGACGTCCGTTTCGCCAGCGGTAAACTCGTAGTCCGGCACAACGAGTGCGATGTCCTGCTGCTGCGGCGGCACGGTCATGCGGACGCTATACTTGTATCCAGCGGCGAGGGCCTGCGTCTTTACCGCGGCCGGGTCGTCGTCTTTTGTCAGGACGATCGACTGCACGATAGCCCCATAGTTAGCGGCGGGGACGAGGACGTTTCCGTCGTCATCTTTGATTTCTGGGATGTCTTCGGCGGCGCTGATGACGATTGTCGCACCGGCGTAGTCTAAAGTTGTCGGGTCCGGCAGCGCGGATGTGGCGTTGAGGGCATCCGCAAGGTCGCTCGTCTCGTGAATCTGTAAATCCGCGAGACGTGTGATGACTTCGGTCGTGTCCGTCGTCACGGTGATTTCCGGTGCCTCGCTCTCCGTGCTGCTCGCTGCGGCGCTGCTCACGCTGCTGGCAGCACTCACTGCGGTGCTTTCCGCGGCGGCGTTTACCCCGACGCCGGCGGTTGCGGCAGTCAAGATCATTGTCGCTGCGAGAATACTTGATAGAAATCCTCTTTTCATTTCGATTGCCTCCCTTATCTTCGTCGTATCAGGCCAGAGCACATGGAGTGATGTGATAGACCCTGTCCATATATGTGTTTTCGTCGAGCTCGCAGAGCGCTTTAAAATCTTCCGTGCTGATATCGAGTGCAGCACAGAGCTTTCGAATGGTGAACGGCTTTGGGTTTTAGGTTTCGTTGTGCAGCATAACTCCCTTCACGCTGAATTTGTTTGACTGACTGCCTCGTCATCATCCGCTTGCGTTTCAGACTCCTGGGAAATTTTGAGCGGACAAACAAAATCGCATCCAAGCAAGGATGCGATTCGAACGAGCGTATGAACTTGAAAATTAGATTTCCCGCTTTCCCACCTGTTCAGCAGCGCGGGCGCAACCCCGATCATGGCGGCAAACTCTCGTTGCGACAGATGCTTTGCTTCTCTTGCCTCTCTGATCGCATGCGCGATCTCTAAATCTACGGTTGCATATTCAATCTCCTCTTCTGACATTCTATAGGACATGGCTTTTTTATAGTCCTCAAGCGTTCGAACGTACCTTGACACGGCAATTCTCTCCTATCTGTAAGATGTGCTGGCCCGCGGCGGAAGGACGTCAACCGGCTGAAAGCTGTAACTCGCGGCCTCAAGGAAAAAGTCTCTACGCTTTGGCCAGTACCCGGCCCGCAGACAGCTCAGAAATTGCCCGCGCGTCATTTCTAAAAAGTCCGTTGTGCTCAAATGGTGGAGCCTGCGGTATCCGGAAGGGCGGAGTTTATAATAAGAAAGGGCACGGGCCTTTTGCAAAGGACCCTGTGCCCCGAGAACCTGGACCGCCGCATCGTCGAATGCGTCCAGGTCGATGTAAACTCTTAAGTTTTTGTAGCCGCGCGTCGCGATCAGCTCCCCGCATAGGAGGGAGCACCGGCGCTGGGCGTCCTCGAAGGAATCCGCCTGAAAGGAATATCCGGAATCCACTTTCACGAAAAACGCGTATTCGGACGCATTAAAGATCAGCTCGTAATTCATGCCTGCCACCTCAGATCATAATCCGCCCAGAACGCGCCTTCCGGAGTGAGGGCCGCCGTTGTGCCACGGTTACTTGCGGGTAAAGTTTTGTCTTTGTTAAGTTTGTATTTTTTATAAAGTGGATGCTCACCCATACCACTCGCAAAAAGCTTTCCAACATAATAAAAGAAAGGCAAATCCGTCGGATAGATTTCTGTCGTTTTGATAGAAATAATTTTTTCTTTTCTGTACGCGATTTCATCAACATAATATTCGGATTCTTCATCGTCAAACGTACAGAAATACATGAATCGCAGTTTATCGTCTGTCACGGCATCGGCACAGTCGATTGCGAATTGCAGAAATTTGATTTCCGTCTCTGGACACGTAATGTCTTCTGTGAGCGTGTCTTTGCTGACAACAAGAAATGCCTTTTCGCCCAAGACGATTCGCATGGAGAGCGACGGCACGGTGCCGTCGTTATAAGGAGGGACCGAAACCGTCAGAACATCGCCCGTCTCGCAGTAGAGAATGCCGTCTTCGCAGAGAAAAGTGCATTCAGGAAAGTCCTCTGCTTTCGCAGAGGACTTCAAAGCATACTGAGGAATCGATGACTTCTTTGATTTTATGGCTCGGTACCCGGCCGAGATGACTGTGGCGATTGCCAGGGCGGCGAATAGGAAGCTCGCTATGGAGCGCTCCGCGGAAGAAAAGCGCGGGAGCAGCAAAACCACGACGTACAGGATAAAGGACAGGACGCACAGGACAAGAAAGAGAATGGTGATCCCCTTATTGAGGTCCTTCTTCGTTTGAGCCATTTCGGTTCCCCCATTCTATTCAGTTTTTAAGATTTGACGGCTTAAAACGGCATTTTCTTTGAGAAGCCCCATCGTGAGGTACGCAAAGCAAAGCAGCCGGAAGATTGCCAGAATGGAGAACGGAATCGGCATCGTGCTCCCTAACATCGGCATATAGGAAAACAGAGAGATACTGGACTCCACGAGCGCGCACAGCCCATCGCCGCGGCGGCGTGTGTCGAACGTGCGAACCCAGAGAAGCAGGTCGCCCGCATAGAGGTACCGGTCGTGCATCGATGGGAAAAAGCAGACGCATGTCATAATCGACCAGGCCGCAAACAGCACGATGTTCCTGCCCGAGAGACACCTGGCGCGCAGAACGATTGCGGCGCCAAAGAGAAGGATCGCAAATCCAAAGACCAGAAAAGCCGGATGCAGAATGTCCGCCGTATCGTTAGAAAACAAGAAAGGAAGGTTTGGGCAATTGTGTGAAAGTGCGATGCCTGCACTCTTTAGCTGTTCGGCGCACATAGAAAAAGGCAGCCACCAGGCTGCCCCCATTAATATTGCTGGCAGCCCGGAAAGCCAAATCATAGCTGGAATCATTGCGAAATGCCACAAGCGCACGCGATGATCGATCAGGGCCGCCAGCACAAAGAACGGAAGGAAAAAAGCTGCCTGCATTTTGAAAGCGAAGCCCGCGCCGAGCAGGATGCAGGCCAGAAAGCCCTTGCGTTTGAGAAGTGCCCCCAGCGCCAGCAGACAGAACGTCACATAGATGGCGTCGCACTGCCCCCACATGCTGCTGTTCAAGAAAATCGTCGGCAGGAAAAGCGTCAGCATCGCGCCGGCGATCTGCCCCATGCGGCCAAGATGCGCCTGCACCCGCAGCAGCCACGCGACGGCGCCCGCCAGTAGGAAGTCGAAAACAATCGAGACGGCCTTCACGCCGACGAGTGCCGGCACGCCGGCGGCCGCCAGCGGTGCGAGCAAAGACAGATAGGCGAGCGTGTAGTTGCAGTCCGGAAGCGGCGCTCGAAGTGCGGGAAGCCCGCCTCCAGCGGCTAGCGCTTCATACCAGTTTTGCAGAAAATAGACGTAATCGTTGCTCTCAAATGGAATCAAACACAGACGCAGAATCAACGCCAGTGCACAGCCGAAAAGCAGTACCAACAAAGGAAGATTCCGTCTTAGCCAGGGCGTTCGAATCCTTTCAGGTCTTACATAAGCAGACATTCGCTTTCATCCTCACTATCCATATTCAATTTTTGCTTTGTGGTAGATTTAGACCGACACCATCACCGCATGCACGACCCAGCGCTGCTTGCCGGAGCGGTTCGTGCAGGTGGAGAGCGTCAGGATATGGTCATTTGTCTGCGGCACAACGCCCGTGTCAATCACGGAATCCGCGAGGCAGGCGTCGATGTATTTCTGTTTTTCCTCGTCGGTGTCAAAGTTTGCGCGGTAGACGTAGCTCGTTGCGCTGACCTGCTGCGTGGAAAAGACCTTGAACACGCTCGTCAGCCCGTCGCGCGTGAGATAAATGTACGGGTGTTTTATCGCGAAGGACGTGTTCATGTAATTGATGAGTCCGGCAAACATCGAGCCGTTATTCATGTGGTGCCCATAAAGAGTCGTATTGAAATCCGAGAAATCGTAGTGATTTTCGTAGTCCATGAAGATTGAGCCGGCAAAAAGGTAATCGCCCTTGTAGTCGTGGTGCAGATAGAATGTGTTGTCGCTGCCCTGCATCACGGGGTAGTTGATCTTCGTGTCCGGCACGTATATCCAATAACGCACGTCCTTCGACTTTTCTTCAATCTTATCGAGTGAAACGTTCGAAAGCTGTTCCGACACCTGTTCGGGGGCCGGCGCTTCCTCTGCCTCTTCCGTCTCAGAGGACGCGGTATCGGAGGATTCTTCCTGAACGATTGTCGTCGGTGCATTTACGAGGTCTGCGGCTTCGTTGTACGTCGCGTCGCCCTGCCAGTAGAGGATGCCGATCGTGACGAGGACGGCAATAAAAACGGCCCCGCCGCCTAAGCAGAGCCGAAACAGAATCTTATTCTTTTTCGCTTTCTCCATGTGATTCATCCTTTCCTTTTCAATCTCAATGAATTTTGTGCTTCGGCATAGGCGCGGACGCCGAGGCGCCCGTGCCCATGGACGAAACACAAAGCAGAGCTAGGGGGTGCGACAATCTGTCGCACCTACCGCATGCTCAGACATTTGTTATTTCGTGAATTTCGCCTTAATCTCGCGGCGCTTAAAGAACAAAGCGCCGCCGACACAGGCAGCCGCACCCACAACCGCGAGCGCAATCAGCGGAGCTGTCGTGTCGCCGGTCTGCGGGGAGGACTTGCCGGTCAGATCCGTGGTCGTGCCAGGCGTCGTGCCGTTTGGAGTTGTCCCATTCGGGGTCGTTCCATTCGGAGTTGTCCCGTTTGGCGTTGTGCCATTTGGCGTCGTGCCGTTTTCAACGGTCACCGTGGCGGTCGGCGTGCTGCCGGAAACCGTCACCGAGACAGGATCGGTCAAGAGCGTATAGCCGGCCGGGGCCTGCGTCTCCACAAGGTAGTAGGTTGTGGCGTTCGCTGCGGCCGTGGAGGTCGCGGAGTAGCCGTTGCCTTCGGAATCCTCGGTGATCTGCGGGCCGTAGGGCAGGCCGTACATCGTCGCCGTGCCGTTCGAGCTAGTCGTTACCGTCGTCTGCGGGTTACCCTGCGCATCAAAGAACGTCACAGGGTTCGTCTTCGACTGTGCGTCAGTCAAAGATGCATAAACCTGGAACGTGGCGCCGGGCAGCACCTTGCCGTCCGTGCCGGTCTTCGTAATCACGATCGCGCCGGTGTGAACTTCAACCTCGTTCGAGTCGACGTCAAAGTCTTCGTCTGCGCTGTTCGTGTATTCGAGGTGTGCCTGGTTCGGGATCTTCTGGCCGATTGTGTCGATCGCGGCGCCGTTGAGGGAGGCCGTGAACGAGATCAGCACCGTGTCGGCATCCGCGTCCGCCAGAGCCTTGCGGCCGGCAGCCGTGAAGTCGATGGTCAGCGTGTTGTGGTTATCGTCCGCGGGGGTCTCGACCGTGTAGTCGGCGCCCTCACGCAGGGACTTGCCGGAGAGTGCCTTGCCGTTCTCGTCGGCCGGGCGGACCGTGAGGTCCTGGCCGTCCGTATACGTCAAGCGGTTGTCGAGTTCATCGACGATCGTGTAGGTCTTTGCAGTGGCAATATCATACGGTACTTCCGGCGTAATAAAGAACGGGAGTTCTTCGCCGAGCGTCGCGGTCGTATCGGCGTTGCCGAGCTTGCCGACGGACTTTTCGATCGACGGGGTTCCCGGATTCTCTCCGGGTGGTGTCGTCGACGGGGTGTTCTCGATCGTCACAGCCGCAGTCGTCGTGTTGCCGTTGACGACGACACGTACCGGATCATCCAGCAGCGTGTAGCCGTCGGGCGCCTGCGACTCGGCGACATAGTAGACCGTCGAGTTGCCGGCAGACGCGTCGTCCGCGGCGTAACCCTTGAGCGTCGTGTTCGCGGAGGTCACTTCCGGGCCATAAGGCAGGCCATAGAACACAGCCTTGCCGTCGGCGCCGGTCGTTACGGTCGTAACCTCTTCGCCGTCTTCGTTAATCACGTAGAGCGGATTCTTCAGGGCGTCGGCGTCCGATTCAGACGAGAAAATCTGGAACTGTGCGCCTTCGAGCTTTTCGCCCTTATCGTCCACCTTCGTGACTTCCACAGCGCCAGTGTGAACTTCGACCTCGTTCGAGTCCGTTGTCGCGGTGACGCCGGCCTTATTGGTATAGATCAGCGACGCCTGGTTCGGGATTGCGACACCAATCGAATCCGTGGCGGACGTGTTGATCGAAGCCGTGTAGGTGATGAGAACGCGCTGTGCACCAAGATCCGCCAGCGCTTTGCGGCCGTCTTCCGTAAAGGCGACGGTCAGCGTATTGCTGTTAGAACCACTCGGCATCGTGACCTGGTAGTCGCGGTCGCGGGCGAGCGGGGCGGTCGTGGAGATCGCGTTGCCGGCGCCGTCAGCGGGCATTACAGAGATGGTCTGCGATGCATCAAAGGACAAGCGGCTGTCGATCTGGTCGGTTACGGTGTACTGCGTCGCGTCTGCGATGGAATCCGGAACCTTTGCAGACAGGATAAATGGAATCGACGAGTTGATCGCGGCCGTCGTGTCCGTGTTGCCGGGCTTGCCGACAGACTTCGAGATGTCGGGCGTCTCGGGCGGGATTTCCTCGCCGTCCTTATAGTTCACCATCGCGACGGTGCCCATCGGGTTGACGTTCGAGACAGACACCATGACAGGTTCCTCGTTGAGCTGGTACCCGTCGAGCGTCTTCGTCTCTTTGATCCAGTAGTTTGTCGTATTTTCTGCGGCCGGATTGTCCTGTGCGAGACCTGTCTCATTGCTGCCGACGGTCACCAGCGGACCGTAAGGCAGGCCATAGAAATAAGCCACGCCATTTTCATCCGTTACCGTAGAGGATACGAGGTCCTCCTTCGCGTCCATAAAGGTCAGGGCGTTCTTGTCGTTCTTCGCGTCGTCCGCAGAGGCGTAAATCTTAAACTCCACGCCGGAGAGCAGCGTGCCGTCCGAAGAGGTCTTCGTCAAGGCCGCGGCGCCGGTATGAACTTCCACCTCGTTGGAGGTCGCGGTTTCGATTGTGCCGTCGTTTGCTTTAAACGTCACGGTTGCGGTGTTCGGGATCGCTGCGCCGAACGATTCACTCGTCACGACGTTGCGGTTGAGCGAAGCCGTAAACGTGATGCTGACCTTCTGCGCGTTCGCGGTGTTCAGAGCCTGGCGGCCGCGCGCCGTGAAGTCAATGGTCAGCGTGTTCGTGTTGTCCTCCGTCGGGAGCGTGACCGTAAAGTCCTGGCCCTCCACGAGGGATGCGTTGTCATACGGCTTGCCGGACGCGTCCGCGGGCTGCACGGAGATTGTCTGGTTAGCCGTGTACGTCAGGCGGCTGTCGATCTGGTCGACCACCGTATACTGCTGCGACGTCTCGATGCCGTCCGGGACGGAAGGCGTCAAGATAAACGTCGAAGGCGTGCCGATGTTCGCCGTTGTGTCGTTGTTATTGAGGTTCTGGACACTCTTCTGGATCTTCAGCGCGTTGCCGTCGTCTTTGTTATTTGGCACGGTAATGTTGACGATCGGCGTCGTGCCGGAAACCGTAACCTCAATCGGCGTCTGGTCGAGGATGTAGCCTTCGGGGGCATTGATTTCCTTGAGCCAGTAGATCGTCTTATTCTCATCAGACTTGGAATCTGCGGCTAAGCCGTAGTTCTTACTGTCCTTGTCGACCACACGGCCGTAGGGGACACCGTAGATGTACGCGATGCCGTTTGCGTCGGACGTCGCGTAGTCGCGGATTTCCTCGGAGGTCGTGCCGTCGTTATTCGGGACGATGGTCGTAAAGCTCAGCTTATTGACACCGTTCTCGGCGTCTTCCTTTGTGTCGTACAGCTCAAACTGCGCGCCCTGCAAGGCTGCGCCGTATTCATCCGTCTTCTGGATTTCGATTGCGCCGGTATGGATCTCGACCTGGTTCGAGTCGATCTTGTATTCCGTATCGGCGGCGTTTACATAATCCAGCGTGGCGGTATTCGGGATCGCCTCGCCGAAGGAGTTCGTGTGCGTCGTGCCGTTGTAAATCACGTTGCGGTTGATCGACGCCGTGTACTCGATGCGGATGCTCTTGGCGCCGTACTGGGCGAGCTTATTGCGGCCCGCGCCCGTGATCTCAATCGTCAGCATGTTGTTTGCGTCCGGCCCCGTGATCTTATAGTCCGTGCCTTCCGTCAGAGGGGCGTTAGGCAGTGCCAGATGCGCGGAGCTTGCGGGCTGCACGGAGACGGTCTGGCCGGCTGTAAAGGTCAGGCGGCTGTCGAGCGTATCCGTGATCGTAAAGGTCTTTGCCTGTTCGATGCCGGACGGCACTTCCGGCGTGAGGATAAAGGTCTGCGGCTCATTCATGCCGGCCGTGTTGTACACGTTGCCGTCTGTCTGCACAGACTTTTCAATCGAGACCTGTTCGTTATTTTTGAGTTGGATGTACTTCTGTCCGGAAATGTCGATGTTCGAGACATACGGCAGTTCCGTCGGGTTATTCGGGTCAGCTTCATACTGGCCGGCGGTGCTGTCCTCGTCGGGAATATAAACGCGGATGATATCCGTAATCCGTTCAAACCCTTCCGGGGCCTGCATTTCTTTCACGTAGTAGACGCGGCCGCCCTGTAAGAGCATACCGTCAAAGTCCGTTTTGCCTTCGGAATCCGTATAGAAGATGGTCTTCGTTGCGTCATCCTGTGCGGAGATTGCGTTTGTCTCGTTCGTCGCGTCCTGCATGGACGTGAAGACCGAGAATCCCGCGTCCGCGAGCCCATTGACTGCGTTTTCATCCGTCTTATAGATGCGAATGGGGCCATAATAAGTATCTTCTTTTCCTGGGGCAACATTGAACGAAACGTACCCGCGTGTCGGCTGCTGCTGGCTGTTCTGGATATAGTCGTAGGTGATCTGATCTTGGTCACCAGAATAATTAAACCAGAAGACCGGCGCGCCGCCATTGTGGTTTACTTTGTAGAGCAGCTTCGCAATCTCATTTGTGGATTCCTTGTATTCCTGTTCCGTCTTCAGAACCGGAATGGAGAACTCCAGCACGAGGCCGTCGATGGCGTCTTTGTCGTCGGACATGACGAACACCTGGTTACCTTCCTGTTCGACGAAGACGCCTTCCGGAATATCAGACGTGATAACGTAGTTTTGGACGACGTTATTCGTATCGGTCAGGGTGATGCCGTACTTATAGATTTTACCGTTGTACTCGTAGCCCTTCGTGAGGTTGTCCTCGCTCAGGCCATCGAGGATGTTTGCGTTCGTGATAGCGCCGTCGCTATCGGAATACGTAAACGACGGGCGCGTCTGCATGCCGTACAGGTACGTGTACCAGTCGTGCTTGATGGTTTTGTAGGATGTCAGGAAGTCTTCGTCGACGTCGCCCTCTTTGTGGCCGTGCGTCATAATGTAATCCTGCCATTCCTGATAAGCGGCATTGCCTTTTTCCTCATCTTCCGGCGACTTATCATAGAGATGCTTTGCCGTCCAGTTGATGATGTTGGCTTCGATCGTGCCGTCCTGGAGATCCGGCGACAGTTCGACGTAGCGGTACGGGTTTGCGAGCGTATAGGAATCCTTATAGCTGTCGCGGATTTCCCACAACAAGAACTGCGTTGCCCAATAGTCGTCGTACTCGTTCGTGATCGGCGTGCCGACACCGGTATAGCCGCAAAGCAGAGCGGCGGCCATCTCATTATAGAGCGGGCTGCCATACTGGACATTTACGGAGCCGGAAGTCGAACCGTTGTACCCGATCTTCGAATCTTCGGATTCCTCCGGGTGGATGAGTTCCGGCGACCGGCGGCTGCGGTCATGGATACAATAAGAAATGTACTCCTTGTTGTTTGTCGGGTCGACCATGTAGAACCGGTAGAGCCACAGCACGCGGCACCAGTCGTTGTTGCCGTTTAAGTAACCGAGCGCCCAATCACCGATATCGCCGGCAAGGGATTGGCCTGTGCCGCCGTCGGTCGGCACGTTCCATTGGCCGGTCGAAGGATTTTTTTCGGGCTTCGAACTGTACCAGAGGCGCTGGTAGATAAAGTCCGTTGAATTCATCGACTGGTTATTCGAAAGATAACCAACCTGGAACAGTGGTTCACGCACAATCCCGTTAATAACGAGGTTAGCCATCTCGCCGTAGTTGCCGATGGCCTCGATGTGGTACGTCTTCTGCATACCGTCTTTACTGGTTTCTACCCAGCTTGTCCGGAATGCGTCCGAATTTGTCGTGCCAACCGTGATCTGTTCGTTCGAAGATTTCAGGCCGATTGTGATTTCGCCGAAGTTGCCTTTTGCGATTACTGTCAGATTGCCCGAATTGTCGTTGCCGGGGTTCGTGATCGTGTAGCCATCCGACGTGGTATTGTTATTCGTCGCGATGTTCAGATCAATGTCCGTCTCCTGGCCGTTGACGATGACCGTTGCATGCTGGTTCATGTCGCCGATGGCGGTGAAATTGTAGTGGTACTGTTTCCCAATGTTTCCGGTGTAATACACGGCGAACACGTTCGGGTCTGAGACTTTGACTTCCGGCTCTTCGTCTGCCGTCAGCGTCACGCTGTAGTAGCCATTTTTCGGCACATAGTGGACGCCGGATGTGTCGCTCGTGACGCCCTGGATGGTCCAGGTGTCCGCCGCGTAGACGGGCATTGCGGTCAATGCGAGCGTTGCAGCCGCGACTGTCGCGACAAAGCGCCGGAACAATCGTTTGAACTTACTCACTTTCATAATCCTCCTTTTCTTTTGATGAAATCTGAGTATGTTTTTGGGTGCCTTTTGGCGGCCTCGCCTCCTTTCCTATCTGCATTTTAAAAAACCTCCTTTCTGCTTTTGCGCATGAAAAAAGCGCCTCTCAAAAAGAGAAGCGCTTGTAAAACACGGGGAGCCGTGTTATACTTAAAGACGAAGAGAACAACCGCCCACAAAAGTGGTTGCCTCAGTGATAGTCTAGGTCTTATCAGACCCGCCTACTCTGTTGGCCGCAGGGTAGGCATTTTTATTACTTGGTCTTACGGAAGTAAGCAAGCAATGCCAGCAGGAATTCACCTGCACGAATCAAAAGGCATAACGCCTCATAAAGATTCATGAGCATCACCCCCTTCGTTCCTATTGGAAAGAGGAGGCAGCCACCCTGTTTACGGTTGTTCTCGTAGAGAATAATAGCATATTTTGTTGTATGAAACAATACGGCGCACTCTTTTGGAGTGCGCCGTATTGTGTTTATCAGCTTATTTGGTTGTGTAGAGGTACCATGTCATCGGGTCTTCTTGAACTACATCACTGCGTTCATGGTAACCTAAGAAACTGGGATTTGCGTTGCCTTCCGTAATATAAACACTCTTTTCGCCCCATGTTTCTTCAATAAACGCAACATGGCTTACTACTAATTCTCCAGATGCATTTTTTTCAAGAGAGAATTGAATGCTATATTTTTCCGGTTTGCTACCCCACATGAAGCCATTATTCTCATAATAGCTGCGAATAAAATTCCAGGTAACTTGATTATTATCAGTTCCTACATCAATGTCACCAATATTGACACCGGTCACCTCTTCAAGTCTACGAACTGCATACGGATTACAACCAATTTCATCCTTACCAAACCCTAATCCATCACCGTAATCAGAAATAAAATCTGTATTGTCTTTGCTATAGTAGATGCTATTCCAATCCGGATTTGGGTTTGTTCCTTGATCGAGCACCTTATTTACCTTGTACGTAAAGTACGAAGCTTTCCCGGAATTGTCCGGCGCCACAGTGACCGCAAATTCGGTTGCTTTATGGGACTTCATCTTCTCGATCAGGTTATAAAGCGAATTCGTATCCGCTTTTCCGCCGGACATGTCAATCTTACTCGTCGTGTAGCCGATGAGCTGCGGCGCGGCGATGGCCGAGTTATAGGTTACGTTGTAGCCGTTCGACTTCGCATAGGAAAGAAACTGATCCGCAATCTCCTGTGCGGGGTTCGTAATCGTGATGTTTGTCGTCGCGGACGAACCGGCCAGCGAGAAAGTCACGCTCGCACTGGTCGCGCCTGCCTTCGGCGTCACCGTAACGGTCCAGATATCATTCGAAGTATTGGAACTCTTTGTGGTAGAAACAGTTGCGTTCTGCGCTGTGATCTGCGGTTCCACGTCAACATGGGCATGTACAGAGTAAGTTAATTTTGCTGTGTTGACGTTTTCTATGGTCATTGAAGGAGTGCTGGTAATGGAGAGCGGCTCTGCTTCAACGGCGACTGTTGCTGTGTTGGTGGACGTCTTCGCTGTAAGCTTCAAGCTTCCACTCTTTTCAGCACGGAATGTAACATTATAGGTAGTAGTATTCCCGGACGTCGTAACTTTCGGATTCCCGATAATCACCAGACCATCAGATGCCGAAAAAACAGGAGCATCCTTTTGGTCCGTAACAGTAAAGTCAATGTCCATGTTCTTGCCGGGTGTCACATAGCACAATTCCGTCTGCGGTACAACCGTTCCAGCAACTGGCTTTTGTGTTTCTTTCGCCTTTACCGTAACCGCGCAGCTCGCGGCCTTCGTGCCGACCTTCGCCGTGATCGTCGCGCTGCCGGCGGCCTTTGCGGTCACGACGCCGGATGTGTCGACCGTCGCGACGCTCGGATTCGAGGATGTCCAGGTGACGTCTTTGCTTTCCGTCGTGTTCGACGGATTATAAGAGACGGTCAGTTTGTCCTGACTGCCGGCTTCCAGTGTCACACTCGTCTTATTGAGTGAGATGCTCTGGAGTGCAACCTGTGTATCCGGCTTCTCGTCGTCCTGGCCTGGTGTGGTTTCGCCGGGCTGTTCGGTTTCGCCGCCCTGGTTTCCGCCGGGAGTGGTCGTTGAGCCGCCGGGATTTGTAGATCCGCCGGGCGTGGTGGTGCCGGGCTTTGTGTCAACCCAGATCGTGCAGTGCTTTACGGATGCCTGCCCGGGCAGCGTTGTGTAGATCGAGCTGCCTTCGCCGGAGTTGCCAATGGCGCGGACCTTGAAGTAGTAGACGTCGTGATTATTCTCGACGACCTTCTTGACGTCTTCGGTCTGCAAAACATTGCCGTTGCCGGCGACGAGGTTCGGCTGCAAGCCCCGCGGACCGACAATCTCAAACCGGAACTGATAGGTGTTATTCTTCTTGACTGCAAAGTCGACGGTTGTGTCGGACTTCACATACGGCGCGCCGACTTCAATGGTGCAGTGTTTTACGGACTTCTGGCCGGGCAGCGTCGTGTAGATTGCGCTGGCCTGGCCGGGCTTGCCGATGGCGCGGACCTTGAAATAATAGACGTCGTGGCCGTTTTCGACGACCTTCTTGACGTCTTCGGTTTGCAGTACGCTGCCGTTGCCAGCGACGAGGTTCGGCTGCAAGCCCTGCGGCCCGACGATCTCAAACCGGAACTGGTACGTCTGGTCCTGCGTGACGGTGAAGTCGATGGTCGTGTCGGATTTCACATAAGCGCTCGACGTGGACGTGCTCGCCGCCGGCGCCGCCGCGTAAGTCACGGGTGCGCTGGCCGTGAGGATCATGGCGGCCGTCAGAATGGACGCAATCATCTTCTTACTCTTTTTCATGGCGTTTTCCTCCTTTAGGAATTCCGCGCGCCGTCTCACTAACGCGTGGTAAGTATTTTGATTATATTATACATCATTTTCTGCCAAATTGTTAATTTTTAAAATTAATTTTTGAGAAAATTTATAAGGGCATTATACCGGGGGTATCAAGCCAACATTTTCTGTACGATTTATTGTACATTCGGAAGAAATATAAGTACAGTAAATCGTACTGTATTTTGCTCTTTTTCTGTCTGGTTGCTGCTTTTGTGGGTTAATCGTCGCTGTACTTTTCAGATAAATCCCCGAGCTTCTTGGCACACGCGGCGCATACCGGATGATCCCTATATAAGATCAGATGGTCACCGCTGCCGCAGAAGTAGCAGGACCTTTCATACTTGTGAAGGATGATGTTGTCTTTTTCGTCGACGAAAAACTCGACGGGGTCTGTATTTTCCAAATCCATTGTTTTACGGATTTCGCGCGGGATGACCACACGCCCGAGATTGTCAATTTTTCTTACGATTCCTGTACTCTTCATGATGCTTCCTCTCCTTCTAAAATGTTTTGGTGTGTCCGCATGTACAATCGAAATGGATACGTCACAAGCTGCCAGCACCGTGTGAACCAGCGCTCCCACGCGAGACATTGGCAGCCTCCCGTGTTACGTCCTTTGACCCGGCACCTCGTACACGGGTACCCAGTACATTCGCAAAAGTTTTTCATTTCGTCTCTTTCGGTTTTCGACATGGTGTTTCCCTCCTTCCATGTCATAATAGAAAAGGGCTTGTGACTGTTACGCCGCAAACCCTAGTGTATGTATATATTCTTATTCTCTTATTTGCGGCCACTAAAGACTTCCTTCAACTCATCTGGCATGCAAGTCACAAGGATTTTCACGATGCGGCCTCCTATTTTCGAAGTAACGCGAAGATACAAATTAATACGACAGCGCAACCAAGCAGGGGTACTATAAATGAGCCAACCTGAACCACAACGTGATCCGAAGGACGCTGAATCATTACAGTATTGCTTGCCTCTTTAATAGAGGCGTCCTGAAAGGTATACGTTTTGCCCTTTGTCGAAACGAGAACAGCGTCGTCAGATATTGATGCGGTGATTTTATCGGTCCCTGACTGCTCGAATACGATTTCGCCTTGTGCATCCACGACCGTGATCGAATAGGTAGGGTCTGGAATGTTGCGTACAATAGTGGCTGCCAATATTACGAAGCCGGCTCCGATTAGAATAATCAGGAAAATGCGCAGACCATATTTAAAATCAGGGTGTTCCCATAAGAATTCACGAAAACGCATGAAACTTTGCACCTCCACTTCAAACGCGGCACCACAGGCCGATGGGGCAGACATTGCGCAGCGCTGGATCGCTGATAACCCAGCAGTTTGGGCCTGCTGCATTCCAGTTGATTTCAAGCGTGATCTCATGCCAGCCGTCCGGCAGCCAGGCAGTAAAAGAATCGCCAGCATGGATGCCGTTTCCATCGAATTGCAGGCGTGGATGTGGGTCTGCATCAGCTGGATCTGGCAGCTGAATCTGGGCGACAGGAAAAGTATCTATACAATAAGGAAAGGGAACTGGTTCCCCTTCGGATGCTGCCGGAGTAAGGGGAACTGGTTCCCCTTCGGGTGCTGCCGGAGCGAGGGGAACTGGTTCCCCTTCGGGCTCTGCCGGTGCGAGGGGAACTGGTTCCCCTTCGGGCTCTGCCGGAGCGAGGGGAACTGGTTCCCCTTCGGGCTCTGCCGGTGCGAGGGGAACTGGTTCCCCTTCGGATGCTGCCGATGCAAGGGGAACTGGTTCCCCTTTGGGTGCTGCCGATGCAAGGGGAACTGGTTCCCCTTCGGGTGCTGCCGGTACGAGGGGAACTGGTTCCCCTTTGGGCGCTGCCGATGCAAGGGGAACTGGTTCCCCTTCGGGTGCTACCGAAGCAAGGGGAACTGGTTCCCCTTTGCCGGTTGCTTTCGCGTACGCCTCGTTGATGGAAAGCGTACCGTTTTGAATTGCTTCTTGATCTTCTTCAGATAGAGAAGAGATAGCTTTATATTTTTTGACCTGCCGGTCTGATACGCCCAGCACTTTTGCGAGATCCTTCTGCGTCGCGGGTACGTCCATCTGCGACAAAGCCGCAACGGCTGCCTTATAAAAGGAAAGCTTTTCACCTGCCGAATACTCACGGACCGCCAGATTGGCAGACAATAGCATGAGAAACGATTTGGGCCCGTCGATGTGTTCGAAGACCCGGCAATCGACCGCATCCCAATGCAGATGGGTTGTGATCGCGCGAAACCGGCGTTCCCCGGAAATGATGCGGTACTCCGTTTCGGAGACTTTATTGACTGCGAGAGGATGCAGCAGGCCGTTTGCGTCAATACTCGCGGCCAAATCTGCAATGCTCTCGTCGGTGTCCTGCCTTGCGCAGAGGTTGTCGTCGGACGGATGTATGTATTGGACGGGGATGGAAGCGCTGTACGCCAATTTAGTGAGAACGCTGGCGGAATTCTTGACTGCCTGCATCCGTGCAGCTAGCTTTTTCGTGTTCACACTCATTTGCGATTACCTCCCATCAATGGACGGAACATTTTGTTTTGTGCCAGGGCTGTCTTTCCATAGCCGTGATAGCCTAGCCGCGTTAATAGCTCATAAGCAAAGGCAATATAATCGCGGCCCACGGCGCAGCGAAAATGGACGACAGGGCGCTGGCGGTTCAGCGCGTCCAGAACGCGGGACGACTTCCGGATCGTCTGCTGAAAAACTGGAAAATGATCTTGCGCTGTATACAGCGCCTCCTTGTACGCCGTCTTTACCGCGGATCGCTCGTCCATTGTGATCAGAACGCCCAGCACAGACAGTGAAGGATTCGCGGAACGCTTGACTTCTTCGAGCTCCTGTGAGAGATACACAAGCCCGGTCAGCGCATAGTCGTCTGCGATGGCGGGCAAAACTGCGTAATCAGCAGCCGCAAGGGCGTTGCGTTTTAACATACTCTCGCTCGGCATACAGTCTAAGATGCAAAAGTCAAAACGATCCTCGACTTGCGTCAAGTGATTGTGCAGGACAAATTGCGCTTCGCGCCTGTCCATCGCATACAGCACATCGTCCAGCTTTGACAGCCGGTACTCCGCGCCGATCAGGCGTAAATTTCGAATATTTGTTGCGCGCACAGCCGCAGCAAACGTGCACTTATCCAGAAGCCACTCATAGGCAGTTGGAAACGTCGCGTAATCCTGTTTCATCGAGAAATTGGCCGTCGCGCAGCCCTGGGGGTCGAGATCGATCAGCAGAACTTTGAAGCCTTCGTCCGCCAGAACGGCTGCCAAATTGACGGCTGTTGCGGTTTTCCCGACGCCGCCTTTTGAGTAAGTGATCGCAATGGTTTTCATCGTGTGTACTCCTTTCAATGGGGGCCTATTCGGCCGCAGACATTTGTCTATTTGTCATTGTGCGGATAAGCGAATTTTCTCACATCCCGTAGTAAAGCAGGTTTTGAATGTTCCGCGCCTTCCAGTACGGCACGACTGCCAGAAGCTCTTCGTGGAGACGATCTAAGTTTGGATGCGGCCGGGCCGCCACCGCATTGTACAGTGCGAGCGTCATTTGGCAGTCTCCGACAGCGCGATGGTCCTGTACGGACTCGATCTGCATGAGTTCGGCAGCCTCGGACAGTTTGAGTCCCAGGCCGCGTTCATTCGGAATATCGACGTAATCCATGAAGATCTGCATCATATCCATGCTGTCTTCAAACATCCGGCGTATTTTCTGCTTTTGTAGAGGCGTTTGTGCGGACTGGATCATCAGCCGGCAGTCGAACGGCGTGTTATAGCACATCACGCGGCGGCTGCCGACAATGGAGACGATTTTGTCCATCTCCTGTGCAAAGGACGGTTGATCCCGCAGCATCTCTTCTGTGATGCCGTTGACCGCAGAAGCGCCGGGATCGATGGGGACTGTGGGGCGGATTAGCTGGTTATATAACTCCTGTCCGCTGCTGTCGATAATGCCGACCTCCACAACCTGTGCCCGATCATCTACGCCAGTGGTTTCGGTGTCCAAAATTACAAAAGCCATCATTGTCCTCCTTATTCCTAAATTACAGATAAAAAAGCGCGTGCCAAAACGGTACGCGCTTACTCAAAAACTTGTTTGACGGTACAGGTGCGGTCGACGAAGTCAAAGTCGACATACACACGGACATATTTGCTGGAACGATTGGCATATGGTTTTGACGCTTCATGCACATCAAAAACCTGTCGCAGCCCCTCCAAAACAGCGTCTACATCTCTTGGCAGGCATGTTAGACGAAGTTTCATTAGTTTTTCCTCCCATTTTGCGTTGCTTTCA
>ERZ1090863.163-NODE-163-length-45001-cov-31.991434_pt1 | contig 45001 bp, 49 predicted proteins | sample MGYA00478480_ERZ1090863 | MGnify/ENA primary metagenome ERZ1090863 (study PRJEB33644, sample SAMEA5815746) | chicken gut metagenome | biome: Chicken; feature: Gastrointestinal Tract; material: Caecum | place: Ireland | collected 2019-01-01 | study: A study of the...
TGGAGACGGCCAACTTTGCCCTGCTCTTTGAGTTTGACGGGGATGTGAAGAAGATTCGTCACGTACTGTATAACTGTTCGGCGGCAAGACCTAATATTGAGTCTTCCACCAATGAGGAAGAGATCGAGGTGCAGACGGAAACCCTGGCTCTTACGGCAGCGCCTTTGGCTAATGGTTATGTGAAGGCAAGAACCGGGGATTCCACTACAGATGAGGTCTATAACGGATGGTACGGTGCAGTGTATATGCCGACTACTGCCAGCACTTCAACGAGTGAAGCCGGAGGTGGAACCGCATGAGCATGAAGAGGAATATTGTAATTGACGGACAGGAGGTCGCTTTCCGGGCCTCCGCTGCCATCCCGCGCATTTACCGGATGTGGTTTCACAGGGATATCTTTAAGGACTTAAAGGATCTGGAAAAAGGGATTGATAAGAATGATCCGGAAAATTCCAGCCTGGATCTGTTCTCACTGGAGATGTTTGAGAACATCGCCTACGTGATGGCAAAGCATGCAGACCCTTCCATCCCGGATACGCCGGAGGAATGGCTGGACGGCTTTAACACATTCTCCATCTATCAGGTGCTGCCTCAGATCATTGAGCTGTGGGGACTGAACACCCAGACGGAGGTGCAGGCTAAAAAAAACTTCGTGCAACTGACCGGGAAATGACAACACCGTTGTTTCTGCTTCGATGTGTGCAGCTGGGGCTGTCTATCGGGGAGCTTGACCTTCTGACCATCGGCCTGGTCAATGACATGTATGTGGAAAGCCGCAACGATGAGCATAAATACGCTGTGGTAGCGACACAGAAAGATTTCGATTTGTTTTAACCGGGATATCCACACCTTTTGCAGAAAAAAGCCCATAGACAAAGGGAAAATCAGAAAAGGTGCTGATAATGAAAAGGTGCTGATTTTCAAAGTTGCCTGGAGAAATCCGGGCTTTTTCTATTTCAGGAGGTGAGTGACACATGGCAAGCCGGATCAAGGGAATCACGGTGGAGATCGGCGGCGATACCAGCGGTCTGGAGAAGGCGCTGTCTGATGTGAACAATTCCATAAAGAAGACCCAGAGCCAGCTGCGGGATGTGAATAATCTCCTGAAGCTGGACCCGTCCAACACGGTGCTTCTGGCTCAGAAGCAGGAGCTTCTGCAGTCTGCCATCGGGGATACTGAAAGGAAGCTGCAGGCTTTAGAGCAGGCCCAGGAGGAAGTGACGAAAGCCTTTGAGCGGGGTGATCTGGGAAAAGACCAGTACATGGCCTTCCAGCGTGAGGTGGAGGAAACCAGAGGGATATTAAACCGCTATAAGGCGGATCTGTCCGGTCTGCAGTCGGAGCAGGAACGGCTCTCCACCAACACCGAGAGGCTCAGCAAACTGTTTGCTGCTACGGAATCCAGCGTGGATGATTATGCGGATGTGCTGGGGAGCAAACTGGTGAATGCCATCAAGAGCGGTACGGCTTCTTCGGATCAGTTAAAGACTGCCATCGAGAAGATTGGACGGTCTGCTACCAGCGGCAAGGCAGATATCAGGCAGCTGACGGATGCTTTGGATACGGTGGATGACGGGCAGGCCATCCGGAACCTCATTGAGGACCTGAACGATGTGGGGGACGCTGCCCAGGATGCCGCAGGCGATATTGGGGAGATTGCGGAAGCCACAAAAGGTGCTGCCCTTATGGAAGCGGCTGATCAGCTGTCTGTTGTCGGGGATAAGATCCAGGATATTGGAGACAAGGCTGTGTCTGCTTATGCGGAGACGGAAAATGCGGTCACGAAGGTAAATGCCTATTTCGGGGAAACCGGGGCGGCAGCTAAGGCCAGCGCTGAGATTGTGAAGGACGTTTACGGCGCTGGCGTGGGCGACAGCATGGAGTCCGTGGCGGATGCCGTCATCATGGTAAAGAAGAACCTGGGGGAGCTTTCCGACACCGATCTTACCAACCTGACGCAGCAGGCACTGACACTGGATGAGCTGTATGGCATCGACATGAATGAGACCCTGCGTGGTGTCAATGCTTTGATGAAGCAGTACGGCATGACAGCCCAGGAAGCGATGGACTATATCGTCAAGGGTACACAGAACGGTCTGGATAAGACCAATGAGCTGGGTAACAATCTGTCTGAGTATTCCGGCAAATTTGCCCAGGCAGGTTATTCCGCGTCCGAATATTTCCAGCTCCTTCAGAACGGCCTGCAGGGCGGCGCTTACAACCTGGATAAGGTGAATGACGCCATCAATGAGGTGACTACCAGACTGGCGGACGGCACCATCGGGGATTCCATTGACCTGTATTCCCAGAAGACCCAGGGGCTGTTTCTGGCATGGCAGAACGGAGAAGCTACCCAGAAGCAGGTCATTGATTCCATTGTGGCGGATATCGCAAGCTGTACCAGTGAGCAGCAGGCGTTAAACATGGCGGCAGAGGCCTTCGGAACCATGGCCGAGGATGGGAACCTGAAATTCATCACCTCCCTGACCTCCGTGGGCGAGACCTATGACAGCGTGGCAGGCTCAGCGCAGAACCTGTTCGACCAGACCGGGACTCCCATGCAGGAGATGGAAGCCAACACCAGGAAGCTGCAGCAGGCTCTGGTCCCATTGGGAGAAAAGATCGTGGAACTGGCCAACGTGGTACTGCCGCCTCTGGTGGCAATCATCACAGCGGTGAGTGAGGTCTTTGGGATGCTTCCGGAGCCGGTGCAGAACTTTGTGGTGATCCTGGGTGCATTGCTGGTGGCTTTTACGGCATTGGTGCCGATCATTGCAGCTCTTGCAGTGTCCTTCGGGGCGCTGAACATCTCCCTGCTTCCCATCATCGGAATCATTGCGGCAGTGGCTGCGGCGATTGCGGTGATCATCGCAGTGGTGAAAAACTGGGGTGCGATCACACAGTGGTTCGGGCAGCTGTGGGAAACCGTATCTGCCAAGCTGATGGAGCTTTGGGACAAGGTGGTGGTCTTCTTTACGGAGACAATCCCGGCAGCGGCTCAGAAATTCGTGGATTTCTTCTCTGCCATCCCCCAGTGGTGGAGCAATCTTTGGTCGCAGATTGCCGCATTTTTCGTCAATATCTGGAACAATATCAAAAATACAGCCACGCAGGTCTGGAACGCTATCAGGCAGACGGCGGTCAATGCGGCGAACGGACTGAAGCAGGGAGTTCAGAATATCTTCTCGGCGCTGTCCCAGTTTATTTCCCAGATCTGGAACACGCTGAAGCAGACCGCCTCCAATATCTGGAACGGCATCAAGACCACGGTAGTGAATATCGCCTCCGGGCTGAAGGACGCTGCGGTGAACGCCTTTAAAAATCTGGTTTCCGGCATCCGTTCTGCCCTGTCCGGCCTGACGTCTGTGATCAAAAACGGATTCTCCGGGGCGATCTCTTTTATCACCAGCCTGCCGGGGAAAGCCCTGCAGTGGGGCAAGGATTTCATTCAGGGGCTGATCAACGGGATTTCCAGTATGATCCAGGGCGTGATCAACACGGTGTCCGGTCTGGCTGACCGCATCCGCTCCTTCCTGCACTTTTCTGCGCCGGATGAAGGGCCTCTTGCTGATTATGAGACCTGGATGCCGGACTTCATGAAGGGACTGGCAAGCGGCATTGAAAAGAGCCACGGCCTGGTGGAGAAAGCCGTCCGGGATGTAGCTTCGGACATGGTCATCACTCCAAAGGCAGGTGTATCCGAGTACGGTGATACAGATGGAATGATGGCCGGAGGCAGTATGGCGGATATGATCTCCGGGATCTCTTCTGCCGTATCGGAGGCCCTGTCAGGTCTTTCCGGCCCTCCGGGGAACATCGTAATCCCGGTATATGTGGGAGGCACCTTGCTGGATGAACTGGTGGTAACAGCGCAGGCAAGACAGAATCTGCGGTCAGGAGGGAGATAAGGCATGGCATTTATACAGTATTTAACATTTGACGGAACCGCTCTCCCTCTGCCGGATTCCTACGAGGTGCAGATGGATGATGTGGAGGCGGACTCCGGCGGGGAAACAGAAGCCGGGACGGTGCAGAGGGATGTGGTGCGCCTTGGGGTGGTGAGCATCCCCGTGAGCTTCTCCGTCTCCGCGAAGTGGCTGAAAATCCTGACGGAATTTAAGCAGCAGGAAAAGATCAACGTAGGATATTTTGACACAGAGACGCTGGCAGTGAAGACAACGGAGATGTATGTGGAAGGTTATAAAGCTTCTCTTGTGAAAGATACGTCACGGAAGGGGCTGTGGACGGTGAGTTTTACGCTGAGGGAGTTCTGAATGTGTATTCTTTTTTGGAGGAAATTGTGGTATATTTGAGAAGAGCAAATCAGAAGTTGGAGGCGGAAAATGGCAATTTCAAATATAAAAGCGCTGCTCCCTGTCGAGCTTCACAAAGTGTGGGATTTTGTTTTAGACATTGAGAATTATGCTGCTTGGAGAAGTGACTTGAGCAAAACAGAAGTTATCAGCGATAAACAATTTATTGAATACACCAAAGACGGCTACCCTACGACCTTTACTGTGACGCTTGTTGAGCTATACAGACGATGGGAATTTGATATGGAAAATGACAACATGAAAGGTCATTGGACTGGCATTTTCACTGCCAAAGGTAATGAAACAGAGATAGATTTCACAGAACTTGTAGAAGCGAAAAAATTGTTGTTGAAACCGTTTGTGAAGTTATATCTGAAAAAGCAGCAGACACAATTTGTTGCGGATATAAGAAAAACATTGGGAGGAATGTAAGCTATGAAAGATATGATCGGATACTGTGGATTGGACTGCGAAAAATGCGACGCATACATAGCGACTGTCAATGATGATCAGCCTTTGCGGGAGAAAACGGCGAAGCTATGGGCAGAGCTGAACAACGCTCCTATTTTGCCGGAACATATTAACTGCGAGGGCTGCCGTATGAGTGGGGCAAAAACGGTATTTTGCGATAGCCTGTGCGGGATTCGGAAGTGTGCATTAAATAAAGGCGTTTCTACCTGCGGTGACTGTTCTGAATTAGAAACTTGCCCGACTATTGGGGCGATTCTTGAAAACAATCCAGCTGCTTTTGAGAATTTAAAAGAATAGAATACATAGATTAACAAATTTGAAGTTGTGGGTGAGTATATGAAAAAATTATATATAGTCGGCGGAACAATGGGCGTTGGGAAGACCGCCGTCTGTCAGCAACTTAAAAGGATTTTACCCGATAGTGTGTTTCTTGACGGTGACTGGTGCTGGGATGCCGACCCATTCCAAGTAACCGATGAAACAAAATCTATGGTGATGGATAATATTTGTTACTTACTCAATAACTTTTTGCATTGTTCGGCTTATAAGAATGTGATTTTTTGTTGGGTAATGCATCAACAGTCTATTATTGATTCCATCGTAGAAAAACTGGATACACAGAACTGTGATGTGAAATGTATTTCGCTTATTGCTGATGAAGCAAATTTACGCAAGAGATTAACTAAGGATGTGGAAAACGGTATTCGTGTTGAGGATGTAATTGAAAGAAGTGTAATAAGAATACCGATGTACGACATACTCAACACGATTAAAATTGACACCAACGAAAAGACCGTAGCTATGATTGCCCACGAAATCAAGCAGTTCTGATGTTGTCAAATTTCAGTCTTTCCATGCGTTACAAATGTAAAACGATTCAATCAAGCATCAGTCAGAAATGATTGGTGCTTTTTTGATGCCTGAAAACGGAAGGAGGGGTGTCCGATGTACCCGGTGAGCGAGACGTTCCTGCGGACAGTGCAGGGGAATACCCGGAAATATTACTGGACGGGTAAGATAACAACTGCATCCGGAGCGGAGTATCCGTTCACGCAGGAGGATATCGTGAAAGACAGTGGCTATATCACGGCGCAGTGCTGCGGTAATTCTGAGATCGAACTTGGGGCTGTATACGCAGCTGAAATGGGGATCAGCCTGTTCCTGGACATTGACCGGTACACCCTGGAGGACGCGGAAGTGGAATTATCCTACCACCTGCGGCTGGCAGACGGGACTTACGAAGTTGTCCCTATGGGGATCTTTGAAGTGAGCGAGGCAAACCGGACGGTGCATGTGTTGGAACTGAAAGCATATGACCGGATGCTCCGCTTTGACCGGGCTTTCAATGGTTTTGAAACCATTGGTACCGCCTACGGGATGATGGCTCTGTGCAGTACCGCCTGCGGGGTGGAGTTGGCACAAACTCAGACAGAGATTGAGGCGCTTCCCAACGGATCAGAATTGCTTTCCATCTATCCAGAGAATGACATTGAGACCTACCGGGACGTGCTGTATTTTACGGCCCAGGTACTGGGAGGTTTCTTCTGCATCAACCGGGAAGGAAAGCTGGAGTTCCGGCAGTACGGGGAAATTCCGGTGATGGCGATCCAGCAGAAGCACCGGTTTTCCAGCAGTTTCTCTGATTTTGTGACCCGGTACACGGCGGTCAGTTCCACCAACCTTCGGACGCAGACTTCCGAGTATTACGCCCTGGAAACAGATGATGGGCTGACCATGAACCTTGGGACTAATCCCCTTCTGCAGTTCGGTCTGGAAGAGACAAGGGAGGAACTTTGCCGCAACATCCTCACCGCTTTATCTGCGGTCAATTATGTGCCTTTTGATTCGGATACCATCGGGAACCCGGCGCTGGATCTGGGGGACGTGCTGACTTTTTCCGGCGGGCAGGCGGACGCCCAGCAGATTACCTGCGTGACGTCTTTTACGGTTAAGATCGGCGGCAGGCAGAGCCTGAAATGCGTAGGGAAGAATCCCCGGCTTTCCCAGGCAAAGTCTAAGAATGATAAGAATATTTCTGGCCTGTTAAACCAGATCGAGGCAGGGAAAATCGGCATCCATACCTTTACGAATGCTTCTGAGTATTCCATCGGGGAGACAGACGTGCGGATCATCAGCATTGAGTTCGCTTCCAAAGAAGAAAACCACGCCCAGTTCTTCGGGCAGGTGGTTGTGGATGTGGCGGCTGATCCGGCTACAAGGTCAGCCAATGCCAGCGGTACGATTGTGATCCCGTTCCCTTCCGGGAATACAGGAGACAGCGGCGGGGCGGCGGATACAGAAAATGGTTCTGAGGATGGCGCTTCCGGGGAAGAGACCACGGATATTTCTGTAGATGTGAGTCTGCCGGTGACCTGGACGGAGGATGGGAAGGCAGTCTGCTATGTGACCTTTGAACTGAACAACACGGAGATCCTGCTCCATCATCCGGTGGAGACCTGGCACAGCGGGAAGCACATCCTGTCCTTGTATTACCCCATTGAAAATATCGTGCCGAACATCACCAACACCTTTAACGTCTATCTGCGGATGGAGGACGGCTCCGGCAGCGTGGGGATCGGGGACTGCATCGCTTCCATCAGCGGCCAGGCAATGGCAGCTGCGGCGGCCTGGGACGGCAGGATTGACATTGAGGAAACATCGGAACTATTTTCTGTCAGCGGCGGCCTTCAGGCAAGGGACTTTACGGAAGCAGTCGATGTCGGGACGATGGAGCTGGTACAGAAAAGCTATTCGGATACAATGACGGGAAGGACTACGGTCGGCGCATTCTGCCGGCCGGTCACACTCACTTAAACAATGGGAGGATTGAGATTATGGTTTTGAAAGGCGTTATGACGATCGAACTGACGGATGAGAATACCGGGACAGTGGAAACTGTCACGGAAGAAAATATGGTCACAGAAGCAGTAAACAATATCCTTGGTCTGAACCCGATGGGGATCTTTTATGCCGCCACCGGGGAATACGATGAGGCAGTCTTGTGGAACGATACCCTTCTGCCTATCTGCCCCAACATGATCGGCGGCATCCTGCTGTTCTCAAAAGCCCTGGAAGAGGATGCGGGACATATCTATGAGCTGTCCGACAACCTTCCTGTAGCGTATGCGTCCAATGACGTAAATTCCACGGCAAACACAGCCAGGGGAAGCCTTAACCTGACGGAGAGCATGGCCATTGCAAACGGTTATAAGTTTGTCTGGGAGTTTACGCCCAGCCAGGGAAACGGAACCATTGCGGCGGTGGCGCTTACCAGTTCTTTCGGCGGACAGAATGCCTACGGGAGTCTTGTGGGGGACGCCAGCACGTTCCTGCAATTAAAAGCGGCAGACATCGGGCCGATCCCGGATGCCAATAAGATGGTACTTTTTGAAGCCGTGGAGATGGATTTCGAGAACAGCCTGCTCTATTCTATCACTTACGAAAATGACAGCGTCCGGATACGGAAGCTGCGGATCCCTATCTTTTCCATCGGGCTGAACGAGCGGCTGGATGATTCCACCTATACCGTCCTGGAGGACGAAGTGCTGACACCGGAGACCTTTGAATTCCTCGGCAGCTATACGAAATATGGGGAGTTCATGGACGGGCAGGACGGGTACTGGTACGGTTTTTCCAATGAGGGAAACTCTTCGGGGGATGCCGTGATGCTCTGGATCAAAATCTCCAAGACAGACTATTCCTTTACCGAAGGCCAGTGGACACTGTCCAACGCGAAATTGATGGATGTGGGTACCCGCGACCTTGATACCTTTGCGGAACGGAGTGTGAAATGCTGTGTCCGGGGCGGGTATCTGTATGTGCCGGCCTATGACAAGACGGGGATTTACAAGATCAATCTGGTCAACTCCACGGATGTGACACTGATTGAGTTTGGCTTTACATCCGAATGGACACCTTTATGCGAAACCGGCTCCTGTGAACTGTACCTGACACTTATTGGGGATCTGATCATCGGCGGGGACTTCCAGATCACAGCGGAGGATACGGTGGTCCACACCCAGGGGAGCGCAAGGCTTAATAATGCCGCTACTCCCCTGTTCCAGTACAAGAACTTTCTAATCGGCTGGGGAGGCAGCTACGGGAATGAATACCGGACGGCATATCTTTTGACGCCGTACCTGGCGTCCATCAATAACCTCTCGTCAGCGGTGGTAAAGACCGTGGACAAGACCATGAAGATCACCTACACGCTGACGGAGGAGTAAGTCCTGGGGTTAGCAGGTCATTTCGTTCGGGAACGGTAGCCGTGGGAGCTTTCCGCTACAAGAGAAAGTGCTTGAAGATCCCCGTCCAGGCTTTTTTGGAGTTTGCGGATGGATGCGGATTTGGCTGCAAGTTCCTTTTTAAGTTGTTCCCTCCGGCAGTCAGCCAGTTCCTCCTCCGTCATCTGTCGGATACGGATGGAACCTTCGTCATACTCTACTACGATGGTGCTGCCGATGGAAAAGCCAAGCTCTTCAAGCCATCTGCCCTCCATCTGGATCTTCGGGACTTGGGTGTAGGAGCCGCCGGAACTGCGGCTGGTGTATGCGACTTTGATGTTTTTGTGCTTCATGGGCGTACCTCCTTGTGCAGTTTACGGCGGCTTTTCCTGGAAAGCCAGCAGGCATCGTGGTTTCGGATCTGGCTGAGACAGCCGGAAAGCGTGGCTTCGTGGCCATGCTCGTGATAGGGTGTTCCCCTGCGATGGGTGTGGTAGATCAGACAACTTCTGAAATGCGGGTACTCCTGCAGCAGGATGTGCCAGCAGTGTCCGGTGTTTTTTGACTGGATCGTAAGGGTGCATCCGCCGGACGCAATGACGGAAAAGTATCCGGCATCAATGTTTTTCAATTTCTTCGCAGTAAACATTTTTGACCTCCTTCCTGCGGTTTTTGTGATTGTATCTATCACTCTGCCCGGCAGGAATAGCAACCTAATTCTGTGCCATAAACTGCACAAATCTTTATCCGCAGGATTGTGCAGAAAGGCGCTTTATATAGAAACTTACAGACGGGCGCTCTGACAGGGCGTCCTTTTTCATTCGGGAAAGAGAGGGATTTCATTATGAAAGAATTCTGGAACACCATCCAACTTATCTTTACCGCTGTGGGCGGCTGGCTTGGGTACTTCCTTGGCGGCTGTGACGGCCTGCTTTATGCCCTCATCGCCTTTGTGGCGATCGACTACATCACGGGTGTGATGTGCGCCGTCATCGACAGGAAGTTATCCAGCGCGGTCGGCTTTAAGGGGATCTTCCGCAAGGTGCTGATCTTCCTGCTGGTCGGCATTGCCAATATCATCGATGTGCAGGTGGTCGGCACCGGGGCGGTCTTACGGACAGCGGTGATCTTTTTCTACATCTCCAATGAAGGCGTGAGCCTGCTGGAGAATGCAGGACATCTGGGACTTCCGATCCCGGAAAAGATCAAAACGGTATTAGAGCAGCTCCATGACAGAGCAGAAAACGGAAAGGAAGGTAATGAATAATGGCTTACACAAACAGTTCACTGGTATCTTATACAAACTTAAGTCCGAACCACTCCGGGCAGAGGACGCATTCCATTGACCGGATCACGCCACATTGTGTGGTGGGGCAGCTCTCCGCAGAGAGTATCTGCGGATGCTTTACCAGCCCTTCCAGAGAGGCCAGCTGTAACTACGGCATCGGAAAGAACGGGAAGATCGCCCTTTGTGTGGAGGAGAAGAACCGCTCGTGGTGTTCTTCCAGCAGCGCCAACGACCAGAGAGCAGTCACTATCGAGTGCGCCAGCGATCTGCATCATCCCTACGCAATGACTACTGCCGTTTATAATTCCCTCGTGAAGCTGTGTACGGACATCTGCAAGCGGAATGGGAAGAAGAAACTTCTCTGGCTGGGGGATAAGAATAAGACGCTGAACTATTCCCCGAAGTCCGATGAGATGGTGCTGACCGTCCATCGCTGGTTCGCCAACAAGTCCTGTCCGGGAGACTGGCTGTATTCCCGCCTTGAGGATCTGGCCTCCAAGGTGACTGCAAAGCTTGGCGGGAACACTTCCGCAAACACCGGTACACTATACCGTGTACAGACAGGCGCTTTTTCCAAGAAAGCGAATGCAGACGCAATGGAGAAAAAGCTCAAGGCAAAAGATTTTGACACCTATATGGTACAAAGCGGTGGCCTTTACAAAGTACAGGTCGGCGCATACAGCATCATGGCAAATGCCGAGACAATGATGGAAAAGGTTAAGGCGGCCGGATTTGACGCTTTCATTACGACCGTATCTGGGTCAGCTGTATCTTCTTCCAATGCTAAGTCCATTGACACTCTTGCCAGGGAGGTGATTCGCGGCGATTGGGGAAATGGCGCGGAAAGAAAGCAAAGGCTGTCGGCCGCAGGATATGACTATGCGGCGGTGCAGCAGAGAGTAAATGAGTTGTTGTCATAACAGGAACGAAACGGCCTGCGGGTATCTCTTCGGGGAACCTGCAGGCCGCTTTTTTCTTTTTCGGCCAATTCTTCCAATGCTGTCCAGATAGGTAATTGAGGAATTCTCTCAGATTGGAGGAAAACACAATGATTCTATCTACCGGATCAGATATAACACACACTGCTGCGCTTGAAGGCATAAGCACAGAGCATCTTTTCACACCTGAACAATTCCAACAGGATGTGGACTATTATAGAGCCCAGTGCATTACAAAATCACTGCTGGATTCTGGACTTATTTCCTTGTCGCAATTTAACAAATTAACCGCATTAAATCGGAAATCTTTCTCTCCTTTTCTCGCCGAAATCATGCCAGAACCCGTTGATATTACCTCCATTCAGAGGTAATATGTCACACTACCGAAGGGAGGTGAAACCGTGAAAAAGATTACAAAAATCAGCAGCGATAAGCCTAAGCAGAATGCAAAGAAGCTTCGTGTAGCGGCCTACTGCCGTGTCTCCACGGATAATGATGCTCAGCTTGAAAGTCTTGAAGCACAAAAAAAACATTATGAGGATTACATCTCTAACCGTGAGGATTGGACATTTGCAGGATTATATTTCGATAAGGGTATCACTGGCACGAAGAAAGAAAAGCGGCCGGAATTACTGCGGATGATTGCGGACTGCAAAGCAGGTAAAATCGATTTTGTCATAACAAAATCCATCAGCCGTTTTGCAAGAAATACCACCGACTGCCTGGAATTGGTTCGCAAACTTTTGGAATTGGACATTCCTATTTATTTCGAGAAGGAAAATCTGAATACCAGTGCAATGGAAAGTGAATTATTCCTGTCTATCCTGAGCAGCATGGCCGAGGGCGAGTCCTCCTCCATTTCTGAAAATAACAAATGGTCCATTCAGAAACGATTCAAAAACGGCACCTTCAAGATCAGCTATCCGCCCTACGGATATGACTGGAACGGGGAACAAATGGTTGTAAATCCGGAGCAGGCCAAGATTGTCAAATGGATTTTCTCCCAGATTCTTTCAGGAAAAGGAACTCTGGCCGTCGCAAACGAACTGAATAAAAAAGGTGTGTCCACGAAAAAAGGCGGACGCTGGACAGCTTCAACCGTGCGCGGTATGCTCGCCAACGAAAAATATACCGGCGATGTCATTTTTCAAAAGACCTACACAGATTCTCAGTTTAATCGTCATACGAACTATGGAGAAAGAGATCGCTATGCCCTTGCCGGCCACCACGAAGCCATCATCAGCCGTGAAGATTTTGACGCTGCAGCCATCCTGATCCAGCAACGGGGCCGTGAGAAGGGCATCGTAAAGGGCAAGAATAAATACCAGAATCGCTACTGCTTTTCTGGAAAAATCTTTTGCAGCGAATGCGGGGATACGTTCAAACGGCGAATACACACCTGCAGCAATTACAAGTATGCCGCTTGGTGCTGCAATACACATATTGAGGATAAAAACCACTGCTCTATGAAATTTATCCGGGATGATAATCTAAAGGCAGCCTTTGTGACAATGATCAACAAACTGATCTTCGGACGACGGTTAATTCTCAAACCCTACTTAGAAGCATTAAAAGGCTCCAACAAGGACAATTCCCTGCGAAGGATCCAGGAAATTCAAAGCCTTTTGCTGGAAAATTCAGAGCAGCGCGAAACCCTTGCAAAGCTGATGGCCCAAGGCTATATCGATCAGATTCTCTATAATGAAGAAAACAACTTGCTTTTAGCACAGGCCGATCAATATAAAACGGAGATTTCCACTTTAAACAAAAGCATCTCTGGCGATGCCACACTCGTTAAATCTACCCTCGATCTGCTGCGCTTTGCGGAGAAAGGTGTGATGTTGGATGCGTTCGACGAAGCATTGTTTGAAAACGTGGTAACTCGCATTCGGGTACTCTCCCGACAGAAGATCGTCTTTGAACTGAAGTGTGGACTTACCCTAACGGAAAGGATGTGATGGAATGGGACACACACCATACGGATATCGGATAGAAAACGGGGTTGCTGTCATTGATGAGGCGGCTGCCGGAAGGCTGCGAAAACTCTATAAGAATTATCTTTCCGGTATGGGACTGCAAATGGCTGCGGCAGAAGCTGGCATTCAAACATACCACGGAACTGCCAAACGGCTGCTGATGACACAACACTACCTTGGAGATGATTTCTATCCGGCGATCATTGATGAAGAGACCTATCATAAAGCACAGGAGGAGCTTATAACGCGTGCGGCTGCCCTCGGCAGACTGAACAGAACCACTAAGCAAAAGCCCATCAAAACTCCAACTCTTTTTACTATCCGGGATATTGAAAAGCATTTTGATAACCCGGCAGCACAGGCTGAATACCTTTACAGCCTGATTGATTGTGAGGTGGGCTGATGGGAAATGTAATGGTCATCCCTGCAAGAAGACAGGTCGGCAATAATGTCAAAAGATCTGAGAAGCCAAAACTCCGAGTCGCAGCGTACTGCCGCGTCAGTACTGACAGCGATGAGCAGGCTATCAGCTACGATGCACAGATCGAGCATTACACAGAATATATTTCAAAGAATCCCGACTGGACTCTGGCTGGCATATTTGCGGATGATGGAATCACTGGAACTAACACGAAAAAACGTGAAGAATTTAACCGTATGATTGACGAATGTATGGCTGGGAACATCGACATGATTATTACGAAGTCAATCAGCCGTTTTGCCCGGAATACATTAGATTGTCTAAAGTATATTCGGCAGCTCAAAGAGAAGAATATTCCGGTTTTCTTTGAAAAAGAGTCCATAAACACAATGGACGCAAAGGGCGAGGTGCTTCTGACCATTATGGCTTCCCTTGCCCAGCAAGAAAGCCAGAGCCTTTCTCAGAATGTTAAACTTGGCCTGCAGTACCGTTACCAGCAGGGACATGTACAGGTCAATCATAACCGCTTCCTCGGCTACACCAAGGATGCTGACGGGCATCTGGTCATTGATCCGGATCAGGCTGAGATCGTCCGGCGCATTTACCGAGAGTATCTGGAAGGCTCCAGCATGGATAAAATTGCTGCAGGCCTGGAAGCGGACGGCATCCTGACCGGCGCTGGAAAAACAAAATGGCATACCAGCACCATCAACAAGATTCTCCGCAATGAAAAGTATATCGGCGATGCGCTTCTGCAAAAGACCTATACCACAGACTTTCTGACTAAAAAGCGCATCAAGAATAACGGCATCGTTCCACAGTACTATGTGGAGGGCGACCATGAAGCAATTATTCCAAAGGACATCTTTTTACTGGTGCAGGAAGAGCTGGTCCGCAGGCGGCGAGTCCACACCAGCAAAAGCGGCAAGCGCCATTGCTACTCCTGCAAACATTGTTTTGCCCAGATCGTTTTCTGCGGCGAATGCGGAGAGTTTTACCGACGAGTCCACTGGAATAACCGTGGCTGCAAATCCATCGTCTGGCGCTGCTGCAGCCGCCTGGACAACACCGGCCATTCCTGCCGCAGCCGCACGGTAAATGAAAGTCTACTGGAACAGACAGCTATCGATGCCATCAATCAGGTGCTCTGTAAAAAAGATGATTTTCTGAAAACCCTGCAGGCCAATATTGCTACAGTCATTAAACAGGGAGACAATCTCTCACCGGAAGTAATCGACACACGCCTGCGGGAGCTTCAAAAAGAACTTCTGAAAAAAGCCAATCAAAAGGACGACTATGATGCCATTGCAGATGAGATACTCAGACTCCGGGATATGCGCAAACAGTCTGAAGTGGACAGCGTGATCAAGGATGAGCAAATGAAGCAGATCAATGATCTGCAGGACTTTATCAAAAATCAGCCGACCACCGTCACAGAATTTGATGAGGTACTGGTCAGGAGGCTTATTGCAAAGATTACTGTCTTTGCAGATTACTTTGCTGTAGAATTCAGGTCTGGGACTACAATAACGATTAAGGCATAAAACAAGGCTCCCCTATTACCAACTAGGCGTTGGTGTTTGGGGAGCCTTGTTAGAATGATTTTAGAGGTTCTGTATGTTTTTCGGCTCTCATTTATCTTTTTTCCAATGTTGATAAAAAGCAAATGCTATTGCCACCTGTAAGACTCCGCATTGCGGTTTACCCATCTGCTTCTCTTTTGCACATATATGTTGAATAATAGCGTTTTCAGAAAGTTCATTTTCTATACATTCTCGTAATTTATTATTCTTAGAAACCCAACCCTCAAATTCTATGCGCTCATCCTTATTAGCAAAGATCAAAACTGGCATTTGTAATCCCGAACGATTATTACACTGATGCTTTCCATACGCAAAAATTGGTAGTAATTTGCCGCTCAATGAATCCTGCTCAATATAATAATAAAAAAGTTTGTCCTCCATATTATACCTTCTCTCTGGCTTGGGAAGCAAACATCTTCCCATATCCATATACCACAATTCTGTTTCATACAAAGTTGTAGTTAAGTATTTTAGTTGAAGCGGAGCATATAACATTTTTTCATCATCATAAAAATATCCTAAAGGTTCATATCCTTCATTAGAATCAAAAGCTATAATTTGATATTCTGGTGAAATCAAATTATAGCTATGTCTATCCGAATCCCATGCAGTTTTAGACCAGTTCTCTGTATCTTCTAACAGTTGAAGTAGTTTTTGAGAAGGTGACAAATCTATCCCAAATCTCTTTCTCCATAAATATTCTGTATGTTCAAAACTTGCGGTCTGTTTTCTAGGAGTATTTACATCATTAACTCGAGTGTAAATTGCTCCGGCATTCAATTTTTTCTTCGAATCATGACTTGGCGAAAATTCTTCTGTCAAATAATATGGTGTATTATGTGTACTCTGAATAATTAATATGTCCAACTCGTGATTGCCAGCCTTTATTGTCCTGACTGATATTTTGGGGACATAACCTCCAGCAAATGGTTTTGACCTCAAAAATTCTGTAACCGACTTAGTTGTATATCTGCTATATGTAGTATTTTCAATCCCCTTTATGTTTCCACTATCATCAGCGCCATAAATTAAATATGCTTCATGTCCGTCAATATTATTTGCCATGCAAATGATATCGATCAACTTATCTTCTTTACAATCTGTATAATCTTCTTTATAATCCCAGTACGTTCCCTCATATCCAAGTCTTAACAGGTCTAAAATGGTCTCTTTAAAATCCCTATCTGACATACTCTTCTCCATTTTTTGATTTTATCATTCTCACTATCCAAATCACTGCCTCGACATCTCCATAAAAACATCCAAACAGCCTACTCAACCTATTCACATCCAAATCAGCGACTCAACTGTCTAATAAGCATCTTGGATATGTTTTGTCAATGCAGTTTCTTCCGTTGTTATGGCCTGACACTGTCACCGATAAACTGCCACAAACACAAGAAATACGGCATTTCCCGTTGATTACTCCTTCACGCGTGACATCAAAACTACCGTCTCAACGGTATTACCCTTTTCCCACAAAAGCCGCCGGATCTCACGACCATTACGGTATATCGGAAAATTAAACTCTATTGACCTCAAAGGCATCTCTGACTCACCATTAGGGTATATCTGAATTTCCTTTATCAGATAAGTAATAATGCTTTTCTTTTCCTCATCACTTATTCTATCATAGAGCTTTCCGAAGTTCAGCATGATTTTGTAAATGTTATCAAGCGTAATTGCTTCCATTTCAATCGAGCTTCTCCGTAGTTTCGCATCCTCAATGCGTTCCTCAAGTTCTACAATGGTATCGTACAGACTATCAAGCCTCAATGTCATATCGTGAAGTTTTCTTTCCCGATAGCGGGCATCAACAGGTAAATTGTCAATCTCCCGTTCCAAACGGGCTTTATTCAAATCGACCTCTTTTAATTTGCTTTCATAATTCTCAAGTTCCTTATCAATGGCTGTAGTATCTATTTGTATGCCAATTCGTTTTTCTATTTCTTTAGCAAAATATTGATCACTTACCAATTCCTTAACTGCCTCAATTACAAGAGGCTCAATATCTGTTTTCCTCAAAGATGCTTTATACTCACAGTGACGCCCTCTCTCTTGTTTGTTCCTGCCACATATATAATAGTAGACTTCCTTATATGTGCCATCTTTGTTTGTCCATGCGTGTTTATTTGTATACATGGAACTTCCGCAAAGAGGACATTTTAACACTCCCGTTAAAAGATGCGCTCTGTCCTTGCCAACTTTTGAAGGCTGCTTAATTCCCGTTGCCAGTCGCTTTGCATGGACTTTTTGCCACAATTCTTCACTGACTATTCCCTCATGCAGCCCTTCCTCTAAAATATAATCGTCTGCATGAACTTGCTTATATTCATTCTTTGTTCCTTTGACCTTTTCTCTTGTTCTTCTGCCATAAGCAATCTTCCCACAGTAAACTGGATTATCTAATATCTGGCGTATTAGATGACTGCTCCATGTTTCTAATTTTCCATTTTGACGAGGTATCTTTTTTATCCCCTGCAAATTAAGATACTTTGCAACTCCGCCAAGTCCTATATCTGAATTTCCAAATTTATCAAAGATAATTCTGATTGCTTCTGCTTCTTTTTCTTCTATTAAAAGCTGATTGTCTTTCAGATAATATCCGTATGGAGCGAAACCACCATTCCACCCACCTTGTCGTGCTTTTTCTCTACGCCCATTCATTGTCTGTTCAATGATATTTTCTCTCTCAATTTCTGCAACTGCCGACAGAACAGATATTAGGAGTTTTCCGCTTGTCTGGGATGAGTCGATACCTTCTTCAATACAGATAAGATTAATCCCATAGGATTGTACAAACTCCAACGAGTTAAGAATATCCGCTGCATTTCTGCCAAAACGAGAAAGTTTATACACCAGAATATAATCAATCTCCAATCCGTTTTTTATATCCGAAAGCATTTTTTTGAAAGCAGGTCGCCCTTCAATAGATTTTCCTGATTTTCCTGCATCCTCATAAATGCCAATAACCTGCATTTCTTCCCGGTCAGCAAACCTCTTTAAACTATTTTTCTGTCCTTCCAGACTATATCCATCCACCTGCATTTCCGTGCTTACTCTCGGATACAGGACACATTTCTTACCTTCTCTATTCATTTTGCACCTCCATATAAATCAGGGAAATATGATATGTAAAGCTGCGTAAACTACGCAGCACAATCCAATTCATTTAAAACACTCTTTCCATATTTCTCAACTATCTGCACCATTGTATTGATAAAAAAATCATAAGCTTCCTTTTCACTCTGACAATGGTCTGAATGTTGCTTTGCGATATTCATGCGTTTTTGATCTTCCATCTAAAACCCTCCGTCAAAAGCGGCTGTATGCCTTAATTATAGAAGTGCATTTCGTTTTGTTCCAATGTGCGATTAGACCGTTTTCTGTCTTTTTACACATTTCTCTTCAGGCGGAATACTCAGTGAAATACTAATGGCAAGAGCCTTATCAACTCTTGCCATTGTACTGCACGGAAGCATTCCCATATATTTTGTTAACCTTTGCTTATCAAGTGTCCGTATTTGTTCAAGCAAAATAACTGACTCTTTATCAAGCCCCTTAAAATCCATCACATTGGTATGCGTGGGCAATTTAACTTTCGAGCATGCCCGACTTGTAATAGCTGCAACTATTACCGTAGGACTGTACCTATTACCCATATCATTTGAAATGATAAGTACAGGGCGTGTTCCGCCTTGCTCTGATCCTACGACTGGATTGAGATCGGCATAATAAATGTCGCCCCGCTTTATTTTTCTTTCCATATGTGTATGACCTCCCATCTTATTTAGGCAAACACGATCTGCCTATGTAAGCAGTCAAACACAAGGGAGTTTTTAAGGTCGAGAGAGTATAAACAATTCTCTGCTTCAATGACCACCTTGTGTTTGACTATATATGAATAGAGGCATTTTTATTTGTCCTCGACGCCCCAAAATGCTAATGCGCTAAAATGCGCAGGGAAGTCGCCAAACGGTCAGCAGCGAACTGACTCCACGGGTGTTTTTCCCCTCTGACGGTCTGCCAGAGCCGCCCTCATTGCCTGCGACGGATTGAGTACCGTTCGGACTGTGACTGGACGGGAGTACCATTGTTCTCTTTGTGGGTTATGGCGTAATCGGGAGCTGCCCGATATTTTGAGTCGGTAAAAAATCGCTCACCACCTTTCATCGCTTTTCTGCTTATCGGCAGGTCTTGGCGTACCGCTGCACACGCTTATGCTCATCACAATCACAAAGAGGAAGTATTTGGCGAATGGGTATTCACTTTTCAAGGAACATTCCCATTCTCGCCACACAAGGAAAATGGGATGAGAGTTTTTTGCCTCTCATCCCATAGCCCGTGGCAACGCCCGTTTTTGGACACTATTTCAAAATTTTTTTAGTTTTTTTCTTAAAACGCTGCATCCGCTTATAAACAGTCTGCTCAGATAAACCGAGCAGATCAGCTATTTCACCGAACTTATAGCCCTGCAACCGCATCAGAACAATCTGCAGGGTCGGCTTGTCCACCATGATAAGAGCCTGATGGAGCTTCTGATTTTCAATGCTGTTAAGCAGGTCGTCAACGCTTCTTATTTCGGGCAGCTCCGCATCGGCTTCCATTTCCTCAAGGTATGTAGCCACATCCTTTAGTCTCTGATAAAACCGTCTGTCCGAGTTGAATACTTCCCAATCGTGGACACGGAGCTTTTCAATGGTATCTTCGTCAACGCCTAAGCTCCGCAATTTATTTTCTTCGGCTTCTTTCCAGAGCCGCCATTTCTTTTCTTCTTTGGCTTTGTTATAAGCCATATCGTTCCCTCCAATCTGAATTTTTTTGAAAAATCCAGATTGGTCGGTGGGGAACGACAGCCTACACTGAAAAATCCTTTGTGTCGTGTTCGGACAAAAAACGACAAAAGAAAAACCGCAAAGTCTGTCAGAGCAATGCGATTATAGGCTAAAAATATTCTATTAAATAGAAATTTGACTTCTATTTTTAGGGTATAAATCCCCCTTACAAAAGTGAGGATTTTTTTAACGGATTATCCTCACAAATCCATAATGAGATATATGTAGCTGCTGCTTCGGATAAGCAGCAGTGCGGTGGATTTACACCATCGCATAAAAAATCCCTCCAAACTCAAACGGGCTTGAAGGGATTTTCGTGATGATTTTATTTTTAAGCGTGACAAATGACACCCACCAAAAGCACCGTTTTTTTTATTTGGCGGGCTGCCTTGAATTATTCCTTTTTTCCTCCACCTGCATCTGCAACTGACCTTTCTTCAATCGAAATACCACATCAGCCTGCCTTGCCAGTTCATTCGAGTGTGTCACGATAACAACGCATTTGTTCATCTGACGAGCGCACTCCTTTAAGATGGCGGTTATATCTGCTACGGTATCCTCATCAAGATTTCCCGTCGGCTCGTCGGCAAGAATGACCTTTAAGTGGAGCTGTCCGTACAGTGCAAAAAGCCGAGGGGCTTCCATATAGATAACCTCTCGGCTTTGTAAAATAACTTTCTTCGCAGTATTATCTACTAACAGCAAACCTTAACTAATGATTAAATTTTATTATTGATAAAACAATTCCCCAAATAAGAATTACAAGAACCACTATTAGAATAATCAGTTTTTGCATTTCAAAATTACCAGATACAATAGGGAATAGAGAAAATACATTATTCTCTGATATAATTTGAAGCTGACAGAGTGACCAATAACCTAAAGCTGTTAGATAGCCTGCTACTATATTGCTTCCTATTTGTGAAAACAAAATTCCTGCAGTTCCCATAAATCCTGCATAGAGTATTGTGGAGATTACATATGTCCAAAATGGAAATAGACAATTCCTACTTTGCATAATCATTGCAAACCCAATAATTGCGACAGATATAATTGCAAAACCACCGCATAAACGAATAATTACGCTTTTTAAATACGACCATGTTTTTGTGCAAACAATTTCTTTTATACTCATATCTAATTCATATTGAGTAATAGGGACAAGTATAATTATCCCGATTAAGGCAACCGATTGTGAAAAACATTGTGCTGATTGTATGTGATTTAAATTTGATATACCTCTAATAATAGGAATGATTAAAAAGTAAATTGCAGTCAGCAATAAACTATTTCTGAAAACGAGTCCGAAGTCTCTCTTTAAAAATTCCAAAATGCTTTTGCATGAAATAGGCATAATCCAGTTTTCCACCTCGTTTCTTGTTGTAAATTACTATTGACAAATAGATCAGAACAATCGATACAAACATCATTAACCCTCTGTTAAGCCAAATGATGTTAAAATCTTGTTGGATAAGTTCTGCTCCATTCAGCGTATTATGGCGTATCATTAAAGTGTATAATCTGGTGTCTCCAGAAAGCCCCGTGATAGCAGAGTCAATAAACCACCAGATGAATTGCACTAATATCGCAAGGGGCGTAGATGTTAAAATTGTCAAAAATGTTCCCAAACCAGTAACAACTATTACAGTAGGAAGTAACCACCATAAAATGTATTTAAGAAATGCAAATGCATCTATTGCAATACCTGTTTCGGCAGAGTATTCCATAAGTGGTATCAACGACTCAAAGCTCAAAATAACAACTGGAAGTATTACCGCTGTTAAAATAGCCAAAGTTCGAACAGTAATGAGTTTTACCGTTTCTATTTGTTTGCTGTTTATTAGTTCATTCATTTTATTTCTTCTGTCTTTTAACCAGAAAACAACAACGATAAATATAGGATATAACCCTAAAACTCTTGTCATGTAATCGCAAAACAGCCTTGCAAAAGCGATGCTAACCTTATCATCATAAATCGTTTTATTATACTCATTGATAGCTTCATCATAGGTCATTTCTGCTTGTCCGTAGTATTCCAATAGCATATCCATAGAATAGTAAGAACCATCCCCGATTATTTCCTCTGCTTGTGACATAAGTTCTTTAAATCTTTCATATGAAACCTGTGCTACAAAATGCTTTGTATAATCTTCTTCCTCTTGTAAAGTATCGCTATTCTCCGTCGAAAAACTAAAACTACCATCTTGATTTTGTGCAGCATCTCCTCCCATATGGATAATATTTCCATTAACGGACGGAAAGTAATCATCTGGAAGATTTTTTATCTGTTCTTCGGATAAACCTGTGATTTCTTCAATAATGGATAAAATTTCTTTTTGTTCTTCTGTACTTAAAATTACTTCCTTATAATAATTAAAAGGATATGTGGCATAAGAATTGTTCAAATACTCAATAATTAACATATCTGTTCCGCCGCACATAATTTTATCTGGTACTTCTTTTTTTATCAAACCATAATTATCTGCCCCTTGTTCTGGTTTGGCTAAAATAGATCCTCCCGTTATCTGTGAAGTAATAGACGCTTCGGCTCCATTGGACGCTTGTATTTCTTTACTTGTTACTCCATAAAAATTTTCATGCCAGCTAAGCAGAAGTAATCCAATGAAAAGTATATATACAATACTAAAACATATTTTTTTTAATTCCTTAATAAACAGCATTTATTTTCCCTCCCCCGCTCTATGTTCTGAAAGCAGATACATGTAACTGTCCTCAATCGTTGTTTCGCATACACTCCATGATTTGTTTTGTTTTTCATCAGAAAAAAATCTACATGAAATATCCTTACCGTTTTGATGAATACTGATAATATTGTAGTGATTTTTAAAATCTTCAAGTTCATCTTGCGGGAATGAAACGGTATATATTTTCCCATTGCCTATCTTTAATAAAGCTTCCGTATCGCCCTCAAAAACAACTTTACCTGCACATAATACAGCAACCTTTGAACAAGTTGCTTCAATATCCGCAGCAATATGTGTTGATAGTAAAATAATTCTATTTACCGCTAATTCAGAAAGAAGATTGTAAAAGCGTAACCTTTCTTCTGGGTCAAGACCCACCGTCGGTTCATCAATAATCAAAACTTTAGGATTGTTCAATAATGCTTGAGCTATTCCAAAGCGTCGCTTCATACCACCGGAAAGATTTTTAAAACGCTTATTTTTTTCCTGCTCCAAATTAACTTGTTTTAATAAGTAATCGATGCGTTCTTTGCGCATTTTTTTAGGAAGCTCTGCTAAAATTCCCAAATAATCCAAAGCAGAATAAACGCTCATATTAGGATATACAGAAAACTCCTGCGGGAGATAACCTATGATCTTTCGTATATTCTTTTTATCTTTTATATCCACGCCATTCATTTTTATATCTCCGCTTGTTGGTTCTAACATTGTTGAAAGAATACGCATTAAGGTCGTTTTTCCTGCACCGTTTTCTCCTAACAACCCATACATACCAACAGGAATATGAAGGCAAATATCATTAAGAACTGTTCGTTTTCCATAACTTTTGTTTAAATGTTCAATCTTAATTTCCATAAAAAAATCTCCTTTCATTATCTGTAAGGAGATTATTTCATAGAAAAGTCAATTTTTAGAAAAACTCATTATTTTTTTACTTGAACTGTAATACTGGCTCCATGATCGGCTGTGTTTTCCAATGATAAGACGCAATCGAGTCTTTCGCAAAGGATTTTGCAGATGGACAGCCCAATACCAAAGTTTCCCTTATTTGTCGGAGAACTATAAAAAAATGTAGTGGCATTTTTTAATTCATCCTTTGAAAACCCTTTTCCGTCATCATAAACTGTAAAGCAGATACAATTATTCTTTTCTGTTATAGAAAAGTAAATTACTTTCTCTGAAAAGCGCAAAGCATTATCAAAAATATTTTCAAGAATTCTTGATAACATATCTTTATCGCTACATATGCTTTCTGTTTTTATCTGGTCTTGATACTCCAATACTCGACCATATTTTTTCGCCAAAAAAGAAAAGTCATTTACAGTGTCCGTGGTATACTCTTTCAAGTTAAAGTATTCCTTTTTAATTTCTACATCTTCGATTTTCTGTATATCTTTCACACACTCTACATATCTTTCTAAACGCTGCACAGCCCCTTTCATTTGTTTTATCGTAGAGCGCAGAGCTTCCTCTGTGATTATTTGTTTATGACTTGCCTTATCAAGATAATCAAGATAGCCATTGATTACGGTAATAGGTGTCCGTAAATCGTGCGATACGGAAGCAGTAAGAGCCTTTCTTTCCTGCAACATATTCCACATTTTACGGTTGCTTGTATAGATTTCCTTTTTCATACATTCAAATGCATTACATAATCTCCCCAGTTCATCATTAGAAGTATATTCTATTTTAAAGTCTAAATCCTGCTGTAAGATATGTTCAACACCATTATTTAAACTCATCAGAGGTTTCTGTATTTTTAACTTATAGTACAATTTAGCCATAACTATAGAACCGGCAATGACATATATTACAGGTAGGGCAACCATAAAAACTGTAATGATCCAATAGTAAACTAAATTTTCTCCTGATAACGGTTCAAAACGAAATTCTTTCGGATTAACCAGCGTTACACTATTATCTGAGGCATAATCTTCGACTGTATATTCAGAAACATAAATAGGTCGGCTGTCCAATATTTCTTGCCGGATGTCTGAAAATTTTAAAATAGTAACAACTGTTAATACACAGACTACTCCAAGACACATAACAGCCAATGTTATCAAGGCTTTTCTTAAAGGCATATTTTGAAATGCTTCTTTTATTTTTCCCATTTGTATCCCACTCCCCATACGGTAGTAATGTAAGATTTTTCTGTGTATTCAGCAAATTTTAATCGTATTCTCCGTATATGTTCTTTAATAACCACATTGTCGCCAACTCCATCAATGCCCCAAATTATTTCATATATTTTTTCACGGTCAAACACTTGCCCTGCGTTCATTGATAATAACTGAATTATCTCAAATTCCTTGTTAGATAGTTCTATCCGATGTCCCTTTATAAAAACGCTCCTATCTGAATAATCAATTATAAGTTCTTCTGAAAATTTTGTTTTTGTTCGCACACGACTTCTCTGCTCTCTACGCAAATGAGCAGATATTCTTGCTAACAGCTCATTCATAGAAAAAGGCTTAGTAATATAATCGTCCCCGCCAACCATAAGACCATTTACTTTATCTTGTTCAGAAACTCTTGCCGTAAGAAAAATAATAGGGACTGATACATATTCTCGAATAGATGCACACAATTCAAGCCCATTCATTCCCGCCATGTTAATATCAAGTAAGATAATATCCGGGGAATGAGAAAGATTTTCTAAAGCGTCTTTCGCATCAGCCGCTGTATAAACGGTATAGTTTTCAAGTTCAAGTTGGAGCTTCAACATATCTAATATAGACTGCTCATCATCTACAATTAAAAGTTTGTATTTTTGTTCCATTCTATGTCCTTCCATTTTTGATAGATTATACATCGTATATAACATGAAAAAGTCAATTTTCGGTCAAACTTTTCAATCAATCTGAGGTTAAAACCTCCATACCACCAGTTGGTATACAAGCCGAGGGCTGCTTCCGGGGAAGATAGTAGTAAACCGCACAACATTCTCTGTATTCTCCATTTTAAGAGAGGTACCGTGATAGTCAAGTATCGTTTTTGTCATTTCGACACCTCCAAAGCAATGGTAACATACAAAAGTGAAGTTCAGGGGGAGTTACACATAAAATCTTCATTTTTTATTATATCCGCCCCATTTTCTTAATCAACTGTGCAAATATGAATTTTTACAGCTCATATCAGGAGATTATATCTCTTATTATAGGGGATTTCATATCGTTCTATCAGAAGCCACATCTCTGTAAAATAGAATGGAGATATTTTCAGAGTACAAGGTGGTGAGCTTATGGATAAAAGGAATAATGATTTTGACTTTGATTTTACTCCGATAGGGCAGGCAATCAAGAAAGCCCGTAAAGCCAAAGGGATGACAAGAGAGCAGCTTGCCCGCATCGTGGACTATGACCCAAGACACCTGCAGGCAATCGAAAACGAGGGTCAGTATCCCGGCATGGAGCTGTTCATTCAGCTTATCACGATGTTTGATATTTCGGTTGACGAATATATACATACGGGCAGCAAGGCAAAAAAAAGCTCCGTCCGCAGGCGTGTGGACACCCTGCTTGACGGACTGGACGACAGAGAGCTTTCTGTCATTGAAGCCACGATTAACGGGCTATGTAAGGCAAAAGAGCCAGAGGAATGACCTCTGGTTTTCTTTTGCCATTCTTTTAATAGGCAGGGATACCATAACCGTAAATGACGCTGCTGCCAATGGGATAGCTGTTCTGACGGACGGAGTCGCCGGAGTTTCCTTCTACGGTGTAGACCGTACCGTTTTCCACCCGTTCCACAATGCCCACATGGTCGGTCACGCCATCGCCTTCCCAGTCGAAAAAGATGATATGACCTGCGGATGGCTCAAAGCTGCCATCCTGCCACTGACCTCTGTCCATAAACCACTGTGAGCCTAAGACACAGCCTGCGAATTTCGGGATCACGCCCGTGTCGATATAGCCGCTTTCATTGGCACACCAAGACACAAAGCAGGCGCACCATTCCACCCGGCTTCCAAAACCGTACCATGACCAATAAGGCTGACCGCCCACATTGCCGACCTGTGACAAGGCAACGGACACGATTTCTCCGTCGCCGCTTGTGATGCCATACAGCACCTGCGACCATAGGGAATTGTTCTCATCGGCAAGCAGCTCCGTGAGCATTTCCCTCTGTTCTTCGTCAAAACCGTATTGGTCTGCCATTTCCCATGCGGTCTTATGGGTCACTGTGATATACAGATAGGTGTGCGTGACGGTAGTTTCCGTCTCCACGATATTCCCGTGACCGTCGTCACTCTCAATGACCTGCGTTTCCGTCTTGGTTTCCGTGCGGGAGCTTATCTCATTCATCTCCCAGAAAATATCTGTCAGAAGCCCCTTTTTGATTTCGTCCATTGTCGCCACTTCCTGCGGATTGTCCGGGTCTGTGGTTGTCTTGACGGAGTAGACCGCAAGCACTTCTTTCCAGACCGCACGGCTTCCCGACATCTCAAGGGTATCATGGGGATTGCTGCTCTTGATTTCGTCAAGGCGGCTCTCATACTCGGTATTGATTTCCCGCACTACGGTCTGCATCGTCATTCCCGTGCCGGAGTCCTCCCCGGAGAAAAATATCCCAAATACCGAGCCGACGAGCATCCCGATCAGGCAGATGACGATAATGACCAAGACCGCTACCCAACCACCTGCGGCAATGGCGGCTATCAGGGCTTTTGTTCCTGCGATAATCGCCTTGACCGCAGCCATAGTCGCCCGGATTGCGGCTTTTATGGCAACCACGGTAGCCCTTGCGGTCATCCGTGCCGCCTGCGCTGCCCGCTGTGCGGTCTTGACAGACGCCCGTGCCGCTGCCTGCGAAGCCTTTGCCGCCTGCGCCGAGGTCTTGATTGCCGCTTTTGAAGTCGCCTGCGCTGTTTTTACGGTTTTCTGGGTTGTCTTGACCGTGCCTTTAGCGGCGGTTTTGACCGTCTTGTTTGCTTTTCGGGCAGTCCCCCTGACCGTGCTGTTTGCCTGCTGCGCCGCTTTCCCCGTCTGGGCTGCAGGGGAAGGAGATGGCGTACCATACCGCACCTGTGCGCCTGCCTGCTTGCCCGACATCGCTTTTTCCGCCCTGCGCTGCCTGAAATCGGCAATCTTGTCCTTTGCCTTTATGATATTTTCCTTTGTCTCCCGGACACCTTTTCGCCCCTGCTTGTCAAACTGGTAGATGCCTTCTTTCGTGACACGCTCGGCAGAGGACGAAAGACGGTTGCCCGCATATTCGGACGGGGAGCTTTCCTCGGAAAAATAGCTTTCTTCCGCTTTTTCCTTTGTCTTGGCGTAAGCAGATTTCATTCGCTCGGACGCAACCGCCGCCTTATCCAGTGTCTTTATTGTGCCTTTGACCGCATCTCTGGTTTTAATATCAGCCATACAAAACCTCCTTTCCCAGAAGTTTTACGGTCAGGTCATTTCAGGCGCTTTGCCACTATCACAAGCCTGCCATTGGCGGCAGAGTATTCACAGGTGGAGAGTGTGATAAGTTTATCCCCGTATTCTGCGGTCACACCCGTATCGTAAAGGGCAAGCTCCCTGCATGTTTCCACATAGGCGTTAAATTCTTCCTCACTTTCCGCATGGACAAAATCATAGTAGCGGAAGCCCTCGGCGCTGTACGCCACCGTCTTAAATACCGCCACGATTTCATATTCGCCCTGCTGTGTGAGGGTGTCAAAATGGATCGTCTTGTGTTCCTCATAAAAGCTCTTGGACTTGTAATCTTCCAACGCCCCAAACATACGGTTTCCGCTGATATGGTGTCCGTAAATGATAAGGTTGTCGCTTGTCAGAAGGTCGCAATCCTCCTGAATATACGGAGTGCCTAAGTCGCTGTATTCTTTTTCAAAATTCCGCTTGAGGTAATAGTTCGGATTATCCTTTGTCTGCATTACGGGGTAATTGATAGTCGTTTCGTCAATGGAAATCCAACCGACCATATCCTCATTTTGCAGGTACAGCTCCTTATACTTTGCCAGAACATCCTCGCCCTCGCTGACGGGGACATCCTCTGGCACTGGCTCGTCATCGGGAGCCTGCTCCACAATCTCCGCTATTTCCTCAAAAGCCTCCGTCTGTTCGTCAAGCTGTGCATAATGGTCATAAATGTGGTAGACGCTAAAAGCCGCCAGACCCAAAAGGCAGGCGGCAGAGACAGCACAGATCACAGATTTATATTTCTTCATATAGACAAATCCTCCTATCTCGCATAGTCCTTATTCTGCTTCGGCGCAGGCAAATCCCGGCAGTATTCGGGATACCTGACCTTAATGCCTTCCATAAAGTAGGGGGCAAATTCACAGCAGAAAAGTTCCTCTGGCGTGAAATACCGTTCCCGTCCTTCCTCGGCATACCCGTTCCAAAGGTTAAAGGCAAGGTGGCAGACCTTAACCGTGCCGCTTGTCTGCCAACCTCCATGCATCCCCTCCGGCACGATACAGTCGTTTTTAAAATCAAACATCTGGTTGATGTTGTTCCTCGTTTCCCCGGCAATTCCCATGACATAGAAAAATGCCCGGTGATAGCAGTCGTTGACCCTGCATTTCATCATATTTTCCAGAAAGAAATCCTGATGCTCCACAGAGCGAAAGCGAATGTTAGACATGTTCAGATACCTCCTTAATCCGTTTTTGCGCCACCGCAAAATACTCACGGTCAATCTCTGCGCCTAAATAGTCCCGGCTGTTTTTCAGGGCAGCCAGTGCGGTGCTGCCCGTTCCCATAAAACCATCAAAGACGAGTTCCTTTGGCGTACTGGAAATCTGTATCAGCCACGACAAAAATTCCACACTCTACGGTGGGATGGTAAATCCCGTTTTGCTTCTGCCAGATGGCATGATAGGTCGCCTTTGGATATTCCGCACCAAACCAACAGGCAGGAAACCTTGTCTTATACTTTTTGCTCGGCTCCCTGCCTTTATGGAACTGTGTGCCTTCCTTATAGCGGTTTTCCAATAACTGCGTCTGCTGAAATATCCGCCGTCCTTTCTGGCAGAAGATAATCCACTCGGCGTTGTTGGCAAAACTGCCTTTCAGGTCGCCAATGCCGCCAACTGTTCCTTTTTCCACCACCAGACAATTCTTTACCGTAAAGCCTGCTTTCTGCAGGCAGTCGTAATGATAGGGATAGCAGTCAAACCGGGTAAAAAAATAAGCGTGGGAATTGTCCCGCAAAATGCGGTAGCTTTCCCACGCAAAGCGTTCATAGTCTATCCCGCAGTCCCCGTCCAGTTGCTTATGGGGCTGTCTGGTAAAATGATTTTGATAGGAGATGCCATAGGGCGGGTCGGTCAGGATCAGCGACACGAAGCCATCCGGGATATGCGCCATCAGTTCCATACAGTCCGTGCAGTAAATCTGGTTGCGCAGGTTAAAAAACTCTGTTTCCCGTCCGTTCTCCACGCCCTTAAACCTCTCCAAACTTGGTCGTCATCAGCTTGTAAAGCTCCGTATTGCGTGGGAACTTATTGACAAACGGGACAAGGGAGCTTCCTACTTTCAAAAGTCCCTGACCTGCGCCCACATTCGTGATATAGCCCATCTGCAGGTCGGAGATATTCAGGAGCTTGGCAAGCTCCAGTCTGTCCGTGGATGCCTGATTGAGCATGATAATAAACTCACTGTTGGCAAGCATCGTCCGTGCTGTGTGGCTCTGGAGCAGGTCGTCCACATTCTGGGTAATGCCCGTACAGTAAGCCCCGTATTTACGCACACGCTTCCAGAGGGTAAAAAGGAAGTTTGCCGAGTATTCGTGCTGAAACAGCAGGTAGATCTCGTCAATGAAAATAAAGGTGTTCCTGCCTTTCGCCCGGTTCATCGTGATACGGTTTAAAATGCTGTCGAGGACAACGAGCATACCGATCGGCTGTAACTGTTTGCCTAAGTCCAGAATGTCATAGCAGATCAGGCGGCTGTGGGTGTCCACATTGGTCAGCTTGGCAAAAGTGTTCAGAGAGCCATCCGTAAACAGCTCAATGGCAAGAGCGATTTCCTGCGCCTCCGGCTCATTCTGCTTTAAGAGTTCCTCACGGAAGTCCTGCAGGGTAGGCGGCGTTCCCTGATAGTTGCCCTGCTGATAATGGCGGTACACCGTGGCAGTACAGCGGTCGATCAGGGATTTCTGCTTTGCTCCCAGACTTGCGCCGCCGATGAGCTGCTCACAGAGGGATAAAATAAACTCGGATTTCAGGATAACGGGGTTTGCACCGTCTCCATAATCCAAGTTCATATCCATAGCGTTGATGTGGTTGTCGCTTGTGGCAGAGATATGGATAACCTCGCCCTGCATCGCCTTTACAAGCGGGGAATATTCCCGTTCCGGGTCAATGATGATGACATCCGCATTGGGGTCTGTGAGGATAATGTTTGTCATTTCCTCTTTCGCTGTAAAGGACTTGCCTGCTCCCGATACGCCGAGGATAAAAGAGTTGCCATTGAGCAGGTGGCGGCGGTTAGCGATAATCATATTTTTGCTGATGACATTCTGCCCGTAATACACACCGTCCTTGTGGTAGATTTCCTGCACACGGAAGGGGATAAACACCGCAAGGCTCTCCGTGGTCAGGGTACGCATAGCGTCAATCTTGCGCACACCAAAGGGGAGCGCAGTGTTCAGCCCGTCCATCTGCTGATATTTCAGCACCGCAAACTGGCACAGATGCTTTCTGGCTGTCGTGAGCAGGGCTTCTGTGTCATTATCAAGCTGCTCCCTGCTGTCAGCGGTATGCACCATCGTAATGACAGCGAACATCATCCTCTGGTCACGGGTCGTCAGGTCATCCAGAAATTCCTTGCTTTCCTTGCGCTGCTGCTCAAGGTCATAGGGGATGACCGCTGAAAAGTTGTTATTCTGGTTCTGCTTCCGCTGCCAGTTCGTGATATTCGTCTCTACGCCGAGCAAACGGTTTTCCACCTCCCTGACCGCTTCGTCTGTGGGAACGGGGACAACATCAATGGAGAGCATCATATTCCGATTTAACTCGCAAAGCTCGGATACCATACTGTCCTTGATATAGGCGGCGTACTCCCGCAGGAAGATGACACGCCCGTATCGGTCGCCCATTTTGAAACAGTCGCTTTCAAATTCAAAGGTATCGGGACAGATAAAATCCTTGAAATCGTGACCTTTGCGCATACTCTGTACCATATCAAAGGTAAAGGCGGTTTCCTCGCCCGTGCGGTAGAAGTCGTGGAAGATGCGCAGCCTTTCGCCTGCGTCAAGCTCCGTGCATTTTGAGCCGAGCCTTGAGAAATGCCCGATCAGGTCTGCGCCCACACGGGCAAAGTAATTCCTCGCTTCCTCAAGGTTTTTCTTTGAGACGGAAATGGTCACATACTTGTCCTGCACAATGGAGTTTGCCCCCGTTGCCTTATCGAGCAGCATCTTGTTATATTCCTTGCGGTATTTATCCAGACCGTCCTCCGCCATCGGGATCAGGATAGTCTGCTCAAAATCCACCTTGTTGAGCCTGCGGTTATTGATTGTGATTTTCGTGGTAGCTCCGCTGTCAAGGGCATTGAGAAGCTCCGAGTATTCCAGAAACATCGCTTCTTTATCGTCCCTGCTCGCCACAGCGTAATTGATGTCCTCAAACTTGAATGTCTTAGCGTACTTGTTCTTGCCAACAAGAAAAATACCGTCCTCCCAGATGGTTTTGATGGGAATGACGGTCTGTACGGATTTGGGAACGACAAATTTTTCCTTGTCCTGCTTGAACAGCGTCCTTAAAGTTTTCATCAGCGTTTACCTCCCTGCTTTTTGGATTTTTTCGTCTGGGCTTTGCGTTTCTTACGGATACCCATAGCCTCCCTCTCGTGGTCTTGGATGGTTTCTTTCAGGGCTTCGTAATAGAGATTGTCAGGAGAAAAGAGCAGTCTTTTTGGCATCAGAAATTCCGATTTAATCCACGCCCATAAAAACTGCTCGGCGGTCATCCCGTTATATTTGACAAAGCCGATCAGGGCAAAGGGAGCTGCCCCTAAGATACACATCCAGCTCAGTGTTTCCGTGCCAAAGTGGGGACGGAGCAGGAAATACAAGCCTACCGCCACACCGCAGGCAAGGACAGAAAAAATGAACTGCCGCAGCGACAGTCCAAAAAACATCGACTCCGTATAGTTACGGATTTCTTTATTTATCTTGACTTCCAAATGAAAAGCACCTCCTTTACAAGCCCATCATTTCTCGGACAACACGGTCTGCCATTTTGACCGCCCCGACTAAGACGAGCATGTTAAATACCAACTCCCCGATATAGCTCCATACCATCGACACCGCCGCAGCGTCCGGGTCAACCGCAGGCGGGGAAGCCGCAAAGAGGGAGAAGATGATACAGCCAAGCACGATAATCGCCCCTTCAAGGCAGACAGCGGCATAGGACTTGATAAAGCTCTTGCCCACATTCTGGCTCGGCTCTCCCGCAAAGGTGGAGAGGGGGACGGGAGCGATTGCGGTATAAAGGTATAAGCGGAAAAACCTCCCGTAAACGGACATGATCATGATAAACGACAGCACCGTGACAAAAAGACCGCCGATCAGCGTGACCGCCCATAGAGGGATGCTTTCAAAAAAGCCGCAGTCCTCGATAGCGTCCACGATTTCCTGCGGCAAGACGGTTTCACTTGCCGAGCCAAAGCCTGCGGCGTTCATGATCGTCGAGATAAGCCCCTGCACAATCGTAAAAAGTGCCATCATCAGCTCCAAGCCATAGGTCACGACGCCTTTGGCAAGAGCGAAACGGATGAATAACTTCACAGCGTGTTCCGGCTTCTTGACCTCGGCAAAGCTACCGCAGGTCTTGACCACGCCAACTACAAAGAACAGCACTAAAAGCGCAAGCCCGATTGCCTGCACCGCACCGTGGATGTCCACGATGACCGACCATATCGTACCGCCTTTAAATTCCTCCGGGGACTGTGTGATGAGCTGCCAGATTTCCGCCAGTTTCTCATTCCAAGTATCCAGAGCGTTCTGCAAATTCTGTACGACCCAGTTATCAGACACATAAACCACCTCCCGTTGTCTCTGGTCTGCTGTTTATTTCAACATCACATGCGACTTCATTTCCCCAAGTGTCCCATCCGTCGGCTTTCTCACGGGCAAACAGCTCCAACCGTGGCAGCTCTCCCATAAGCTCGACGATTTTTTCTCTGGCTTCACTCGGTTTCTGGCTGTGCTGACGCAGAGGGCTGATGATAAACTGATGGACTCGGTTTGATTGTCTGCGGGGCTTCCCTCTTGTGGCAAGCAGACAGAGTTCAGCGTTTCCCCGTGTCCAGAAGCCCAGACCGAAAAACCATCCTTTCCCGCTTTTATTCTGTTTCAGCCAGACAAAAGCGACGGTCTTATATTTAAAGTCCCACGCCTTAATTACCCGCAACGCTTCCTGTAATTGAGGGAAAGTCGCCCACAGGAACAGCACACAGTCATCCGCTGCCACTGACGCCACATCGAGCTGACAGATTTCCTCCACGCTCATCGTGCTGTAATGGTGTTCCGCAGCCCCGGAAAGGTTTTTCTGCTGATACCGCCACGGTGGGTCAGCATAGATGATGCCATATTTCTTTTGCGTTTCGATAAAATAACCACCTCCTGAATGGGGAAAGGGGAACGGGAGCAGACAGACAAAGCCTGCTCCTGCATCCTTTCTCCCGGTTAAATCTGTGCTACCTTAGCCTGCGATCAGGGTCAGGATTTCCTTGGCAAAAGTGATGATGACGCCGCCCGCAAGGGTCAGAAAACCGTTCGCCCTCTGGGACGGGTCGTGGGATTTCAAGCTCAGACCGATCTGCACGATACCAAAGCCGAGCAAAATCATACCGATTGCCCTAATCAGTCCGAAAATGAAATCGGAGAGATTGTTGACGACAGTCAGCGGGTCACTGGCGGCAAAGGCGGTGGTGGTAAAGCAGGTCATACAAAGCACAGCCGCCACATAGACCGCAAACGCTTTCCTGCTCTTTCTGCCCATCGGCAGTTTCCCGGTTTCCTTGTTCTCATTGCGCTTGAAAATTCTCATAGATAAATCCTCCTTTAGATGTTGAATAGTTCTTCCAAGTCCTCCTCGGACAGAAGCTCATAGGATGTGCTGACTTCCTCCAGTTTCACAGCGTCCTCTGGTATCTCACTGTCAAATACAATGGTCGCTACAGCCTTCGTCGGCTCTCCGTGGAGATAAGGCGGTTGACCGCCATCCGTTGTCAGCTTCACATTGGGGTGCTTTAGGATGTCATATTTCAAGTCCATCACGGGTCGCTCCCCACGGATAAAAAGGAGCGCATAGCGGTTATCGAGCATCCGTACCTCAGAAGCGTCCAGAAGCTCACGCCCTGAAATCTGGTAGTTGGTCGAGTAGCTCCCGCTGCGCCCCTCGCTTTTCCCGTAAGTGTTCGTGTCGATGGTTTCCTTGCCTAAAAGTTCAGAAACATATTTGTGGGTGCTTTGCTCATTGCCGCCCAGATACAAGAAGCTGTCGCAATTACCCACAATGCTTTCCCATTGCTTTTCAAACAGTGCCTTGAGCTGTGCCATGTTCTGCAGGATAATAGATACGGACACGCCTCTTGAACGCATAACGCTCAAGATTTTATCAAAGTCGTCCGGCAGCGAAACATTGGCAAATTCGTCCATGATGAAATGGCAGTGGACGGGCAGGCTTCCCCCATACTTGTGGTCGGCAAGATAGAAAAGCTGTTGGAAAAGCTGCGTGTATAAAATCGACACAAGGAAGTTAAAGCTCGTATCGTTGTCTGGGATCAGAGCGAACAGAGCCACCCGTTTCTCGCCCAGAGAGGGCAGGTCAAGCTCATCCGTGGCGGTAAGCCCCGCAAGGCTCTCCAGATTAAACTTTTCAAGTCTTGCGGCAAGGGTAATCTGGATGCTCTTTAAGGTCTTAGCCGAGCCTGAGTGATAGTCCCGGTAGTATTTCAGTGCGATATGCTCCGGGTTTACCATCTCCAGACGGTCAAACAGCTCATCAAGGGGGCTGACATAGCTGTCGTCGTCCTCCCGTACTTCGCCTGCCCGTAAAAGCTCCATGACCATCGGGAAATTCTGCTCGTCCGTGGGCGCTTCGTATTTCAGATAAAAGATCAGGGACAGGAGCAGCATACTCGCCGCAGTGTCCCAGAACGGGTCTTGGGACTGGCTTCCCTTTGGCGTGGTCGCTTTGAAAAGGTTGGTCACTAAACGCTGCACATCATTGTCGTCCCGCAGGTAGACAAAAGGATTGTAACAATGGCTGCGGTGCATATTGATAAGGTCAAGGACACGCACCTCATAACCTTTCTTTTCAAGCAGCCCGCCCACATCCCGCACGATTTCCCCTTTGGGGTCTAAGATGACCATTGAGGTTTCAGCGTCACACTGCATGGCGTTAATCTTACAGTAGAAGCGGGTTTTTCCCGCACCGCTTCCTCCGCAGACTAAGACATTTAAGTTCCTGCGGTGTTTCTTTCCGTCCAGACCGATACGGACAGTCTGGGTCAGCAGCTTATTGGCAGAAAAGTTCTTGTCGGCGTATTTCTTGTTCAGCGTTTTGGCGTCGCCCCATTTTGCTGAACCGTGTTCCTCCCGCCTGCGGTAGTTCCTTCGTGTGGAGAAGTAGATACCGATGCCCATCGCATAAGCAAGCAAAAAAATAAGGACAGTCTTTACACTGTCCTCACATACCGTTATGGAAAACGGGCGTTGCATCGCTATGGGAAAATTCCGTATGACCTCTACCAGACCGCCGCCCACAAAAGGGGCTGTGAGCAGGGCGATCCACACAACGGGCAGGATACCGCAGGCGGCAAGGATGACGCCCGCTTTCTGGTTATCGTTCCTCATGACACCTGCACGGGACGACCCTGACCTTTTTGGTCGGGGCGTGTGCCACCTTGCTGATCAGCTCATCCACAGGATCGGTGGGGCGTTCCTCCTGTATCTGCTGTGTCCGCAGGGTGTTTAAGGCATTGATGACGATATTCTTATCATATCGGTCAAGAGTCAGGTGGTATCGTTCCTCTTTCATAGGCAGTCCCTCCTTTACCTTGCCTGCTCTTTTTCTCTGGCGGGCTTGTTCTTCTCAAGGCTCTTATACATTTCCGTCTGGATTTCGCCCATCACATCACGCATCCCGCCAAGCTCCGCCTTAAAGTCCTGCGTTTCCATTTGCGCATACTCGCCGGGAAGCCTGCTAAAGTCAAAACCTCTGGTATCCACGCCATAGCGGGAAGCGGTCATATACGCCACACAGTAGGATTTAAAATTAGAGCTGTCCCGGCTCTCGTTGTGCTTGAAATCAAAGATTGCCGCCGCTGTCTCCTGCGCCATGCCCACGAACAGCTCCTGCTCGGAAAGCCCCCTGCGAACAAAGGTAGCTTCCTGCGTACTGTCATAAAAAGCAGGCAGCTCAAGGTCGTCAACGGGGACAAAGGGAACGGGGCTTGCGTCCACCAGAGCCGCCACAAGCTCCCGCATGGATTTTGCCTCCTGCTCCTGACCTCTGCCTGCCGCCGAGGTCTGGGAAATGTCATAGACTTCTTTCGGATTGTAGCCTTTTGCTTTTGCGCCATCTTTGCGGGTATATTCCTGCCCCGGCTCAAGGATGATGACCTTCTGGGCATCCTTGTTCAAATAGACACGGTTGGCTTTCCACGCCGCTTTTTCCTTAAGCTGCGTGGCTTCCGGCATCTGGGCGGATACCAGAATGGCGTTATTGACAGAATAGCGGTCAAAGCGCCCTTGCACTTCCAGATAGCTGCGGAAAGCGTCGCCGCCGGAAGCCATCTCAAGGCAGGTATTATCAATCAGCTCATAGGCTTCCTTTCTCTGTGCCTGTTTCTGCGCCGCCCATTCCGCTTTGTCAAAGGGCTTGCTGCCGCTGAACACATCATAAATACTCATTATCTTGCTCCTTTCGATTTTTTCGTTTTCCTGCGCTTCGGGGGCTGCTTATGCTCCGTCTTTCTGGTGGAAGGCTTTGCGTTTTCGGAACGCCCGCTTTGCTCCGGCGCAGGGTTTTTCTCTTTTTCCTTTTCCTGCGCCTTTCGGCTCTCCCTGATCTGGCGCAGCTCCCCACGGACAGAAGGCTTATCCGCCCGCTTAGTAATCCCCTCTGCGGTATTGCCTCGCTGCTCTGAGGTAGGCTCGGACAGAGGGGATTTTTCTGTCTTTGCCACCGAGGGGTTTGGGGCATTTTCCTCTTTCTGGATAGGCTTGCCCATCAGCTCGTCGAGCAGCTTATCTTTTTCCGCTTTCTCCGGCGTTGTCACTTCCGGCTCCGCCGGGGCGGTCTTTGTCTCTTTGGATTTCTCCGCTTCGTTCACGATAGAAGCGGTATCCACCGCCGCAAGGTCAAAGCGTTCCTTGATACGGTTGATTTTCGATGCGTCCTCCGCACGGGCGATCACATCCACCTCCGCATTGGGGTCTTTGTTCTGTCGGTCAGTAAGGACGCAGTAGAGGACACCGTATTTCTTGGCTTCCTGCGTAAACTTTTTTAAATCGCTCTGCTTGACCGTGAACACTTTCAGCTCCTTGCCGGAACGGAGCATATTCGTGAGCCTTGCTTTCCCTTTGGTCTTTTTTTCTTCTTTCAGGATAGCGTAAAGCAGGACAGCGATATTCTTTGCGCCTGCCCCCGTGATTTTGGCAGCGACCTCAAATCCCTCCAAGCTCATCCTCACGATTTGTTCTGCTGCGTCGCCGCTTGTGTTCATCTGCCACCAACTCCTTTCTTTGCTGTTCTTCGTCTGCCCGTATGGTCGATAACTTTTCTTTCAGGACACCGCTTCGGGCTTCGATGCCCCCGCACAGCCTGACCTCCTTTCGGATGATTTTTAACCTCTCTGTGATTTGAGTGATCTGAGCCTTGACCGCTTCTTTTTCTGCCCCGTCTGATTTGCGGGAGAGGGAATAAAGCCCCTTGCGCTTTTCGGTCAGCTCAGCCCGTTCCGTCTCCAGAGAGCCTTTATATGACAAAAGCTGCTCCGCTGTATCAATGTGATGTCGGCAGAGCAGCCTTGTTTCCTGCGCAATGGCGTCCATCTTCAAAAGGTCGTCCTTTAAAAGATAATGAAGCCTTGCGTAATTCTGTTTTCGTTTCGGCAGAATGCCGAGCTTATAGCAGTAATGGAGATACAGCCCACGCAAGCCGCCGATCTTCTTTGCGTCTTTTAATGAGCCACGGACACGCAGCACCCGGACGGTCTTATCCGCTTTCGCAAAGGGAGCGAACTTGACCGCATAGGAATTTTCATTGATACGCTCCATGATGCGCTCATTGGTATAGTCCTCTCCGAGCCGGTACAGCCGCTTGGGTCGTTTCCATCCTTTCCCCATAATCGTCCAGTATTTATGATTGGGGTCAAAGCTGCATCGGTAGCCCATTTCCGCCATCTGTCTGTCAAAGTCCCTAAGCGTAAAGGACTTGGAGATGGCTTCGTTCACCGCCTGCCTTGCCACCGTGTCCCGTGTGGGAAGTCCCTGCTTTTCCGCTTGGTAGAGGGCATAGGGCTTTTTTCTCCCGCTTGGACGCTCGATAACGGAAAGGGAATATTCCCGGCACAGCTCGTCGGAACGCTTACGCAGCAGCCGCAGATTGGCTTTGTTGTCGTGATAATGCTTTCCGTCCACAAAGGAAACGGAATTGACGACAAAGTGGTTATGCAGGCACTCGGTATTTAAGTGGGTCGCCACCACCACCTGAAATCGGTCGCCCCACATCTTCTCGGCTAACTTTACGCCAACCTCATGGGCTACCTCCGGCGTGACCTCCCCGTGCTTGAAGCTCTGAAAACCGTGATAGCAGACGATCTCACTTTCATCGTTCCACTGCTGCTTGGCAATCATCATTTCGTCTCTGGCACAAGCCGGGTCGCAGTTGACGCCCGTGACAAAATACCGTTTTTCCGTCTTATATTGATTGGTAGCGTATTCCATCACATCCACCAGAGCCTGCAGCTCCGTTTCCGTGTACTTGGGGTTGATTGTCTTTTCCGGGTTCTCAGCATAGTCTATCGGGTGGTCGAGCCTGCCACGCACATCCCATATCTCACACACCGCCATTATCCTGATACCCGTTTCGGAAGCAGATAGGCTTTGCGCACATCCGTCTGGAACTGCCGCCACCTTGCCGCTTCCTCCTGAAGCATCGGGGTGTCGATATAATCAAGGGCGTTGGCTTTGGCGGCAAGCTGATTGATACGATTACCGATGGCGGACAGCTCCCGCAGGATTTTGTAAAACTCCGGGTCAGGCTTCTCACAGAGCCGATAGCCTTTGACCATCGCACGGAGTAGGGCTTCTTTGGAATATCCCGACTTGCGTACAAGGTCATAGAGGTATTCTGCTTCTTCCTCGGTCATCCTGAAAAGGATCTGGACATTTCGTTTCCGCATCCTCCACCTACTTTCTGTTGTCGGCAAGTCTGTTGATCTGCAAACAGCACATCAGGGCAACGCCAAACAGTGCGCCGCCCATAAAAGCTAAAAATTCACTCATCCTTTTTCTTCCTTTCTTCTTAAAGAGGGGTTTCAGGGGCATCCCCCTGACAAGCGAATTTGGTATCCATCGCCGGATGGATAACCAAATTCAGTGCTTGGTAAGACATATCAATCTTCGCACTCGTCCTCACACATACACTCCCCACATACGGGACAGAAGTACGGGCAGTCCGAGCAGTCGTCGTACTCAGAACAGTCGTCCTCGCCGGAACACTCGTCCTTGTCAGGCTTTCCCTCATCAGCGACAAGGATGGCAGCGTCTCCGCCGATGAAATCCTCGTCAGTGAACTGGATAATATCGGTATCAAAAAGGACGGTCTCAATCTTTTCCTTTGCCTGCTCCGGGGTATCGGCATAGACGGAAACGGTCTTTTCATAGTGGGCAGTCAGGGTAACATCATACTTGTTCATTGCATCTTCCTCGCTTTCAGATTTGATTTTTACAATTTAGGACAGGGTTTCAGGGCTGCGTTTTCAGCAGACAATCAACGGACATCCCTCCTTTCACGGGCATTGTTCTGTCTGGAAATCCCCAGATAGGACAACAAAAAATCGTTGAAGTCCTTGCCGACGGGCGGCGGGTCATCAACGATTTCATAGTCATTTCCGAGCAGTTCTTTTAAGGTTTTGGTACAGAGCCTGCCTGCTTTGTCATTGTCCAAATGCAGGTAAATAGTCTTAATGTGCGGGTTTTTCTCAAGGAAAATAGAGAGGGCAATGGGGACTTTGCTGTCTTTTATCTCTTTCTTTGGCTGATACACGCCCGATAAAGAGAGCAAGTTTTCCGCTTTGTAGTCCTTTCCCTCGCACTTAAGAAATGTGGCATAGGACAGCAGATCAATGGCGGCTTCAAACAAATGCACCGACGGGCAAGGCTCCCTTGCAAGCAGCCGGAAGGAATACCGCTTGTCGCTTCCCGATGCGTCCCCTTTGAAAGTGCTGCTCCCTAAGCCACGGTAGGCGGCATACTTTGGCGTCCCAGTTTCGTCCTTCCCGACAAAAACAGCATTGTGGTAACGCCCGCTGCTCTCAAAAATCATACCGTCCGCAATGCACTCCTGAATAATCTGGTAGTCAATGCCACGCCCGAAAAGATACTGCGTTACCCGGCTGCTGTCCTGATATTTTGGCGGCAGGAGCAGCACCTTTGGCTCATCTTTTTCTGCCTTTGGCGGTGGCGGCGTCCAGTCTGACAGTTCTTTCCCCGTGAGGATTTCTACCGCTTCCATAAAGGAGTAGTCCCTGACTTTTATCAGATAGTCGAGGGCAGAATAGCCGCCAATGCCCTGCGACCACCAAAACCATTTGCCATTAGAGATTTTCAGGCTGTCGTGGTCAACGGTACGGTACACATTTGTCGTGCCTTTGACTTCTTCGACATTACTCGGTTCAAACTCTCTCAGATAAGTGAGCAGGTCGATCTGCCTGATCCTTTCAAGCTCATCCGGGTCGATCTGCACATAGGGTCGTCTGGTTCTCATGCAATCTTTTTACCTCCCTTCAAATAGAAAAAGCCGAGGGATTTTCACAGTGAAAACCTCTCGGCTATGTAAAAATGATATTCAGTTTTTAGAACTATTTGGCTTACAGCTTGTAAGCCATTTATCTCGACAACTCAGGATTTGTTTGTTTCATAATAATTCCTGATTTCAATGGATTATTGCCATAGCAATTACAAAACAAATAAAAGTTGTCATAGGTAAGACCTCTTTTCATTTAGATAATTACGGTTTATCATTCTTCCTTATCCTCAATTTCTCGCTCAAAAATTGAATATTTCCAATCATCAGTTCCAGAAATCAATCTCCACCCTTGCTTACCATATTCGTTCAGCTTAGCAATATATCTGTCTAACTTAACATGAACATTAAACGAAGGCTCTGCGCTTAAATCTACGGTCATATACTCATATCTTTTCATTTCCAATCTCCTTTTCAACTTCCAATTTTCTGCTCTACAACTTAGGATTTGTAGACGAATGCGTTAAAACCAACCTGCTTTTTCGTCTCTGAATTGAGGCTCATCTCCGTGTTCATAAGGATCATAGTGATTGATGTTACAACCGAACTCTTTGAGGAACAAAATGTTGTTGTCACTTGTCCACTCAATAAGGGAAACTCCGTCAAACGCTTCAACCTTTCCATTTTTCATTTGATTTTTAAAGTACCATTCGACTATCGTCTTATTTTCTTTGTGAAAGAACTGTTTTATATCCCATTGAAGAACGGTGCCTCGGGTATTCCATTCGTGAAACCAAAGTTTAATTTTTGCGGAGCCATGATACTCCGGCCCCCAACTTTCAATATAGAGGGAATTGTCTGCAAATATCTCGGAAATACCTAAGTCTTTCTTTTGTAGCCACATATCAAACCATAAACGGATAATCTTTTCTCTTTCATTCATGATTAAACACCTCGATAACTTCCAATTTGTCTCTCTGATTATACCACATCCAAACGCCCAATTCTATCAAAGGGCTTTAAAATATCTGCGAGCAGGAGATAATATTTCCCACTCTATGTAAATCAGGCGGCATCAGCACTCACGCCAACACCGCCATTTTCTCGGTCAGTCCGTTATAAAATCCCTGCCTTTTTCAAGTATCCGATGCCATCATAGCAGCCCCTGAAGTAGACCGTCTGCATTTCTATATCCGTCAGCTTGTTTTTCAGCTCCAATACTTCAATGAGAGCCTGACATTCTTCCCCGGTCAAATCCGACGCTTTTTCCGTGTCAAAGACTGCAAGCACTCTCGGATACTGCTCATAAATGGCTTGTATCTTGTCCCAGATAGCACGGTAGTCCTCATTGTCCTTCGGCAGTTTCCCTATGACCGAGCTTAGATATTCTTCAAAGATATTGCTATGCACATCAACAAATGTTTCAAATCTGAAAGCATCCGACATCCTTTCCACCTCCGATTGTTCTTTCCTACTTTATTATACTGCCCAGATTTTCACATGACAAATGTGCAAACAGCAAAGTCAGCGGACATAGGCAGGGCTTCTTTTTTCGGGCTGTTCCTCGCTTTGCTCCGGCTCTGCATCCATGACGGGCGTATCTTTTTCGTCCAGATTTAACTCGATATTCAGGGCATTGAGCCTTTCTGTCTTTTCTTTCAGCTCCGCTTCATAAGGGAAAGGCTTGGCAAATTCGGCTTTGGCGTTCTCGATCTGCTCCAGTGTCTCCGCCTTTTTTGTCTTGGCGGCATCCAGTCTGGCAGGGAACTTGGCAATCTCATTTTCTATTCGGGTCAGGTTTCCCAGAGCGTCCGTGCCTAATGAAACAGTATGCTTCATCTTTCCCCATAAATTCAGGCAGTAGTGGGCGTTTAAGGTATCATAGTAGACCTCCATACGAAAGCCTCGGTAGCTGCCGATCTCCACGGGTGCGGACAGCGGATTTTCCTTGCACACCGCAAGGAGCATCTCGCCTGCGTCCGCCTTCTCAGTGTAGACCACGCCTTTCAGCGTCATCGGGCAGAACTTTTCCTCGCCTGCCGCCTGATGCTGCCCGGCAAGTTTCACATCCTGCAAATATCCCTCGATATATTCCTCATATTCTTTGACCTGCTTCGGATAGTATTTCAATATCTTGTCCTCAAGGTCGTAATGTTCGGAAAGGTAGCTCTGTTTCAGCACTTTCAGCTTGGACACCTGAATATCTAAGTCCATTTTTTCCTTAAATCGCTCGTCGCCCGTGGCAAGCATCTTGACCTCCGCAAAGGATAACGCCACCTCGTCCACATCCTCGGCGGAACGCACGGGGCTTTTGCTCGTCATAATCTGGCTGATAAATTTCTGCTTACTCTCCACCAACTGATAGAGGTATGCGTCAAAGGTCTGCTCCGTCACATAGCGGTAAACCTCCACCTCCGGGAACATATTTCCCTGCCTTTCAATGCGCCCCTGCCGCTGTTCAAGGTCAGAGGGACGCCACGGGCAGTCTAAATTGTGGATAGCGATGAGTCTGTCCTGCACATTTGTCCCTGCACCCATCTTCTGAGTCGAGCCTAAGAGGATGCGCACCTCGCCGCTTCGTACCTTTGCGAACAGCTCCTTTTTCTTGGCATCGGTAGCCGCTTCGTGGATAAACCGTATCTGCTCGGCAGGGATACCACGCTGTATGAGCTTCTCCCGTATATCGTCATAAACATTGAAAGTCCCGTCGACTTTCGGCGTGGAGAGGTCGCAGAACAGAAGCTGCGCCGCCCTTGTGTCAGCGTGTTCCTCCCAGATACGGTACACATTGTCCACGCAGGCATTGACCTTGCTCCCCGCATCGTCCGGCAGCATCGGGTCGATCAGCCTCTGGTCAAGTGCCAGTTTCCGCCCATCGTTCGTAATTTTGAGCATGTTATCGACCTGCGGCTCCACAGCCCTCGCCCTGACTTTCTCGGCTCGTTTGGCAAGGGAAGCCACCATTTCTTTCTGAATGTCACTGGGGGCTACCTTGATATTGTGGTAATTCACTTTCGGCACTGGTAGTTTTAACATATCGGCGGTCTGAATGTCCGCAATCTCACGGAACATCTGCATCAGCTCCGGCAGGTTGTGGAACTTGGCAAACCGTGTCTTTGCCCGGTAGTTCGTCCCCTCCGGGGCAAGCTCCAGTGCGGTAATGGTTTCCCCAAAGGTGGAAGCCCACGCATCGAAATGCTGCAGACCGTTCCGCAGAAGGGTGTCGTACTGCAAATATCTCTGCACAGAATACAGCTCATAAGGTAGGAAACGCCACGCCATACTTCCTTTCGTCCGTGGTCTTGGCG
>ERZ1090863.167-NODE-167-length-44711-cov-36.758554_pt1 | contig 44711 bp, 34 predicted proteins | sample MGYA00478480_ERZ1090863 | MGnify/ENA primary metagenome ERZ1090863 (study PRJEB33644, sample SAMEA5815746) | chicken gut metagenome | biome: Chicken; feature: Gastrointestinal Tract; material: Caecum | place: Ireland | collected 2019-01-01 | study: A study of the...
ACGGGGTGTGCGCGGCCATCCTGGCCCGGACCGAGTGGGGCGTCACCGACGAGGCCGTCCTTTCGGCGGTGGCCTGCCACACGGCGGGCAAGCCGGGGATGACCCTGCTGGACAAGATCCTGTTCCTGGCCGACATGACCAGCGCCGAGCGGGATTTTGACGGGGTGGAGTCCCTCCGCAGGCTGGCTTTTGAGGACATCGACCGGGCCATGCTGGCGGCGCTGAACGAGTCGGTCTCCTTCGTCAAGCACGGGGGCAAGCCCCTGGACCCCATGTCCGCCGCCGCCCGGGACGATTTTGCCCGGCTGCTGGCCGCCCGGGAGGGCAGATAAGCGCGGCCTCCCGTGAAGGTTTCGTAAAACGGGGGGCAGGTTGTTGCAGATTCTGCCCGAGAATGCTATACTGTTACAAGCACTGTTTTTTTGGACCGCATACCAACAGACGGCCTGCCGCCGGCAGGCCCTTGAAGGAGATATGACTATGAGTGGAACGCCCCGCCGCATCAATACAGACCGTTCACTGGGTACGCCGTCGGCAGGGGGCGGGGCAGAGGGCGGGGTTCCGCCCAAGGCGCCACCTCCGCCGCCCAGCGGCCCGGCCCCCCAGGAGGACGACGGCCAGAGCTTTTTCCGGCCTGCCGCCGGCGAGGCCGAGCCTCCGGCGCCCTCCCGCCGCACGGAACCCGACCCCGGCCGGGGCGGCCCGGGCCGGGAACCGCCCCGCCACAGCTCGGGCGGCGGGCGGCGGAAAAAGCGCCGCCGCTCCCCCCTGTGGCTGCCCCTGGCCATCGTGCTGGGGTGCATGGCCCTGGTGGGCTGCGGGGTGATCTACGCCGTCCAATACGTCAACCGGGTCCAGGAGAGCATCCGCCCCGACTCCGCCGCCCCCTCCATCGTGGAGGAGATCCAGACCCTGGAGGAGTACAAGGGGGATGTGGTGAACATCCTGGTCTGCGGCATCGACTACGAGGAGGGCCGCGCCTACGGCGACGGCTCCAACGACGGCATGACGGACATGATCCTTTACTGCCAGTTCGACATCAAGGGTGGGGCGCTGCGGATGCTGCAGATCCCCCGCAACACCCTGGTGACTACCTCGAACCGCACCATCACCCTGTCCAGCGGCAAGACCTACAAGGCCTCCAACTACCAGATCAACTCGGTGGCCCTGTCCAACGGGGGCAGCATCGCCGCCCTGGCCGAGGTCATCTACGACCAGTATAAGCTGCCGGTGGACTACTACGTCACCATCAACATGGAGGCCCTCACCGAGGTGGTGGACAATTTTGGCGGCATCGAGGTGTATATCCCCCACGACATGGAGTACAACGGCAGTTTCCTGGCCAAGGGCTACCGCAACCTGGACGGCGCTTCGGCCGAGTTCTTTGTCCGCAACCGCCACGGCCAGGGCTACGAGAACGCCGACATCGACCGGCTGAACATGCAGCGGTATTTCTACGCCGCCCTGTTCAAGCGGGCCCGCTCCATGGGCATCCAGGACATCCTCAACCAGATGCCCATCATCTTCAACAACTATATCCAGACGGATATGGACCTGGTCACCCTGGGCAAGCTGGCGGTGTCCTTCATGCGGATCGACAGCGCCAACATCATGATCGCCCAGACCCCCGTCTTTTCGGGCGGGGTGCCCTTCGTGGGCGCCACCGACAGCTTTGCAGGCTACTCCTGCGTGGTGCCGGACGCCGGCTCCATCGCCGAGCTGCTGAACACGTATTTCCGCACCTACACCGGCCCGGTGAGCGAAGAAGAACTCAACCTCGTCACCGACGACTGGCCCCACGGGTCGGTGTCCACCAGCGCCAACATCCAGTTTGTGGGCCAGCTGGATAAGGAATCGGACGACGCCATCCTGCAGGGAGACACCGACGTGCAGGGCGCCGTGACCACCGACGGCCAGCCCGCCGGCGGCCAGAACGCCGCACAGTGACAGGGGGCCAGAGCCCCCTGCATCAAAATACAAAAGAAAGGGAACCTATGGAAAATCTGAACGACAGCAAGACCCTGGCCATCCGCATCGCAAAGATCCTGGACAAGAAAAAAGCCCAGCAGCTCCGGGTGCTGAAGGTGCAGGACCTGACCGTCCTGACCGATTACTTCGTCATCGCGTCGGGCACGTCCACCACCCAGGTGGCGTCCCTGGCCGACGAGGTGCAGTTCCAGCTTTCGCAGGAGGGGATCGAGCCCTACCACACCGAGGGCTTCGACTCCAAGAACTGGATCCTGCTGGATTATTCGGGGGTCATCGTGCACATCTTTGTGCCGGGCACCCGCACCTATTACGACCTGGAGCACCTGTGGGCCGACGCCGAGACGGTGGACGTCTCGCCGTGGCTGGACGCCGGGGAGGACGCCGGGCAGTAAAGCCCTGCCGTGGGAAAGCAAACGGGCGCGTCCGGCCGCCCCTGTGGGGCCGGCCGGATATACCCTAAGGAAAAAAACGGGAGCTGATTACGAGATGAAGTATGATTACAAGGCCGTGGAGGCCAAGTGGCAGAAGGTCTGGGAGGACGAAAAGACCTTCCACGCCGAGATCGACCATTCCAAACCCAAGTTCTATGCCCTGGTGGAGTTCCCCTATCCGTCGGCCGCCGGGCTGCACGTGGGCCACCCCCGCAGCTACACCGCCCTGGACGTGGTGGCCCGCCGCCGCCGCCAGTGCGGGTACAACGTGCTGTACCCCATGGGCTGGGATGCCTTCGGCCTGCCCACCGAGAACTACGCCATGAAGAACCACATCCACCCGGCCATCGTGACCAAGAAGAATGTGGACCGCTTCCGCGCCCAGCTCAAGAGCCTGGGCTTCTCCTTCGACTGGGACCGCGAGGTGAACACCACCGACCCCGAATACTACAAGTGGACCCAGTGGATCTTCCTGCAGCTGTATAAGCACGGCCTGGCCTATAAAAAAGAGATGAACGTCAACTGGTGCACCGGCTGCAAGTGCGTGCTGGCCAACGAGGAAGTGGTCAACGGCGTCTGCGAGCGGTGCGGCAGCGAGGTGGTCCACCGCGTCAAGAGCCAGTGGATGCTCAAGATCACCGCCTACGCCGACAAGCTGATCGACGGGCTGGACGGCCTGGACTTCATCGACCGCGTGGTGACCCAGCAGAAGAACTGGATCGGCCGCAGCTACGGCGCCGAGATCGACTTCGGCACCACCACCGGCGACAAGCTGACCGTCTACACCACCCGGTGCGACACCCTGTTCGGCGCCACCTACATGGTCCTCTCGCCCGAAAACACCCAGCTGGCCGGCTGGATGGAGCAGGGCATCATCAAGAATGCCGCCGAGGTCAAGGCCTACCAGGCCGAAGCCGCCCGCAAGAGCGACTTTGAGCGCACCGAGATCAACAAGGACAAGACCGGCGTGCGCCTGGACGGCGTCATGGGCATCAACCCGGTCAACGGGCAGGAGATCCCCATCTTCATCTCGGACTACGTCCTGGCCAGCTACGGCACCGGCGCCATCATGGCGGTGCCCGCTCACGACAGCCGCGACTGGGAGTTTGCCAAAAAGTTCGGCCTGCCCATCGTGGAGGTGGTCAAGGGCAAGACCCCGTCCGACCTGGACAAGGAGGCCTTCACCGACGTGGCCACCGGCACCCTGGTCAACTCCGGCTTCCTGGACGGCCTGCCCGTCCACGACGCCCAAGAAAAGATGATCGCCTGGCTGGAAGAAAACGGCAGGGGCCACCGCAAGGTCAACTACAAGCTGCGGGACTGGGTGTTCAGCCGCCAGCGCTACTGGGGCGAGCCCATCCCCATGGTCAAGTGCGAAAAGTGCGGCTGGCAGCCCCTGCCCGAGAGCAGCCTGCCCCTGACTTTGCCCGACATCGTGGACTTTGAGCCGGGCCCCGACGGCGAGAGCCCCCTGGCCCGCCACACCGACTGGGTCAAGACCACCTGCCCGTGCTGCGGCGGCCCCGCCGTCCGCGAGACCGACACCATGCCCCAGTGGGCCGGCTCGTCCTGGTACTTCCTGCGCTATATGGACCCCCACAACAAGGACGCCATCGCCTCCAAAGAGGCGCTGGAATACTGGTCCCCGGTGGACTGGTACAACGGCGGCATGGAACACACCACCCTGCACCTGCTGTACAGCCGCTTCTGGCACAAGTTCCTGTACGACATCGGGGTGGTGCCCACCGCCGAGCCTTACCAGAAGCGCACCTCTCACGGCATGATCCTGGGCCTGAACCCCCACAACTTCGCCAACCTGCCCGCCGAGGAGCAGAAGAAGCTGCTGGAGGAGTACGGCAGCCAGAAGGCCGCCGAAAAGGCCCTGGAGGAAAAGTACGGCGAAATGGCCCGCCACCCGGTGGTCAAGATGTCCAAGAGCCTGGGCAACGTGGTCAACCCGGACGACGTGGTGGACGCTTACGGCGCCGACACCATGCGCCTGTACGAGATGTTCATGGGCGATTTCGAGCAGGCCGCGCCCTGGCAGACTTCGGCCATCGCGGGCTGCAACCGCTTCCTGGACCGGGTCTGGGGCCTGTCCGAGAAACTGGTGGAGGGGGAGGGCTACCGCCCTGCCCTCGAGACCCTGATGCACCAGACCATCAAGAAGGTGGGCTCGGACATCGAGGGCCTGAAGATGAACACCGCCATCGCCCAGCTGATGACCCTGGTCAACGCCCTGTACGACAACGGCGGCGCCACCAAGGCCGAGTATGAGACACTGGTGCAGCTGCTGAACCCCTTCGCGCCCCACATGACCGAGGAGCTGTGGGAGAAGCTGGGCCACCCCCACACCGAGCAGCTGGCCTACTACCCCTGGCCCAGCTACGACGAGGCTAAGTGCGTGGAGGCCACGGCGGAGATCGCGGTGCAGGTCAACGGCAAGGTGAAAGCCCGCCTGACCGTCCCCGCCGACATCACGGCGGAGGACGCCATCGCCGCCGCCAAGGCCGAGCCCGCCGTGGCCGCCGCCCTGGAGGGCAAGACCCTGGTCAAGGAGATCTACGTCAAGGGCCGCCTGGTCAACCTGGCCGCCAAGGGCTGAAGCGTCCGGCAGGGGTTTTCATGAATTGTTCAGAAAGTGGGACGGAAAAACTTCTGCAAAAAGGTTGACGGGAAAGCGAAAATGCGCTATACTGTCTCTGTTAGTTACCATGTAACAACGAAATTCCCGCCTCACGGTCCAAGGGAGGGATAAGATGTCGGAAATTCGTGTTAAAGAGGGCGAGTCGCTGGAAAGCGCACTGCGTCGCTTTAAGCGGAGCACCGCCCGCAGCGGCGTGCTCGCAGAGGTTCGTAAGCGCGAGGCTTACGAGAAGCCCTCTGTCAAGCGCAAGAAGAAGTCTGAAGCGGCCCGCAAGCGCAAGTACAAGTAACAAAAGCCTTGCCCACGGTCTTGATTGACCGCTGCGTTGCTAACGCCGATGTGGGAGAACCCTGTTGCGGGGTTCTCCCATTTTTGTTGAGCACCCTGCCAAAGGAGACCCCGCGATGCTGATTACCCCCGAGTATGTGTTCCAGGATGTGACCCACATCACCCCGGCTTTTCTGGCCGGGAAAGGGATCACCGCCCTGGTGCTGGACATTGACAACACCTTGACCGACGACGGCAGCCAGCAGCTGCCCCGGGAGGTGGCCGCCTGGCTGCAGGCCATGCGCGCCGCCGGCGTCCGGCTGACCATCGTGTCCAACGGCACCCCCCGGCGGGTGGCCCCCTTTGCCCGTAAGCTGGGGCTGGACTACGTCTGCTGGGCCGCCAAACCCCTGACCCCCGGCCTGATGGTGGCCCGGCGCCGCCTGGGGGTGGAAAAGCGCCGGATGGCCATGGTGGGGGACCAGCTCTACGCCGACCGGATGGCCGCGGCCCTCTACGGCATCCCTGCCTTAATGGTGGTGCCCCGGGGCCCCGACCGGGGCGCCCAGGTCCGGCTCAAGCGCAAATGGGAGCGCCGCTTCTGGCAGCGCTACTACGACCGGGGAGGGAAACTGCTGTGAAAGACGCCGCCCCGCGCTTTGGCCCTGCGGGCATCAGCGACAGCTTTGCCGCCCAGGGCTACAAGACCAGCCTGGACATCCCGGCTTACACCGCCGGGATGGGGCTGGACGCCTTCGAGTACCAGTGCGGGCACGGCGTCCGCCTGGCCGAAGGCAAAGCCCGGCAGATGGCCGCCCTCGCGGCGGAAAAGGGGATCGTGTTCAGCGTCCACGCCCCCTACTACATCAGCATGTCCAGCCTCGACGAGGAAAAACGCCTGGGCAGCATCCGCTACCTGCTCCAGAGCGCCCAGCTGTGCCGGGCGCTGGGGGGCCGGCGGATCATCTTCCATCCGGGCAGCTGCGGCAAACAGAGCCGGGCCGCCGCCCTGGACAAGGCGCTGGATACCCTGCGCCGGGGGGTGGAGGCCCTGGACGAGGCCGGCTACGGGGACATGACCCTCTGCCCCGAGACCCTGGGCAAGATCGGCCAGCTGGGCGATCTGGAAGAGGTGCTGGCCCTGTGCGGGGTGGACCGCCGGATCGTCCCCTGCATCGACTTTGGCCACCTGAACGCCCGCACCCTGGGGGGCATCCGCTCCCGGGCGGACTACGCCGCCATCCTGGACCGGATGGGGGAGGCCCTGGGGGACGACCGTGCCCGGACCTTCCACGTCCATTTTTCCCGGATCGAATTTTCGGCCGGGGGCGAAAAACGCCACTGGACCTTTGCCGACACCCAGTACGGCCCTGAGCCGGACCCCCTGATGGAGCTGCTGGCCGAGCGGCGGCTTGCCCCTGTGGTGATCTGCGAGAGCGCCGGCACCCAGGCCGAGGACGCCCGCACCCTGGGCCAAATCTACCGCAGGGCGCTGCAAAAGGGCGTGTGAGCCCGGCTTTTTCCCTGTTTTTTGCCGAAACCCCTTGCCAAACAATGCGCAATTGGGTACAATATTCTTAGATATGCGTGAGCATGAGATACTAAATTGATGGAGGAATTCCTTATGATTTCTGCAGGCGAATTTCGCAATGGCGTGACCTTTGAGCAGGACGGCCAGGTTCTCCAGGTCGTTGAGTTCCAGCACGTCAAGCCCGGCAAGGGCGCGGCCTTTGTCCGCACCAAGACCAAGAACGTCATCACCGGCGCGGTCATCGAGACCAGCTACAACCCCACCGCCAAGTTCCCCCAGGCGTTCATCGAGCGCCGTGAGGTGACCTACAGCTACCAGGACGGCGACCTGTACCACTTCATGGACAACGAGACCTACGACGACATCCCGGTCAACGCCAGCGATGTGCCCGATAACTTCAAGTTCTGCAAGGAGAACGAGGTCTGCAAGCTGCTGAGCTACAAGGGCAAGGTGTTCAGCGTCGAGATCCCCAACTTCATCGAGCTGACCGTCACCGAGACCGAGCCGGGCATCCGCGGCAACACCGCCACCAACACCCTGAAGCCCGCCACCGTTGAGACCGGCGCCACCCTGCGTGTGCCCCTGTTCATCAACGAGGGCGACGTCATCCGCATTGATACCCGCACCGGCGAGTATATGGAGCGCGTCTGATTCTGACCCGAAGCCGGGCTTGCGGCCCAAGACCGCGGGTCCGGCCTTTTTGTTCACAGGGCGGCCGGGCAAAACCGCCGGCTGCCCCTGGATGGAGGGATAGCGTATGGAACTGATCGAAAAAGCTGCCTACCTGCAGGGCCTGATGGAGGGCCTTGGGCTGGATGAGTCCACCAAGGAGGGCAAGGTCCTCCACGCCATGAGCGACCTGCTGGCCGAAATGGCCGCCAGCATCAAGGCCATGGAGCAGGACGTCACCCAGGCTGAGAGCGAGCTGGACGGCCTGCGCGAGGACGTGGAAGAGCTGCAGGCCGACTTCTACGAGGACGAGGACGACGCCGAGTCTCCCTGCTACGAGGTGGACTGCCCGAGCTGCGGCGAGACCGTCTATGTCACCGAGGAGGACCTGGACGCCGGCGAGGCGTTCTGCACCAACTGCGGCTGCACCTTTGAGGTGGCGCTGGACGACTCGGAAGAGGGCGCCGGCGAGGAAGCTGCCGGCGATGACGAGCAGGACGCCAGCTACGAGGTGACCTGCCCGGGCTGCGGCGCCGTGACCGTCCTGGACGAGGAGACCCTGCTGTCCGGCAAGGCCCGCTGCGCCGGCTGCGGCAAACCCCTGGAGATCGACCTGCCCGACGAGACCTGACGGCTGCGCGGCACCCCCCTGCAACAACGCAAAAAGACCCCCGCATGGCGTTTGCCGTGCGGGGGCTTTGTCGTTTACGGGCCGGATGAGCCCCGGCCGCATCCCGGCGGGATGGCCGGCCCGGGGCGGCTCAGTTCTTGGGGGCGGGGGCCTTCGCAGCGGTGATGGCCTTTTCCAGCCAGATGGAGCCGATGTCCAGGGCGTTGTACAGCCCGTGCCGGACCGACTGGCGGGCGGTGCGCTCCTTCATGGATTTGCTCAGATCGGTGGACAGAAGGGTGACCTGCACCTTGTCGGGCATTTCTGCGCCGTCCACAGGGGCGGTGGACAGGATCTGAAGGTATAAGACATAGGGGTCGGTCATCCAACCGTAGTACAGCTCGTTGTCCTTGCGGACGAGGGGCTTGCCTTTATAGGTCATTTTGGGTTTGTAAGACATTCCAAAGCCTCCCTTTGCATATTTTGAAGCCCGCTGCGCCGCCCGGGGCCGCGCGGCAGGGCTAGAATAGAAAATTCTTTACCAGTATAACATAAAAGAAAGAGTATTACAAATCAAAAAACTGTGAATGGATGGCGGGCGGCACGATACGGGCTGTTCCGGCGACATGCCAGAACGAAACCGCCCCGTACTTGCGGCTGTACGGGGCGGTCCATTGCGGTATTCGGTTTGGTATGAGGAGGAATCATGTGTTACAGGGGGCGGTTGCGGCCCCGCCGTTCCTGTGACTATAGGATACCAAAGATTTATACATAAACTGTTTTGATTCTATGAATCTTTTGTAAACTGTGCCCGGCGGTCATTCGGGGGCCTTCATGCTTTCCACCATGCTGATGCTGCGCACCTGGCGGCGCATCAGCCGGCAGACCACCACCGTGAACAGCAGGGTGAGGGCCACGCTGTACAGGAAGCTGGTGGGCTCCAGCATGCGGATGAACATCATCTGCTCCGACTCCACCGTGCGGATGACGAACTGGTGCATGGCCGCGCCGATGCCCAGGCCCAGCACCGCGCCGATGACGCTGAGCAGCTCGATCTCCCGGAAGATATAGCGGTAGACCTCTTTGTCGAAGAAGCCCAGCACCTTGATGGTGGCCAGCTCCTTTTTGCGCTCGCCGATGTTGACGCTGATCAGGTTGTACAGCACCACTGCGGCCAGGGCCGCCGCGCAGACGATGATGAGCAGCACCACATAGTTGATGCAGGTGATGGTGCTGTCGTACATGGCGGCGGTGTCGGCGGCAAAGGAGGTGCCGGACACATAGTTGCAGCCCAGCAGCACGGTGCTCAGGGTCTCGCGCTCGGTGTCGTTCTGGCAGGTGGTGCGGACGTAGACGGTGTTCCAGGCGGGGTCCGCCACCAGGCGCTGGAGGGTGTTCTCGGTGACGTAGAGGTAGGCCCCCAGGTAGTTCTGGGCCACGCCGGTGAGGGTCAGCTCCACACGGCTGCCGTCGGTGCCCTGCACCCAGATGCTGTCCCCGGCCGAGACGCCCAGCAGTTCGGCGGTCTTTTCGCTGAGGATGACGCTGCCGTCGATGAAGGGCAGCTCGCTGCCCGAGGGGCTGCGGAGGGTGAAGTATTCGCTCATCTTCTGGGGGCCGTCGGCGGCCACCAGGGTGACGCTGAGCTCGGCGGCGTCCTCCTCGCTGTCGTAGACCGAGACGGTGCGGGTGTAGAAGGCGCCCCAGCTCTCCACCTCGTCCCGGGAGGCCAGGGTGTCGGTCAGCCCGCCGTCCAGGTCAAGGGCCTTGTCGCTGGACAGCGAGATGGTCAGATCGGCCTTCTGGATGGTGCCGTACTGGCGGGAGACAATCTCCACGATGGAGTCCTGCAGGCCGAAGCCGATCAGCAGCAGGGCCGTGCAGCCTGCCACGCCCAGCACCGTCATGTAAAAGCGCTTTTTGTAGCGGAACATATTGCGGGCGGTGGTCTTTTGGGAAAAGCTCATCCGCCGCCACAGCGGCCTGATCCGCTCCAGGAAGATGCGCTTGCCGGCGGCAGGGGCGCGGGGCAGCAGCAGGGCCGCAGGCTTTTCCCTGAGGGAGACGCGGCAGGCGGCCAGGGTGGTCAGGCCCACCACGCCGATGCTGATGGCCACGCTCATCACGGCCAGGAGCGGGTAGACCCGCAGATGGAAGGTGGGCAGGTCGAACACGGTGGAGTAGGCCCACCAGATGACGGCGGGCAGGGCGTAGAAGCCCAGCGCCATGCCGGCGACACAGCCCAGCAGGCCGGCGGCGCAGCCGTAGACCATGTACTTGGCGGTGATCTCCCGGTCGGTGTAGCCCAGGGCCTTGAAGGTGCCCATCTGGGTGCGGTTCTCCTCCACCATGCGGGTCATGGTGGTGCTGGCCACCAGGGCCGCCACCAGGAAGAAGAAGATGGGGAACACCCGCGCGATGGACTCGATGCGGTCGGCGTTCTGCTCGTAGAACACGATGGAGACGACGCTGTTCCGGTCCAGGACATACCACTCGGCCGCGGCGATGTCGTCCACCTGCTCGGCGGCGTCGTTCAGCTGCTGGCGCGCGTCGGCCAGCTGGGATTCGGCATTGGCCTTTTCCTCGGCGAACTGGGCTGCGCCGTCGTTGTACTCGGTCCAGCCCTCGTCCAGCTGGGCGCGGGCGGCTTCCAGCTGGGCTTCGGCGGCGTCAAAGGCGGTGAAAGCCTCGGCGTTGCCGGTGTTCAGGGCCAGCTGGCCTTCCAGCACCTGCAGCTTCATTTCCCGCAGGGCGGCTTCCGCCTCGGTCACCAGCTGCTCGTTGGAAAGGTCGGGGGAGGAGATCAGCCCCTGGGCGTACATCTGCCGCTTGCCCTCGTCCAGCTGGGCCTGGTAGCCGGCCAGCTGGTTGTAGGTGGAGTCGTACAGGGCCTGGGCGCGGGCCAGCAGGTCCCGCAGCTCCACATAGTTGATGTCGTCGGGCTCGGCCTCTTCCAGGGCGGTCTCGGCGTTGTGGAGGATGTCCTCGGCGTAGCCCAGCATGGGGTCGGCCACCCCTTTCAGGGTCACCAGCTGTTTGATCTGCTCCAGCTGGGCCTCGAACTCCAGCACCTGGCGCTGGGCGTCCACCAGCTGGCTGGCGCCGCTGGCCATGTTGTCGGGCAGGGCCGCCTTCTGGGCCTCCAGCTGGGCCTTGCCGCTCTCGTATTCCGCCTCGCCCGCTTCCAGCTGGGCTTTGGCGTCGTTCAGCTGGGCCTCAGCTTCGGCCAGCTGGGCCTGGGCGTCGGCCTCCTGCCGGTCAAACTTGGCCCGGGCGTCGGCCAGATGGCTTTCGGCGTCCGCGATCAGGCTTTCCCGGCGGGCTTCGGCCCGGAGGGGGGCGATCTCTTCCAGGCGGGCGGCCACAGCGTCCACCGCAGCCTGGTACTCGTCGGAGTAGTTGTCATAGGCGCCGGCGCCGGCTGCCTTGATGTAGCAGGCGGCGTAGTAATCCATCTCCAGGCTGCCGTCCGGGACGTAGGCGGCCAGCCCCAAAGCGCCGTTGCCGGCGGTGGTGCTCTCGGTCTCGGTGGAGAAATAGAGGGGGTCCTTCACAAAGCCCACCACCGTGAGCTGGCCGGACCCGAGGCCGTCCACCCCTTCGGTGTCCAGCTCGATGACGTCCCCCACCCGGAGGTTGCCCGCCGCGCCGGCGTCCAGCACCTGGACGACGCACTCACCGGCGGTCTCGGGCATCCGGCCCGACTCCAGCATCAGGCGGTTCATGTTGGCTTTGTCGGCCAGGGTGGGGTAGACCGGCAGCTGCTGGACCCGTACCGCCAGGGTGCTGCCCCCGCGGAAAGAGCCCTCGCAGTCCACCTGCTTGACGGGCATGACCGCCTCCACCCCTTCGGTGGCGGCGATGGCGTCGATGTCCTCCTGGCTGAGGCCCAGGGTGGAGACCACCCGCAGGTCAAACACGTTCTGGCCGCTGTACCAGTCCTGGCCGGCCCGGCGCATACCGGGGGCCACGCTCAGCAGGCCGGACAGCATCATGACCCCCAGCAGGACGATGCCGAACACCGAGGCAAAGCGGCTCTTGTTGGCGGAAAGCTCCCGCCACATATTTTTGCGATAGGTCTTTTTCACTGCTGCTCACCACTCGATCTCTTCTACGGGGACGGGGTGCTCGTTGACCTCGTTCGAGATGATCTGGCCGCTGCGCACCTGGACGATCCGGTCGGCCATGCCGGTCAGGGCCGAATTGTGGGTGATGACGATGACGGTGCGCCCCGTCTTGCGGCAGGTATCCTGCAAAAGGGCCAGCACCGACTTGCCGGTCTTGTAGTCCAGCGCGCCGGTGGGCTCGTCGCAGAGCAGGATCTTGGGGTTTTTGGCCAGGGCCCGGGCGATGGCCACCCGCTGCTGCTCGCCGCCCGACAGCTGGGCCGGGAAGTTGTTCAGCCGCTGCCCCAGCCCCACGCTGCGCAGGGTCTCGGCGGGGTCCAGGGGGTTTTTGCAGATCTCGATGGCAAGCTCGACGTTTTCCAGTGCGGTCAGGTTCTGGACCAGGTTGTAGAACTGGAACACGAACCCCACGTCGTACCGGCGGTAGGCGGTCAGCTCTTTTTCGGAAAAGCGGCTGACCTCGGCCCCGTCCAGGACGATGCGGCCCTCGTCGCAGCGGTCCATGCCGCCCAGCATATTCAGCAGGGTGGTCTTGCCCGCGCCGGAAGGCCCGACGATGATGCAGAACTCCCCCTTGTTGACGTGGAAGGTCATGTGGTCGGCCGCCGCCACCCGGACGCTGCCGGTCTGGTAATATTTCGACACGTCGGTAAAGCTGACAAAAGGCTCATCCATAACAACCACCTTCACTTTCCTTCAAATTTTTGAGCTTTTGCGCACAGGCACGCAGTTCAGCCCGTTCCACTATAATAGTACAACAAATGGGGCGTCTCTTGCAAGGAGATGCAGATTGTTTTAATGCAAACTTTACAATTTATAGATGAAACGTATTAGAAAGAGCGATGTTTTTTGTTTTTGTGAAAAATAAACCGCAACAAAAACCGCAACATGGCCTCTTTTCTGTACCCTGCACGTCCAGCCCGGCGGGATTAGATGGGGGGCGCGTTTCGTTACCCCATCCAGCCGTGTGTGTCTAAAATGGCCCCCTGTCTTTCTGACCAGTTGCCCCATGATCTGGCCGCCGCTGCCCTTATTTTCCCTTTTTATAGGCGGCCAATTACGGCCATTTTCGCGGCTTCTTTGTGGCTTTCGCCCAAAAATGAGCAATAGACCTGACCCCGCGTTTCGACGGGTCAGCTTCCAGGGTTAAGGACCGATAGCAAGGGGTTGGTGGGCTGCCGTCTCCTTGCTCCATGAATAGCCCCAAGAATTTGGGGAAAGGGGGCGTCAAATTTGCCCCCTGCCAAAAGAAAAAGCCGGCTCTGCCAAACGGCGGGGCCGGTCTTTGTGAGACTGCGGGTCTTATCCAATATGGAGCTGCTTTTTAAGGGCGTCCTGGAGCACCTGGGAGAAGTTGATCCCCTGCGCTGTGGCCGCGTCGTTGAGCCACGCGGGGATGGAAAGCGTTTTCTTGACCGACTTCTCGAAGTGCTTTTTGGCGTAGTCGGCCACGTCCACCGAGACCATCGAGACGAAGCCGCGCGGCGCGTCATCGCCCAGCTCGGCCCCGACGCGCTGCAGGTCAATGGCGTTCAGGTCAGAGGCGGCGGGGACGCTTTCGCCGTCCCGCTGGGCGGTGTATAGATACCCGGCCAGGCAGTCAACGGCCATCTCAAACGCTTCGGACTTGTTGTCGCCCTGCGTTGCAAGGTAATCCAGGTCGGGGAACACGACGGAATAGCCGCCGTTCTCCTCTTCAAAAAAGCAGGCGGGATAAATAGACAGCATGGCAAGCCCTCCTTCGGATGCGCAAAGAGGCTGGGCTTATTTCAGCCCGGCCTGCTTCAGAATAGATATCTCGACCTTTTTATTGAGGTCTTTTGCGTGCCAGGGGATCGTGACCTTGCCCGGCTTGGTGGGATGGGTGTATTGCCTGTGGGAGCCAACCTGCGACTTGAACACCCAGCCGTCGGCAAGAATGAGCTTTTCCATTTCACGCGGCTTCATTGGCATGGCGCTGACCTCCCTTACAAGTATAGTATAGCGTGCTGTACGTATTGTGTCAATACGTATTGTTAAAGTGAAAAGCAAGATGCAAGAGGGCGGGGGAGTAACGATTGGCCGTGCCCTGCTGCAAGGGAGCTATTGGACAAAAATGTCCATTACGGCCAGGGGGTGAGCAAATCCCGCACCCTCCTCCAATGCCGCCGGGATTCCGCTTTCTTTCCGGCATTTTCCGGCGTTTTCCCTGCATTTATCCTCTGTGGGCTTCCCATTGCCCGCCGGGCGATCTCCTGCCAGCCCCCGGCGGGGCGGGCGGCCTGTACCAAATGTACCAAAAGTACCAAATGTACCAAATTTTCGGTCTGTACCAAAACCGGCTGTTTTCACAATTCCTTCACATCTGAGGCCCTTCTCTGGACATTTTCCTGGAAGCGGCTGACTTTAATGACTTTAATGATCTTATTCCCACACAGCACAATAAACAACGTGTATTCGCTTTTTATTTGCGTTCCGGCCAAAACGCCCCATCATGACTTTATTATGACCAAAATGACTTTATTATGACTTTAATCCTCTTCCTTGCCTTGTCTGCGCAGAAAAGCCCGGCTTCCCGCCTTTTTAAGGGCTCCGAAAATTCCGAAATCCCCCTTTCACCGGGCTTATTTCAGGCCCATAAAGAAAAGGGGTGGCAATTCGCCACCCCCTGTTTCCGTTATTCGGTTTCACCTTCTACCCCGTCGCATTTCACGACGCCCCCGGCAGCGCTGTCCCGCGCCATAGTCTCATCAATGGCACGGTTGATAAAACCGTTCACGCTTTCCCCCTGGGCCTCTGCGTGGGCTTTTACGGTTTCGGCCTTTTCATGATCCATTCGCACTCGCAATACATTGAATTTCTCCATGTATTTTTTCTGTGCGTCTTTTTGAGCTTTGGTCTTTTCCATCATTACAGCCCCTTTTTATGGTCTATTCTCCTATTATGGACTTATTATATCACAAAAAGCAATCTGTGCCTAGATACAAAAAAGAGAAATCTAGGCTTAGATGTTTGTATATTCTGTCCATTGCTATCTAAGCCTAGATATGCTATACTAGAATCACAGCAAGGGAGCACGACCGGAAGGCAAGGGGCGAACGATGTACCGGGAGCGCAAAACCGAGAGTTAGCTAAGACAGTAACCCACTCCCCAAAGCTGTATCAAAAGAAAAGGCCCTGCGTCAGTCTCCAAACAAACCGCAGAGCCGCCACAAACCAGGGCAAGGCCATTATAACACGGCCTGCCCCCTATTGACAAGGGAGGTCATCCCATGAAGTTTGATTTGTCCGAGATCATGGCCCACGCCTGGCGGATGTTCCGCCGGGGGCAGGGGCTGCCCTTTGGGGAATGCCTGCACCGGGCATGGCAGGCAGCCAAAGCCGCGCCGGTGAACGCCGAGACCATCCGGCAGGCCGCACAGGCCGCCGGGGTCACGGAGGAAGTAAACACCTGGGCAGGCTGGAAGCGCCTGGGCTTCGAGGTGATGCACGGCAGCAAGGCCCTGTTCCGGTGCCTGCTGATCTACGCCAGCCGGGGCGATGGGGCAACGTACACCGCCAGCTTCTTCGACCGCTCGCAGGTGCAGCCCTGCGGGGCCCAGTAAAGGAGGTGACAGCATCATGGCAATCTATGCACGCAAACGTACCCCCGGCATGGTGGACCAGGTTTTGGTCCTGGAGGACGGCGATGCAAGCCGGGTGCCCGCCGGGTACACCATCGAACGGACCGAACCGGGCAAGGTCCAGGTTCACGTCCCGGTTATAAGGATCGGCTATTGGGGCTGGAGCTGGGAATTTTGCCTTTCCTTCCCCTCTGATTCGACCCGGCGGGCGTTCCGTCGGCTGTTCGAGAGCTTGCCGGAAGAAACACAGCACAGTCTTTGCTTTGCTCCCCGCAACTATAAAGCCCGCCTTGACTTTTGGCTGGACAAGCTGTCCGCCATTCAGAACCCCGGCTTGCGGGTAGAGATCGAATCCGTTTTGCGGAAGGCACTGGGAGAGGAGGAAAGCAGGTCATGAAAAAGACTGGGGATGATAGGTGTCAATGGGCGTTCGCCTTCCATGAAACAACCATTGACGAAGTGGCGTGCCTGCTTTCCGTTTTGTCCGACGAGTTCTTTTCTAAAGTCCCTGATTCCATGAGCGAATCAGAAAGGACTATTCTGAAAAACAAGCTCCTGTATAACTATCAAACAATCGCAACTATATTGAACCTCGCTATAAGCCTCCTGAGCGACATAAACACGGACATGGACGCGGCGCAGGGTATTAAGACCGACGCTGTTCTAATCCGCAAAAAATACCTTTGCAAGATTTACGGCCTGACAGAGGATACAGACGCGCCCCTGGCGGGGGAGCATTCCGACCGCGCACAGCTTACAATAACGCCGTCCGCCTGCGCCAACAGGCAGACGGAAAGGCCCCCGCCTGCTGGAACAGGTGGGGGCTTTGTGCTTTTTTTAGTGGAAGATTTTGGCTCTTTTTGGAAGTTTAGAGGGGATCCCGGCGGGTGTGATTCTGCACTGCCCTTGTCTATAAAACACAAGTTTTTCCAAGTACTCCGCTCCGGCGTGGCCTTTTTTATGTGCAATTTTTGTCCAATTTTGTCTACTAGGCCGCCCCCGAGTCTCTTTTTTGTTTCACTTTTTTCTGGATTTCTCTTACTTGCACGCCCCGCCGGGCCCTTTTTTATATTGGGCATTTCTCGGCATTTCTGGACATTTGTGCGGCTTGGCCCCGTTCAAACACAGGTTTTTACAGGTTTTCTGGTCGGACGTCGAGAGAAGGGCACCGCTACACCACACCGCCTTGTGATGCACCGGCGCGCGTCTGGAAAGGTCGGCAACGCCCCGAGTAAGCATTTTGGGGAAAACCGCAAAATTTCCGCCCGGGGGAGGCAGGGGCCTGCGGTTGGGTCTTTGTTCGCTCTCTGTTCCTCTCGCTTCGCTCTGGATTCGTTCGGAGTCCGGCAGACGCAAAAAGGAACCGCCCCGGCGGGCGGTCCCAAAGGTCTGACTTACGGAAGGAAATGTGCGAACGCGGGCTTCCAGATAGACGACAGGGCCACCGCTGCGGGTTCGATGCCCTCATCGCGCAGCATCCGCAAAGCCTCCCCGACGGTGCAGCCGCACCGGTCTGCGATGTCCTGGACGCTGGCAAGTTCCCCCTTGCCGCTTGCCAGCGACAGCGCCAGCCGTACCCCCCAATAGACCCCGTCCACCGTCAGGCAGTGGTCCAGGGCGCTGCGGGCCAACTGCACCGCGAGCCATTCCGGCACGGCAAAGTCTGCGGCGATCTGCTGCAGGGTGCTGTCCGGGCCCTGCCGCACAGCCTCCCGCCGGGCGCTGCATTCCTCACAGTAGACGGCGGTACCGTACAGATCGGCGTCCCCACCCTCCAGAATCTCCTGCAAATCGACGGCGTGTTCCCGCCCGCATTCGGGGCAGATGGTGAACACGTTGTCGCCTTCGATGGGGAGCTTCTCCCCGCTGTGCTTTAAGTAAAACATAGTAACCCTCTTTCTCTGGATGTTTTCAGGTTCCGGACTGATTTTAATGACGAAAATGACCTTATTCTGATTTTTGCTATAATATGGCGAAACAGCGCTTTTTATTTGCGCATCAAAAAAGCTGTGCCGGACTGACTTTATTGTGACCAAAATGACTTTAATCCCCCTGCGCCCCCAAAAGCGCCGCCGGGCTGATAAAAACCGTCTCCGACGGACGGCCTTTGCCCTCTGGACGCCGCCGCTCCAGCTTGATATATCCCCGGCGGGCCAGCTCCTCCAGGGGCGGGCGGAGGCTCTCGGCGTCAAAGCGCTGGCACAGCCGCAGGACTTCCTTCCTGGTAAAATATGCTTTGCCCCCGGTCTGGAGCCTCCGCCAGAGGTATTCCGCATCCCGGCGCAGGGGCGTTTTGGTCAGACCTGCATGGGTCAAGGCGGCCTGCGCATGGGCCAGGAAGTACGCCCCGATGGTGGCGGCGGCCTGGAAGGTCCCGCCGGTCAGCAGCTCCGCGCCCGCGTCGGGGCCGTTCTCAAAGCAGTGCAGGATACCGGCGATGCGGGCCACCTGCCCGTGATACTTGCCCGCCCACCCCTCCACATCGGCCAGGTCGCCGCACAGGCGGAGTTCCAGCACGTTGGCGAATGCCTCGCTCAGGGCGTCGGCTTCATCGCTCAGGCGGATGATCTGGGCCGGGCCGGTATGGCTTGCCTGTACCTCCAGCATGGCGGCCAGTGTTTGGCAAAAAGCGTCCCGCACATCCGCCGGGATGGGCTTTGTCCGGTATGTCCGGCCGCCTACTTTTGAGGCAGGCAGACTGTACAGGAAGCGGGCAAGCAGCCCCTTTCCGCTGAAATCAGCGTTGCCTGCGATCTCCGTAAGGACTTGGGGCTGGGCCATCAGCAGCAAGGTCAGGGCCGGGTCCTGGATGGTCTCGGAGGGCCGGCCCTTGCGGTCTACCCGCACCGGGTCACCAGAATAGGCTTTCAGAAAGCCGTCTATGTTGGCGCTTTGCCCGCTGTACAGACCCGACAGAATCTTGAACAGGCCGCCTTCCGCGCTGAATACGCCGATCCGGCCGCCGTATGCGGCAAGCAGACTGGTCAGAGCTTCCGGGGTCACATCGTCGGCCAGAAGCCGGAACGGCTTCACCTCCTGCAGCCCGGCAAGCTCCTGCTGAAGGTCAAAGACGTCCTGTTCGGCGCAAAGTCCGTCCGCCTGTGCCGCCGGGCTTTTGCCCTTTGCAGGTTTTGCGGCGGCGTCTATGGCGGCGGCCAGACGTTTTTCCAGGATTTGCCGCTTTGCCTGCCCTTCCCGGATGGGCTGTTCCCGGCGGGCCTGTTCGGCAGCCTCGAAATCATAGACAGGGCAGGCGATCTCCCGCAGGACCGGGCTTTTGCGCTCAGAGGGGCGGGCGATGATCAGAGCGTACAGGTTCAGCGGCTCCACCCAATCGGGCTTGACCTCGATTTTCCACACTCCCTGCGCGGCCAGGGCACAGACGGCCAGCAGGCCCACCGCCGCCATATCCACCGGGGCCTGGATGCTCTCCGCTACGGCCAGGGCATAGTCCCGCAGAACGGGAGGCAAAACCTCCACCGGGAAGGAGGGCAGGGCGTCGGGCTTGTCCTCGTCAAAGGGCTCCAGCGTGGCAAAGCCCAGCTGCTCGGCGATGGTGTCCCTGTAAGCGCCCCAGTCCCAGGCCCATGCCTCGGCGGTGTCCAGGGCCCGGCAGAAGTCCTCCTTGGTCAGGCGGTGTTCATTCAGGGCAACGGCTTGCAATTCCCCCAGCCGGTCGACCTGTTCGTCCTCCGGCGCATTGAAGGCAAGGAAAAAGGCAGCCGCTGAAAAGATGTTGGCCGGTGTGGTGGTTGCCAGCCAGTCGGAAAACGCTGCGCGGCTGAGATAGACCATAGCCTCACCCCTTTGCGCCTGTATCCAGGCATGCGGCCCGCGCCGCATCCTCGGCGTCCAGCTTGCGCAGCAGGGCAGGCACATTGATCAGACAGGCCCGCCCGTGCCAGACGCAGGGGACGTCCCCGATTTTGGCCCCGTCCCGCAGGTAGCCCCGGGGCAAGCCGGTGATGCGGGCCGCGTCGTCGATGCGCTGAAACGGGGCGCTGTCGTCGGTCAGCCTCTTTTTCATCGGCCCGTGCCCCCTTCCTCCAGCAAGTCCTCCAGGGGCACGCCCAGTGCGGCGGCAATCTTGCCAGCCGTTGCGGGCTTGCAGCTGCCCCGGTTCAGGATGACAGACAGGTTCTGCGCACTGCAGCCCATTTTTCTTGATAGCTCTCTATAACTAGACAAATCCGATTTTCCAAGAGCCAACTCAATCTTTTGTTTACTGAGATTCATTTAGTATCACCTCCGATTCGAATTGAATCTGTTGCTATTATACCATTCAAACTGAATCTGTCAAGGGGTTCGTATTGAATATGTCTTGAAACTATGTTATACTGATAATGCAGAGGTGATGACATGGACAGAAATAATACAGCCGTCATGAACATTGGCAGGCGAATTGCAGAAGAAAGACAGCGTGCAGGTCTAACACAATCAGCTCTTGCGGAAAAGTTAGGGCTTGCAACTGTTACTATTCGACAGTATGAAAGAGGCGTTCGAGAGCCTAAGATTGATACTTTACGAAAAATAGCGGAAGTTATAAGCAATTCTGGAAATCCAATCGATGTTACTTGCTTTATTCCAACACATAACGAAAACCCCATTTTCTATGACAGGGTAAAAGAAAAACTTTCTCCCGATGAAATTGACCTCCTTGATTTTTATGATTGGAGTGGAGAAGATGAACGTTTGGATTTACTTCGGGATGCAGCCGAAATGCTTACACCAGAAGGCCAGCGTATCGCGATCAAGAGAGTGCGTGAGATGGTGGAGCTTGCCAAATATCGGAAGCCGGAATTAAAACAAGCTCCCCAGTGGCCTATAGATGGTATCGACAATGTTGATCACAAACAGGCCGCCCCCCAGCCCGCCGGGGAGAAACCGGCCGAACCTGCCCCCAAAACCGGCCCCGACACGCCCGAAACGGATTAAAGTCATAATAAAGTCATTTTGGTCACAATAAAGTCATAACGTACGCCCGGCGAGAGAAAAGCGAAAAACGATGATAAAACGACGTTTTTGCAGCGTGCAGGGAATAAGGTCATTAAAGTCATTAAAGTCAGGCGGGTTTCGAGATAGAGAGGAGGAAAACCACATTGGCCAGCATCAAACAGAAAACCGACGCGAAGGGCCGCACCGTCTACCAGGTACAGGCATCGGACGGCAGGGGCCGCCGGGTGTGGCGCACCTTCCGGCCTGAACCCACCTGGAGCGCCAAAACCACCCGGCGGGAGCTGCGCAAGTTCGCCGCACAGCTGGAAAACGAGCTCAAAGGCGGGCAGGCGCTCACCAAAGCGGAGCGCCACGAGGAGGCCCGCCGCCAGGCCGCCCAGGCGGCAAAGGTGCAGACCTTCCGCCAGTATATAGACCGCGTTTGGATGCCCCAGAAGCGCGCCACAGGGGCGCGCAGCAGCGTCCGGGCGTATGAGGTCAATCTGCGGCTGCACGTCCTGCCCGCGCTGGGGGACAGCCTGCTGGCCGAGATCACCCCGCCCATGATCACGGCCCTGTTTTACCGGCTGCAGGCGGAAGGGCTTGCAGAAAAAACGCTGCATCTGATTTGGAACATCACGGGTGAAATTTTCAGCACAGCCGTTCAGGACGAGATACTGGACCACAGCCCCATGACGAAAGCCCGCCGCCCGGCGGCGTCCAAAGACGCCATCGTGGACCGGCAGGCGCTGGCATACACGGCGGAAGAGCTGCAGCACATTCTGGAGGCCATCCGGCAGGAGCCGCTTGTCTGGCGGGCGCTGGCGCTGTTGCTGGCCATGACCGGCCTTCGCCGGGGGGAGGCCTGCGGCCTGCAATGGGACTGTGTGGACTTCGCCACCGGGCAGATCACGGTCAAGCGGAACGTACAGCCCTGCAAGGGCGGCGTCTATGTCACCACCCCCAAAACCGGCAGGGAACGCACCGTCCTGGCCCCGCCCTACGTGCTGGACCTTTTGCGCCAGCTGCGGCAGGAACAGCCGGTCACGGTGCGGTGGGTGTTCGCCCGGCCCCACTCCACCGAACCGATCAACCCGAACAGCGTTACCAACCATTTCCGGCAGATGGGCAGGCGCTACGGGCTGGAGGACTTTCACCCCCACAAGCTGCGCCACACCTTCGCCAGCGTCGCCATAGAGCGCGGGGCGGACGTGGCCGCCGTCTCCCAGTGCCTGGGCCACTCCACCATAGCAACCACCCTGGCCGTTTACACGCACACCAACCAGGAGGCCACCCGCCGGGCCGCCTCGAAGGTCTGGGAAGCCATCCAGCCGCCCCGGCAAGAGGAAAAGAAGGCATAAAGAGCACCCCAAAATGGTACAAACAACAGGACGCCAGCCCCACGCGGGACCGGCGTCCTTTTCTGCTTGGGGGCCTCTCTGCCTGGCACCACCCGCCGGGGGCCGGGATTTTGACCGCAACCAAAACCGCAACATTGACCAGAAAAACCGCAACATCACTTGACGGCACCTGAAAACACAAGACAATACATGCTTTTGAATAAACATCGTTAAAACGAAAAATAAGACGGTAAATTTTGCCGCATTTTGGAATCAGACGACACGAGAAAGCACGTTATCATTAAATGCAAACTTTACAATTTATAGATGAAACGTATTAGAAAGAGCGATGTTTTTTGTTTTTGTGAAAAATAAACCGCAACAAAAACCGCAACATGGCCTCTTTTCTGTACCCTGCACGTCCAGCCCGGCGGGATTAGATGGGGGGCGCGTTTCGTTACCCCATCCAGCCGTGTGTGTCTAAAATGGCCCCCTGTCTTTCTGACCAGTTGCCCCATGATCTGGCCGCCGCTGCCCTTATTTTCCCTTTTTATAGGCGGCCAATTACGGCCATTTTCGCGGCTTCTTTGTGGCTTTCGCCCAAAAATGAGCAATAGACCTGACCCCGCGTTTCGACGGGTCAGCTTCCAGGGTTAAGGACCGATAGCAAGGGGTTGGTGGGCTGCCGTCTCCTTGCTCCATGAATAGCCCCAAGAATTTGGGGAAAGGGGGCGTCAAATTTGCCCCCTGCCAAAAGAAAAAGCCGGCTCTGCCAAACGGCGGGGCCGGTCTTTGTGAGACTGCGGGTCTTATCCAATATGGAGCTGCTTTTTAAGGGCGTCCTGGAGCACCTGGGAGAAGTTGATCCCCTGCGCTGTGGCCGCGTCGTTGAGCCACGCGGGGATGGAAAGCGTTTTCTTGACCGACTTCTCGAAGTGCTTTTTGGCGTAGTCGGCCACGTCCACCGAGACCATCGAGACGAAGCCGCGCGGCGCGTCATCGCCCAGCTCGGCCCCGACGCGCTGCAGGTCAATGGCGTTCAGGTCAGAGGCGGCGGGGACGCTTTCGCCGTCCCGCTGGGCGGTGTATAGATACCCGGCCAGGCAGTCAACGGCCATCTCAAACGCTTCGGACTTGTTGTCGCCCTGCGTTGCAAGGTAATCCAGGTCGGGGAACACGACGGAATAGCCGCCGTTCTCCTCTTCAAAAAAGCAGGCGGGATAAATAGACAGCATGGCAAGCCCTCCTTCGGATGCGCAAAGAGGCTGGGCTTATTTCAGCCCGGCCTGCTTCAGAATAGATATCTCGACCTTTTTATTGAGGTCTTTTGCGTGCCAGGGGATCGTGACCTTGCCCGGCTTGGTGGGATGGGTGTATTGCCTGTGGGAGCCAACCTGCGACTTGAACACCCAGCCGTCGGCAAGAATGAGCTTTTCCATTTCACGCGGCTTCATTGGCATGGCGCTGACCTCCCTTACAAGTATAGTATAGCGTGCTGTACGTATTGTGTCAATACGTATTGTTAAAGTGAAAAGCAAGATGCAAGAGGGCGGGGGAGTAACGATTGGCCGTGCCCTGCTGCAAGGGAGCTATTGGACAAAAATGTCCATTACGGCCAGGGGGTGAGCAAATCCCGCACCCTCCTCCAATGCCGCCGGGATTCCGCTTTCTTTCCGGCATTTTCCGGCGTTTTCCCTGCATTTATCCTCTGTGGGCTTCCCATTGCCCGCCGGGCGATCTCCTGCCAGCCCCCGGCGGGGCGGGCGGCCTGTACCAAATGTACCAAAAGTACCAAATGTACCAAATTTTCGGTCTGTACCAAAACCGGCTGTTTTCACAATTCCTTCACATCTGAGGCCCTTCTCTGGACATTTTCCTGGAAGCGGCTGACTTTAATGACTTTAATGATCTTATTCCCACACAGCACAATAAACAACGTGTATTCGCTTTTTATTTGCGTTCCGGCCAAAACGCCCCATCATGACTTTATTATGACCAAAATGACTTTATTATGACTTTAATCCTCTTCCTTGCCTTGTCTGCGCAGAAAAGCCCGGCTTCCCGCCTTTTTAAGGGCTCCGAAAATTCCGAAATCCCCCTTTCACCGGGCTTATTTCAGGCCCATAAAGAAAAGGGGTGGCAATTCGCCACCCCCTGTTTCCGTTATTCGGTTTCACCTTCTACCCCGTCGCATTTCACGACGCCCCCGGCAGCGCTGTCCCGCGCCATAGTCTCATCAATGGCACGGTTGATAAAACCGTTCACGCTTTCCCCCTGGGCCTCTGCGTGGGCTTTTACGGTTTCGGCCTTTTCATGATCCATTCGCACTCGCAATACATTGAATTTCTCCATGTATTTTTTCTGTGCGTCTTTTTGAGCTTTGGTCTTTTCCATCATTACAGCCCCTTTTTATGGTCTATTCTCCTATTATGGACTTATTATATCACAAAAAGCAATCTGTGCCTAGATACAAAAAAGAGAAATCTAGGCTTAGATGTTTGTATATTCTGTCCATTGCTATCTAAGCCTAGATATGCTATACTAGAATCACAGCAAGGGAGCACGACCGGAAGGCAAGGGGCGAACGATGTACCGGGAGCGCAAAACCGAGAGTTAGCTAAGACAGTAACCCACTCCCCAAAGCTGTATCAAAAGAAAAGGCCCTGCGTCAGTCTCCAAACAAACCGCAGAGCCGCCACAAACCAGGGCAAGGCCATTATAACACGGCCTGCCCCCTATTGACAAGGGAGGTCATCCCATGAAGTTTGATTTGTCCGAGATCATGGCCCACGCCTGGCGGATGTTCCGCCGGGGGCAGGGGCTGCCCTTTGGGGAATGCCTGCACCGGGCATGGCAGGCAGCCAAAGCCGCGCCGGTGAACGCCGAGACCATCCGGCAGGCCGCACAGGCCGCCGGGGTCACGGAGGAAGTAAACACCTGGGCAGGCTGGAAGCGCCTGGGCTTCGAGGTGATGCACGGCAGCAAGGCCCTGTTCCGGTGCCTGCTGATCTACGCCAGCCGGGGCGATGGGGCAACGTACACCGCCAGCTTCTTCGACCGCTCGCAGGTGCAGCCCTGCGGGGCCCAGTAAAGGAGGTGACAGCATCATGGCAATCTATGCACGCAAACGTACCCCCGGCATGGTGGACCAGGTTTTGGTCCTGGAGGACGGCGATGCAAGCCGGGTGCCCGCCGGGTACACCATCGAACGGACCGAACCGGGCAAGGTCCAGGTTCACGTCCCGGTTATAAGGATCGGCTATTGGGGCTGGAGCTGGGAATTTTGCCTTTCCTTCCCCTCTGATTCGACCCGGCGGGCGTTCCGTCGGCTGTTCGAGAGCTTGCCGGAAGAAACACAGCACAGTCTTTGCTTTGCTCCCCGCAACTATAAAGCCCGCCTTGACTTTTGGCTGGACAAGCTGTCCGCCATTCAGAACCCCGGCTTGCGGGTAGAGATCGAATCCGTTTTGCGGAAGGCACTGGGAGAGGAGGAAAGCAGGTCATGAAAAAGACTGGGGATGATAGGTGTCAATGGGCGTTCGCCTTCCATGAAACAACCATTGACGAAGTGGCGTGCCTGCTTTCCGTTTTGTCCGACGAGTTCTTTTCTAAAGTCCCTGATTCCATGAGCGAATCAGAAAGGACTATTCTGAAAAACAAGCTCCTGTATAACTATCAAACAATCGCAACTATATTGAACCTCGCTATAAGCCTCCTGAGCGACATAAACACGGACATGGACGCGGCGCAGGGTATTAAGACCGACGCTGTTCTAATCCGCAAAAAATACCTTTGCAAGATTTACGGCCTGACAGAGGATACAGACGCGCCCCTGGCGGGGGAGCATTCCGACCGCGCACAGCTTACAATAACGCCGTCCGCCTGCGCCAACAGGCAGACGGAAAGGCCCCCGCCTGCTGGAACAGGTGGGGGCTTTGTGCTTTTTTTAGTGGAAGATTTTGGCTCTTTTTGGAAGTTTAGAGGGGATCCCGGCGGGTGTGATTCTGCACTGCCCTTGTCTATAAAACACAAGTTTTTCCAAGTACTCCGCTCCGGCGTGGCCTTTTTTATGTGCAATTTTTGTCCAATTTTGTCTACTAGGCCGCCCCCGAGTCTCTTTTTTGTTTCACTTTTTTCTGGATTTCTCTTACTTGCACGCCCCGCCGGGCCCTTTTTTATATTGGGCATTTCTCGGCATTTCTGGACATTTGTGCGGCTTGGCCCCGTTCAAACACAGGTTTTTACAGGTTTTCTGGTCGGACGTCGAGAGAAGGGCACCGCTACACCACACCGCCTTGTGATGCACCGGCGCGCGTCTGGAAAGGTCGGCAACGCCCCGAGTAAGCATTTTGGGGAAAACCGCAAAATTTCCGCCCGGGGGAGGCAGGGGCCTGCGGTTGGGTCTTTGTTCGCTCTCTGTTCCTCTCGCTTCGCTCTGGATTCGTTCGGAGTCCGGCAGACGCAAAAAGGAACCGCCCCGGCGGGCGGTCCCAAAGGTCTGACTTACGGAAGGAAATGTGCGAACGCGGGCTTCCAGATAGACGACAGGGCCACCGCTGCGGGTTCGATGCCCTCATCGCGCAGCATCCGCAAAGCCTCCCCGACGGTGCAGCCGCACCGGTCTGCGATGTCCTGGACGCTGGCAAGTTCCCCCTTGCCGCTTGCCAGCGACAGCGCCAGCCGTACCCCCCAATAGACCCCGTCCACCGTCAGGCAGTGGTCCAGGGCGCTGCGGGCCAACTGCACCGCGAGCCATTCCGGCACGGCAAAGTCTGCGGCGATCTGCTGCAGGGTGCTGTCCGGGCCCTGCCGCACAGCCTCCCGCCGGGCGCTGCATTCCTCACAGTAGACGGCGGTACCGTACAGATCGGCGTCCCCACCCTCCAGAATCTCCTGCAAATCGACGGCGTGTTCCCGCCCGCATTCGGGGCAGATGGTGAACACGTTGTCGCCTTCGATGGGGAGCTTCTCCCCGCTGTGCTTTAAGTAAAACATAGTAACCCTCTTTCTCTGGATGTTTTCAGGTTCCGGACTGATTTTAATGACGAAAATGACCTTATTCTGATTTTTGCTATAATATGGCGAAACAGCGCTTTTTATTTGCGCATCAAAAAAGCTGTGCCGGACTGACTTTATTGTGACCAAAATGACTTTAATCCCCCTGCGCCCCCAAAAGCGCCGCCGGGCTGATAAAAACCGTCTCCGACGGACGGCCTTTGCCCTCTGGACGCCGCCGCTCCAGCTTGATATATCCCCGGCGGGCCAGCTCCTCCAGGGGCGGGCGGAGGCTCTCGGCGTCAAAGCGCTGGCACAGCCGCAGGACTTCCTTCCTGGTAAAATATGCTTTGCCCCCGGTCTGGAGCCTCCGCCAGAGGTATTCCGCATCCCGGCGCAGGGGCGTTTTGGTCAGACCTGCATGGGTCAAGGCGGCCTGCGCATGGGCCAGGAAGTACGCCCCGATGGTGGCGGCGGCCTGGAAGGTCCCGCCGGTCAGCAGCTCCGCGCCCGCGTCGGGGCCGTTCTCAAAGCAGTGCAGGATACCGGCGATGCGGGCCACCTGCCCGTGATACTTGCCCGCCCACCCCTCCACATCGGCCAGGTCGCCGCACAGGCGGAGTTCCAGCACGTTGGCGAATGCCTCGCTCAGGGCGTCGGCTTCATCGCTCAGGCGGATGATCTGGGCCGGGCCGGTATGGCTTGCCTGTACCTCCAGCATGGCGGCCAGTGTTTGGCAAAAAGCGTCCCGCACATCCGCCGGGATGGGCTTTGTCCGGTATGTCCGGCCGCCTACTTTTGAGGCAGGCAGACTGTACAGGAAGCGGGCAAGCAGCCCCTTTCCGCTGAAATCAGCGTTGCCTGCGATCTCCGTAAGGACTTGGGGCTGGGCCATCAGCAGCAAGGTCAGGGCCGGGTCCTGGATGGTCTCGGAGGGCCGGCCCTTGCGGTCTACCCGCACCGGGTCACCAGAATAGGCTTTCAGAAAGCCGTCTATGTTGGCGCTTTGCCCGCTGTACAGACCCGACAGAATCTTGAACAGGCCGCCTTCCGCGCTGAATACGCCGATCCGGCCGCCGTATGCGGCAAGCAGACTGGTCAGAGCTTCCGGGGTCACATCGTCGGCCAGAAGCCGGAACGGCTTCACCTCCTGCAGCCCGGCAAGCTCCTGCTGAAGGTCAAAGACGTCCTGTTCGGCGCAAAGTCCGTCCGCCTGTGCCGCCGGGCTTTTGCCCTTTGCAGGTTTTGCGGCGGCGTCTATGGCGGCGGCCAGACGTTTTTCCAGGATTTGCCGCTTTGCCTGCCCTTCCCGGATGGGCTGTTCCCGGCGGGCCTGTTCGGCAGCCTCGAAATCATAGACAGGGCAGGCGATCTCCCGCAGGACCGGGCTTTTGCGCTCAGAGGGGCGGGCGATGATCAGAGCGTACAGGTTCAGCGGCTCCACCCAATCGGGCTTGACCTCGATTTTCCACACTCCCTGCGCGGCCAGGGCACAGACGGCCAGCAGGCCCACCGCCGCCATATCCACCGGGGCCTGGATGCTCTCCGCTACGGCCAGGGCATAGTCCCGCAGAACGGGAGGCAAAACCTCCACCGGGAAGGAGGGCAGGGCGTCGGGCTTGTCCTCGTCAAAGGGCTCCAGCGTGGCAAAGCCCAGCTGCTCGGCGATGGTGTCCCTGTAAGCGCCCCAGTCCCAGGCCCATGCCTCGGCGGTGTCCAGGGCCCGGCAGAAGTCCTCCTTGGTCAGGCGGTGTTCATTCAGGGCAACGGCTTGCAATTCCCCCAGCCGGTCGACCTGTTCGTCCTCCGGCGCATTGAAGGCAAGGAAAAAGGCAGCCGCTGAAAAGATGTTGGCCGGTGTGGTGGTTGCCAGCCAGTCGGAAAACGCTGCGCGGCTGAGATAGACCATAGCCTCACCCCTTTGCGCCTGTATCCAGGCATGCGGCCCGCGCCGCATCCTCGGCGTCCAGCTTGCGCAGCAGGGCAGGCACATTGATCAGACAGGCCCGCCCGTGCCAGACGCAGGGGACGTCCCCGATTTTGGCCCCGTCCCGCAGGTAGCCCCGGGGCAAGCCGGTGATGCGGGCCGCGTCGTCGATGCGCTGAAACGGGGCGCTGTCGTCGGTCAGCCTCTTTTTCATCGGCCCGTGCCCCCTTCCTCCAGCAAGTCCTCCAGGGGCACGCCCAGTGCGGCGGCAATCTTGCCAGCCGTTGCGGGCTTGCAGCTGCCCCGGTTCAGGATGACAGACAGGTTCTGCGCACTGCAGCCCATTTTTCTTGATAGCTCTCTATAACTAGACAAATCCGATTTTCCAAGAGCCAACTCAATCTTTTGTTTACTGAGATTCATTTAGTATCACCTCCGATTCGAATTGAATCTGTTGCTATTATACCATTCAAACTGAATCTGTCAAGGGGTTCGTATTGAATATGTCTTGAAACTATGTTATACTGATAATGCAGAGGTGATGACATGGACAGAAATAATACAGCCGTCATGAACATTGGCAGGCGAATTGCAGAAGAAAGACAGCGTGCAGGTCTAACACAATCAGCTCTTGCGGAAAAGTTAGGGCTTGCAACTGTTACTATTCGACAGTATGAAAGAGGCGTTCGAGAGCCTAAGATTGATACTTTACGAAAAATAGCGGAAGTTATAAGCAATTCTGGAAATCCAATCGATGTTACTTGCTTTATTCCAACACATAACGAAAACCCCATTTTCTATGACAGGGTAAAAGAAAAACTTTCTCCCGATGAAATTGACCTCCTTGATTTTTATGATTGGAGTGGAGAAGATGAACGTTTGGATTTACTTCGGGATGCAGCCGAAATGCTTACACCAGAAGGCCAGCGTATCGCGATCAAGAGAGTGCGTGAGATGGTGGAGCTTGCCAAATATCGGAAGCCGGAATTAAAACAAGCTCCCCAGTGGCCTATAGATGGTATCGACAATGTTGATCACAAACAGGCCGCCCCCCAGCCCGCCGGGGAGAAACCGGCCGAACCTGCCCCCAAAACCGGCCCCGACACGCCCGAAACGGATTAAAGTCATAATAAAGTCATTTTGGTCACAATAAAGTCATAACGTACGCCCGGCGAGAGAAAAGCGAAAAACGATGATAAAACGACGTTTTTGCAGCGTGCAGGGAATAAGGTCATTAAAGTCATTAAAGTCAGGCGGGTTTCGAGATAGAGAGGAGGAAAACCACATTGGCCAGCATCAAACAGAAAACCGACGCGAAGGGCCGCACCGTCTACCAGGTACAGGCATCGGACGGCAGGGGCCGCCGGGTGTGGCGCACCTTCCGGCCTGAACCCACCTGGAGCGCCAAAACCACCCGGCGGGAGCTGCGCAAGTTCGCCGCACAGCTGGAAAACGAGCTCAAAGGCGGGCAGGCGCTCACCAAAGCGGAGCGCCACGAGGAGGCCCGCCGCCAGGCCGCCCAGGCGGCAAAGGTGCAGACCTTCCGCCAGTATATAGACCGCGTTTGGATGCCCCAGAAGCGCGCCACAGGGGCGCGCAGCAGCGTCCGGGCGTATGAGGTCAATCTGCGGCTGCACGTCCTGCCCGCGCTGGGGGACAGCCTGCTGGCCGAGATCACCCCGCCCATGATCACGGCCCTGTTTTACCGGCTGCAGGCGGAAGGGCTTGCAGAAAAAACGCTGCATCTGATTTGGAACATCACGGGTGAAATTTTCAGCACAGCCGTTCAGGACGAGATACTGGACCACAGCCCCATGACGAAAGCCCGCCGCCCGGCGGCGTCCAAAGACGCCATCGTGGACCGGCAGGCGCTGGCATACACGGCGGAAGAGCTGCAGCACATTCTGGAGGCCATCCGGCAGGAGCCGCTTGTCTGGCGGGCGCTGGCGCTGTTGCTGGCCATGACCGGCCTTCGCCGGGGGGAGGCCTGCGGCCTGCAATGGGACTGTGTGGACTTCGCCACCGGGCAGATCACGGTCAAGCGGAACGTACAGCCCTGCAAGGGCGGCGTCTATGTCACCACCCCCAAAACCGGCAGGGAACGCACCGTCCTGGCCCCGCCCTACGTGCTGGACCTTTTGCGCCAGCTGCGGCAGGAACAGCCGGTCACGGTGCGGTGGGTGTTCGCCCGGCCCCACTCCACCGAACCGATCAACCCGAACAGCGTTACCAACCATTTCCGGCAGATGGGCAGGCGCTACGGGCTGGAGGACTTTCACCCCCACAAGCTGCGCCACACCTTCGCCAGCGTCGCCATAGAGCGCGGGGCGGACGTGGCCGCCGTCTCCCAGTGCCTGGGCCACTCCACCATAGCAACCACCCTGGCCGTTTACACGCACACCAACCAGGAGGCCACCCGCCGGGCCGCCTCGAAGGTCTGGGAAGCCATCCAGCCGCCCCGGCAAGAGGAAAAGAAGGCATAAAGAGCACCCCAAAATGGTACAAACAACAGGACGCCAGCCCCACGCGGGACCGGCGTCCTTTTCTGCTTGGGGGCCTCTCTGCCTGGCACCACCCGCCGGGGGCCGGGATTTTGACCGCAACCAAAACCGCAACATTGACCAGAAAAACCGCAACATCACTTGACGGCACCTGAAAACACAAGACAATACATGCTTTTGAATAAACATCGTTAAAACGAAAAATAAGACGGTAAATTTTGCCGCATTTTGGAATCAGACGACACGAGAAAGCACGTTATCATTAAATGCAAACTTTACAATTCGCCAGCCTCCTGTGCAAAAAAAGTGCTTGACTTCACTGCCGCAGCGTGATACAATAAACCCAGTTTTATCAAACCCATATGCGTTGACGGGGAGAAATCGGGTCCCAGTCCCGCTTGCAGAGAGCCGCCGGGTGGTGCGAGGCGGCGCGGGCGTTCCCGGCTACTGGCCCCTGAGCAGCAAGGCTGAACGGTCATTCCCCAGTAGGCTTTGACGGATGCCCACCGTTACAGGGGCAGCGATTCGCGCGCTGCGCTGATCGTGTCGAGTGGCCGCATCATCTGCGGCAAAGAGAGTGGTACCACGGGCCGCCTTGTACATGAAATGACAGGCTCTCGTCTCTCAGGGCTTTTCGCCTTGAAAGACGAGGGCCTTTTTCGTATCTCTTTTTACGACTGTTTAGGAGGAAAACCGCAATGATGGACGCCACCAAGTACGCACCTGGATACTATCCCGCACCCGCCGGTTACGACAGCTGGGTCAAGAAAGACCACATCGAAAAAGCCCCCGCCTTCTGCAGCGTGGACCTGCGGGACGGCAACCAGGCCCTGATCGTGCCCATGAGCCTGGAAGAAAAGATCGAGTTTTTCAAGATGCTGGTCAAGATCGGCTTCAAGGAGATCGAGGTGGGCTTCCCCGCCGCCAGCGAGACCGAGTATGAGTTCCTGCGGGTGCTGATCGAACAGAACATGATCCCCGAGGACGTCACCGTCCAGGTGCTGACCCAGTGCCGCGACCACATCATCCGCCGCACCTTCGAGGCGGTCAAGGGCGCGCCCCGCGCCGTCATCCACTTCTACAACTCCACCTCGGTGGCCCAGCGGGAGCAGGTGTTCCACAAGTCCAAGGAGGAGATCAAGCAGATCGCCACCGACGGCGCCAAGCTGGTCAAGCAGCTCAGCGAGGAGTACGAGGGCAACTTCCTGTTCGAGTACAGCCCCGAGAGCTTTACCGGCACCGAGCCGGACTACGCGCTGGAAGTCTGCAACGCCGTTATCGACATCATGCAGCCCACCCCCGACCGGCCCATGATCATCAACCTGCCCGTCACGGTGGAGATGAGTATGCCCCACGTCTACGCCAGCCAGATCGAATACTGCTCGGCCAACCTCCACAACCGGGACAGCGTCATCCTCTCCACCCACCCCCACAACGACCGCGGCACCGGCGTGGCCTGCGCCGAGCTGGCCGTCCTGGCGGGGGCCCAGCGGATCGAGTGCTGCCTGTTCGGCAACGGCGAGCGCACCGGCAACGTGGACGCCGTCACCCTGGCCATGAATATGTACAGCCACGGCGTGGACCCCAAGCTGGACTTTTCGGACATGCCTGCCATCTGCGAGCTGTATGAGCGGGTGACCCGGATGCACGTCTACGAGCGGACCCCCTACGCCGGCCAGCTGGTGTTCGCGGCCTTCTCGGGCAGCCACCAGGACGCCATCGCCAAGGGCATGGCCTACCGCAAGGCCACCGGCGAGCACCGCTGGACCTGCCCCTACATCCCCATCGACCCCCACGACATCGGCCGCACCTACGACGCCGACGTCATCCGCATCAACAGCCAGAGCGGCAAGGGCGGCATCGGCTTTGTGCTGGAGCAGAACTACGGCTACAACCTGCCCCCCAAGATGCGGGAGGACCTGGGCTACAAGGTCAAGGCCGTCTCCGACCACAGCCACAAGGAGCTGTCCGCCGCCGAGGTCTGCCGCATCTTTGAGCAGGAATACCTCAACAAGCAGAAGCCCTTCAACGTGGCGGAGGCTCACTTCATCCAGAAGAGCGGCATCACCGCTTCGGTCACCCTGGAGATGAACGGCGCCACCCGCGAGGTGGTGGCCATCGGCAACGGCCGCCTGGACGCCGTGGCCAACGCCATCCAGACCGCCACCGGCATGGACTTCCACCTGGAGCAGTACGCTGAGCACAGCCTGGACGGCGGGTCCACCTCCCGGGCCGCCTCGTATGTGGGGCTGGTCTGGGGCGACGGCACCGCCACCTGGGGCGCCGGCACCGATACCGACATCATCGTGGCCGGCATCCGCGCCCTGGTCTCGGCCATCAACAACAAATAAGCAGCCAAAAACATACCAATGGAGGAGAACCGTATCATGGGAATGACTCTGACGCAGAAGATCCTTGCACACCATGCCGGCCTCGACCAGGTCAAGGCGGGCCAGCTCATCAACGCCAAACTGGACATCGTCCTGGGCAACGACATCACCACCCCGGTGGCCATCAACGAGTTTGAGAAGGCCGGTTTTGACGGCGTGTTCGACAAAGAGCGGGTGGCCATCGTCCTGGACCACTTCGTCCCCAACAAGGACATCAAGAGCGCCACCCAGTCCAAGCAGTGCCGGGAGTTTGCCAACAAGTACGACATCCTCAACTTCTACGACGTGGGCCAGATGGGCATCGAGCACGCCCTGCTGCCCGAAAAGGGCATCGTCACCGCCGGAGACTGCGTCATCGGCGCGGACAGCCACACCTGCACCTACGGCGCCCTGGGGGCCTTTTCCACCGGCGTGGGTTCCACCGACATGGCGGCGGGCATGGCCACCGGCATGGCCTGGTTCAAGGTGCCTGCAGCCATCCGCTTCGTCCTCACCGGCAGCCTGCCCGAGCGGGTCTCGGGCAAGGACCTGATCCTCTCCATCATCGGGAAGATCGGCGTGGACGGCGCGCTGTACAAGTCGATGGAGTTCACCGGCCCGGGCGTGGCCTCCCTCTCGATGGACGACCGCCTGTGCATCTGCAACATGGCCATCGAGGCCGGCGCCAAGAACGGCATCTTCCCGGTGGACGATGTGACCAAAGCCTATCTGGCCGTCCGCAGCCAGCGCGAGCCTGTCTACTACGAGGCCGACCCCGACGCCGAGTATGAGCAGACCATCGAGATCGACCTGTCCGGGCTGGAGCCCACCGTCAGCTATCCCCACCTGCCCGAGAACACCCACCCCGCCAGCGAGGGCGGCAGCATCCGCATCGACCAGGTGGTGATCGGCAGCTGCACCAACGGCCGCCTGGAGGACATGGAGGCCGCCTACAACATCCTCAAGGGCCGGCACATCGCCAAGGGGGTGCGGGGCATCATCATCCCCGCCACCATGGCCGTCTATAAGGAGTGCATCCTCCGCGGCTGGACCGAGGCCTTCATCGACGCGGGCTGCATCGTCTCCACCCCCACCTGCGGCCCCTGCCTGGGCGGCTACATGGGCATCCTCGCCGAGGGCGAGCGGTGCGTGTCCACCACCAACCGCAACTTTGTGGGCCGGATGGGCCACGTAAAGAGCGAGGTCTACCTGGCCAGCCCGGCCACCGCCGCCGCCAGCGCCCTGACCGGCTTCATCACCGACCCGCGCACCGTTTGAGAGGAGGAGCACTGTCATGAACGCGAAAGGACACGTTTTCAAATACCCGGACAACGTCGATACCGACGTCATCATCCCCGCCCGCTACCTGAACACCCAGGACCCCAAAGAGCTGGCCTCCCACTGCATGGAGGACATCGACAAGAGCTTTGTCGCACGGGTGCAGCCCGGGGACGTGATGGTGGGCGGCTGGAACTTTGGCTGCGGCTCCAGCCGGGAGCACGCCCCCCTGTGCATCAAGACCAGCGGCATCTCGGTGGTCATCGCCAAGAGCTTTGCCCGCATCTTCTACCGCAACAGCATCAACATCGGCCTGCCCATCCTGGAGTGCCCGGCGGCGGCCGACGCCATCGCGGCGGGGGACCTGGTGAGCGTGGATTTTGACACCGGCGTCATCACCGACGAGACCACCGGCGCCACCTTTCAGGCCGAGCCCTTCCCGCCCTTCATCCAGGAGATCATCGCCGCCGGCGGCCTGATGAACTCCATCCGCGCCAGGCAGTAAGGAGGGACCGCACATGGAAAAGAACATCGCCGTCATCTGGGGCGACTGCGCCAGCCCCGAGATCGTCCGCCAGGCCCTGCGGGTGCTGGAAAAAGTAGCCGAAAAGTTCGGCCACACCTTCCACTACATCGACACCGCCATGGGCGGCGAGGCCATCGACAAATACGGCGACCCGCTGCCCCAGCACGAGCTGGACAAGTGCCTGGCCGCCGACAGCGTCCTGCTGGGCGCGGTGGGCGGCCCCAAGTGGGAGGGCCTGCCCGGCGAGCAGCGCCCCGAAAAGGGCCTGCTGCGGCTGCGCGCCGGGATGGGCCTGTACTCCAACAGCCGCCCCGCCAAGATCTGGCCCCAGCTGGCCCCGGCCAGCCCCCTCAAGCCCGAGATCGTGGCCAAGGGGATCGACTTCATCATCGTGCGGGAGCTGACCGGCGGCGTTTACTTTGGCGAGCACCGCACCGACACCCTGCCCAGCGGCGAAAAGCAGGCGGTGGACATCATGCCCTACACCGAGCACGAGATCGAGCGGATCGGCCGCATCGGCTTTGAGACGGCCCGCAAGCGCCGCAAAAAGCTGTGCTGCGTGGACAAGGCCAACGTGCTGGACACCAGCCGCCTGTGGCGCGCGGTGATGCACCGGCTGAAGGACGAATACCCCGACGTGGCGTACAGCGAGATGTTCGTGGACAACTGCGCCATGCAGATCGTCAAGGACCCGGCCCAGTTCGACGTCATCGTCACCGAAAATATGTTCGGCGACATCCTCTCGGACGAAGCCTCCATGATCACCGGCTCCATCGGGATGATCCCCTCCTCCTCGCTGGGGGACGGCACCCGGGGCCTGTACGAGCCCATCCACGGCTCGGCCCCCGACATCGCAGGGCAGGACAAGGTCAACCCCACCGCCTGCATCCTGTCCGCCGCCATGATGCTGCGCTACAGCTTCGGCATGGCGGCCGAGGCCGACTGCATCGAGGCCGCCGTGGGCAAGGTGCTGGACAAGGGCCTGCGCACCGCCGACAATATGTCGGAGGGCTGCACCTGCCTGGGCTGCGCCGCCATGGGCGACGCCATCCTGGCGGAAATGTAAAAACAAAAGGTCCCCCGCTCTGTGGGCCAAAGCCGGAGCGGGGGACTTGCTGTGTCTGTATACTTGAAATTGTCTCATTTGACAAATCACAAATTTTGAACTATACTGTTCACGATCAACGTTTTCTGACGGAAAAGGAAAGAAGCGGGGCCCTGCGCCCTGCCCGGAAAAAGAGAGGGACCATCATGCTGACACTGGACAAAATCTACCACGCCGCCTTCGTGCTGCGGGATGTGGCGCGGCGCACCGACCTGATCGAGGCCCCGCACCTGTCCCGCCACGGCGGGCAGCTCTACCTCAAGACCGAGAACCTGCAGGTGACCGGCAGCTTCAAGGTGCGGGGGGCCTATTACAAGATCAGCCAGCTTTCCCCCGAGGAGCGGGCCAAAGGGGTCATCGCCTGTTCGGCGGGCAACCATGCCCAGGGCGTGGCCCTGGCCGCCACCCGGATGGGCATCCGGAGCATCGTCTGCATGCCGGACGGCGCCCCCATCATGAAGGTGGAAAACACCAAGAACCTGGGCGCGGAGGTCTGCCTGGTGCCCGGCACCTACGACGACGCCCACGACTACGCGGTCAGCCTCCAGGCCGAGACGGGCATGACCTTCATCCACCCTTACGACGACGAGCTGGTCATTGCCGGGCAGGGGACCATCGGCCTGGAGATCCTGGACCAGCTGCCCGACCTGGATGCGGTGATCGTCCCCATCGGGGGCGGCGGGCTGATCGCGGGCATCGCCTTCACCATCAAGAGCCTGCGGCCCGACGTCAAGGTCTACGGCGTCCAGGCGGCCGGGGCTCCCAGTATGTACCTGTCGGTGCGGGACCACTGCTACCAGACCCTGGACACCGCCGCCACCTTTGCCGACGGCATCCAGGTCAAGACCCCCGGCGAGCTGACCTATGAACTGTGCGAAAAATATGTGGACGAGGTGGTCACGGTCAGCGAGGACGAGATCGCCGCGGCCATCCTGGCCCTGATGGAGAACCAGAAGCTGGTGGCCGAGGGCGCGGGCGCGGTGCCGGTGGCGGCGGCCCTGTTCGGCAAGCTGCCCATCCAGGGCAAAAAGGCGGTCTGCGTTTTGTCCGGCGGCAACATCGACGTGAACATCCTCAGCCGGGTCATCACCCGGGGCCTCATCATGAGCGGCCGCAAGTCCAACCTGACCATCGCCCTGGAGGACAAACCCGGCCAGCTGACCCGTGTGTCCAGCATCGTGGCCGAGTGCGGCGGCAACGTGGTGTCGGTCCAGTACGACGGTTCCGACCCCAATATGCCCATTTCCAGCTGCTTCCTCAAGCTGGGCATGGAGACCCGCGACGCCGCCCAGATCGAGCAGATCCGGACCGAGCTGTCCAAAGCCGGCTTCCAGCTGGTGAACGAACGCACCTGAGGCGGCCCCGCCGCCCTGCAAGAAAGGAGCTTTTGCCATGAACGTGATCTCCACTTCCAACGCGCCCGCCGCCATCGGGCCTTACAGCCAGGCCCTCGACCTGGGGGACCTGGTGTTCGTCTCGGGCCAGCTGCCCGTGGACCCCGCCACCGGCCGGATGCCCGACACGGTGGAGGCCCAGGCCGCCCAGAGCCTGGCCAACCTCCGGGCCATCCTGGCCGAGGCCGGCCTGACCATGGCCCATGTGGTCAAGACGGTGATCTTCCTGGCGGACATCAACGATTTTGCCGCCGTCAACGGCGTGTACGCCCAGGCGTTCGCCCAGCCCTATCCCGCCCGCAGCTGCGTGCAGGTGGCGGCCATCCCCAAGGGGGCCCGGCTGGAGATCGAGTGCATCGCCCGGCGCTGAGCAACACAGGCAAGGCAAAAGCCCTGCGGAGAACGCGGATGCGTTTCAGACTGTCAAAAAAGTCCCGTCCAGCCGACATGTGCGGATGGACGGGACACATACAGGGAAATTGAGCGCTGAGAGTGTGCGAGGCCGCAAGGCCGAGTGCGCGGTTCAGCGCTCAATTTTGTCCCCAGGGGGATACCAGGGGGAAGGAATTTCTGTCCTGCGCAGCAGGCAGAAATGGGTTCCCCCTGGAGCGTGGCGCTTTTGCGACACGCTGGAACGCGGATGCGTTTTCCACAGGGCTTTTTGTCGGTTCAGGCGGCGCTCTGGGCCGGGGCGGAGGGGGCGGAGGCGGCCGCTTCGCTGGCGGCGGCGCCCTCCGTGGTCTCGGCCGTCTCCTCCGGGGCGACGATCCGGCTGTGGGCCACATGGGTGCGCAGATAGTCCACCCAGGCGGTGTAGCCCTCGGGCTTCAGGTGGTAGCCGTCGGGCTGGGCGTATTCGGCCCGCAGGTCGCCGTTTTCGTCGGCCAGCACCTCCCACAGGTCCAGGAAATAGCAGCCCTTTTCCACCGCCAGGGCGGCAAGGTCGTTGTTCACCTGGATGAACCGCTCGGCGTACATCCCGCTGTGGCGGGCGTCGGCGGACACTTCGGGCCGCACCGGCGTGATGGACTGGACGTAGATGTCGGCGCCGGGCAAAAGCTCCCGGATGCGGTCCAGCATCAGGCCGTAGTAGTTCAAAAAGCTGGAGTAGTCCCGGTCCTGGGTCAGGACGTTGGTGCCCAGCAGGATGTAGACCGACTGGGGCGCGTAGGACGCCAGAGCGTCCAGGGGCACCTCCTCCACGCCGTCGGCCCGCCTGCAGGTGGAGCCGTTCACCACGGCGTTGGGGCCCACCCCGCGGTAGGCGCAGTAGTGGGCGTTGGGCAGGCCGGTGTCGTAGATCTGCATCCCCTGGGTGATGCTGTCCCCCAGAAAGACTGCGGTGTCAAAAAAGCTCAGGTCCACCGGCTGGGCCTCGGTGGCCGGCATGGAGGCCAGCCGGAAATCCATCGCGGTGGTCACGCCGTCGGCCAGCTTCTGGACGGTCAGGCTGGTCTGCCGGGTGTAGCTGAGGGTGCGCCACTCGGCGCTGGGCAGGGCCTGCTCCAGCAGGGTGGCCTGGGGCTCGCTGCGGCTGGGCGGGGTGGGGTAGAGCTGGCGCCACAGCACCCAGACGCCGCACAGCAGCACCAGCAGCACCAGCGCCAGAAAGGTGGTGAACATCCTGCGCCAGCGCCTGTGCAGCACGTGGCGGCGGTATTCCTGATAATCTGCCATAGGCAGCACCTCCTTGCCCCGGCGGGGGGCGGTTCGTCATGGTTCTGCTTTTATTATAGCGGTTTGCAGGCCCGGGCGCAAGCGGCAGATGCAAGTCTGGAAAGCCGGGCGGCTTTATGCTATACTTATAAAATAAGACCATGAGACGCCCCGGCAGGCCCGGCGGCAGGAATCCTTTTACAGAAAGCAGGTATCACCCCATGCGCACAGACCCTTCGCTGCACTATCTGGACAACGCGGCCACCACCATGGTGGACCCCGCGGTGGCCGAGGTCATCCACGACGCCATGCTCCGGCACTGGGCCAACCCCTCCTCCCTTTACCCGCCGGGTGCGGAGAGCGAGGCCGCCCTGAACCATGCCCGGGCGGCCCTGGCCCGCACCATCGGCTGCAAGAGCCGGGAGTTTTACTTCACCTCCTGCGGCAGCGAGGGGAACAACCTGGCCCTGCTGGGCGGGGCGCGCAGCCGCACCTTTGGCAAAAAGATCCTCTGCTCGGGGTTTGAGCATCCCAGCGTCCGCCGCCCGCTGGAGGCGCTGGCCGGCTCGGGCTGGCAGGTGGAGTTCGTGCCGCCCGCCGCCGACGGCAGCCTGGACGTGGACCGGCTGCTGGAGCGGGTGGACCGGGCCACCATCCTGGTGGCCTGCATGATGGTGAACAACGAGACCGGGGCCCGCTGCGATGTGGAAAAGCTGGCCCGGGAGACCAAAGCCCTGAACAGCCGCACCATGGTCCACGTGGACGGCGTCCAGGCCTGGATGCGGCTGCCGGTCCGGCTGGAGGGCAGCGGCATCGACAGCTTCACGGTCAGCGGCCACAAGATCCACGCCCCCAAGGGGGTGGGCGGGCTGTACCTCAGCGACAGGCTGGTCCAGAGCTTTCAGCCCCCCTACCTGGGCGGCGAGCAGGAGCGGGGGCTGCGCCCCGGCACCGAGAACCTGCCCTACGCCCTGGGGCTGGAGGCGGCGGCCCGCAAACTGGCCCCCGACCTGGCCGGGCGCGCCAGCCACATCCGGGCCCTGAACCAGCGGCTGCGGGCAGGGCTGGCCGCCTTCCCCACCGTGGAGATCAACAGCCCGGCGGACGCGGTGCCCGAAATTTTGAACTTCAGCGAGAACAAGGTCAAAAGCGAGACCATGCTGGCCTGGCTGGCCGAGGCGAAGATCTACGTCTCGTCGGCCTCCGCCTGCGGCCGGGGCGAGCCCAGTCACACCCTGGAAGCCATGGGCCGCCCGGCCAAAGCGGTGGACACCGCCATCCGGGTGTCCTTCTGCGCCGGGAACACCGAGGAGGACGTGGACGCCTTCCTCGAGCGGTTCGAGGCGGGGATGAAGCAGCTGCAGGGGATCTGACCGGCTGAGAAAGCGACGTTTGACGATCATTACGGGCGCGCCCCGGCCCCGCGGGCCGGCCAGCGCCATCACAGAGAGGAATACAGGATGCAGGATATGCAGGAAGTTATCATCGGCTACCAGGGGGAGATGTCCCTCAAGGGGCTGAACCGGAACCAGTTCGAGTCTGCCACCATCAAGATCCTGCGCTACCGCCTCAAGGACGCGGGACGCTTCCGGGTCTGGTGCGCCCAGTCCACGTTTTACATTGAGCCGGAGGACGAGGCCGCCGACCTCGACCTGGCCTTTGCGCGGGTGTCGAAGGTGTTCGGCCTGGCGGCGGTCAGCCGCAGCGCCGTCTGCGAAAAGGACTTCGACGCCATCTGCCAGACCGCCGAAAGCTATCTGGGGGCCGCCCTGGCCCGGGCCAGGACCTTCAAGGTGGAGGCCCGCCGGGCGGACAAGACCTTCCCCATGGACAGCCCCGCCCTGATGCGGGAGCTGGGGGCCTATCTGCTGGAGCGCCACCCCCGCCTGAAGGTGGACGTCCACGATCCCGACTGCAAGGTCATCGTGGAGATCCGGGACCGGGGGGCCTACGTCCACGGGCCCAAAGTCCCCGGCGAGGGGGGCCTGCCGGTGGGCACCAGCGGCCGGGCGCTGAATATGCTGTCCGGCGGCATCGACAGCCCGGTGGCCGCCTACCGGATGGCCAAGCGGGGCCTGGCGCTGGACCACATCCACTTTGCTTCGCCCCCGTACACCTCGGAGCGGGCCCGCCGCAAGGTGATCGCCCTGGCTCAGCACACCAGCGTCTACACCGGCAGCTGCAACCTCTTTGTGGTGCCCTACACCCGCCCGCAGGAGTGCATCCGGGACAACGCCCCGCCCATGCTTTTCACCGTCCTGATGCGCCGCAGCATGATGCGGATCGCCGGGCAAATCGCCCAGCGGCAGGGCTGCGAGGCCCTGATCACCGGCGAGAGCCTGGCCCAGGTGGCCAGCCAGACCGTCCAGGCCATCCGCTGCACCGACGCCGCCCAGGACCTGCCGGTGCTGCGGCCCCTGATCGGGATGGACAAGACCGAGATCATCGAGACGGCCCGCCGCATCGGCACCTTTGAGACCAGCATCCTGCCCTACGAGGACTGCTGCACCATCTTTACGCCGCCCCATCCCAAGCTGCGCCCCACCCTGGAAGAGGTGCTGGAGGCCGAGGCCGCCATGCCGGACCTGCCCGGCCTGGAGGCCGAAGCGGCGGCGGAGGCCGAGCGGGTGCGCATCCGCATCGACGACGAGCCCGAAGTGTAAGGAGGCAGAGCCATGACCGCAGAGATCATCAGCGTGGGCACCGAGCTGCTGCTCGGCAACATCCTGAACACCAACGCCCAGTTCCTCAGCCAGGAGCTGGCGGCCCTGGGCATCACCGTCCAGCGGCAGAGCACCATCGGGGACAACCACGACCGCCTGGCCGAGTGGGTGGAGGCGGCCAAAGCCCGGGCGGACCTGCTGGTCTTTACCGGGGGGCTGGGCCCCACCGCCGACGACCTGACCAAAGAGACGGTGGCCGCCTGCTATGGAGACAGCCTGACCTTCGACCCCGAGGAGTGGGAGAAGATCACCTCCTTCTTTGCCCGGATGGGCCGGCAGACCACCCCCAACAACCGCAAACAGGCCATGGTGCCGGTCCACGGCCAGAAGATCCCCAACGCCCACGGCACCGCGCCGGGGGCCTGGTTCGAGCAGGAGGGCCGCTGCGCCGTCCTGATGCCGGGGGTACCCGCCGAGATGAAGGCCATGTGGGCCGAACAGGTGCGCCCCCGCCTGCTGGCGAGGCAGAACTGCACCCTGCACTCCCTGACGCTGCGGGTGCTGGGGGGCGAAAGCGACATCGAATACCGGGTGCGCGGCCTGCTGAAAAACGAAAACCCCACCGCCGCCATCTACTGCAAGACCGGCGAAAGCGAGATCCGCATCACCGCCCGGGCCGCCAGCGACCAGGACGGGGCGCAAATGTGCCGGGCATATGCCAAAAAGTTCTATGATCTGCTGGGGGACGCGGTGTATGATGAAGATGTGCCGGGGCTGGCCCACACGGTGGTCCACACCCTGGCGGCCAGGGGGCTGACCCTTTCCACCGCCGAAAGCTGCACCGGCGGCATGATCGCCCAGCAGCTGACGGGGGTGCCGGGGACCAGCGACGTCTTTGGCTACGGCTTTGTCACCTACTGGGAGCAGGCCAAGGCCAGGCTGCTGGGGGTGGACCCGGCGGTCATCGAACGGTACAACGTGGTGTCGGGGCCGGTGGCCGCCCAGATGGCCCGGGGGGCCCGGGCGGCGTCCGGGTCGGACCTGGCAGTGGCCGTCACCGGCCTGGCCGGGCCCGGAGGCGGGGACGCCGTCCGCCCGGTGGGCACCGTCTACATCGCCGGGGCGGCCGGGACAAGCGTCTTTGTGGAAAAGTTCCACTACGTCCGCCCGGACCGGGAAAACACCCGGGCCCGGGCCGCCCACGCAGCCCTGGAGCTGGCGCTGCGGCTGGCCCAGGGCAAAGCGCCGGCAGGCTGCTACCGCATCGACGCGGCGGCCTGCAGCGACCCGGCGGTCCTGGCCGCCCTGGACGGGGCGCTGATCCTATAACGACAAGCAGGGGGGAACGAGGATGGCAGCAGCAAGCGAGAGCCGGGTGCTTCGGTTCTTCGGGGTGGAGGAGGCGCAGGTGCGGCAGGCCGTGTCCGGCCTGGCGGGGCGGTGCAGCCTGGCCCGGATCGAGACGCGGGCCCAGGGGGCCGAGACCCTGCTGGCCCTGACCGCGCCCCCTTCCGCCCTGCGGAAAGCCGAGGGCCTGCTGGCCCGGACCTTTCCGGGCGGGCTGTACGGCGCGGGGGGCGACACCCTGGCCCAGTGCGCCGCCCGGGCGCTGGTCCAGCGTGACCGGCTGCTGGCCTGCGCCGACACCCTGGCCCTGGACCTGCTGGCCCCCCGGCTGGAGGGGCAGGCAGGGGTGGACGCCTGCTTCGACTTTGGGGCGGGCAGCTGCGCAGACCCCGCCGCCCTGGCCAGGATCGAGGCCGGGGCGCGCCGCTGCCAAGGCCCCGGCCCTTCGGAGCCGGTGTGGGACGAGCTGTGCCGGCTGCGGGCCGCCCTCCGGGTGACCCACGCCGACTTTGTGGCCGGGGCCATCCCCCTGCCGGAGGGGACCCTGACCGCCGTAGCGGGCCGCCGGGGCAGCTGGCTGTACCGGGTCCCGGCAGGGGACAACCCCGCCCTCTGGCTGCTGGACCTGGTCCGCCGGGCCGCTTTGGGATGCCCTCAGGCCCCGGGGGTCAGCTTCACCCTCCATGGGGACCGTCCCGCCCTGGCGGCGGACCGCCCGGCCCTGCAGCTGCCCGCCGCCGCGCCCTCGGCCGCCGCGCGGGAAGCCGCCCTGGCCGCCCGCCCGGCGCACGCGCCCGCCGCC
>ERZ1090863.172-NODE-172-length-43760-cov-34.059169_pt1 | contig 43760 bp, 39 predicted proteins | sample MGYA00478480_ERZ1090863 | MGnify/ENA primary metagenome ERZ1090863 (study PRJEB33644, sample SAMEA5815746) | chicken gut metagenome | biome: Chicken; feature: Gastrointestinal Tract; material: Caecum | place: Ireland | collected 2019-01-01 | study: A study of the...
CCCCTGTGCTATGATAAAGAGGAAAGGAGGCCGCCCCTATGCCCCGACCCGTCCTGTTCCTCGATGTGGACGGCGTGCTGTGCACCCCCCTGAGCGTACGGCTGGACCAGGTGTTCCGCCGCCCCATGGACCGCCAGTTCTTCGACCCCGTCGCCCTGTTCTGGCTGCAAAAGCTGGTCCGCCGCACCGGCGCGCAGGTGGTGCTGTCCTCCTCCTGGCGGTACGCCCTGGAGGACGGCGATCTTTTCACCGGCCGCATCCTGCAAAACCTTTACGACTGCCTGGCGGCCCACGGCGCGCCGGTGGCCGGCATTGCCCCCATCCTGGGCGTCAGCAAAGGGGAAGAGATCGCCGCCTGGGTCACGGACCACCCGCCGGCGCCCTATGTCATCCTGGATGACCGCGCCGACGAGTTTGCCGCCGTGCCGGCCCTCCAGCCCCATCTGGTCCTGGTGGACAGCCGCCGCGGCTTCCGCCGCCGGGACTTCCGCCAGGCCCTGGCCTTATTCACCACTCAAACAACCAAGAAAGAGGTGCAGCCCCATGATCGACTTTGAAAACCCCACTTATCTCAAGCTCCGCCCGGTCCAGGATTCCAAGCTGGACCGACTGGTCGCGCCCCTGCTGTGCCCCGGCGAAGAGATCGTCCAGACCTTCCAGAGCGTCCGCGACGGGGTGGTCTTTACCACCCGCCGGGTCATCGCCGTCAATGTGCAGGGGGTCACCGGGATGAAGAAAGCCTTCACCGTCCTGCCCTACCGGCGCATCCAGGCCTACGCCATCGAGTCGGCCGGCCTGGCCGACCTGGACGGCGAGCTGCAGCTGTGGTTCTCGGGCCTGGGGACCGTCCGCTTCGAGCTGCTGGCCGGCTCGGACCTGGCCGCGCTGTGCCAGGCCATCGAGTGCGGGATGTGACGGCCCGGCCTGCCCGGCCCTGAACAGACAGACGGCTCCCCTTTCCGCCGGCACGCAGCGGGAAGAGGAGCCGTCTTTTTATCCCTCGCCGGCAGCCTGGACCAGGGCGTCCAGCTGCTCGAACGTATACAGTCGGTTGAATACCTCCAGCATTTCCTTTTTGGAAAGCCGGGGCGGCAGGCCCAGGGCTTCCAGCAGGCGGTATTTGCGCTCCGCCGCGCCGGCCGTGCCCGACAGGCCCCAGTCGTACAGGTCGACGTAGGTGATGGCCCGGCCCGGCCGGACGGCCGGGCTCCCCGGCCCGGCCTCGGGGCCCAGGGCGTCCCGCAGGCTTTTGCGGATCAGCTCATCCGGCACCCCTTCCACCCCCAGCAGCCCTTCCTTGCCGGGGGCGGCCTTGCGGCGCTCCTTGCCGGGCAGGGCGGGCACATAGGCCTGGACCACCCGCTCCGCCCCCACCAGGTTGGTGATGTAGGTGCGGATCTGGAAGCCCGCCCGGTCCGAGTCGGTCAGCAGGATCAGGCCGTTCCGGGCCGCCAGCTCCTTGAGCAGCTGCTGGCGCTTCCGGTCCGAAAAGATGGCAAAGCCGCCGGTCGGCAGGATCATGGCGTCGGTCAGGCGGGCCAGGCGGGCCGCGTCGTATTTGCCCTCCACCACCAGCACCCGGCCGGTGTGGATCCGTTCGGGGGCGCTCATCGGCCGCCCCCTTCCATGGCCAGGCGGCACAGGGCCGTTTCCAGCAGGATCTGCGGGGCCACAGGCTGGCCTTTCAGGGCCTGGTCCAGCTCCAGCAGGATGCCAAGGCAGGCCCGGAGCTGGGGCAGGGTGTAGCCTGCCGCCGTCTGGGCCGAGCGCTTGAGGCGGTAGTCGCTGCCCTTGTAGCCAAAATCCTTAAAGACGGCGCTGTAGTTCTTTTTGTGCTGCTGGCCCAGCTTGACCCGGTAAAGGTCCACGTAGCTGCCGATCATGGCGGCGGTGACGGCGATGGGCTCGTTGCCCAGGCGCAGCAGGACGTGCAGTTTTTTGCAGGCGGCCGCCGCGTTGCGGGCGGTGATCAGCCGCACCATCTCAAAGACGTCGGCCTCCAGGCTGACCACCCCCATCTCGGCCACCAGAGCCGGCGTGATGACGTCGTACCCGGCGGCGGCGGCCAGTTTGTCCACCTCGTTTTCCAGCAGGTAGGGGTCCTCGCCGCAGCGCTCCAGCAGGGCCGCGCCGGCGGGGCCCGACAGTTCCGCCCCCTGGGCGGCGGCGCGGCCGGCCATCATCCGGCGCAGCTCCGAGGGGCCGGGCTTGACCAGCTCTTCGGCCCAGCCCAGCTTTTTGCACTGGGCGATCACCCGCTGGGCGCGCTTGCCGGGTTTGGCCTTGCCGGTGCGGTCGGCCTCAAAGACGCTGCCAAACACCAGCACCGCGTTTTCCACGTCGGACACCGTGTCCGCAAAGGTCTCCAGGTCCTTTTCGCTGTAGGCGCCGGGGTCCAGCTCGGGCAGGCAGACCACCCGCCGGGTCCCGAAAAAGGAGATGGTCCCCGCGGCGGTGATGAGCTGCTCCACATCGGGGGCAGGCCCGTCCAGCACCGTCACCTCTTCGCCGGTGTCCCGGGCCAGAAGGGCGCAGGCCGCGCCCACCGCCTGCCGCACCAGATAGGGCTCGGTCGAATAAAAATAAAACACGGTGCAGCCCTGTTCCACCAGGGCCGCCAGCTTGCTTTCAGCAGGCATAGCTACCTCCCATCTATCGCGCTTTGGTCCCGCCTCCCGGCCGCAGCCACAGCCGGGAGGGCGCGGGCGGGGCGTCGGGCCGCATCCAGTCGTAATGCCCCAGGGCCAGCATCTCCTCCCAGCGGAAGGCTCCGGGCGCCGAGGGCGAGGCCAGCAGCCAGTCCACCTGCGCCGTGCCGGCCAGCTCAAAGTCCCCGCTCACGGCCCCCAGCTGCCAGCGGTCCACCGTCACCCGGACGCCCACGCCGCCGCTGGTGCGCAGCATATCCAGCCGGATGCCGCCCAGGGCGGTCTGATAATCGGTATAGGGCTCGAACCGGCCTGGCGTCACCACCCGCCGGGCCGGGGGCTGGTTCGTGCGGGAGGGGTCCATCCGCAGGTCCACCAGAAGGACGGCCTGCTCCTGGCCGTGGCGGGCCAGCCAGCGCTCCACCGCGCTGCGGCCGCTGCTGCCGCCCCGGTAGAGGACCACCGTCTGGTCGTTCTGGGCCAGCACCACCGACGGGGTGCGCACCCCGCCGATCAGCTCCACCCGGACCACGTCCCGGTTCAGGACAAGCCCAGCGCCGATGCCTGCCCCGGCGGCCAGCAGCAGGGCGGGCAGCCAGATGCGGGCCCGCACCCGCCACCGGAACGCCAGCCAGCACAGGCCCATCAGGCCCAGGCAGACCAGAGCGGCGTAGCCGGTGTCGAAGGCCAGCTCGGCCCCCGGCCAGCCCGCCACCATCCGGGCCCAGCCGTTCAGCAGCCGCACCAGGAAGGCCGCGCCCCAGGCGCAGGCACGGCAGACAGGCCACAGCGCCGGCGCCAGCCCGGTCAGAGCCGCGGCGATGCCCAGCACCATCATGGGCTGGACCAGCCAGAGCACCGCCACCCCCGACAAAAGCGCGTAGGGGCTGGTGCTCAGCCCCCGCAGCACCAGCACCGGGAAGGTGGCCGCCGAAGCGCAGAGGGTGATGCACCCGGCCTCCCAAAAGGCGTCCCAGGCCCGGGCGGCCAGCCGCACAGGCAGAGGCCGGCGCGGAGCGTCCTCCTCCCGGGCGGCAGAGCGGGCGGCGCGGCGGCGGACCAGCTCCGCCCCGGCCAGGGTGCCCGCCACCGCCGCAAAGGACAGCTCGAAACCGATGTCGCAGACGGCGTAACTGTTGAAGGCGCTCATCCACAGCCCTCCCAGCGCCAGGCTGGTCAGGGGGTCGGCGGGGGCCATCAGCCAGACCCCCAGCGCCCCGATGCAGACCGCCGCCCCCGCCCGCAGCACCGACGGGGTGAACCCGGTGATGCCGGTCAGCAGCGCCGCCAGCACCACCGGCCACAGCGCAGCGATCCGCTCGCGCCACACCATCCCTGGGTGAAAGCCGCCCCGGGCCGGCCTGGGCGGGGCCAGTTCCAGACGGGCCAGCCGGACCCCCAGCCGCCGGTGGAGTTTCCGGCCCATCCGGCCGGGGAGGCGGGCCGCCAGCAGCCGGCCCTGTTCCAGCCATTTTCGCCGGTCCATGCCCGGCAGGGCCACCCCGCACAGGATGGTCACGTGCATCCCGCTGACCACCAGCACGTGGGACAGCCCCGCCGCCCGGTAGGCGCTGTTCAGTTCGCTGCTGATGCGGGTGCGGTCCCCTACGATCATGGCCGCCAGGGCGCCGGCTTCGTCTCCTTCCAGCCCCTGGCACAGCGCCTCGCTGAGGCGGCTCTGCAGCCGGGCCGACCAGGCGCGGAAGCCGGGCCCCGGGCCCAGCCGGCGGAACCGGCGCTCGTACCCGGCCAGGAACGCCACCTCGTCGGCGTAGCGGCCGGGCCGGTCTGCCGGGGCCGGCGCCTCCAGGCTGAACCAGCCCTCGACCTGCTCCCCGGCACGGCTCAGCGGCAGCCCGTCGCACTGGCAGCAGAAGGCCGCCGGCTCTCCGTTCACCTCCGATACCCGCAGCCGGGCCCGGACGGTGGAGCGGGTATAGCCCTCCTGGACGTCCTCCACCGTGGCGGTGAGCCGGACCGTCCGCCCGCCGTAAGCCGCGGTCAGGGCGTCGAACTGCGCCCCGGTGCGGGCCGAAAAGGCCAGCCCCAGCGCCGCGCCCAGCAGCAGCCAGAGCCCCCAGCCCCGGGCCCTGCCCCCGGCCAGCAGCACCAGCAGCCCCAGACCAAAAAGAGCCGCAAGGGGCCAAAAGCCCGCCTGCGGCTCAAAAGCAGCGATCAACTGCGCGCCCAGCGCACCGGCGAACAGCGCGCAGACCGGCCGCCTCACCCCATCAGTGGAAGAACAGGGGCAGCGGCTCCAGGAAGATGATGTCCTCCCGTTTGGCTGCGTCGCCCTCTGCCAGGACGGCGGCCTGGCCCACGATCTCGCAGTGGGTCTGCTCGGCCAGGGCGTCCAGCGCCTTGAGGGAGCCGCCGGTGGAGATCACGTCGTCCACCACCAGCACCCGCTTGCCGCTCATCTCGTCCAGCTCCTTGCGGTCGATGACCAGCTTCTGCTTGCCCTCGGTGGTGATGGACTGGTCCTCCACGATGACCGGGTCCTTCATATACAGCTTGACGTTCTTGCGGGCGCAGACATAGGGCTTGCCGCTCTGCCGGCTCATCTCGTGGGCCAGGGGGATGCCCTTGGCCTCGGCGGTGAGCAGGATGTCAAAGTCGGGGCACTTTTTCAGCAGCTCGGCCGCGGCGGCCACGGTCAGCTCGGTGTCGCCCAGCATGATGAAGGCCGCAATGTCCATGTGGTCGTTCACCTTGCAGATGGTCAGTTCGCGGGTCAGCCCCGCGACCTTCAGGGTATAAGTCTCAGCCATTGTGTATGATCCTCCTTCCGGCCCCGGCTCAGCCCGCGGGCCAGCCCATGGGGCGCTTTGCCATCACATGGAAGTGCAGGTGCTTGACGCTCTGGCCCGCGTCCTCGCCCACATTGGAGACGATGCGGTACCCGCCGGTGCAGCCAAGGTCCGCGCACAGCTTGGCGATGGTGGCAAAGATGTGGCCCAGCAGGGCCCCGTCCTCCTCGGTCAGCGCGGCGGCCGAGGGGATGTGCTTTTTGGGGATGACCAGAAAATGGATGGGGGCCTGGGGGTCGATGTCATAAAAGGCCAGCAGCTGGTCGTCCTCGTACAGCTTGTTCGAGGGCACCTGGCCCGCGGCGATCTTACAGAACAGGCAATCTTCCATGGCAGACAGCTCCTTTCATGGGGGTATATGATGGATGCGCTTTTGCAGGCGCTTCGGGCCTCAGTTCATCTGGCGGGCGGCCACTTCGGCGGCGGCGTGGAGGGCCTCGTCGATCTTGTTGGGGTCCTTCAGGCCGGCCATGGCAAAGTCGGGCTTGCCGCCGCCCTTGCCGCCGGCGATGGCGGCCAGCTCCTTGACGATGTTGCCCGCCTTGAGGCCCTTTTCCTGGGCCAGCTTGTTCACCGAGACGGCCATGGTGACCTTCTCGCCCTCGCTGCCCACCAGCACGGCCAGCACCGGCTTGACGGCCTTGTCCCGCAGGGTGTCGCACATCCCGCGCAGGGTGCCGCTGGCCGTGCCGGAGAAGTAGGCGGTGATGATCTTGACGCCGTTCACGTCCTCGGCGCTCTCAAACAGGCTCTGGACCTTGGCGGCGGCCACCTCGGCCTTGACGGCGTCCAGCTCCTTGGCCAGGGCCTTGTTTTCGGCCATGACGGCCTCCGCCCGGACGGCCAGGTCGGCCAGGTTGTTGGCCTTGAGGGCGGCGGCGGTGGTGCGCAGCACCAGCTCGTTGGCGTTGGCCCGCATCAGCAGGTTTTTGCCGGTGACGGCCTCGATGCGGCGGATGCCCGCCGCCACCGAGGACTCGCTGATGATCTTGAAGCAGCCGATCTGGGCGGTGTTCTGGACATGGGTGCCGCCGCAGAACTCGGTGGACCAGCCGCAGACGTCCACCACCCGGACGATCTCGCCGTACTTTTCGCCAAACAGGGCCATGGCGCCCATCTTCTTGGCCTCGTCCAGGGGCATCGAGCGGACCTGCACGTCCAGGGCCTCAAAGATCTTGTCGTTGACGATCCGCTCCACTTTGGCCAGCTCCTCGGGGGTGACGGCGCTGAAGTGGGTGAAGTCGAAGTGGGTCACATGGGCGTCCTGGTACGAACCTGCCTGGTGGACATGGTCGCCCAGCACCTCCCGCAGGGCCGCCTGCAGCAGGTGGGTGGCGGTGTGGTTGCGGGCGATGGCCCAGCGGTATTCCCTGTCCACCTGGGCGGTCAGGGTGTCGCCCACCCGGACAAAGCCGTTTTCCAGCACGCAGGTGTGGACAAAATAGCCCTTGGGGGTCTTTTTCACATCCAGCACGCGGAGGGTGCAGTTATCGCCGGTCAGGACGCCGTGGTCGGCCACCTGGCCGCCCATCTCGGCGTAGAAGGGGGTCTTGTCCAGGACGACGAGGACGCCCTCCTTGGCCTGGTCGTCGGTGGCGATGCCGTCGGTCAGGGTCTCCTCGTCCGACAGGGCCACCACCACGCCGGTGTCGGTCAGGGTGTCGTAGCCGGTAAAGACGGTGGGGGCGGCGGTCAGCTCGCCGAACAGGTCGGCGCTCCAGCCCGAGATGTTCTTTTTCAGCCGCTCGGCCCGGGCGCGCTCCTTCTGCTTGGTCATCTCGGCGTGGAAGCCCTCCTCGTCCACCTCCAGGCCCTGCTCAGCCGCGATCTCGCGGGTCAGGTCCAGGGGGAAGCCGAAGGTGTCGTTCAGCTTAAAGACATCCAGGCCGCTCAGCACGTGCTGGTGGGCCTTTTCCATGGCGTCGATCAGGCCGGTGAGGATGTTCATGCCGGCGTCGATGGTGCGGGCAAAGTTGCCCTCCTCGGTGCCGATCACCTTCTTGATATAGGCGTCGTGCTCCCGCAGCTCGGGGTAGGCGCTCTCGCTGGAGCGGATCACCGTCTCCACCAGGTCCACCAGGAAGGGCCCCTGGATGCCCAGCAGGCGGCCGTGGCGGGCCGCACGGCGCAGCAGCCGGCGCAGCACATAGCCGCGGCCCTCGTTGGAGGGCAGGATGCCGTCCGACACCATGAAGGTGCAGCTGCGGATGTGGTCGGTGATGACGCGGATGGAGATATCGGTCTTTTCGTTCTGGCCGTAGGTCTTGCCGGCGATGTGCTCCACATGGTGCAGCACGCTCTGGACAGTGTCCACCTCGAACAGGTTGCCCACGCCCTGCATCACGCAGGCCAGGCGCTCGAGGCCCATGCCGGTGTCGATGTTGGGGCGGGGCAGCCGCTCATAGTGGCCCTTGCCGTCCGAATCGAACTGGCTGAACACCAGGTTCCAGATCTCCATAAAGCGGTCGCAGTCGCAGCCGGGGCCGCAGGTGGGCTTGCCGCAGCCGTACTCGATGCCGCGGTCAAAATAGATCTCGGAGCAGGGGCCGCAGGGGCCGGAGCCGTGCTCCCAGAAGTTGTCCTCCTTGCCCATGCGGACCATGTGGTCGGGGGCGATGCCCACCTTCCGGGTCCAGATGTCGTAGGCCTCGTCGTCGTCCAGGTAGACCGAAATATACAGCTTGTCCTTGGGGATGGCCATCCACTCGTCGCCGGTCAGGAACTCCCAGGCCCAGGGGATGACCTCTTCCTTGAAGTAATCCTGGAACGAGAAGTTGCCCAGCATCTCGAAGAAGGTGCCGTGCCGCGCGGTGATGCCCACCCGCTCGATGTCGGGGGTGCGGATGCACTTCTGGCAGGTGGTCACGCGGTGGCGGGGAGGTTCCTCCTGGCCCAGGAACCACTTTTTCATGGGGGCCATGCCGCTGTTGATCAGCAGCAGGCTGGGGTCGTCCTTGGGCACCAGGGGGAAACTGCCCAGGCGCAGGTGGCCCTTGCCCTCAAAGAAGGTCAGGTATTTTTCACGCAGTTCATTCAAACCGGTCCATTGCATAAACGATTCTCTCCTTGCTAGCCTTTCTCGTTGGGGGTCCGCCCTGCCTGCGCAGAGGGGCAGGGCTGCCCCGGAAGCATCGCACCCCGGGGCGTAAACACGGCAGCGCGGCGGAAACAAAAACAGCCCCCGCCCCGGCAAAGGGACGAAGGCTGCCGTAACTGCTCCGTGGTACCACCCAATTTGCGGCGATGCCAAGACCGCCGCCTCTTTTGCCGCAATAACGCTGCGCCGCGCCCGGCTTGTTTCACCGGGAGCTCGAGGGTGGCATGGGGTGCGCAGCGCCGGCGGGCCTTTCAGCCGCCTTGCAAAAAGGGACCCGCTCTCTGTACGGCCGGATCACATCCCTGGCCCTGTCATAGCCAAGTTGCTTTGATCGATTTTGGGGCGCGGGGGGCCTTGCAGCGGCCCGCACCAGTTAAATTATAAGCATACGCACGGCTTTTGTCAACCGTTTCGCTCAAAATTCCAGGGTGGGGCTGACCTCGCTGCGGCGCTGGGTCTGGACGATGCAGTCCCGGCCCGGCACCACGCCCCCCGCCCCGAAGGTGGTGAACACCGTCTGCAGCGCCAGGGGCGGGGTGTTGTTCTCCTGGGACAGGTGGCACAGGGCAAACTTTTCGCACCCGCCCTGCACCAGCTCCAGCAGCTTTTCGCTGCACTCGTCGTTGGACAGGTGCCCCCGCGGTCCTTCGATGCGCGCCCGTAAGTAATAGGGATACGGCCCGTTGTGCAGCATGTAGGGGTCGTAATTGCTCTCCAGCGCCACCAGGTCGCACCCGTCCAGGGCGGCGTGGACGGCGGGGGTCAGGGTGCCCAGGTCGGTGGCGATGGCCATGGTCTTGCCGTCGGGGGTGGTGATGCGGTAGCCCACGCAGGGCACGTCGTGGCTGGTGGGGAACGCCCGCACCCCAAACCCGGCCACGTCGGCCTCCTCGCCCCGGTCGGGGTCCAGCAGGCAGATCGGGCAGGCCGCCGGCAAAAGGCCCGCGGCCTCCAGCGCCGCCAGGGTGGGCCCGGCGCCGTAGACCGGCAGAGGATGGCGCTTGAGGAAGGTGCCCAGACCTTTGACATGGTCGCTGTGCTCATGGGTGACCAGGATGCCCCTGCAGTCCGAAGCATCCAGCCCCGCTTCCCGCAGGGCCCCGGTGGTGACCCGCACCCCCTTGCCCATATCCACCAGCAGGTAGGCGCCGCCACTGCGGACCACGCTGCAATTGCCCGACGAACCGGAATAAAGGGAGATAAATTCTGCCATCCCTACGAGGCCCTCCCTGCCTCACACAACACAACTCCAGGGGGGACCCGCCCCTGCCGGCGCATTTGCGGCAGAAGGTGCTCCCCCCTGGCTTTTTGGTTTCGGACCGGGCCGCCCGCGGCCCTTATGGTCTCACAAAGCCTGGTCCAGCGCGGCGGGCACCCGCTCCACTTTGCGGATGTCGGCCCCCAGGCCCCGCAGCTTTTCCACAATGTTCTCGTAGCCGCGCTCGATGTGGCCGATCTCCTCGATCTCGCTGGTGCCGCCGGCCATCAGGGCCGCGATCACCATGGCCGCGCCGGCCCGCAGGTCGCTGGCCCGCAGCGGGGCGGGCATCAGCCGCTCCACCCCTTCGATGACAGCCACCTGGCCGTCCACCTGGATGTTGGCCCCCATCTTGCGCAGCTCGTCCACATAGCGGAAGCGGTTGTCCCAGATGCCTTCGGTGATGGTGCTGGTGCCTTTGGCCACGCTGAGCAGCACCCCCATCTGGGGCTGCATATCGGTGGGGAAACCCGGATGGGGCATGGTGTTGATCTTGGTGGGCAGGATGTCGCCGGTGCGGGTGACCCGGACGGCGTCGTCAAATTCCTCCACCTCGGCGCCGCAGCGGCGCAGCTTGGCGGTGATGGGCTCGAGGTGCTTGGGGGTGACGTTCCGGATCAGGACGTCGCCGCCGGTGGCCGCCGCAGCCACCATATAGGTGCCGGCCTCGATCTGGTCGGGGATGATGCTGTAGGTGCAGCCGTGCATCTGGCTGACCCCCCGCACCTTGATCACGTCGGTGCCCGCGCCCCGCACGTCGGCCCCGCACATATTCAAAAAGTTGGCCAGGTCCACCACATGGGGCTCCTTGGCGCAGTTTTCCAGCACGGTCTGGCCCTCGGCCATGACGGCGGAGAGCATGGCGTTCATGGTCGCGCCCACGCTGACCTTGTCAAAAAAGATCCGCGCGCCCTGCAGCTTTTCTTTGGCGCGGACGGTGATCATGCCGTAATCCACGCTGTCCTGGGCGCCCAGAGCGCTGAACGCCTTCAGGTGCTGGTCGATGGGGCGGGGCCCCAGGTTGCAGCCGCCGGGCATGGCCACCTGCGCCCGGCCGAACCGGGACAGCAGCGCGCCCAGGAAATAATAGCTGGCCCGCATCTGCCGGGACAGGTCGTCCGGCACATTGGTGCCCACCAGATGGGTGGTGTCGATCTCGTAGGTGTTGCGGTTCAGCATCCGCACCTGGGCGCCCAGGGCGCTGAGGATGTTCAGGCTGACGGACACGTCGCTGATGTTGGGCAGATTCTCGATCACACAGACACCGGCGGCCAGGATGGTGGCGGGCAGGATGCCCACCGCCGCGTTCTTCGCGCCCGAAATATCGACCTCGCCCATCAGCGGCCTGCCGCCTGTAATAACAAACTTCTCCAAAGTAATGATCTCCTTCATGGGGTCCGCAGAAAAAAACACGTCCCACACCGCAGCTTGCATGGCCCCGCCATAAATCCACCATGGCAGGCCGGTTTTTGGGGCGGCAGCTGTGTGCCGCCGCCCATTGCGGCTACCCTATTATACACAACTTGCAAAAAAAAGCAAAGTTTCAGGCCCGGAGTTTGCTCTTATTTTCTGTTTTGCCCAGATTCTCCAAATACATTCGTGTATTTTCTCCCTTTTATACAGAATATTCCCCGCAGCCTGCGCCGCCCGGCCGGCAAAGGCGGGTCTGCGCGCGCCGCGGAGCGGCCGCCTTTTCACGGCGGGCCGTTCCTTTGGGGGCCGGGGCCGCCCCTCACCAGACCCGGTCCTGGCTTTCGGCCTCCTTGATCCAGCCCAGCTGGTAGGCGATGACCAGCTGTTTCAGGTCGTGGACCTTTTCCCGCAGGATCTCGCCCTCGTCCACGTCCTCGACCAGGACGCGGCGATTCTCCTGCTCCAGGACGTTTTCGCGGGAGACGATGTCGATGTTTTCGGTGATGGCCTTTTCGGCGCTGACAAAGGGCTGGTGGGTCCGCAGGGACATATCCCGGCTGGAATAGGTCAGGGTGTAGCCGGCGATGCCGGTCTTTTCGTGGTAGGCGCGGCAGAACCCGCCGTCAATGACGATCAGCCGGCCGCCGCCCTTGATGGGGCTCTCGCCGTTTTTCTCCTGCACCGGCACGTGCCCGTTGATGATGTGGCAGGACCCCGGCAGCCCGAACTCGGCCAGGATGCGCCGGCAGGCGGACTCCTCGTTATACCAGGTGTAATAGGGGTCCTTGATCTCGGTGTGGGTGGCCTTGTCCGCCACATACAGCCGCTCGAAGGTGGTCATGGCGCTGCGCCCGAACAGCGGCGACAGCTTGCCGCACCACAGGTACCACAAAAAGTCCTGGCCGCTCTGGCGGGCGGCGCTTCCCTCGGGGGCGTAGTACCCCTGCCGGGCCCGCTCGTCGCAGTAGTCCATCAGGGCGCGGCCGGCGTACAGCCGCCCCTCGAACCGCTCGGCGGCAAAAGCGCCCTTCTCGGTCATGGGCACCGCCCCGTGGTAGAGCAGGTTGCCGTTTTCGATGTGGTAGACGCTGCCCTTGGCGTACAGGAAGCGGACGTGCTGCTGCAGCTTTTCGCTCTGGCGGAAGGAGGCCACCAGCTTGTCCAGCACCAGCTGCTCGTCGGGGTTGAGGGCGGCGGGGTCGGCCGGGTCCACGGTGGGGAAGCTGGTGTCCCGCAGGGGATACTGCCGGCCGGCGATGTCCACCGTCCCCCGGGCAAAGTCGATCCGGCGCAGGTAGTCCCGGCCCTCCATCTGGAAGTCGGGGTTGCGGTCGATGACGGCGCACTCCAGCTTGAACAGGATGATGGAGACGGCCTTGTGCATGACGGCGCAGCGGTGGAGCATCCCCTCGGTGTAGGGGCCCCGGGCGGCGTCGGTGTGGGGCATCCAGATGGTCAGGTCGTCGCCGCCGTAGTAGTGGTCGGCCAGCCGCTGCAGGTGCCGCAGGTTGATGCCGTAGCTGTCCTCCAGCATCCCGTGGTTGTGGTAGGCCAGGGTGGTCTTGACGACGGTGGCGCAGCAGAGGGGGCTGCCGGCCGCCGCCCCCATCCAGACCACGTCGTGGTTGCCCCACTGGATGTCCACATTGTGGTGGCGCAGCAGCAGATCCAGGATGATGTCGGGCCGGGGGCCCCGGTCGAACAGGTCCCCCACGATGTGCAGCTTGTCCACCGCCAGCCGCTTGATCAGCTCGCACAGCCGGGTGATGAAGCGGTCGGCCCGGCCGTTTTCGATGATGCTGCCCACGATCTGGCCGTAATAGAGGTCCTTGTCGTGGTCCTCAAAGTGGGCGTGGAGCAGCTCGTCCAGCACATAGCCGCACCCTGCGGGCAGGCAGGCCCGGACATAGCTGCGGGTGTGCTTGGAGGACACCAGCCGGCAGATGTCGATCAGCCGGAACAGCGTCTCGCTGTACCAGCCCTCCAGGGCGGCCTCGCCGGGCTGCCGGGCCTTGAGCTGGGGCAGCTTTTCGGCGGGGTAATAGATCAGGGTGGCCAGCTCGGCCCGCTCGGCGGCGGGCACCCCCTGCCCCAGTACCTGGTCCACCTTTTCGCGGATCACCCCCGAGGCCGAGTTCAGGATGTGGACAAAGGCCTCGTTTTCCCCGTGCAGGTCGCTCATGAAATGCTCGGTGCCCTTGGGCAGCTTGAGCAGCGCCTGGGTGCTGATGATCTCGCTGGCGGCGGCCGCCTGGGACGGGTAGTCCCGGGCCAAAAGGTTCAGATATTTCAAATTACGGCGGATCTCTTCGGTTTCGGTTCGCATCCCTGTGCCCTCCCTGCGCGCATCCGGCGCCTGCTGCAAGTTTTTTCTATCAGTATAACACGGCGGGGGCAAAAAATGGTATACTGTTTGCAGGCTGAGCTTGTAAATCTTTTGGAAGGGACTTTATGCACTATGCCAACAACATTCACCATCCCGGCCCGCTGCACCCTCTGCCCCCGCCGCTGCGGGGCAGACCGGGCCGCCGGGCAGGCCGGGTACTGCGGGGCCGCCGGCGCCCTGAAAGTAGCCCGGGCCGCCCTCCACTTCTGGGAGGAGCCCTGCATCAGCGGCACCCGGGGCAGCGGCACCGTCTTTTTCTCGGGGTGCGCCCTCAAATGCTGCTACTGCCAGAACCACCCCATCAGCGCCCAGTGCTTTGGCAAGGAGATCACCGTGGAGCGCCTGGCCGGCATTTTTCTGGAGCTGCAGCGGCAGGGGGCCCACAACATCAACCTGGTCACCCCGGGGCAGTGGCAGCCCTGGATCACCGCCGCGCTGGACCAGGCCCGGGCCGCCGGGCTGCGCCTGCCCATCGTCTGCAACACCGGCGGCTACGAGACGGCTGAGAGCGTCGGCCGGTGGCAGGGCTATGTGGACGTCTGGCTGGCGGACCTGAAATACGCCTCCCCTGCCCTGTCGGCCCGGCTGTCGGCCGCGCCCGACTATTTCCAGGTGGCCAAAACCGCCATCGAGGCCATGATGGCCCAGGCCGGCCGCCCGGTCCTGGACGAGGAAGGCATCCTGCGCAGGGGCGTGATCCTGCGGCACCTGGCCCTGCCGGGGCAGGTGGAGGACAGCTTTGCGGTGCTGGACCAGATGGCCGCCTGGAACGACGCCGACCCCGGCTGCTTCATCCCCAGCCTGATGAGCCAGTACACCCCCTTTTACCGGGCGGCGGAGCAGGGCATCGGCCGCCGCATCACCACCTACGAGTACCGCCGGGTGGTCAACTACGCGGTGGACAAGGGGCTGGCCGCCGGCTACATGCAGCAGAAGAGCAGCGCCAGAGAAGAATACACCCCCGACTTCGACCTGACCGGCGTGTAAAGGCGTGTCGCTTTCGCGACACGCTTTAGGGGGGACCCATTTCTGCGCGCAGTCGCGCGTCAGAAATTCCTCCCCCCTAATATTCCCCCGGGGACAAAATTCAGCGCCGAACCGCGCACTCGCCGCAAGGCGGCTCGCACACTCTCTGCGCTGAATTTCCCTGTATGTGTCCCGCCCATCTGTACATGCCAGCTGGGCGGGACTTTTGCTCTATCCGAACGACGTACGCACATGGTTTCGACCAGATGCACAGTAGATTTGACGAAAATTTGGCATCTTGTTGCAGCCCACTTTGGCAAGCCTGCTTGAAATCCGGAGCAAAAAGCAATATAATGGATACAAGATCGATCGTGCGGCAGTCCGGCCGCATCCTGCTACCGGAAAATGATAAGGAGGAGTCCTCATGGAACACCACAACCCTCTGCTGAGCCCTGACACCAACGCGCCCAAATTCATCACCTGCGGCGAGATCATGCTCCGCCTGACCCCGCCGAACTACGAGAAGATCCGCATGACCTCCAGCTTTGAGGCCAGCTACGGCGGCAGCGAAGCCAACATTGCCCTGGCCCTGGCCAACCTGGGCGTGGACAGCACCTTTTTCAGCGTGGTGCCCAACAACAGCCTGGGCAAGAGCGCGGTGCGGTGGCTGCGCTCCAACGACGTGCACTGCACCCCCATGATCCTGGCCACCCAGCAGGACGTGCCCACCCACCGGCTGGGCACCTACTATCTGGAGACGGGCTACGGCATCCGCGCCTCCAAAGTGACCTACGACCGCAAGCACAGCGCCATCACCGAGTACGATTTTTCCCGCGTGGACCTGGACGCCCTGCTGGACGGCTTCAACTGGCTGCACCTCAGCGGCATCACCCCGGCCCTGGCCCCCAACTGCCGCACCCTGGTGATGGACATGCTCAAGGTGGCCAAGGCCAAGGGCCTGACCGTCAGCTTTGACGGCAACTTCCGCAGCAGCCTGTGGAGCTGGGAGGAGGCCCGCGACTTCTGCACCGAGTGCCTGCCCTATGTGGACGTGCTGCTGGGCATCGAGCCCTACCACCTGTGGAAGGACGAGAACGACCACTCCAAGGGCGACTGGAAGGACGGCGTGCCCCTGCAGCCCAGCTACGAGCAGCAGGACGAGGTGTTCCAGCACTTCATCGAGCGGTACCCCAACCTGAAGTGCATCGCCCGGCATGTCCGCTACGCCCACAGCGGCAGCGAGAACAGCCTGAAGGCTTTCATGTGGCTGGACGGCCATACTTTTGAGAGCAAGCTGTTCACCTTCAACATCCTGGACCGTGTGGGCGGCGGCGACGCCTTTGCCAGCGGCCTGATCTACGCCATGCTGCACAACTATAAGGCCATGGACATCATCAACTTTGCGGTGGCCAGCAGCGCCATCAAGCACACCATCCACGGCGACGCCAACATCACCGACGACGTCAACACCATCCGCAACCTGATGAACATGAACTACGACATCAAGCGCTGAGGCCCCGCCCGCCGGCGGCGCCCGGACCGGAAACGCCAGACAGGCCGCGAACCTTCCTGCAGGAGGGTCCGCGGCCTGTTTTTTGGTCGGATCACAGCTGGATGGTCTGCCCGGTGGACAGGTAGTGCAGCCGGCTCATGGACCGGGCCATAAAGGCATACTGATCCCGGCCGGTGCAGTGGCAGGTGTAAAATACGGTGGGGCTGCTCTCCAGCTCCCGGGCGTAGGCAGCCAGGGTGTCGTCCAGCGGCAGGGAATTGAAATGGAAGCCCCCCACCAGCACGTCGGGCCGGAACCAGTCCACGATGTTCAGGATGCCCTTGTGGGAGCATCCGCTGATCAGCACCCGCCGGCCCGCCTCCCGGATCAGCAGGTAGTGCTCGTGGCAAAAGTCCTCCGGCCGGAACGCCCCGTCCCGGAGCACCGTCAGCCCAAAGCTGCCCAGGTCGTGCCGCCGGGGCCGGCCGTTGCAGGTGAAAAGGGTCAGCCCGGGGGCCAGCTCCGCTTCGTCCCCGGTGAACCGGAGCCGGGGGCTGCCGGCCAGGGCGGTGTCCAGCCCGATGTACCGTTCGGACCCGTGGTAGTGGGGCTCGAAGGCGTGTTCGTTCAGGTAGACCGGCGCGGCGCCGTTCAGCTCCAGGAAGCGGGCCAGCCCGCCGCCGTGGTCGTAGTGCCCGTGGGACAGCACGGCCAGGTCCACCGCTGCCAGATCCACCCCCAGCGCCGCCGCGTTGCGGGCAAACAGGCCGCTCTGCCCCATATCGAACAGGATCCTGTGCCCGCAGGCCTCGATGTACAGGGACAGGCCGTGTTCCCTGCCCAGGCCCAGCTGTTCCGCCCGCTGCCCGGAGACCGTATTTTCCACCAGTGCTGTGATCTTCATGCTGCCGCCGCCTTTCCTTCCGTCTGGTTTCCCGGCCGGGCCTGCCGGCCCGGGCCCTTGAACTGGCCCCATTATACCGCATCCGCCCCCAAAAGGGAACCGCCGGGGCTGATATATCGTCCGGGGGGCTTGACATTTTGCCCGCCGCGCCTATACTTGACTTTGGACATGAAAACAGGGGCGCCGAAAGGCTGAGATCCGCTTGCGCGGAGCACCCTTCAACCTGATCCGGGTAATGCCGGCGTAGGTAAGTTTGCGGAACGTCCGGTTTTGTAAACACCCCATGCGCCTGCTGCACGCCAGCGGGCGCATTTGTTTTTGTGTACTATTTTGAGCGAGGAGCGATCCCTTCATGACAAAAACCTATTCCAAAACCCGCATCCTGGTCGAATGCGCCCTGATGATCGCGGCCGGCACCGTGCTGTCCAACATCAAGATCTACGAGCTGCCCAACGGCGGCTCCGTCACCTTTTTGAGCATGCTGCCCTTCGTGCTGGTCAGCTTCCGGCACGGGGTCAAGTGGGGCCTGTTCACCGGCTTTGTCAACAGCCTGCTGCAGATGCTGCTGGGCTTTTATGCGCCCCCGGTGCCCAGCTTCCTCTACTTCCTGGGCGAGGTGCTGCTGGACTACGTCCTGGCCTTTATGGCGCTGGGCCTGGCCGAGCTGTTCGCCCGCCCCTTCCACAGCCGGATGGTGGGCGTGGCCTTCGGCACCTTTATGGTGGGCCTGCTGCGGTTCCTGTGCAGCTTCCTGTCCGGCGTGCTGGTCTGGGGCAACCTGAACGAGGGCCTGGCCGCCTGGACCTACAGCCTGGGCTACAACGCCAGCTATATGGTGCCCGAGACCCTGCTGACCATGGTCGCCGCGGTGCTGGTCTGCAAGGCGGCGCCCCAGCTGTTCGCCAGCCAGGAGCGCAAGCCCGCCTGACCTCCCGCCCAGCCCCTGCAAAATCAACGCTTTGCCGCCCGTTTTCGACCCGGGCGGCTTTTTTGCAAAAAAATGCAAAAAACCTGTTGACAATTCTCCCCGCCTCTGCTATAATAACTGACGTCGCCGGTCAAGACCACCGGCCACGACACAAAAGCAAAACCAAATATGGGGGTATAGCTCAGCTGGGAGCCCAGCTCGTGCGGTTACGCACCCCCGAAAAGTTCAACCCGCTCATCGCTTTCGATGCGAATGGCCAGTTGAACGATTTGCTTAAAAAATTTCATAGTCGTAAGCAGTTCTCTGTTCTTGGGGGTATAGCTCAGCTGGGAGAGCGCTTGAATGGCATTCAAGAGGTCAGCGGTTCGATCCCGCTTATCTCCACCATATTAAGGAGAACTGTTTTACATAACCCGTCCTGCAAAGGGCGGGTTTTTTCATGTCTTATGCCACCAGCGCCTCAAACTCCATCCCCTTGCAGAACTGTTCGAAGTCGATGGTGAACTCGACGTGGAGCTTGTAGCCCCGGTAAACGTCCACCCTCTCGATGAGGGCGCTGACGATCATTTTTTTCGCCGCCGTGCTGGCTGTGTCGTACAGCTCCGACCACGAGATGATTTCATCGTACTGGGCGCTCAAGGACGCCATGACATCTTTCCCTTCGTCGTAGGCCGCCTGGGCCGCTTCCAGCTTTTCCTGAAGCTCCCGGCACTTGGCCTCCGACTCGGCAATCAACACGCTCAACAGCTCTTTGGAGAAGCTGCCCTCTCCCCGGATTGCCTTGACGACCTCTCCTTTCAGCGCGTCCAGGTCGGCGGTTGCCTTGGCGTATTCGGCGCGGACGCTTTGGAGCAGGCTTTTCCGCTCCGCCATCTTTTCCTGGTAGCGGATGCTGACGATCTCGCTCTTGGGAATGGCCTTCATCCGCTCAAAGATACGGCGCACCAGCTTGTCGATGATGTCGTCCAGGATGTGGGCGGTATAACCGGTCTGGCCGTCACAGTCGGTCTGTTTGCGGGTCTTGCCGTAGCAGATGTACCGCACCCGCTTGACTACCCGGTGGGGGTCCTCCTTGCAGGGATACGCCTTGCCGTTGGTGGTCAGGGCCAGCTTGGCGCCGCAATGGCCGCAGTACACATTCCCGGCCAGCAGATATTCGCCGCGGGTATTCAGCGGGGTGTGATGCCCCTGTTTGGCGCTGTCGGCGCGGGCGGTGCGGATGCGCTGAGCCTCTTCAAACAGTTCCGGCGGGATGATCTGCAGGCAGGGCAGCTCCTGGGAGCGGCTTCCGCCGCACCGCAGGACGCCCGTATAGGTCAGATTGCAGACCATGCCGCGGATGCTTGCGTGGTGCCACATCTTGCCGCTTCTCGCCCGGTAACCCTGCCTGTTCAGGTAGGTGGCAATCCGCTGCGCGCCGTAGCCCTCATGGACGTATTTGTCGAAGATGATGCGGACCACCGCCGCCTCTGCCTCATTGACCGCCAGCTCGTAAAGCTCATGCTTGCGCTTGTTGACGCGGCCGCTCTTGACCAGGTCGTAACCGTAGGGCGCAAGCCCGCCCTTGAAGCCGCCCGCCTCAACCAGCTGGCCCAGGGCCGTTTTGGTGCGGATGGAAGTCTTTTCGCTTTCACCGTCGGCCTGCCAGAAGCGGATGTAATTGGTCAGCTTGTCAGTGTGGCTGTCAAAGCGCTGCTCGCCCTCCTGGGTGCTCCAGACCTTGATGCCGTTCTTGACAAACCACTCCACCACAAAGGGGGTCTCGTCGGCGATACGGCCGATGCGGTCGAACATGAACACCAGCAGGATGTCAAACTTCTTCTGCCTGGCCAGCCCCTTGATGATTTGCAGCTTGTCCCGGTTTTCCGCCCGCACCTTGTGGCCGGAAACTCCTTCTTCCTGTTCCTCGTGGACAATGACCCAGCCCATCTTTTCGCAGAAGGCATGGCAGGCTTTCCGCTGCATGGGGATGTCCGCCTGGTTCTTGTCGTTGTGGTCCACCTGTTTATCAGTGGAAACACGGTACAATGCACAAACTCTATTTTCCATAAAGACCGTTCCTTTCATGCATGGGGCCCTTCGGAAAACAAATTTGCACGAACACTTATGCGGTTTTCAAGGTGCGCGGGTTTTCCCATCCCCATTGTAGCGTTTGTCAGAAGGCATCGCAAGGATGCCGCTGGATACAGAAACATTGTTGACAAAAGACGACAGCAAAATCTGCTTCAGTCGGCCCGCGATGGCCGTGTTTCTGGCCTCGGCAAAGGTAGCGGTAACTTGGTATCCATTTACCGTGAGCGTAGTCGTATGCTTGGGCATTCATTCCCTCCTTGAAGATGTTGTTGCCAGTCCGCTCACAGCTTGATGGGCAGCATATTCTTTTTGCTGCAACCGTTGTACAGCTTCAGAATCTGCATCATGTACCGGTAGGACGCCGAGCCGCTCATGGCGTCGGCATCGCGGACCAACTTCATGGGATAGACGGTCGCTAGACGCTTAACCAGGCGGCTGTATTTGTATTCATCCTTATAGAGGGCGATGAAGCGCATCATGCCCTGGATGATGCCGGAGCGCAGAGAGTCAGGGTCGCCGCCCCAGGCGTCAACAATCGCCTTCAAGCCCTCTGTATAGGTATCCGCGCCATACTGCTGGAACTCTTTCAGAGCGGTACTGACGCAGATGATTTTACGGCTGGCACGGACGTTATCGGCCCCCAGCTGCAAACCTGCCGCCTCGGTGGCGGCCAGAAAAGCCAGGGACTCGGAGTCCTTGCCTACCAGTTTGGCCCGCAGCTTCGCGCCTGCCGACAGGGGTGTAGACGCGCCGGTTTGCTGGGCGAACACGAGGGCTTCTTCCTCTTTAGTCAGGCCGGTATAGACCCGGCAGACAATCGGCAGGTCTTCGCCGCCGTTGAGCATCTTGAGAGCCACGACGGTGTGCTGGCCGTCGATCACGATGTAGCGCCCGTCCCGGTAGCTGACCTTGGGCGGGTTGACGATGACGCCGTTGAACTCGGCTACTATCTGCTTGACTTTGCCCATTTTCAGCTTGCGCTGATACTCGGCAGGAATTTCCAGGAAGGCGCTGTTAATGGAAATTTCTTTGTAGGGATAAGCGTATAATCTCATAAGGTGCGTTCCTCCACTTCTTTTAGGTATTCCGTCAGGCTTTGGGCGATTTTGGCGACCGCAGCCCGGTTGTCAGGGGCGGTGAGAATGTCAGGATAATGCTGGAAGGTTTGTTCCCACCGCTGCTTCATGTTGTCTGCTGCTGCCTCGATCTCGCACAGCATATCGCTGCCGGTGGCCAGACGTTTCGCATGGTACCGGCTGGCCGCGATTTCCCGCAGCTGCTGGTTGTCGATTTTCACCGGCGCAGGTACTGCCGGTTCGGAGGGAAGCTCAGGAGAAGCCTCTGGCAGAAGCTCCGTCTGCTTGCCGGCTTCCGGGGCCTTGGCTTCGGGAGCTTTCATTTCGTCATTTTTGGATTTTGCCCGCTTTTTGGGCTTGCAGATTTCCTCCACCAGTGCGGGGCGTTCTTCCGGGGCTGCGCGGGACACAGCGGCCAACTCCGCCACCGTAGGTTTGACCTCACCGGACAGTATTTTGGCCCGGGTACCGGGAACGGCATCTTCTGCAGCGTCCACTCCTTTGGCATAGCCCGCTGCATTTTGGACAAATCCTTCACTGACCTTGGCTTCTTGAGCAATGGAAGCACGCGTTTGATGCGAGGAGGTCAACGGACAAATTTTGTCCGTTGCTTTTCGTTCCCCGCCATGAGCCTGCTTCTCTGCCTCATACCGCTGCCCAATCAGGTATTTGAACTGTTGTGGCGTCAGATTTCGCCTGCCAAGTTGGTTCTTGCAAATCCAGACGATGGCTTCGTAGCGGTTGGCGAACTCCTTTTCCAGCACAGTGTACTCGATCTCCGGGTGGTTTTTCAGAATCGCAAAGCGGTTGTGGCCGTCCACAATCAGGCCGTTCCAAACGATCAACGGGCTGAGGATTCTTCCTTCCTCCAAAATGTTGGCTTCCAAAAGGTTCAGCTCCTCGAAGGTCAGCGGCGGAATTTTGCTTTGAAACTCGGGGTCAATCTTCAGCCGTCGCAACATAGGCTTTTGCCCTCCGCCGGCTGGAGTCCCTCTGAGCCGCAGGCTGGACGTAGTAGTCGAAACCGTAGCGGGTCTGACAGTAAGTACAGATCTCCTTGCTCTGCTGCCGCAGGTCTGCGCGGCGCAAGCTGCTGCGCTTCGCATCCTGGAAGGAATGCAGGCAGACCGGGCAGAGGGTAATGAGGGACGCGGTGTTGAGATTGCGCGTATAACTGCGACTCATAGGTTACCTCCTTTTGCTTATGCGTTGATAGTCTATCTATCTATAAAGCCCACCGTCTGAGGTTTTGATTGCCTTGGGCGGTGGGCTGAAATCTTGTTTAGGTTTCCCTCCCCCATTTGTCCTCGACGCCCCGGGGAGGGTTGGGAACCTTCTGGCGGCGGATTTGCACCGCTCCATTGGCATTTCAGCCACCCCGCCTTCTTTGTGGCCGGGCCGCGAGTTACGGAAGTATCATTGTCTGGAAGTACCAGAAGGTTGCTTATTCACTTTTCAAGGTCCGCCAGCTTCGGGCTTGTCCTCCCCTTTGGGGGAGGCCCTTGCTGTGACTATAGTTTACCTGAAAGTTTTACGTATTTTTAGGAAGTGGTACTTCCGGTTTTGCGGATTTTTGGGCCTGAAACGAGAAAAACCGGAAGTACCACTTCCGGTTTTTCACTGCTAACTCAAATTTTTCCGGCAATTCGGTAAAGCTCAGAAGCGACTCGCTGAATGCTTTCTTTCACATGCTGCTGAAGCAAATCTCTTTGATGGAGTTGCTCCAGCAACTCGGCATCCGACAAAGGGATAGCCCTGCCGAGGATCAAAGTGTCAAGAGGAATCTCAAACACCTCGGCTATCAGGATGTACAAATCGATGGACGGGAAAAAGTCACCGCGTTCGATGCCCCGAATATGACGGTCCGTTATTCCCAGCCTGTCAGCAAGTTGTTCCTGGGTGAGCTTTCTTTTCCTTCTCAGCTCCTTGAATCGCTTTCCAAACGCATATTGGTCAAACCCCATAAGCAAACCCTCCAAACCCATGCAGGATTTTGCCGCACCAGGACCAGGCCAGGGGTGCATACCACATGAATTTGGAGGGATATGTGTTCGTTTTGGGATTTCTTCCTTGTCGTCCGTGTTTCATTGTCTCGTCCTTTCTGTCGTTCAAGGCAAAGGGGCGGAATTGCTGATCGGGACTGTTGGCTCCTTTCATCCCAAAGTGGTTTTCCGTATCAGCAATATGGAACACTTGGCCTGCCTGCATGGGCAGTGCTGAGAAGTTCCTTCTACTAAACACATTTTTTGAGGGGGTTTGTCAGGAACTTTTTGGGCCAAAATCTAAATTTTCTTAGTTTTTTCACAATTAGAGCCAATTTTGCTCCCAATATATGAACTATAAAGTGTAGATATGTGAACTGTCAAATCATTCCCAAAACGAACTGCGAAGTATAAAATGCAGATAGGTGATATTGATATGCCACATGTTAGCAGTTGTCCTGGGTTTGAATCTTTTGGTTCCGATGTGCAACAGGCACGCGAGGCCGTGAAAATGCCACGCCGGGTACTGGCCGAAAAGGTTGGCATCGACCCGCGTTATCTGGCGAATATCGAATTAGCCGGCACAATTCCAAGTGTGCCGATTATGATAAAAATCGTCCGCATCTGCAAATTGTCTGCAGATCGTTATTTTAATCCAGAGCTGATTCGCGAAGATAGCGAACAGTGGCAGAGGACAAATCATAAGCTGAAGCTCTGCCCAGAGAAGTATCTGCCTATTGTGGAAGGCGTTATTGATGGTGCCATCAAGCTAAAAGATGAGGAAGATACCTGAAGGCTTTCAGACCAAAAGAGGGCAGGTGCCGCGTGGCACCTGCCCTCTTTCTCTATATCAGTCCTCCCGGAATGCTTGCTGCAGCTTCTTGACTGCGTACTGTATGGATTGCGAGACTGTGGACCTTGTCGTTCCTTCGCCCTGGGCGATCTCAATAACTGTTTTCTGCTCTATATGGAACAGCCAAAACCGCTGATACTGTTTTTCGCTCAGAACATTTTTTACGATAGAATGCAGGGATTTGATGTTCTCCCGAAGTTCCTCTTTCTCAACCCGATGAAACAAGAGCATCTCGGCAGATAAATCAGAACCTGCTTCCTCCGTTAAGGGAACGCAGTTGTCATAAAAGCCTCTTTCCTGACGTTCCTGTTCGTAATAATCTAAATCTGACCACTCCTTCCACTTCAAAAACTCTTCCTCCGTCTCAAAATCGCTTTTGAGCAATCGTGTATGCCCACATACCCCCATGTATAGGATACTTTCCCGGTCATACTTGTTGAGGGCATAATGGCTTTTGGTGTTAAACATTTATACGCTGTTTTCCTCCCTCTCATTTGAAGTCAGGATACAGGGGGAGCACGAGGTAGAGCACAGCATCTATATACACCGTATAGTTCATCACATGGGGTATACTTCTCCGAGGTCGCGTTCAGAATTTTTTTAATACATAAACCTCGATCATGAGAAATCCTCCTTTGGATTAATTGGATTAAATAAAGAAACGGCGGCCTTGATTTCTCAAGACCGCCGCTTCTCCGTGTGGGAGGTTAGCTTAGAATGCCCTTTTTACAACGGTCTCGGTGCCTGTCGTAAGGGCAGGTATTCGCTGGTTACTCATGAGCGGCCGCCTCTTTCAGCCTCTTGAATGTCTCCGCACTGATAACGTGCTCGATGCGGCAGGCGTCGGCCTCCGCAGTTTTAGGGTCAACGCCTATTTCGATCAGGTGTTTAGTGAAAAAGCAGTGGCGCTCGTAGATTTTTTCTGCAATCTCCCTTCCCAAATCGGTCAAGTGAAGGAAGTGATCTTCGTCCACCGTGAGGAAGCCGCCGGTCTGCAGAAGGGAAACCGCATGGCTTACACTGGGCTTTGAAAGGTTCAGGTGCCGCACCACATCTATGGAGCGGACCATTCCCTTCTGCTTTTGGATAACAAGGATGGCTTCCAGGTAGTCCTCGCCGGATGCGTGAAGTTCCATAGATATTTCTCCTAATTGATCTGCCAACCCGCCGTAGTCTGCTGAATATCCCACAGATGACGGTATAGGCCATGTTTATCCATCAATTCTTGATGTGTACCTACTTCTTTTACTTCACCCTGATCCAATACAATAATTTGATCGGCACCAGCAATCGTTTTGAGTTTGTGGGCAATCATAATAACGGTACGGCCTTTTACCAATGCCTCAATGGCCCGTTGTACTTCAACCTCATTTTCGGGGTCAAGGGAGGATGTTGCTTCGTCAAGAAGCAGGACAGGTGCATCTTTCAAAATTGCTCTTGCAATCGAAATACGCTGCTTTTCACCACCCGAAAGGGTCGAACCGCCCTCACCCACCATTGTGTTATAACCATCAGGCAGCTTCATAATAAAATCGTGGCAATGGGCCAGCTTTGCGGCTGCTTCGATTTCTTCTTGTGTAGCATTTTCTCGGCCATAGCGGATATTATTGCCAATCGTGTCCTGAAACAGATAAACGTCCTGAAATACCACGGAAATCTTTTTCATCAGCTTTTCAGGGTCTACGGTTGTTTCGTCTACGCCGCCAAAGATTACTTTTCCCTTTTGCGGGTCATAAAATCTGGCAATCAACCGCAGCATCGTGCTTTTTCCACTCCCGGACGGGCCAACAATGGCTGTCATTGTTCCCGTAGGGAAAGCTGCGCTTACATCATGCAGAACCATATCTTTTCCATAACCAAAATCTACATGAGAAAACTGAATGTCATGCCCTTGCGGAGCATCCCCGTCACCAGTCATAATAGGCTCGTCCAGCAGATCAACAATCCGTTTACCGGCTGCCGTCTGATAGACAAAGACAGGAAGCTGGATGATGGCCCCAACTAATGGGTCAAAAATGCGGGTTCCAACCAGCAGAAACAGAACAAATACAACAATGTCCAGCGTACCGCCCATAAGCAGATAAACGCCTACCATTGTTATTAAGGACAGACCGCATTGCAGGAAAGAAACAGCTACCAGATAGAACGGGCCAGACACACATTCCAGTTTGATACATTCCTTCATAAAAACATAGAATGCCCGTTCCAGCCTTTTGAAATTTGCCCCCCGCAGATTATAAGCCTTAATGACCTTCATGCCCGACAAATATTCTTGCAAGCAATTAGCCTGTTCGATCCTTGCTCTGGTGTGGGCTGCACCCCGCATTTTATCAATGACCTGCACACCAAGCAAAATTAGAAAGGTAATTGGAAATCCTGCAAACATAGCAAGAGATAACCGCCAATCAACAAACGACATTCCAATGAATCCCAAAACAGCCGTAATAATGCCTCCGATCAACTGCGGGAGTACATGGGTAACAGCTTCTTCAATCTGTGCAAAGTCGTTCATCATGGTATTGCCCAATTCGCCAGGGTCTTTGCTCATAAGGAAGCCAAGAGGCAATTTCCTGATATGCTCCGCGAGCTGGACACGCCCCTTTGCGCTGGCATCATAACCATCATGGTAAGTGGCATGAACCGCTTTCCGTTCAAATATGTATAGTATAATAGCTAGGATAACCATTCCGCCCCAAACAAACCAAAGGCGCTTTACATCAAGCGTTTCGCTCATCCCGCCGAAATACAGGTAGATACTTCCTACCACCAATGCAAGCAAACAAAAAGGAAAAAGATTGACAAGATCAGCGAGAACTGTCCATACAACAGGCTTAATCAGTTTTTTCGGATTGCCTGCGGTTATACAGTAAAGAGCGTTTGTCTTTTTCATGCCTGCGCCACCTCCTTTTTCTTTGAAATCTGCCAGCCGGAAGAAAGCGTATAGGCATCCCACATGGTAGAATAGGTTGCACTTTTCTTCAAAAGCTCGTCATGCGTTCCTTCCGCTTCAATCGTCCCGTCATTGATGACTTCGATCTTATTCGCGTTTTTGATTGTGATAAGCCGATGTGCGATAATCAAAACGGTCTTATTTTTGATAAGCTCCTGCAATGCAAGCTGCATCTGTAATTCATTCTCCGGGTCAGCGTAGGCTGTGGCCTCGTCAAGTATCAGGATGGGCGCATTTTTCAGGATTGCCCTTGCCACAGATACACGCTGTTCTTCACCGCCGGAAAGATAAACGCCGCCCTCACCGATCAGCGTATCATAGCCATTCGGGAGTTTTTCAATAAACTCATGGCATTGAGCCGCTTTTGCAGCGGCGTAAACTTCTTCTTTCGTTGCTCCTGGTTTTCCAACTGCAATATTGTTATAAAGCGTATCGGAGAACAAGAAAGAATCCTGAAATACAAAGGACATCATATTCATTAAGTCCTCTGTTTTAATTTCGCGGACGTCAACGCCTCCAATCAGGATTTTCCCTTGCGGTACATCCCAAAAGCGGGGAATTAACTGTGCAATGGTGGATTTTCCGGAGCCGGACGGCCCCACCAAAGCGGTAATCTGTCCCTGTCCGGCTTCAAAGCAAACATCCTTCAAAACAAGCGGGCTGTCCGCTCCACCATAGGAGAAAGATACATGATTGAAAGAAATGGAATAGCCGTCAGGTGTTTTGCCGACTGCTGGTTCTGAAATCGGAATTTCGCTCATAATCTCGTCAATACGGACGACACCTTCGGTAATGTTATTCATGCTGGAACCCAGACTATTAAATTTGAAAACAGGCGTAGCAATACCTGGTGCAAAAATCAAGAAAAACAACAATGTAATTGCAAATGCCATATTCTGCGGGTCAGCGGAAAAGAAGAATATTCCCGCCGTCAGGATAAAGGTTGCCAGTGACAGCACTAACACACGGAAAATGCAATAGACTGGTTCATAGTTGTCCGCATATTTCGTACTGAAATCCCGGTAGCTCATAATATCCTGATAAAACTTGCGGAAAGAATGAACGGTTTGCCCGAAAATTTTAATAGATGGCATCCCGCGTACATACTGTACAGACGATGTGCTGATATTTTCCAGCGCATCGTAGTATTCCTTCAACCCCTCCTGCGCCTTTGAACCAAACATCATAGAGAATTGAACCGCAAAGCCGATGATGATTGGTACAATACAGGTAAGCGCCAGCCAAACATTCAATCGGAACATGATAATTACCATGACAATCAGCATTGCGATTGTATTTACCATATCGGGGAATTGGTGAGCAATAAATTTTTCGATCTGCTCTACATCCTGCTCCGCAATCTGCTTGACTTTTCCGACGGCATTTCGGTTGAACCACCCAAGCGGCAACTCGCTGATATGTTCAGACAAGCGGACGCGAATACCGTAAAGCGTGCGATAAGCGGCGGTATGGCCTAACATACCACCAAAATACATAAACACATAGCCGATCAGCAGGCCAACAATGCCTTTTATGGCCCATGACACCATGAATCCCGTATCTGCATTTGTGAGGTCAGATGCGTTTTTCAGCAATTCGGCCATAATATTATATACAGCCAGGAACGGGACTAACTGAAAGAACACATTCGCAGTTGAGAGGATACACCCCCACACCATTAAAGTCTTTTTCTCTCCCGCCAGTTCTAACAGACGGGGAATACCACTCTTTTTCTTATTTTCTTTTGCCATTGTCGGTGCCTCCTTTGGCAAGCCTCTTGTCCGCTATCTTTTCGCCCCACAGGTAGCCTAAGATGGCGCAGATAATCGTAACAATCGTGAGGATAACTACAATAGGCGTGTTAATCAGCTCCATGCTGGCATTTGCTACGTTTCCGGTAATCCGTTCTGCATAAAAAGCCTTAAAAACATCCTGCATATAACACAGAGGTATATATTCACCGAGCGCAAGGCCAAGCATGGGGCAGATCACACCAATTACTTTACCGGCGTGATTGTTTTTACCCACAGTATCGTATAGAATCTCACCAATAATTCCGCCAATGAAAGTGCAGATAAACATAAGGCCGTAGGGAACCATAGAAAACAGGCAGATACCGAACAGGAACGAAGAAATCAAAATTCCCCCTCGGATTGTTGTTTTGGAGAGCATGACAACAAGAATCAATGCCCCAAAGACAGAAAGTATGCAGGGCAGGGCCAGCATGATAGGCGGGAAAAAGCCCACCGTACAGCCGATAATCCAGCCCACGGCAATCCATAAGGCGCTAAAGACGCCAATACGAATCAGTCCACGAAGTTTTGTGCTTTCTTTTTGTTTTGTACTCATGAATTATTCCTCCAATTCAAAGATTTTTGATAGCATTTCTGGCGTATATTTGTCAGGCGATATTCTTTTTATCGAATGGTCATCCTGAACGATCAATAGGGATGTAAACAAGGATGCGGCAAATTCATAATCATGCGTTATCACAAATGCGATTTTTCCTGCGGCGGCCTGTTCTATAATGGTTTCTCTCACCAGGTTCATGTTGTCAGCATCTAAACCACTTGTTGGTTCGTCGAAGTAGAGAAACGGCACATCACTCATACAGGATAAGGCAATGGAAAGGCGCTGCTTTTGTCCGCCGGACAGAGTGGACGGATGGACATTCTCATAGTCTCCCAAAGCAAATTTTTTTAGAATTTCTCTTGCCCGCTCATAAATTGCGGGTTCTTTTTCATGGCCTGTTACCATTTCAGAGATTACACTACCGGCAAAAAACTGATAGTCTACATCCTGCATAACATAAAATGACTTGCGGCGGCGTTGCTGTTTAGACGCATATTTGTCATCAATACTGATTTTTCCGCCCTTTGGTTTTTCGAGTCCCATCAATACACGGATGAAAGAGGATTTGCCTGTGCCGTTTTTTCCAACAATTCCTATAATCTCTCCACCGTGACATTCAAATGATACATTCTTCCAAAGAAGCTGCTTTGACTGATAACCAAAAGACAAGTTTTCTGCCCGAATGGAAACGGGCGTATGCTTTTCGTTTTTTACATAGACCGGCTTATAAGAGACATCTTTCAGGTTTACTTGCCGAAGTCCATTTTCACGAAACCAATCGGGAGATTTCCCCTTAAACTCATTTCCAGATAAAATCATATCAATCTGGCCATCTTTCAAGATTACAACCCGATCAGCTAAATCCCGCAGATAGTACAGTTTGTGTTCTGAAATAATGACTGTGCAGCCCTGCGCTTTGAGCTGCTTCAACAGGTTTTTCAACTGTTCCGTTCCGGCCCAATCCAGATTAGCCGAAGGTTCATCAAGTACATATACTTGAACATTTGCTGTATAGATGGACGCAACGGCGACTTTTTGTTTTTCTCCGCTGGATAGCTGAAATATGCTTTTATTCAGCAGATTTGATATATCCAACTGTCGGACAGTATTTTGAAATCTGTCTTGAATAACAGGCGTAGGCGTTCCTAAATTTTCGCTGGGGAATGGAATCTCCGTTCTCACATGAAGGGTAAAAAATTGGGAACGCGGGTCTTGAAACACGCTGCCAACAAAAGCCGAATAGTCTCCGGTTTCATGTTTAGATATATCCATGCCACATACATTGCAAGAGCCGCTGATCTGTCCCTCAAAAAAATCCGGTATCAGGCCATTGATGCAGCGGGTTAAAGTCGTTTTGCCGCAACCGCTGCTGCCCGTTAATACAATAAATTCACCCTCCTGAATTGTCAGGTCAATGTCATGGACGCCAAAGGTATTGCCGCCATCATAAGTAAAACTAAATCTGTCGCATTTCACTTTTTCGTTCTGCTGCATACATTCACCTCCTACTAAAAATTCATGGAATCCAGATACAGCAGCCCACAAATCACAAAAATCATACCCAATAGATAAAGGAAATCTGCAATCGTCAATTTCACATCGGTACAGCAAGATCGCTTCCGATAGGCGCTTAATCCTTTACACAGGGATGCCGCAGATAGTTCCTCGGAAAGTTTTTCACTCCGAAAGAGCAGCGGAACCATGTAATTCTCAATCGTTTGCATGAGATGCCCCAAACTGGAAAAGGATAGATTCAGCCCCCGCATTTTCAGGCTTTCATTTACATAGCGAAATTCCTGTAAAATGGTAGGGACATACCGATACACCACCATAAGCGGAATGGATAATGATTTTGGAATATGTATTGCATCCAGAGAATAAAGCAGTTCGTCCATAGGCGTCTTATCCATCAGAAGTTTCAGCAGCAAATAAATTGGAAACACCCGGACAATCATCATAAGGAATGACGGAAAAACAACTGAAATAATAGGGATTTCTAATATGAGCAGACCCCAAATCAAAGCATTTAAGATTGCATAAGCAATAAGCCTTTCAAAAAAAATCTTTGCGCCATACCAAAACAGAACCAAGAGATCAATCACAAGAAAAAAACAAATTGTTGTCCACTGATTCTTGAACCAGAAGCTCAAAATGGCAGCGGCTACAATCTGTAAAATAAGAATCCTTGCATCTGGTTTTGCAGCCTTGAAATTCATTTTCTTGTTCCCTCCCTTCATATCAGCCATTGCGAAAAACAGGCTTTGGTGATAAAATGATGTGAGGTTAGATGTTGCTAACCTCACACTGTCATTATAGTGAGGAATTTGAAAGCATACAAGCCATAGGCAGCACAAACGACTTTCAACCGTATTTTTCCGACTAATCGGCGTATTTTGGAAAGGCGACAAGACCATGAGTGAAATATATGAGCTATACCAACAGATACTTCCAACCGGCGGCTTTGTTTTAGACAGTAGCCGGTCAAAGGTAGAGGAAAATCAATTTTGTTATGCTTTATCAGCGGACAAGGGCAAGGGATTTTCCTGGCACTATTTTTTTGAAGATATGTTTGCGATTACGAAGCAGGATTTTTACTTTTTTGAGGATTTTTTTCTGGAATCACCCGAGCCAGAATTTCTTGCTATACAATATTACACATCTGTATCTGGCGAGGAATTTCATCCCTACTACCAACTTTCCCCTAACAGTTTGCGTGCTTATGTGGGTGGAAACCGGAGAAACTTTCAAGCGGTCTATCACAAAAATGTTCCCATTCGTTCTGTGAGTGTCAGCATCATGCCTGATTTCTACCATCGTTACTTAAAGGAGCGGCTGGGTGACGAATATATTGATCCGCAAAATGCTTTCAAGCGGATGATGTTTGGTGTAGATTTTCCACAGCTTGTAGCAATTTTGAAGCAAATTCAAAGTTACTCCGGCAGCGGTATGGCTGCAAAGCTGTTTTATGAGGGCAAGGTATTGGAAACTCTTGCATTGATTATGGAAGAAGCAAGGCAAAACCAAGACCAAAAAAAGAAAATACGTATTACAAAAGAGGATGAAGAAAATTTGAATGCGGTTGCAGACTATCTCGATCATCACTACGCATTTTCTATTTCGTTGGAACAATTATCAAAGATTGCCTACATGGGAACAACAAAGCTAAAGATCACATTTAAAGAGCTGTTTGGATGTAACATATCAGATTACATTATTCGCAAGAGAATAGAGCAAGCCCAACACTTATTGATTGCAACCGATTTAAGCATTGCAGAAATTTCACAGGCAATAGGTTATGAACGGGCCGATAGTTTTTCAAGGCAATTTCAGCGAATCACCGGATTGTTACCACGAGAGTACAGAAAATTGATTGGTGAAAAATGAACACCAGAGTCTATATTTGATATTTTCCCCAAAATTAAGCAATCGTGGGTTCTTGAAATTATTTTTCTCCCGTTCTTTCATATTATTTATCAGTGGATGGGCTTCCAGTTCCTCGGTCACACTCACCGCCTCCATCATGCAATTTCTCTCCATGTGTGAATTATAAAATAAATCTAAAATACATATCACATCATTCCCGCACATCCTATGAACAATAGAATATAATAGGGTGATGTGATATGCCGAATGTAAAAGATTGCCCCGGATTTGAAACCTTCGGATCAGATGTTCAGCAGGCACGCGAAGCCGTGAAAATGCCACGCCGGGTACTGGCCGAAAAGGTTGGCATCGACCCGCGTTATCTGGCGAATATCGAATTAGCCGGCACAATTCCAAGTGTGCCGATTATGATAAAAATCGTCCGCATCTGCAAATTGTCTGCAGATCGTTATTTTAATCCAGAGCTGATTCGCGAAGATAGCGAACAGTGGCAGAGGACAAATCATAAGCTGAAGCTCTGCCCAGAGAAGTATCTGCCTATTGTGGAAGGCGTTATTGATGGTGCCATCAAGCTAAAAGATGAGGAAGATACCTGAAGGCTTTCAGACCAAAAGAGGGCAGGTGCCGCGTGGCACCTGCCCTCTTTCTCTATATCAGTCCTCCCGGAATGCTTGCTGCAGCTTCTTGACTGCGTACTGTATGGATTGCGAGACTGTGGACCTTGTCGTTCCTTCGCCCTGGGCGATCTCAATAACTGTTTTCTGCTCTATATGGAACAGCCAAAACCGCTGATACTGTTTTTCGCTCAGAACATTTTTTACGATAGAATGCAGGGATTTGATGTTCTCCCGAAGTTCCTCTTTCTCAACCCGATGAAACAAGAGCATCTCGGCAGATAAATCAGAACCTGCTTCCTCCGTTAAGGGAACGCAGTTGTCATAAAAGCCTCTTTCCTGACGTTCCTGTTCGTAATAATCTAAATCTGACCACTCCTTCCACTTCAAAAACTCTTCCTCCGTCTCAAAATCGCTTTTGAGCAATCGTGTATGCCCACATACCCCCATGTATAGGATACTTTCCCGGTCATACTTGTTGAGGGCATAATGGCTTTTGGTGTTAAACATTTATACGCTGTTTTCCTCCCTCTCATTTGAAGTCAGGATACAGGGGGAGCACGAGGTAGAGCACAGCATCTATATACACCGTATAGTTCATCACATGGGGTATACTTCTCCGAGGTCGCGTTCAGAATTTTTTTAATACATAAACCTCGATCATGAGAAATCCTCCTTTGGATTAATTGGATTAAATAAAGAAACGGCGGCCTTGAAATGTGTTTCAAAACCGCCGTCAGAGTAAAACTGTGAAATGAGCGTACAAAGGTACCTATCCTACAACGGTTTTCTTTCCCCACTAATCGGGGATAGGTTTGCTTGTACAATAGGTTTCAAATCAGAGTAGCTTGTGCTATTGGCATTTATCAAATAAAATCTTCTAAGTTTTTGTAGACCCATATTGTCTAAAAGATAGTCTGTTTTCATTGTGCCATTTTCAATCTCTATTACTTCATCACAGGCAGACAGGATAAATTCGTAGTCGTGCGTGATAACAAAAATATAAATATCTGGGCTTTTCAGTTGCTCCAACAATCCCACCGTCTGCATCATATGGCTAAAATCAAGCCCACTGGTGGGTTCATCGAATACAACGATGGTCTTGCCACAAAATACAGCCGCTCCAATCGCCACACGCTGTTTTTGGCCCCCGGATAGGGACATGGGGTGGCGTTCTTTCAACATGGCTATATCCATTTGAAGAAGCACTTGTTTCAAGCGTTCTTCTGACGGCTCTCTGACACCGAGAACAATTTCTTCCTCCACGCTGTCGGTAAATAGTTGATGGTTTACCTCCTGCATTACCATATAACTGGCGGCCAACCTTTTTTTCGGTGGAACAGCGATTTCATCCATATAGACACAGCCCTTTTGATTTTTCAAAATCCCACACAGTACAGAAACAAAGGTAGATTTTCCCGCACCATTCTTTCCAATAACTGCAATAATCCGGCCCGAATGGAAAGAAGCACGGCTGATATGTAGCGCCTCATGTTTCCGATATGAAAACTGGATATTCTGCAAAGAAAGCATATGAGTCGAGGGCAGAGCACCGGTATGTGGCATTGTAAAATCATCTAAATGAACAGGACGTATACCTGTTTCCATGCGCTTTTGTACGGAGAAACCGGCCAACTCCTGCATGGAATACTCCTGAACGATTTTCCCATGTTCCATGTATATTGCCCGATCTACCAAATGCTCCAAATACCATGTGCGGTGTTCTGCCAGCAGGATTGTTTTACCCTGTTTTTTCAACAGTTCCAAAATACCTTTCAGTTCCTGTATGGCAAAACAGTCCAGATTGGATGATGGTTCATCTAGCACATAAACATCTGGGTTCAGTGCATAGATACTAGCAAAAGCAATTTTCTGTTTTTCACCCCCAGACAGTTCAAAAATATTTCGATTAAGCAATTCTTCGATATGCAAATCAGCAGCAGCCTGCATAACACGTTCCCGTATCTGTTCCGGGGGCCATCCATGATTTTCACAGCCAAAGGCAATTTCGCTGGTTGTATTGACGGTATAAAACTGTGTCCTTGGATTTTGGAACACAGTTCCCACAACCTTTGATATTTCATACATAGAGCAGTTGATCGGATCAAGGCCCTTTACCCGTATTTGCCCGTCCAGCGTCCCATCGTAGAAATCAGGAATCATGCCGTTTAGCAGGCGTGTCATCGTTGTTTTGCCGCATCCGCTTTTCCCACAGAGCAGAACACATTCCCCCTCACGGATAGAAAGACTGACATGGGAAAGACTGGGGGTCTCGGCCTGATTATAGGTAAAGGAAACATCTTTTATTTCAATCATAGGCTGTACCCCTTTATATTCAATACGCAGATTACAACCAGTGCAAAAGTGACTACTAGCAGAAAAGCAATATCGTACCAGCGAAAACGTATCTGCGTCATGCAGGTATGAGTTCCCGGATTGTCCAGACCTCGGCAGAGCGCAGCAGCAGCCAGTTCATCACTGATATTCAATGCAGAGATAAATAGCGGGACAAGAATATGGACAATCGTTTCTGATGGCTTTGTCACCATGTTTTTGAAATTAAATTCAATTCCTCGCATTTTCATAGCTGTTTTGATGGCGCTCCATTCCTCGCTGATCGTAGGAAAGCAGCGAAATATTACCGATGTGGTGACAATGGCACTTTGAGGAATTTTGCACTTCCACATAGCAGCCACAAATGCGCTGACCTCCGTTGTGGCAACCAGCCATTTTGCCAGCATGAAAGCGGGCAGTACCTTTCGAACAACAACTACAATAAAATGCACGAAGGAAGCAAAAGAATTGGCAAGATAGGGCTGGATCAAATGTTGTGTCAGAACAAAAAGCAGGAATATCCCGGCACATTTCAAAGCAGTTTTGTTCTGGCCCCCGACCAATAGGATGAGGGCACAGAACAGAAACACACTGGCTTCATAAGCAAGGGAACGTCCGAGAAACAGCAATATATCCAGCTCTATCAGCAGCAAAATTTTTGTACGTGGGTCAAAGGCAAGCCATTGCTGCTCCCGCTTTGTTTGATAGATGGAGTTTGCTGTACTACTCATAACACGCCAGCTTTGGTTAAATGCTTATTCAGCACTTTCTTTGTAAACAGTGATCCAAGCAGGGAGCAAAGTGCCGTGGCAATCATCATAACCGGAAGTACCCACCACGGCGTCAAAGCACGAAGCGTATCACAAAATTCTTGGCTCATACCGCGTTCAAAAGTATCCTGGAAGAAATAGTCACGCATCACCCAAATCGGGATAAATCCGCCAAACAGGTTCCACGAAAAGACCATGTGGCTGATGGTATTCCACTTAAAGCTCTTATAGTGGCCTTGTTTCGCAATCAGAGCAGCAACAATACCGACTGGAATGGAAACGACCGGCGCAATTGGAATATGGCCGCTGGCAATGAGGAGCAGGCTGGGCAGAAACGCGGCTATAAAAATCGGCACCCAGCTTGGGGATTTTGTCAGCATCATGTGGTATGTAGGCGCTGCAAAAAAAGCGACCACTTCCGGCATAATGAGGAACAGGACAGCCACCGGCATACAAATAGCGCCGATGATGAAGTAAGTGACAAGGTACAAGGCAATAAACACGCCTGCCGCAATCGCACCTCTGGACGATTTTTTCTTTCTTTGATTTTCCATCTAGAAAGTCCTTCTTTTATTGGTATTAATTTATTTTCCAACCCTCGGTGGAAGTCTGCAAATTCCACAATTTTGCATACAGTCCATCTTGGGTAAGAAGCTGTTCATGGGTTCCTTGCTCAACGATCCGGCCCTGATCCAGTACAAGGATGGCATCTGCGCCAACCACTGTTTTCAAGCGGTGGGCAATCACAACAACAGTACGCCCTTCCACAAGACGGCTGATCGCCTGCTGGATTTCTGCCTCATTTTCGGGATCAAGGGATGAAGTTGCCTCGTCAAGCAGAACGACAGGGGCATTTTTCAGGATGGCCCTTGCAATGGATATTCTCTGTTTTTCACCGCCGGAAAGAGTAGAACCGCCCTCACCGATCATTGTGTCAAAGCCCTCCGGCATCTGCATAATGAAGTCATAGCAGTTGGCAAGACGGGCAGCATTTTCGATTTCTTCCTGTGTGGCATCCTCTTTTCCGTAGCGGATATTATTGGCAACAGTATCTTGGAACAAATACACATCCTGAAAGACCATAGAGATATTTTTCATTAGCTTTTCAGGTTCCATATCCTTTTCATCTGCCCCGCCAAACAACACTTTGCCGGATGTCGGATCATAAAATCGGGCAATCAGACGCAGCATGGTGCTTTTACCAGAGCCGGACGGCCCAACAACAGCAGTCATGGTTCCCGGCTCCAACTTGGCACTAACATCATGCAAAACTTCTTTTTCCCCATAGCCAAAGCTCACATGATCGAAACGAATTTCATGCTCTTTTGGAGCATCACCGCTGCCTGACATTTCCGGCTCATCTAGCAGAGTGCAAATCCGTTCTCCTGACATACCGCACATCATCAATTCGGAATAATTCATAATGGCAACAGCCAGAGGATCAAATACACGGGTTCCAACCAGCAGAAATAGCGCAAAATCCGGCACTGTTAATGTGCCGCCGGTCACAAGGAACACACCCACAACCGTCATAAGGGATAAGCCGCTGCGAAGGAAAGCTGCCGCAACCAGATTGAGAGGGCCAATACCTCCCTCCACTTTAATGCAGGCATCCCGATAGTCCGTGCAAGCCTTTTGCAGCTTTTCAAAATCCTGTCCTTGCATATTGTAGGATTTGATAATCCGCATCCCATACAGATATTCTTGCAGCTTTCCGGCCTGATTGACCCTTGCCTGGGAAAGTTGTGTGTCCAACCGGCGTTCCAGCCCGCGCATCCCAAACATAATGAGCAACGCAATAGGAAAGCCTGCAAACATGGCAAGGCCCATACGCCAGTCCGCAATCAGAAGAACGACAGAGGCAATGACCGCCATAATCGCACCGCTGATGATCTGGGGCAAAATGTGGGTCATAGCGGACTCGGTTCGGGAAAAGTCATTCATCATGGTATTTCCGATTTCGCCGGAATTTCTGCTCATAAGAAAGCCCAGCGGAAGCCTGCGGATATGTTCTGCCAGCTTGATCCGACCATCCGCGGACGCCATAAAGCCGTCCCGATAGGTCAATTTGCAGGCAATATTCTCAAAAATCCATGTGACAACAAAGCAAGCGAGCATAACAGCCCACGCAGTCCAAAGAGAAGTGCGGTTCAATGTGCCGCTGACAAAATACTCATAAATCTGGCTGACGATATATGCCAGACACAAAAACGGCAGCAGATTGGATAGATTTGCGAGTGCGTTCCAAAATACCGGCTTTATCAGCCGTTTCGGTTCGTTGCATGTAATTGCATTGAATAACTGTTTCATTCTGCCACGGCCTCCTTTCCAGTGCGGATTGTCCATGTGGCCGAGTTAACACCGGCATCCCACATGGCAGCATATAACCCGTGCTTTTTCAGCAATTCATCATGGGTGCCATGTTCCTTAATTTGCCCGCCGTCCACTACTAAAATCTGGTTGGCATTGCAGATGGTTGTCAGCCTGTGGGCAATCATAATAACCGTTTTATTCTTAATCAGGGATTGCAAAGCAATCTGCATTTCATGCTCATTCTCGGCGTCTGCATAGGCGCTGGCCTCGTCCAAAATCAAGATCGGAGCATTTTTGAGGATTGCCCTTGCAATAGAAACGCGCTGCTGCTCTCCACCGGACAGATACACACCGCCGTCACCGATTTTGGTCTGATAGCCATTGGGAAGTGCCATAATAAAATCGTGGCATTGTGCTGCTCTTGCGGCCTGCTCTACCTGTTCTTTCGTAGCGCCCGGTTTTCCCAAAGCAATATTGTTGTAAATGGTGTCCGAGAACAGAAAACTTTCCTGAAAGACAAACGACATCTGTTCCATCAGATCGTGGATAGACATATCCCGGATATCTACACCACCAATTTCAATGCCGCCATCAGTTACATCCCAAAACCGTGGGATCAGCTCTGCAATCGTAGACTTTCCTGCGCCGGACGGGCCAACAAGCGCCGTGATTTCCCCCTGTCTGGCAGTAAAGGAAACATTATCAAGAATTTTCCGCCCCTCCGCTTCGTAAGAAAAGCAAACATTGTGAAAAGCAATATCATAACCGTCAGGTGCCTTACTCTGTGCCGGTTCCGGCAGCGGCTTTTCGTTCAGCACTTCATCCACACGCTTAACACCCTCTGTAATGACATTCATGCTTTCGGAAAAGCTGCGTAATTTTAATGTAGGCGTGGCAACTCCGGGTCCTAAGATTAAGAAAAAAAGAAATGTTACGACAAATGCGTCATCACTAGGGTTGCGCAGAAACAGTAGTAATCCAACAGGTACGATAAAGGTCGCAACAGACAGTACAAACATCCGAAAAAGGACATAACCGGGCCGGATCACCTCGGTCATTTTAGTGGTAAAGTCCCGATAACTGATAATATCCTCATAAAACCTCCGAAAAGATTTCACTGTTTGCCCAAAGATTTTGATAGAGGGCATCCCTTGAACGTACTGGATGGAAGAAGAACTGATTTTTTCCAGCGCGTCAAAGTTTTCTTTTAGGCCGCCGCTTTTCAGAATTTTAATCATCACTGCGAATTGGCAGACAAACCCAAACACAATCGGGATCAGGCAGGCCAATGCAAGCCAGACATTTTGTGAGAACATGATTATAAACATGGCAAGCAGCATCACAATGGTGCTTACAAAATCCGGCAGTTGATGGGCCAGAAAGGTTTCAATCTGCTCTACATCTGCATCCAGAACCTGCTTCGTTTTTCCAATGGAGTTGTTCGTCACATAGCCCATTGGAAGTTTCCCAATATGTTCCGCTACTTTCAAACGGACACCGCAGATAACACGGTAGGCAAATGTGTGGGCCATCATGCCTCCTGCATAGGCAAGCACATACCCCACAATCAGTCCGGCCAGACCATAGAGCGCCCACCGGATCATAAAATCTGTGTTCAAAGCTGCCCCGGTGGCAGTGTGGCGCAGTAGCTCCGCCATCACCTGATAGATGGACAGGAACGGCACCAGTTGGCACAGTGTTCCGAGTATGGAAAGAAGAACACTGGCGGCAAAAGGGGTATTCTTTTCGCCGGAGATTTCCAGCAGCCGGGGAATACCTTGTTTCGGCTTTTCAATCTGCTTCATCATTTAAACCTCGCTTTCTTTTTACAGACCGAATTCGTTCTGTACCCCTAAAACGCCACAACGGAAATGCCCCTTTCGGAACATTCCCGTTGTGTTTGTCATATATGAAATTGTTTTAAGGTCAATAAAATAGTTGGTCAGTGATTTTTAATATGTTTTCTAAATCATAGGAGCTACCATCGCCAGTAAATTTGCGATTATAAACCATTCCCCATGCACCATATAACACAAAAGTCGCAAAGGCTTCTGCGTTTTCTTCTGTGATACGGAAACGATTATTAAGGCGTTTTTCATGAATTCCTTGTAAAATGAATTTGGAGTATGGGGTCACCATACGGCCTAGCATATGAACCAGATCATAAAGTTTATAGGATGTATCGGAAATAGAAGTGTCAGCCTGTGGTGTAAAGCGTTCCATATATCCTTGTATATCTTCCTCGACCATACTACGGAAAATCGGCAACTTTTTATCAAAAGGTATTGTGTCATCCTCAATGATCTTGCATTTACGCTCCAATCGCTGGCTAATATACTGCTCCATAGCAGCAATATAAATATCCTGTTTGGATTTGAAATAATAATAGAACATTCCCGGCGCCCCATCCACCACATTCAGAATATCCCGGACGGAAACCGCTTCGTACCCTTTTTCAGCGAAAAGAGCAGAGGCTACATCTATAAGTTCCTGCCGCCTGACTTCCGGCTTTTTACTACTCTTTTTCTTCAGACTAAGCACCTCCTATTCACTGTTAGATAGTTAGATAATGCTAACTTATGCTGCGGATAGAAGCTCGTCCTTACAGAACGAGCGTCTATCTAAAATATACTCTCGTCAGATGGCATTGTCAAGTAGTTACAACATCTGTTTTGCGGAAAAAGTTATGCACGTCTACACATTTAGACCAGTGAAAGTCCAGCCGTGACAAGGCTTTTCCTATATGGTCGGCGGACAGGTGGTACAGATGTCTGCAGCTGCCGCCGCAAGCAGTGCCTCGTGGTACCACGACGCCATTTTTGCTTTGCGGCCTTCCGGCCCCGCGCAAAACTGCTTGTTGGGGAAGTCCCCAAGCCCCTTTGAACTGCATCCAGAGGATGCAGGCTGCGCGTTCCAGAGGAACGCTTTGTCCGTACAAACAAAAAACACGCCAGAGACCGACGCTGAATCGGCCTCTGGCGTGTTTTGTTTACCGGCTTTGGTCCCGGTGGTCTGTCTGGTGTGTATCCCCGGCAAAGAACCGCTCCACGTTCTTTTGCGCCCGCAAAAGCTGCTGCATTTCTTCACGGGCTTTGCGGTATTCGGGGTAAGCTGCTTTCTTCTGCTCCACGAGCGCAGCATACTCGGCGTTCAAATCCTTGACCCTGGGCAGCTTCTTCAGGTTCTGCTGATCGAAAAAGCTCTTGGCAGCCTGGTGCAGCAGAATCTCCGTTTCATGCTCAGAACGGAACTTTCTGCTGTATCCGGCCTTGCGGTAAGCTGTGTACACCTCGCGGGTCTTGGCATAGTTGACGATCTGCGTCCGCAGCGCGGCAATTTCGGCCATGCGCTTTTCTGCCGCCTGAATGGTTCCCTGCAAGTCATGGAAGCGCTGGACGGCCTGTTCTGTTTTGCCATTCAGCTCATCCACGTCGGCTATCTTTTGTTCCTGCAGGAAGATCAGCGTCTTGGACATCTCCTTCAGATTGAATTTTTTCGCCCAGCGCTCATAGCCAGCGCCTTTGCTTTTCTTCGCGGAGATGTCCACCAGGAGCTGAAACAACGGCTCCTGGGGAGGGGACTTCTGCCGCGGGCGGTGTTCTGCCTTGCCTTCCAGAACTGCCCGCAGTTCTTCTTCGCTGTAACCCTGTCCCAGCGTTCGGAAGCGGATGAATCGCTTTTGCCGTCTGCCCTTGACCGAGGTATGCTTGCCTCGCTTGACTTCATAGCCTTCCTGCTCCAACCGCTGCAAAAAGTGTTCAAAGTCCGGCGGTTTGTCTTTGAGAATGCCGTCGATTATGGCGCAGAGCCGGTCGCGGTTGCTCTCTTTGGGCGGGTACAGAATCTTCTTTTGCCGCTCGCGGTATGGCTTGCGCTCGATGACGGAAAGGCTGTGTTCCAGGCAGATCACGTCGCTGAGCCGCTGCACCGCCAGACCGGACAGCCAGAAATCCCGGAACTTTCTGCTGCCGTCCAGCGAGGTGGAGTTATAGATGATGTGGTTATGGATGTGCTGGCAGTCGGTATGGGTCGCCACGATAAATGCGTGCTTGCCCTTGGTGAACCGCATAGCCAGCTCATAGCCCACCTGATTGGCTTCCTCCGGGGTAATCTCTCCCGGCTTGAATGACTGCCGTATCTGGTAGGCAATCACGTCGCTTTTCTGGCTCCGCCCTGTAGACAGCTCATACTGCCGCTTGGAGAGCATAAATTCCTCGTCTACCGTCAAGGGGCTGCACTCGTAGCTGCTGACCCACTCGCCGCCATCTGTTTTGTCCGGGTTCTGCGCATAGTCCGTGCGGCTTTTCAAACAGGCGGCTACGCTCTTGCCTTTATTCCGGTGCAGCGCGATCAGACGTGTGGCCGCCACCTGACCACCTCCCCATCACCGGAGCATCTTCTCCCGGTCCTCCGCGCCTTTCAGATAGAGTTCTTCGCAGAGCATCCGCTCGATGTTTCCTGAAAGATCGGAGAGCTGCCGGTAAATCTCCCACGCCGGCTCGTCTACCATGCCTTGCAGCCGGGATTCAAGCCGCGTCCGCTGCTGCTCTGCGTCGCGGAAAGAAAGATCGCTCCCGGTCGCTTCATCCAAAACTTCCGGCAGCCGGCTGCGGTAAAACTGTCTCATAAAATCTCTGTCCATCATATCCTCCCTTCGCTCTGGGTAAAACAGCTCGGTACAGCTGCATTATAAAAATTCTGTATGCGTCTTGCAAGGATGCCGCCCATCACAGTGCGGTGAGCTGGGCCAATACCTGTCTGGTGAGATGAATCAGTTCGTCCAGCCGCGCCCGAAGGTCCTCCATATCTGCCTGGTAGACCCGGCCATTCTCATTTGCGCGCTTTGCATACTGGTTCAAATTGTTGCTGCACATCTGCAGCAAATAGGCTGCCCGCCGCAGTTCCGGCAGGTCGAGACGGATGCAATATCCATCCAGTGCCATCTTCCGCAGGTAGGCCCCGATGCTCAAAATCCCCAGTTCTTCCATCTTGGTGTGAATCCGCTCCAGTTCCGGCCTGCTGACACGAAAGTGAAGCTGCTGGTCACGGCGCTCGTCCATATCCTCTCCCTTCAAAAATAGAACCAGGCGCAGATGGTTTCCCTGAACTGCCCCAGAATTAGTAGACATGAATAAAAAGACCCTCGTGTAGTGGGGA
>ERZ1090863.183-NODE-183-length-42379-cov-29.342950_pt1 | contig 42379 bp, 38 predicted proteins | sample MGYA00478480_ERZ1090863 | MGnify/ENA primary metagenome ERZ1090863 (study PRJEB33644, sample SAMEA5815746) | chicken gut metagenome | biome: Chicken; feature: Gastrointestinal Tract; material: Caecum | place: Ireland | collected 2019-01-01 | study: A study of the...
AAACCCTCAGGGAGTGATCCTTGAGGGTTTTTGTTTTGCGTGCTGCGCCGGACGGCTGCCAAAGGCCGTCCGGGCCGCAGGGCGAACAACGAAAAGGAGGAACTTTATGATCTACACGGTCACACTCAACCCGGCGCTGGACAAAACGGTGGAGATACCCCACTTTGCCCTCGACGCGGTGAACCGGATCGCCTCTGTCCGCACCGACCCGGGCGGCAAGGGCATCAACGTCTCGAAGGTGATCGCAAAGCTGGGCGGGCGCAGCCGGGCGGTGGGCGTCGTGGCGGGCGGCGCCGGGCGCGCCCTGGCCGCGCAGCTGGAAGCGCTGGGGCTGGACACCCTCCTGGCCGACGCCGGCGAGGGGGAGACGCGGACCAACCTCAAAGTGATCGACCCGGCAGGGCACACCAACACCGACATCAACGAGCCGGGCCCCGCCGTCGCCGCAAAGGTGCTGGAAAGCCTGCTGGAACGTCTGACGGGCAGCGTCCGGGCGGGGGACATCGTGGTGCTTGCGGGCAGCCTGCCTGTGGGCGCGCCGCAGGACACCTACCGCACCTGGACCGCCGCCTGCCGTCAGGCGGGGGCAAAGGTGTTCCTGGACGCCGACGGCGCGCCGCTGGCCGCTGGCATCGAGGCCCGGCCCTATCTGGTCAAGCCCAACGAGCATGAGCTGGCCCGCCTGCTGGGGCGCGAGCTGGGCAGCGTCGGGAAGCTGCGCGCCGCCGCAGGCGAGCTTCTGGCGGCCGGGGTGGAAAAAGTGGTGGTGTCCCTGGGCAGCCGGGGCGCGCTGTACGCCACCAAAACACAGGTCATCCTGGCCGACGGCCTGCCGGTCAAGGTGGGCAGCACGGTGGGGGCAGGGGACAGCGTGGTGGCCGCGCTGGCCTGGGCCGAAGAACAGGGCTTGTCCCTGGAGGAGGCTGCGGTCCTCTCGACGGCCGCCGGCGCAGCCAACGTCATGTGCAGCGGCACCCAGGCGGCCGACGCTGAGACGGTCAGGGCGCTGATGCCGCGCGTCACCTGGCGGACGCTGTAAACCGCTTTTTAGGCAGCAAAAAGTCCCGTCCATCCGGTTGCGGAGGGCGGGACGTTTTTATTTGTTCTGCTCCGGGGCGGTGGGCTGGCGGCGGCGGGTGGCCGTATCCTCAAAGCTGAAGGACGCCGGCTGGTGGCGGGACTGGGTGTACTCGAACAGCAGCCCGTCGGCGTTGAAGGTCACGCTGGACACCACCACGACGCTGCCGTAGCCGTCCAGGTCCAGCAGGGCCTCGTCCCGGGTGGTGGCGCGCTCCACCGTGACCCGGCGCTTGGTGGTGGCGATGCGGATGTGCAGCACCTTTTCGATGTATTCGTAGATGGACTGGGCCGCGATCTCGGCGGTCAGGCCGGGCACCATCGCCTGGGAAAAGTAGTTCACGTCCAAAATCAGCGCCTTGCCCTCGAGGTAGCGCACCCGCTCGATGGCCCACAGCGGTTCGCCCACCATGAAGCCGCTCTGGGAGGCCAGACGCTCGTCGGCCTCCACCTGTTCAAACCGCACCACTTTGGTGACGGCGTGCAGGTTGTTGCGCTCGTCCGTCTCCCGGAAGCTCTCGATCACGCCGATCAAAAAGGAAGCCTTGCCCGCCGGCCGGTAGATCACCCGCACCCCCTTGCCCTGGATGGGCTGGAGGTAGCCGGCGGCGGTCAGGTCGGCCAGGGCGCGGCGCAGGGTGTTGCGCGCGCAGCCGTACTCCTGGATCAGCTCGCTCTCGGCAGGCAGCAGGGACTGGTAAGGATAGTCCTGCGCTTCGATCTTCTGTTTGATACTGCGGTAAATGCCCTCAAATTTGGCCTTGGGCATACAACATCGCCTCCACCATGTTCAAATGTTTGAACTCAGTATACAGCAAACATCGCCAAATCGCAAGGGGTCTGTTTGTGCCAAGCTCTGAAAAACCGCTTTTGATAAGACGTTTTTCCGAAAATGCGTTGACTTTGCCGCCCGGGGTGCTATACTGGTGCCAGAACGAAAAGATGTTTGAACTTGTTCAGAGGTTTGAACAGGCGGACATCAGTTGAAGGAGGATGTTTCATGGGTAAATACGTAGAGGACGCCAAAGAACTGCTCGCGGCAGTCGGCGGCAAAGAAAACATCGCTGCGGTATCGCACTGCGTCACCCGGATGCGCTTTGTGCTGAACGATCCGGCCAAAGCAGACGTGCCCCGCATCGAAAAGATCAAGTCGGCCAAGGGCACCTTTACCCAGGCCGGCCAGTTCCAGGTCATCATCGGCAACACGGTCAGCGACTTTTACAACGATTTCGTGGCCGTGTCGGGCATCGAGGGCGTCTCGAAGGACGCCGTCAAGAGCGCGGCCAAGCAGAACCAGAACCGCGCCCAGAAGATCATGAGCGCCCTGGCCGAGATCTTCGCCCCGCTGATCCCCATCATGATCACCGGCGGCTTGATCCTGGGCTTCCGCAACTGCATCGACAGCATGTACCTGCTGGAAAACGGCACCAAGACCCTGGTGCAGGTCAGCCAGTTCTGGAGCGGCGTGGACAGCTTCCTATGGCTGATCGGCGAGGCCATCTTCCACATGCTGCCGGTCTGCATCTGCTGGTCGGTGACCAAGAAGATGGGCACCACCGAGAGCCTGGGCATCGTCCTGGGCCTGACCCTGGTGTCCAGCCAGCTGCTGAACGCTTATTCGGTGGCCACCACCGCCGCCGCCGACATCCCCAAGTGGGACTTCGGCTTCGTCCAGGTCAACATGATCGGCTACCAGGCCCAGGTCATCCCCGCCATGCTGGCGGCCTTCACCCTGGTGTACCTGGAAAAGTTCTTCCGCAAGGTCTGCCCCGCCGTCATCTCGATGATCGTGGTGCCCTTCTGCAGCCTGGTGCTGTCGGTCATGGCCGCCCACTTCGTCCTCGGCCCCATCGGCTGGGCCATCGGCTCCGCGGTTTCTTCCGCCGTGTACGCCGGCATCTCGGGCCCGTTCCGCGTCATCTTCGGCGCCGTGTTCGGCTTTGTGTACGCCCCGCTGGTCATCACCGGCCTGCACCACATGTCCAACGCCATCGACCTGCAGCTGGTGGCCGACTTCGGCGGCACCATGCTGTGGCCCATGATCGCGCTGTCCAACATCGCCCAGGGCTCCGCCGTCCTCGGCATGATCTACCTGCAGCGCAAGAACGCCGCCGCACAGGAAGTCAACGTCCCCTCCTGCATCTCCTGCTACCTGGGCGTGACCGAGCCTGCCATGTTCGGCGTCAACCTGAAGTATAACTTCCCGTTCCTCTGCGGCATGATCGGTTCGGCTGTGGCCGGCGTCGTCTGCACCGCCACTTCCACCACCGCCAACTCGGTGGGCGTCGGCGGCCTGCCCGGCATCCTGTCCATCCAGCCCGCTTACATGCTCACCTTCGCCATCTGCATGGTCATCGCCATCGTCATCCCCTTTGTGCTCACCGTCGCTGTGGGCAAGAAGAAGGGCGTCAACTGAGCCATGCACCAGACCGTAGACTACACCCCCTCGCGGGATGACCCCTATTTCGAGGCGGCCCTGGTGGAATACCGGGCCCACCGCCCCGCCAAGACCACCGGCAACCCCTACCATGTGCTGGGCGAGCCGGTGGGGGAGTGGACACCATCCTCTACCAGGGCCTGAACCACGCTTTCCTCGACCTGTTTGGGATCGTGCCCCAGGCGCAGGAGAGCGTTGACCGGATGGGCGCGTTTATCCGGCGGCATGGATAAGGAGAAAGAGGCCCCGCGGGCAGGCGGGGCAAATGATAAGAGGCAACGAAGAAACATTTTTGTGCGAACTACAGGAAGGGAAGGTGCGATTCATGGCAAATTTTCAGGATAAAGTCGTCTACCAGATCTACCCCAAATCGTTTTGCGACACCAACGGCGACGGCCTGGGCGACCTGCCCGGCGTGACCGCCAAGCTGGACTATCTCAAGGACCTGGGGGTGGATTACCTCTGGCTGACCCCCTTCTTCCCCTCGCCGCAGCATGACAACGGCTACGACGTGGCCGACTACTGCGCCATCGACCCCCGTTTCGGCACGATGGAGGACCTGGAGACCCTCGTCCGGGAGGCGGACAAGCGCGGCATCGGCCTGATGCTGGACATGGTGTTCAACCACACCTCCACCGACCACGCGTGGTTCCAGCGGGCTCTGGCCGGGGAGAAGAAGTATCAGGACTACTACATCTTCAAGGAGGGCAGCCCCGACAAGCTGCCCACCAACTGGGTGTCCAAATTCGGCGGCCCGGCCTGGGAGTATGTGCCCAGCCTGGGCAAGTGGTACCTGCACCTGTTCGACGTCAGCCAGGCCGACCTGAACTGGGAGAACCCCGAGGTCCGGGCCGAGCTGGCCTCGGTCCTCCGCTTCTGGAAGGGCAAAGGCATCAAGGGCTTCCGCTTCGACGTGGTCAACCTGATCTCCAAGCCCGAAGTGTTCGAGGACGACGACAAGGGCGACGGCCGCCGCTTCTACACCGACGGCCGGAACGTCCACCGCTACCTGCAGGAGCTGGTGGCCGCCGGCGGCATCGAGGGGATGATCACGGTGGGGGAGATGTCTTCCACCACCCTCGAAAACTGCATCGGCTACACCGACCCCGCCCGCCACGAGCTGACCATGACCTTCAGCTTCCACCACCTGAAGGTGGACTACAAGAACGGGGACAAGTGGGCCCTGATGCCCCCCGACCACATGGCCCTGAAAAACCTGTTCACCCTCTGGCAGGAGGGGATGCAGGCCGGCAACGGCTGGAACGCCCTGTTCTGGTGCAACCACGACCAGCCCCGCGCCGTCAGCCGCTTTGGCGACGAGGGCAGGTACTGGAAAGAGAGCGCCAAAATGCTGGGCACTGCCACCCACATGATGCGGGGCACCCCTTACATCTACCAGGGCGAGGAGCTGGGCATGACCAACGCCCACTTTGCTTCCATCGGCCAGTACCGGGACGTGGAGAGCCTGAACTACTACCAGATCCTCCAGAATCAGGGGGAGACGGAGGCCCAGGCCCTGGAGACTCTGGCCCAGCGCAGCCGGGACAACGGCCGCACCCCCATGCAGTGGGACGCTTCGGCCCATGCGGGCTTCACCACCGGCGAGCCCTGGATCGGCGTGGTGGACAACTATCAGACCATCAACGCCGCCGCCGAGGTGGGCGACCCCGACTCCATCTACACATACTACAAGCAGCTGGTGGCCCTGCGCAAGCAGCACCCGGTGATCCAGTCCGGCCAGATCGAGTTCCTCTATAAGGACGACCCCGACCTGCTGGCCTACCGCCGCTGGGACGGCCAGCATGAGCTGCTGGTGCTGTGCAACCTGACCCGTCACGACGCCCCCGCCGCCCTGCCCGAAGGCTGGCAGGAGGCCAGGGTGCTGCTGGGCAACTACCCCGATGCGGCCCCCGGCGCGGCCCTGCGCCCCTACGAGGCGCTGGTGCTGGAGCGCTGAACAAGCCATCTCCTACCCTTCATATAAGAAGCATATCCTTCAAAGAGTTCGCCCGCAGGGTCGCTTCGCCGGCTGTGCGGGCGTTCTCTTTTTTGCGCTTTTTTTGCCCGTACCCCCTCGCCAACGGGGCGGAAATCTGCTACACTAAAAGCAGCGCTTTGACCCCGAAAACGGGACGGCCGGGCCGTATCCTGTACAAAGGGGGAAGCATGACCGGAAGGGAGGCCCATCCATGCAGCTAGAAACAGAACAGCCCATGCGGCGCAAGGAACACAGCATCGTGTTTGAAGTCCGGGCGGCCCAGACCGACCCGGCGGCCGCCGACGCCCTGATCGGGCAGTATATGCCCTTTATCCGCAGCGAGACCTGCAAATTCACCCACGCGCCCATCGAGGCCGGCCACGAGGACGAGCTGAGCATCGCCACGCTGGCTTTTTACGAGGCGGCATTGTCCTATCAGCGGGGGCGGGGAGCCTTTTTGCCCTATGCAGCGGCGGCCATCCGCAACCGCCTGATCGACCACTACCGGGTCGAGCAGCGGCACGGCGGCACCGTCTCTCTGGACGTCCCCGCCGGAGAGGACGGCCGCCTTTTGTCTGAGACCCTGCCCGACACCCGGGACGAGATCGCAGCCTACGACCTGCGGGAGGCCACCCGGGCCGAGATCGCGGAATTTGGCCGGCAGCTGGCTTCGTTCGGCATTGGCTTTTCCGATGTGGCAGATAACTGCCCCCGGCAGGAGCGCACCCTGGCCGCCTGCCGGGCGGTGCTGGACTGCGCCCGGGCCAACCCCATCCTGCTGGACAAGCTGCTGCGCACCGGGCGGCTGCCCATACGGGACCTGGTCCTTGGCTCCGGCGTGGACAAAAAGACCATCGAGCGCCACCGGAAATACCTGGTGGCTATCCTGCTGGCGTTTACCAACGGATATGAGATCATCCGGGGACACTTGTGCCAGCTGACGCCAAGAGGAGGGACGCGGGAATGAAATACCTTGTCATGGAGACCCACCCCGCCTATGCGGTGGTGCTGGACGAACGGGGCCGCTTTTTGAAGGCGGCCAACCTCCACTACCAGGTGGGCCAGACGGTGGAGGATGTGGTGGAGCTGCGCCTGCCCCCGCCCCGGCGGCGCTTCCGGCCGGCCTGGGGGGCGCTGGGCGCGCTGGCTCTGGCTGCCTGCCTCTGTCTAGGCTTCTTCGGGTACTGGCAGCCCAACTTTATCCCTTATGGGACGCTGCGCATCCAGATCAATCCCGATGTGGAGCTTTCGGTCAGCAAAACGGACCGCGTGCTGGACCTGCGGGCTCTCAATGCTGACGGCGAGACGCTGCTGGACGGCCTGGACCTGAAAGGGGAGGACAGCGACGACGCCGTGCAGGAACTGGTCGAGAAAGCGTTTGAAAAGGGATTTTTGGCCCGGGGCGGGGCCGTGTCCATCACGGCCAGCAGCGAGGACGACGACTGGCAGATCCGGGAGGAAGCAGCCCTCCAGGCCCAGCTGCAGGCGAAATACGGGGATGGCATCGCCGTTTACCTGGGCGGGGCGGTGCCCGAGCAAGACGCCGCCGGCCAGCAGGAACAAAACCGGCAGCCCTCCTCTGTGCCTGCCCAGGCCCAGCCTGAGAGCGCGCCCCCGGCGGCTTCCCAGACCCAGCCCGCCGCGCCGTCCCGGGGCGACCCCCAGGACGACTGGGACCCCACCGGCTCGGACTATCCTTATGACAGCGATGACGATGACGACGATGAGGACGATGAGGACGAAGACGAGGAGGATGAGGACGAAGATTGGGACGACTGGGACGAGTACGACTGACCAGGCTTGAAAAAATTTGCGGGACGGCCCCGGTTTTGGGCGGGCTGACACGTATCCTTTGGATGTAAGCCGAACGCAAAAGAAATTTTGAAAAACTTTTGCAAGACCCCGGTTTCGGGGCAGCGGCTCCGTAAACTGAAAACAAAGGAACAAACAACCACCCCCACAACTATAAGGAGATGACTACCATGAAAAAGAACCGCAAGCTGAGCCTGACCCTCGCCGCCGCCCTGGCCCTGACCGCCCTGACCGCCTGCGGCTCCCTGTCCGCTTCCGCCGCCATTGATGCGGCCGGCGCCAAACGGATCGCCGCCGAGCATCTGGGCCGGGACGTCAGCGAGCTGCGCGTCCTTGAATGCGAGCGGGACGACGGCAAGTACGAGATGGAGGTCCTGGTGGACGGCGTCAAGTACGACTTTGAGATCGGCGCATCCAGCGGCAAAGTGCTGGAATGCGAGCGCGACCGCCGCGACTGGGACGACCGCTACGATGACGACTGGGACGACCGCTACGATGACGACTGGGACGACCGCTACGATGACGACTGGGATGACCGCTACGACGAGTGGGACTGAGCTTTTCCCACGCTCTGCTGACGGGACAGCTTCCAGCTAAACAGAAAACCCCCGGGCGCGGTGTGCGTCCGGGGGCTGTGTTTGTGTGGGGGTTATTCCAGCAAAAGCACCGCTACATCGTTCACATTGGTGCCGGTGGGGCCGGTGATGAGCAGGCCGTCCACCGCCGCGAGGGCGTGGTAGGCGTCGTTTTGGGCCAGCACGGCGGCAACGTCCAGCCCGTGGGCCGTGAGGGCGGCCAGGGTGCCGCCGTCCACATAGCCCCCGGCGGCGTCGGTGGGGCCGTCGGTGCCGTCCGAGCCCACGCTGAACAGCGCCGCGTCAAGGCCGTCGAGGCCGGGCGCGGCCGCCAAAGCCAGCTCCTGATTGCGGCCCCCGAGGCCCTGCCCGGTCAGATGGACCACCGTTTCGCCCCCGGCCAGGAAGGCGCGTTTGCCGCCCGGCCCGGCGTGGGTGCGGGCGATATCGGCCAGGAAACGGCCGGCCTCCCGCGCTTCGCAGTCCAGGTGGTCGGTCAGGAGCAGGGGCTGGTAGCCCAGGGCGCGGCAGGCGTCCGCGGCGGCGGCGCACAGCTGCCGGACGCTGCCGGTGATCTGGGTCTCCACGTTGGAGAGGGCCTTGGGGGTCTCCCGGGCCAGCAGCGCGCGGGCCGTGGGGGACAGGCGGAGGCGGTACTTTTGGGCGATGGCCAGCGCCTGGGCGCAGGTGGAGCGGTCGGGCGCGGCGGGCCCCGAGGCGATCATGTCCAGCGGGTCCCCCAGCACGTCGCTGAGGACGATGCTGTACACCCTGGCCGGGGCGCAGGCCAAGGCGAACCGCCCGCCCTTGACGGCGGACAGCCGCTTGCGGATGGTGTTCATCTCGACGATGCTGGCCCCGCAGGCCAGCAGCTGGCCGGTGATGTCCTGCAGCTCGGCGCCGGGCAGCAGGGGCTTTTCCAGCAGGGCGCTGCCCCCGCCCGACAAAAGAAACAGGACGGTGTCCCCCTCACGGGCGCTTTCGGCCAGGTCCAGGGCGGCCTGGGTGGCCCGGAACGAGTTCTCGTCCGGCACCGGGTGCCCCGCCTCGTAGCAGGCAACGCCGGAGATCTCCCCCTGCACATGGCCGTACTTGGTCACCACCACCCCGGCATCCACGCGGCCAAGGGTCTCGACGGCGGTGCGGGCCATGGGCCAGGCGGCTTTGCCGGCGGCCACCAGCAGCACCCGGCCGGGAAAGCGCTTCCCCTCCAGCGCACAGCGCACCGCCTCGTCGGGCAGGACGGCGGCAATGGCGGCGCGGACGATGGTTTCAGCGTCGGCGCGCAGGTTTTGGTACATCAACGGCACTTCCTTTCTGATGGGGCGTTTACAGCAAAAGCGGGCAGAGCACCGCGGTCAGGATGCCAGCCACCACCAGGGACAGGCTGCTGACCGCCTCGGCGGTCTGGTTCATCTCGGCGGCCTTGGACGTGCCGATGACATGGGCCGACGTGCCGAAAGCCGCGCCCTGTGCGGCGGGGTGGTCCAGCCGCAGCAGGCGGCACAGCTGCGGCCCGAACACGCTGCCCAAAATGCCGGTCAGGATGATGGCGGCGGTGGTCAGGGCCGGCGCGCCCCCGGCGGCCTCGCTGACGGCGATGCCCATGGCGGTGGTGATGCTCTTGGGCAGAAGGGAGAGGGTGAGCACCGAGTCCAGCCGGAACAGAACGGCCAGCCCCCAGACGCAGCCGAGACTGGTCAGGGTGCCCGCCACAACCCCCGCCAGGATGGCGGGCAGGTCATGGCGCAGCCGGCGGAACTGGGCGTGCAGCGGGATGGCCAGGCAGACGGTGGCCGGCGTCAGCAGCCAGGAAAAAGCCTCGCAGTGGCTCTGGTACGTCTCGTTGGGGATGCCGGCCGCCGCCAGCACCACCGCCGTCAGGACGGCCGCGATCAGGATGGGGTTGAAGATGGGCAGCCGCAGCTTTTGCTGGCACAGGCGGCCCAGCTCATAGGCAAAAAAGGTCAAGGCGACGGCAAAGAGGGCCGACGAAGCGAGAAATTCAGTCATGGGGCTCCTCCTTTTTGCGGCGGCCCAGCATGGCCTGGGTGACAAGGCCCGTCACGGCGAACACCACCACGGTGGAAAGCACGATGATGCCCAGCACCGCCGGCCAGACCGGGGCCAGCATGGGCCAGACGTCCACCAGGCCCACCGCCGGCGCGATGAACAGCAGGGGCATCAGCCCCAGCAGAAACTGGCCGCAGCCGGCCACCGAATCGAGAGGCAGCCGCCCGCTTTCCAGCGCCAGAAAGAGCAGCGCCAGCCCCCACACCGCCGCCGGGATGGGCAGGGGCAGCGCCGCGTGCAGGGCCTCGCCCGCCAGGGTAAAGCCGGTGATCCACAAAAATTGCCGCAGATAACGCAAAAATGATCCCTCACTTTGTTTTACTTCCGCCGCCTGCCGCGCGCGGCAGGCAGTGCGCCCCCTATTATGGCACAAAGCGTCGATTTGTCAAGGGCTGCCCGCGCCGGAGGGTTGACAGCGGGCCGCCGTCCCGCCGGGCGGGGAACGGAAGGCGCTCCGCCGCTCTTTTGTGCGCCCTGCTGTAAAATGCCTGCTGCGGCTTGTGCAGGGTGCGCAGTTGACATCCTTGGAACTATGTGGTATATTTATAACACAAAGAGCGAAATATACCGCATAACAAGGAGGCGTCACCATGAAAAAGAAGTATTACCTCGAAGGGATGCTGGGCCTGCTCTCCCTGCTGGGTTTTGTGGGCGTGTTCACTGAAGAACGGATGTTCCTGGCATTCTTTGCGTTCGCGTGCAATTTCCAGTATTTCTTCATCCCGGCGGACGAGATGATGACCGCCTACATGAACAAATCGGCGGCCCGGGCTTTTTACGGCGATATGTTCCTGACCGGGGCGGTGACGCTGGGCTGCATCCTGGCGGGGCTGCCCGCCGGCAGGGCCCTTTTGTACGGCATCCTGGCGGGATGGGCGGCCGCGGTGGTGGTGCAGTCGCTGTCCGTCTCGTTTTACAGGTTCCGGGAAAGCTGGGGCGCCCAATGATCCGCAACCGCATGAAGGAATACCGCGCCCGCACCGGTATGAAACAGGAAGAACTGGCCGCCCTCGTGGGGGTCCGCCGGGAGACCATCGGCAACCTGGAAAACGGCAAGTACAACCCCTCTCTGGTCCTGGCCTGGAACATCGCCAAGGTCTTTGGCGTGACCATCGAGGACGTGTTCACGGTGGAAGAATGAAGGAGGCCCCATGAAAAAACTGAGCTGCGTATGTTTTGGCCTGGCTGTTTTGCTGTCGGACGTGATGTGCTGGGTGGTGGGCTACCGCTACAGCGACATGCTGTGGGGCATCCGGTATGCCTGCTACAGCGCCCCGGCCTGGACGGCCTGGCTGACGGCGCTGCCCTTCCTGGCGGGCATTGCCCTGTGCACCGCGTTGGGGGTGTATCTGCGCCGAAAAAGCCGGTGAACGGACAAAAACGGGTTGACAACCCTCCTTTGCCGTGCTACAATGCTTGCAACAAAGGCTGTGACCGGGAAAAGTAAGGCCCAAGCGCCACCCTGCCAGAGAGTGCGGGCAGGTGGGAGCCGCACAGGGGGCCGGGCCTGAAGAACACCCGCGAGCCGCCGCCTGAACCTGCGCTCTTTGAAGGGCGCGCCAGTAGGGCCGGACGGACGCCGCACGTTACGCGGCACTGCTTTCAACGGGGAGAGCACAGAGCGGCCGGCAGGGTCAAACTGCCGGCAACCCAGGTGGCACCACGGATACGGCAGCATTCGTCCTGAAAAAGGGATGTTTGCTGCCGTATTTTTATTGCAAAGGAGCAAGACGTTATGTGCTGTATCATGGGTTACACCGGGCACGACCTGCCCGCCGCCGAATTCAAGGAATACCTGCTGCGGACCGTCAGCCGCGGCCCCGACGACCAGCGGGTGATCGAGGGGCCCTTTGGGCTGATGGGCTTTGGCCGGCTGGCCATCATGGGGCTGACGCCGGACGGGATGCAGCCCTTTACCCGCGGGGCGGACTGCGTGGTCTGCAACGGGGAGCTGTACGGCTTCCGGTTTGAAAAGGCCATCCTCGAGCGAGCGGGGTACAAGTTCAAGTCGGGCAGCGACTGCGAGATTTTGCTGCCCCTGTACTACGAGTACGGGCTGGATATGTTCCGCCACCTGGACGCCGAGTTCGCGCTCATCCTCTACGATTCCCGCAAGGACCGGCTGATCGCCGCGCGGGACCCCATCGGCATCCGTCCGCTGTTCTACGGCTATTCCAAGTCCAGCCACCAGATCGCTTTTGCCAGCGAGCTGCAGAACCTGGTGGGCTGGTGCGAGGACATCCGCCCCTTCCCCACCGGCAGCTATTACTGCGACGGGCGGTTCGTCCGCTACGAGGACATCGCCGACGTGCCCGCGCCCCACGCCGACGGGATGGAGGCTGTGCTGCGCAACATCCGGGAAAAGCTGATCGCCGGGGTGGAAAAGCGTCTGGACGCCGACGCGCCGGTGGGCTTCCTGCTGTCGGGCGGGCTGGACTCGTCCTTGGTGTGCGCCATCGCGGCCCGCAAGCTGGGCCGGCCCATCCGCACCTTCGCCATCGGGATGGACACCGATGCCATCGACCTGAAATACGCCCGCCAGACCGCCGCGTATCTGGGCAGCGAGCACCACGAGGTCATCATCACCCGGGACGACGTGATCCAGAGCCTGGAAGAAGTGGTGCGCATCCTGGGCACCTGGGACATCACCACCGTCCGGGCCAGCGTGGGGATGTACCTGCTGTGCAAGGCCATCCACCGGGACACCGACGTCCGGGTGCTGCTGACCGGCGAGATCTCGGACGAGCTGTTCGGCTACAAGTACACCGACTACGCCCCCACCGCCGACGCCTTCCAGCAGGAGAGCCAGAAGCGGGTGCGGGAGCTGTATATGTACGACGTGCTCCGGGCCGACCGGTGCATCTCGGCCAACAGCATCGAGGCCCGCGTCCCCTTTGGCGATTTGGACTTTGTCCGGTACGTCATGGCCATCGACCCCGAGATGAAGGTGAACCACTACGGCAAGGGCAAGTACCTGCTGCGCAAAGCCTTTGAAGGGGACTGGCTGCCCCCCGAGATCCTCTGGCGGGAAAAGGCCGCCTTCTCGGACGCGGTGGGCCACAGCATGGTGGACGACATCAAGCAGTACGCCGAGGGCTTTTACACCGACGAGGAATTCCAGATGCGGCGGGCCAACTACTCGGCCCACTGTATGCCTTTTACCAAAGAGAGCCTGCTCTACCGCGAGCTGTTTGAAAAGCACTACTACGACCAGGCCCGCACCATCGCCGCCTTCTGGATGCCCAACCGCGCCTGGCCCGGCTGCGACGTGGACGACCCTTCGGCCCGCGTGCTGGCAAACTACGGGGCCAGCGGGGTGTAAAACCAGCATTTCCGGTGAAAATGACCAGAATCTGCGCCCTGGATGCGTATTCGATTTGTTGCGTCTGTCACTTGAAAAGAATTGCATACACGGTATAATAAAATGCAAGGGAACAATGGCGTTCCTGGCAGGCCGCTGCGCCTGCCAGGGGCGCTTTTTGTTTTTTGCACACCTGTGATAGAGATAGGATGGGATAGGAATGGATCGTTGGAACGAACGCACAGCCCCCGCCGGCCTGTATGACCCCAGGTTCGAGCACGACGCCTGCGGCATCGGCGCGGTGGTGGATATCCACGGCCGCAAGAGCCACCGGACGGTCAGCGACGCGCTGACCATCGTCGAGCATCTGGAGCACCGCGCCGGCAAGGACGCCGAGGGCAGGACCGGCGACGGCGTGGGCATCCTGCTGCAGATCAGCCACAAATTTTTCTCCAAGGTCGCCGACGAGCTGAACATCTCCATCGGCGGCGAGCGTGAGTACGGGGTGGGGATGTTCTTCTTCCCCCAGGACGAGCACCTGCGCGCCCGCGCGATGAAGCTGTTCGAGCTCGTCACCCGCAAGGAGGGCCTGGCCTTCCTCGCGTGGCGCAAGGTACCGGTGGCCCCCGAGATTTTGGGCAGCACCGCCCGCGACTGTATGCCCGCCATCTGGCAGTGCTTTATCAAAAAGCCGGCCAAGGTGTCCAAGGGCATCGACTTTGACCGCCGGCTCTACATCGTCCGCCGGGTGTTCGAGCAGGCCAGCAGCGGCACCTATGTGGCCAGCCTGTCCAGCCGGACCATCGTCTACAAGGGGATGTTCCTGGTGGGGCAGCTGCGCCGCTTTTACGCCGATTTGCAGGACGAGGACTACGAGTCCGCCATCGGGATGGTCCACAGCCGCTTTTCCACCAACACCGCTCCCAGCTGGATGCGGGCCCACCCCAACCGCTTCATCCTCCACAACGGCGAGATCAACACCATCAAGGGCAACACCGACGCCATGCTGGCCCGGGAGGAGTCCATCTCCTCGCGCATCATGCAGGACGACATGAACAAGATTTTGCCCATCGTCAACACGGCCGGCTCTGATTCGGCCATGCTGGACAACACCCTCGAGTTCATGGTGATGAACGGGATGGACCTGCCCCTGGCCGTCATGATCACCATCCCCGAGCCGTGGGAGAACAACAAGAACATCAGCCGCAAAAAGCGGGACTTTTACCAGTACTACGCCACCATGCTGGAACCCTGGGACGGCCCGGCAGCCATCCTCTTTTCGGACGGCGACGTGGTGGGCGCGGTGCTGGACCGCAACGGCCTGCGCCCCAGCCGCTACACCATCACCAAGGACGGCCGGATGATCCTGTCCTCCGAGGTGGGCGTGCTGGACTGCCCGCCCGAAAACGTCCTGGTCAAGGACCGGCTGCGCCCCGGCAAGATGCTGCTGGTGGACACCGTCAAGGGCGAAGTGGTGGATGACGAAAAACTGAAGGAGACCTACGCCAGCCGCGAGCCCTACGGCGAATGGCTGGACCGCAACCTGGTCCAGCTGCGGGATCTGAAGATCCCCAACTGCAAGGTGCCCTCTTACACCTCCGACGAGCTGACGCGGCTGGAAAAGGCCTTTGGCTACAGCTACGAGCAGGTGAACGAGATCATCCTGCCCATGGCCCAGAAGGGGGCCGAGCCCAGCGGCGCGATGGGCACCGACACCCCGCTGGCCGTTTTGAGCAGCCGGCGGCCGCCCCTGTTCAGCTACTTCAAGCAGATGTTCGCCCAGGTGACGAACCCCCCCATCGACGCCATCCGCGAAAAGGTGGTCACTTCCACCAGCGTCTATGTGGGCGCGCACGGCAACCTGCTGGAGGACCGCCCCGAGAACTGCAAGGTCCTCAAGGTGCACAACCCCATCCTGACCGAGACCGACCTGCTCAAGATCAAGCACATGAACGTGCCCGGCTTCAAGACGGCCACCGTCTCGATCAACTACTACAAGAACACCAGCCTGGAAAAGGCCATCGACCGGGTCTTTCTGGAGGTGGACCGGGCCTATAAGGACGGGGCCAACATCATCATCCTGTCCGACCGGGACATCGACGAATACCATGTGGCCATCCCCAGCCTGCTGGCGGTGTCGGCGGTCAGCCAGTACCTGATCCGCACCAAAAAGAGCACCGCCCTGGCCCTCATCCTCGAGAGCGCCGAGCCGCGGGAGGTGCACCACTTTGCGGCCCTGCTGGGCTACGGCGCCTGCGCCGTCAACCCCTACCTGGCCCACGAGGCCATCGGCCAGCTGATCGGCGAGGGGCTGCTGGACAAGGACTTTTACGCCGCCGTCAGCGACTACGACACCGCCGTCCTGAACGGCATCGTCAAGATCGCCTCCAAGATGGGCATTTCCACCATCCAGAGCTACCAGGGCAGCCAGATCTTCGAGGCGGTGGGCATCTCGAAAGAGGTCATCGACAAATACTTCACCGGCACCGTCAGCCGGGTGGGGGGCATCGGGCTGGAGGACATCCAGGCCGACGTGGAGGCCCGCCACAGCTCCGCCTTCGACCCTCTGGGGCTGGACATCAATATGCAGCTGGCCAGCAGCGGCGACCATAAGTTCCGCAGCGGGGGAGAGGACCACCTGTTCAACCCTCAGACCATCTATCTGTTCCGCAAGGCCTGCTTTGAAGGGGACTACGCCGCCTTCAAGCAGTTCACCCGGGCGGTGGACAACATGGGCGAAAACGGCGTCCACCTGCGCAGCCTGCTGGACTTCAGCTACCCCGCGGACGGCGGCGTCCCCCTGGAAGAAGTGGAGCCGGTGTCCGAGATCCTCAAGCGGTTCAAGGGCGCGGCCATGAGCTACGGCGCGCTGAGCAGCGAGGCCCACGAGACCATCGCCCTGGCCTTCAACCAGATCGGCGCCCGCAGCAACACCGGCGAGGGCGGCGAGCCGGAGGAGCGCTATCACAGCCCCTCCAACTCCAAGATCAAGCAGGTGGCTTCGGCCCGGTTCGGCGTCACCAGCCAGTACCTTGTCTCGGCCGAGGAGATCCAGATCAAGCTGGCCCAGGGCGCAAAGCCCGGCGAGGGCGGCCAGCTGCCCGGCAGCAAGGTCTACCCCTGGATCGCCCGCACCCGCCACAGCACCACCGGCGTGGGCCTCATCTCGCCCCCGCCCCACCACGACATCTACTCCATCGAGGACCTGGCCGAACTGATCTACGACCTGAAAAACGCCAACCGGGCCGCCCGCATCAACGTCAAGCTGGTCAGCGAGGCGGGCGTGGGCACCATCGCGGCCGGCGTCGCCAAGGCCGGCGCGCAGGTCATCCTGGTGTCGGGCTATGACGGCGGCACCGGCGCGGCCCCCCGCACCTCCATCAAAAACGCCGGCCTGCCCTGGGAACTGGGCATCGCCGAGACCCACCAGACCCTGATCCTGAACGGGCTGCGCACCCGGGTGCGGATCGAGAGCGACTCAAAGCTGCTCAGCGGCCGGGATGTGGCCATCAGCTGCATGCTGGGCGCGGAGGAATTCGGCTTCGGCACCAGCCTGCTGATGGCCGAGGGCTGCGTCATGATGCGGGTGTGCAACCTGGACACCTGCCCCATGGGCATCTGCACCCAGAACCCCGAGCTGCGCAAAAACTTCAAGGGCAAGCCGGAGTACATCGTCAACTACCTGACCTTCGTGGCCCAGGAACTGCGGGAATACATGGCGAAGCTGGGCGTGCGCACCATGGATGAACTGGTGGGCCGCACCGACCTGCTGCACGTCAAGCCCGCCGCCGGCCGGGCTGCCAAGCTGGACCTGGACGCCATCCTCCACAACCCCCTGATCGGCGACATGAACGTCCACTACCGGCCCGCCGACACCTACGACTTCCATCTCGAGCGCACGCTGGATATGCGGGTGCTGATGAAGAAGTTCAAGCTGGGCAGCAAGTCGCCCCAGTCGGTGAGCGTGGAAGTGTCCAACACCGACCGGGCGTTCGGCTCCATCTTCGGCAGCGAGATCACCCGCCGGTACGGCAACGCCCTGCCCGACGACACCTTCACCGTCCAGTGCACCGGCGCGGGTGGCCAGAGCTTCGGCGCGTTCATCCCCAAGGGGCTGACCCTCAGCCTGACCGGCGACTGCAACGACTACATGGGCAAGGGGATGTCGGGCGGCAAGATCATCGTCCGCCCGCCCCAGGCCCCCGGCTTTAAGCCGGAGGAGAACATCATCACCGGCAACGTGGCCTTCTACGGGGCCACCAGCGGCAAAGCCTTCCTGTCCGGCGTGGCCGGCGAGCGGTTCTGCGTCCGCAACTCGGGCGTCACCGCTGTGGTGGAAGGCGTGGGCGACCACGGCTGCGAGTACATGACCGGCGGCACCGTGGTGGTGCTGGGCCCCACCGGCAAGAACTTTGCGGCCGGCATGACCGGCGGCATCGCCTATGTGCTGGACGAAAACTGGGACTTCTATCAGCGGGTGAACAAGGAGACGGTCAGCCTCGAGCCGGTGGAGCACAAACACGACGTCGCCACCCTGAAAGAGCTGGTGCGCGAGCACGTGGAAGCCACCGGCAGCCCCCGCGGCCAGGAGATCCTGGAGCATTTCGGGGAGTACCTGCCCAAATTCAAAAAGGTCCTGCCCTATGACTATGACCGGATGCTGCGCGTCATCGCCTCGATGGAGGAGCGCGGCCTGGACGGCGAGCAGGCGCAGATCGAAGCCTTCTACGCCCAGCAGAAACAGTGAGGGAGGGGACACATACCATGGGCAAGATCACCGGATTTATGGAGTATCCGCGCAGGACCAGCACCGACGCTGCGCCCCTTGCGCGTCTGGAACATTTCAACGAATTTCACACCTGGCTGCCCCGGGAGGAGCAGCAGACCCAGGCCGGCCGCTGCATGGACTGCGGCGTGCCCTTCTGCCAGTCGGGGATGATGCTGGGCGGGGCGGCCTCGGGCTGCCCCCTCCACAACCTGATCCCCGAGTGGAACGAGCTGATCTGGCGGGGCAAGTGGGAGCTGGCCCTCCGCCGCCTGCTGGCCACCAACCGCTTCCCCGAGTTCACCAGCCGGGTCTGCCCGGCCCTGTGCGAAGCGGCCTGCACCTGCGGCGACGTGACCGGCAGCCCGGTCACTGTCCGGGAGAACGAGCACGCCATCAGCGAGATGGGCTACGCCAAGGGCTGGATGCAGGCTTCGCCGCCCCCGGCCCGCACCGGCAAGAGCGTGGCGGTCATCGGTTCGGGCCCGGCGGGCCTGGCCGTGGCCGACTACCTGAACAAGCGGGGCCACGCCGTCACCGTCTATGAGCGGGAGGACCGCCCCGGCGGCCTTTTGATGTACGGCATCCCCAACATGAAGCTGGAAAAGCAGGTCATCGAGCGCCGGATCAAGATCATGCAGGACGAGGGAGTCGAGTTCCTCACCGGGATGGACGTGGGCCGGACGGTGGACGCCGCCGAAGTGCTGGCCCATCACGACGCCGTGGTCCTGTGCTGCGGGGCCAAGCAGCCCCGCGACCTGGACGTCCCCGGCCGGGACGCCGCAGGGGTCTATTTCGCGGTGGACTACCTGACCAGTGTTACCCGCAGCCTGCTGGATTCGGGCTTTGCGGACGGGCGCGCCCTCTCGGCGGCAGGCAAAAACGTCCTGGTCATCGGGGGCGGCGACACCGGCAACGACTGCCAGGGCACCGCCCTGCGGCAGGGCTGCGCCGACCTGATGGCCCTGGAAATGATGCCCGAGCCTCCCGCCTCCCGCACCGCATCGAACCCCTGGCCCGAGTGGCCCCGGGTGCGCAAGGTGGACTACGGCCAGGTGGAAAGCCTGGCCCGCCTGGACAAGGACCCGCGGGTCTACCAGACCACCGTCAAGGAGTTCCTCAAGGACGAGGCCGGGCAGCTCACCGGCGCGGTGGTGTCCTGCCTGCGCCCTGAAAAGGACCCCGACACTGGCCGCACCCGGATGGTGCCCACCGGGGAAGAATTTACCTATCCCTGCCAGCTGGCCCTGATCGCCGCCGGCTTTACCGGCTGCGAGGCCTACACCGCCGACGCCTTTGGGGTGGAGCGGACGGGCCGGGGCTGCACCGCCGCAGAGGATTACGCCACCGGGGTGGACAAAGTGTTCACCTGCGGGGATATGCGCCGGGGGCAGAGCCTGGTGGTCTGGGCCCTGCGGGAAGGGCGCGACTGCGCCGCCCGCGTGGACCGGTACCTGATGGGGTACTCGAACCTCTGAGCCTTTTTTACGCCATTTTCTTTTTCCTATCCCAATCGCAGGAGCGGAGGCCCTTTCACGGGGCCTCCGCTTCAGCGTCTCACTTTCAGCGTCCCAGTCGTACGCGCATGTCGTACGACTGGGACGTTTTGCGTTTGACAGCAGGAAAGCCGCCGCACAGCCCTGGTGGGGGATGCACGGCGGCTTTCACAGCGCAAAAGGGTAAAAATAAGGAGAAAGAGAAATGCCGGTTTAAGTTCAGGCGGGGCTGCGTCCGTACAGGCTGGTCAGCCCGGCGATGTGCTCCGCCAGCGCGCTGGTGAGGGCGGAGCCGTCCAGCCGCCAGCGCCAGTTGCCGCTCTGGGTGCTGGGGGTGTTGATGCGGGCCTCCGGGCCCAGGTGCAGCCAGTCCGCCATCGGGATGACCGCCAGGTCCGACACGCTGGCCAGGCAGGCGCAGATCATGGCGTCGGTCAGGCCGGCGGGCTCACAGCGCAGGTAGCGGCAGGCGTAAGCCACATCCTCGCTGCTGGCGGTCTGCTGCCAGCCCTCGGTGGTGATGTTGTCGTGGGTGCCGGTGTACACCACGCTGTGGGCGGTGTAGGTGTAGGGCAGGTAGTTGCCCGGCTCCCGGCTGTCAAAGGCAAACTGCATGATCTTCATGCCGGGGCAGCCGCTGGCGGCCAGCAGGGCTTTCACCTCGTCGGTCAGGTAGCCCAGGTCCTCGGCGATGACCGCGTCCCGGCCCACCGCCTGGTGCATGGCGTCCAGGAAGGCCTGGCCCGGCCCCTTGACCCATGCGCCGCCCTGGGCGGTGGCGCTGCCGGCGGGGATGGAGAAGTAGCTCTCGAACCCGCGGAAATGGTCGATCCGCACCACGTCGTAGATCGAAGTGGCGTGGCGCATCCGCTGCTTCCACCAGGCAAAGCCCTCGGCCTCGTGGCGGGGCCAGTCGTAGAGTGGGTTGCCCCACAGCTGGCCGTCTGCCGCGAAGGAGTCGGGCGGGCAGCCCGCCACCCGGGTCAGGTGGACCTGCCCGTCGGTCTGGAACAGCTCGGGCCGCGTCCACAGGTCGCTCGAGTCGGGGCTGACGTAGATGGGGATGTCCCCGATCAGCCGGACGCCCTTGCCGTTGGCGTAGGCTTTCAGGGCGGTCCACTGGTCGTAGAAGAAGAACTGCACCGCCTTGAAGTAGCCGCACCGCCCGGCCAGCCGCTGGCGGGCGGCGTCCAGCGCGGCGGGTTCCCGGCAGCGGAGCGCGTCGGGCCAGCTGGCAAGGCCCGCCTGGCCCTGCTCCTCCTTGATGGCCATAAAGAGGGCGTAGTCCTCCAGCCAGGCGCGCTGCTCCTGGCAGAACGCCTCGTAAGCCGGGGAAGGGGAGGCCAGCAGCCGGTCTGCCGCCCGCTGCAGGGTGGCGGGGCGCTGGGTGTACAGCAGGTCGTACCGGATGGGCCCGGCCGGCTGGGGGGCGGGCAGCTCGTCCTCGGTCAGCAGGCCCTGCCGGGCCAGCAGGTCAAAGTCGATGAAATAGGGGTTGCCCGCAAAGGCGGAAAAGCTCTGGTAGGGGCTGTCCCCGTAGCCGGTGGGGCCGATGGGCAAAATCTGCCAGTAGGACTGCCCGGCCGCCGCCAGAAAATCCACGAAGCGGTAGGCCTCGCGGCCCAACGTGCCGATGCCATAGGGCCCCGGCAGGCTGAAAACAGGCATCAGGATGCCGCTTGCACGCATAAGAAGATCCCTCCTTGTCGCATCAGCCCTTGACAGCGCCGGCGATGACGCCCTCGATGATGTACTTCTGGCAGGCCACATACAGGATGATGATGGGCACGATGGCGATGATGATGCAGGCCATCATGGGGGCCAGCTCGACACGGCCGTAGCCGCCGCGGAAATACTGGATGGCCATGGGGATGGTGCGGTACTTCTTGATGTCCAGCACCAGGGTGGGCAGCAGGTAGTCGTTCCAGACCCACATGGTCTCGAGGATGGCGGTGGAGATCATGGTGGGCTTGAGGATGGGGAACACGATGCGGAAGAACAGCTGCACCGGGTTGCACCCGTCGATCATGGCCGATTCCTCGATCTCGATGGGGACGCTCTTCATAAAGCCGGTGAACATGAACACCGCCAGACCCGCGCCGAAGCCGAGGTAGATGATGCAGATGTTCCAGGGGGTGTTCAGCTTGAGGGTGTCGGCGGTCTTGGACAGGGTGAACATGACCATCTGGAAGGGGACCACCATCGAAAAGACGATCAGCAGGTTCATCCCCTTGGACAGCAGGTTGTTGACGCGGGTCAGATACCAGCCGCACATCGAGCAGCACAGCAAGATCAGGAACACGCTGGAGACGGTGATGACCAGGCTGTAGAAGAAGCTGGACAGGAAGTCCATCTTGACGATGCCGTAGATGTAGTTGGCCGCGCCGGCGAAATTCTCGGCGGTGGGCAGGGCAAAGACGGTGGAGGTGGTGAAGCTGCCCTCCACCTTCAGGCTGTTCAGGAAGATCAGCACCACCGGGTAGACCCACAGCAGGCAGAGAACAGCCATCACGACGGTGAGGATGTTATCGTACAGACGTTTTGCTTTAGCCATCAGGACTGCACCTCCTTGGAGCGGGTGAAGCGGAGCTGCACCAGCGAGATCACAACGACGATCAGGAAAAAGACCACGGCCTTGGCCTGGCCGATGCCCTTCCACTGGGCGCCGCTGCGGCCGTAGAAGGTGGAGTAGATGTTCAGCGCCAGCATCTCGCTCAGGTTGGCGGGCTCGCCGCCGGTCAGAGCCACGTTCTGGTCGAACAGTTTGAAGCTGTTGGTCAAGGTCAGGAAGGTGCAGATGGTGATGCTGGGCATGACCAGGGGGATCTTGATCTTGAACAGGATCTCCCGGCCGGTGGCGCCGTCGATCTTGGCGGCCTCGATCAGGTCGCCGGGGACGCTCTGGAGGCCGGCCACATAAATGATCATCATGTAGCCGATCTGCTGCCAGCACATCAGGATGACCAGGCCGATGAAGCCGTAGCGCTCGTCCAGAGCCAGCAGGGGCTTGCCCAGGTTGGCGAGCACGCCGTTGAGCAGGATCTGCCAGATGTAGCCCAGCAGGATGCCGCCGATCAGGTTGGGCATGAAGTAGACGGTGCGGAACAGGTTGGTGCCCCGGATGCCGCGGGTCAGAGCCAGCGCGATGGCAAACGCGAACACATTGATGAGGACGGTGGACACCACGGTGAACGCCGCCGTGAACCAGAAGGCGTGGGTGAAGGTGGAGTCCTGGAACACCTTGATGTAGTTGTCAAAGCCCACAAAGGTAGTCTTGGACACGGTGGTGAACCGCTGGAAGGAAAGGTAGACGCCCCAGATAAAGGGCCAGATAAAGCCGATGATGAAGGCCAGCAGGGTGGGCAGGACGAACACCGGCCAGTATTTGCTGATCGCTTTTTGCATGATTCATTCCTCCTGTGCGCTCGGCATAAAAAGGGCAGGGGCGGGCCTGTTGCTGCCCGCCCCTGCCGGTTTGAACGATCTTGCTGTCACAGCGGGCAGCTGCCGGAGGCTCAGCCGTTGGCCAGCTGGTATTCGGTGGCCCAGTTGTCCACAAAGGCGCTGACCACGTCGTCCCAGGTGCCGGTGCCGGCCGCGTAAGCGGTCAGGGCGCTGCCCAGCATATTCTTCCACTCCTCGCTGGGCATGGTGGAGAAGCACCAGTCCACAGGGGTCTTGCCGTCGGCGACGTACTCGTCCGAGATGGCGTTCAGGGGGTTGGTAGGCGCCTTGGCGCTCTTGAAGGGGATCACGAAGCCCATGTCGTCTGCCATGGCGGCGGTGCCCTTCTCGCTGGAGACGCACCAGTAAACAAAGTCCAGGGTGGCCTGGATGTCCTCCTCCGAGGACATATTGTTGACGCACCAGTAGTTCTCGGAGCCGGTGCACAGGCCCTGGTTCTCCTCGCCGTCCACGCCGATGTAGATGGGGATCATGCCGAGGTTGTCGTCGCCCAGGTCTTTGATGTCGGTGTAGGCCCAGGTGCCGTTCTGGTAAAAGACGGCCTGCTTGTTGACGAACTCAGCGACGGCGTCGTTGCCGGTCTTGCTGGCCAGGACGGTGGGGTCGCAGGTGGAATCGGTGATGTACAGATCGAAGATCTGCTTGTAGTTGTCGAGGTAGGTGCCCTTGATGGCGTCGGTGGAGGTGATGCCGTCGGCCTTGTACTCGTAGTAGATGGGCAGGTTGGCCAGGTGGGTCTTATACCGCCAGTCGGAGGAAGAATCCATGCCGGCGGAGGTGAAAGCGCCCTGGATGCCCAGCTCGTCCTTGCGGGCCTGGATGTCGTCGGCGACGGCCTTCAGGCTGTCGAAGCTGGTGATGTCGTCCTGGGTATAGCCGGCGGCGGTCAGCAGCTCCTTATTGTAAATGATGCCGTAGGTCTCGATGACGTAGGCGATGGCGGGGATGGCGTCACCGTCCTTCAGCGCGAAGGAATCGCTGGTCAGCTCGCCGTACAGCTTGGAGTCGGACAGGTCGAGGCAGTAGTCCTTCCAGTTGGCCAGGCCGACAGGGCCGTTGACCTGGAACAGGGTGGGGGCCTCGCTCTTTTCCATCTCGCTCATCAGGGTGGTCTCATACTGGTTGGCCGCAGCGGTCACGACGGTGACGGGCACGCCAGTCTCGGCGGTGTACTCGGCGGCCAGGTTCTGCCAGGCTTCGTCCTGCTCGGGCTTGAAGTTCAGGTAGTAGACCTTGCCGGCAGCGGCGGGCGCGGCGCTGCTGGACGCGCCAGCAGCCGGGCTGGTGGCGGTGGAGGCGGCAGTCGTCGAGCTGCTGGAAGAACCACAGGCGGCCAGAACACCGGCAGCGGACACCGCACCGGCGGCCTTCAGGAAGTTGCGGCGGGAAATCATGTTTTTCATAGTTCTTCTCCTCTTTTTGTGCTTGGTTTGAGCCGTGTGTATGCAGCCCGTCCCGGCGGGACGGGGAAGCGACAAAGTTATAAAAGTGCGGCGCCCCTGGGCGGGCGGACGCTTTCGCCCTCCTGGAGGGAGGGGGCCAGCACGACGGTCTGGGCCGGCGCGCCGTGCTCGATCTGGCGGAGCAGCAGCTCGACGCAGCGGGTGGCCAGCTCCTCTGTGGGCTGGACCATCGACGCGAGGGCCGGCACGCAGTAGCGGGACATCGAGATGCCGTCAAAGCCGATCACCGAGACGTCGTCCGGCACTTTATACCCGGCGCTCGCCAGCGCCCGGATAACGCCGATGGCAATGACGTCGCTCATGGCAAAGACGGCGGTGAACTGGGCCCGGCGGGCCAGCAGACTGTTCATGGCGTTGTAGGCCGACTCAAAATTGTAGCTGGAAAGGCCATACAGCCGGGGGTCAAAGGTCAGGCCGTTGTCCTCCATGGCCTGCTGGGCGCCCAGGCGGCGCATCATGCTGGGGTGGCTGGTGGCCGGCCCGCCGATCACGCAGATCTGGCGGTGCCCCAGGGCGATCAGGCTGGTGACGGCCTGGTAGGCCGCCGCCCGGTCGTCTACCCCCACCATGGACAGGTTGGGGAAGTCCAGCTCCTCGCTGACCACGGTGGCCAGCACGGCGGGGATGCTGATCTGGTCGAAGCTGCGCTTGAAATTTTCCACGTTGCCGCCCAGAAAGATGATCCCCTTGGGCTTGATCTCCCGCAGGATCTTTTCGGCGGCCTCCATCTCGTTGGCGTTTTCGTCCAGATAGGAGACGATGCCGCTGTAGCCGTACAGCCCCACCACCCGCTGCAGGTGGACCAGGAAATCGGCAAAGAACATATTCTGGGTGCCCTTGACCACAAAGACCACGCTGCGGGACTGCTGGATCTTCAGCTGGCGGGCGTTGGTGTTGGGCACAAAGCCCACTTCCCGCATGATTTGCAGAACGTGCTCTTTCGTTTCGGGGCGGACGTCGGGCCGGTCGTTGATGACCCGGGAGATGGTGCTGACCGAGCAGCCGCTGATCCGGGCGATGTCCTTGATCGTCATGTACAGCAGCTCCTTTCCGTCCGCTTCAACTGACCGGTATCGTTTACGGAATCGTTACCGACGCCTATATTATGGCACAGTTGTCCAAAAAAATCAATCACTTTCAGATAAGTTTGTGGATTTGCTCCAGACCGCCCGGGTGCTTTTGTGCATTATAGAATGACGCATGAGCAAAAACACCGGAACTTCTGAAAATTACCGGGAACTATGTGAAAATTGCAGAAGCACCAGCGCCAAGGCCCCGCAGACAGCAGAAAACCCGGCGCCCTCACAGCGGAGGACACCGGGTTTCGCGGGCGCTTGGGCGGATCCCAGCGCAGGGGACGCACAGCCTCGTCTGGGCCGCGTTCCCAACAGAGCGCACAGTGCGCGGAGCCTGCTGGGGCGGGGCAGGGCCGCGCCTGTACAGACACAAAAAACCTGGCGGATGAGAGCGGTTGCAAGCCTCTCATCCGCCAGGATGCTTACTTCTTCGGAGTCATAGCCTCTTTACCTCACATCGCCTATTTTTCGGAGTTGACCTCGCCTTTCATAGTGTTGGCCTTCCTTATGCTTTAGGAAATGATAGGGTAGGGGATTACTGATTTAACTAGTACATTGGTTTCAAGCCTCATCCGAATCGTTGGATTGCGTCTTACGAAGCATCTTCATAGAAACACATTCTTTCGATTGAATCACTCCAGGGGACAAGCTACCTAAATCATTGGAGTACTCCCTCCGTGTTACTCAAATATCTGCATCCATACAGGGACTTTCATGGGGGATCATCCTTTCTGGGTTGCTTTATTTGAATGACCGTTGTTCGGATCAGGGGGGTTATTCAGCTCTAAACTTACCTCATGGCTTTCTGCTCTGCCGGTCCTGTCGAAATGGTGCGGTACAAGCTCCTACAGCTTCCGGTACATTATCCTTCGGCCGCTTCCAACCTTTGAGGGGGTACATCACCGCCGCTCAAATTCATCATCTCATCCGCTCTGCCTGCAATTTCCAGATAGATTCAAAAGCCGTACAGCAGTTCTCGTAAGAATTGACCTTTACAGTTCTGGTTTATCCAAATTGACACGGAACAGGGAATCGATGTGCCTTGCAGCTTATCGCTTCAGGCTCCGGGCCGATCGAATGCAGGTCCAGCTGGCCTTGCAGCCCATCATCTCTGATCGGACATTGCATCCGCCTTGAGGGTGCGACTACTTAAATCATTGGAGTAGCTCCTTCCATGCTATTCAAATACTGGTATCCGTAAAAAGGCTTTCATAAGAATCACTTCCTGCGGATCTATTTGAATCGCCTAGGGGGTCATCCGACAGACTGTTCGTTCATCGCGTTCTATATGCTAAAGACTTCGCTTATAAATCTCACTTGATTTTTTGCGGGGGAAACATCCCGTACTGGTAAGCGGCTTTTCGCTTTCAACGATTCCCGACAGTCTGTCCAAACTGAACGGGTGTTACTTCAACCATCGGTCTCGCTCCTTTCTCCCTTTAAGTCAGCGGGGTTGGATCTCCTTTGATCCTCTGCTGTACTTTCTTGGTTTCTGGCCTTATTATAGCCGAAAAAGATGCCCGTGTCTATTCGCAGAATCTACAATGATTTTGTTGTGATTTTGGACAGTTTTATATTTTGCGGTTTGAAAATGTTGTGCGGTTTGTGAATTGACAAACAAAGCAAGCATCTGGACCGCGCCGTCAAAAAGTCCCGCCCGGACGACATGCGCGTACGGGCGGGACACATACCTGGAGCGTGCTCGGCACGCAAATTACATCTTGTCGGGGACGTTGATCTTGAACATGGTCAGCACGGTGCGGATGACGTTGCGCACGCCGATGCACAGGGCGATGCGGGCCTGCTGCAGCGCGGGGCCGGCGCCCTGGATGCGGCAGCTGCCGTAGAAGCGGTGGAAGGCGCTGGCCAGGTCGATGACGAAGCGGTTGATCCGGCTGGGATCGTACTTCTCGGCCGCCATGACGATCTCCTGGGGGAAAGCCGCCAGCATACGGATCAGATCCATTTCAGCCGGGTCGGTCAGGAGGGTGGCGTCAACGTTTTCCACACCCAGGAACTCCACGCCGGTGCTCTCCAGCTTGCGCAGGATGGAGCAGATGCGGGCGTGGGCGTACTGAACGTAATAGACGGGGTTGTCGTTGTCGGTCTTGACGGCCTGGTCCAGATCAAAGTCGATGCTGCTGCCGGCCTCGTGCATATTAAAGAGGAAGCGTGCGCTGTCGATGGGCACTTCTTCCAGCAGGTCGGTGAGGGTGATGGCGTTGCCGGTCCGCTTGGACATACGCACCGGCTGGCCGTTCTGCATCAGGTTGACCATCTGCATCAGGACCACGTCCAGACGGCTGCCGTCCAGGCCGATGGCGTCCATCGCGCCCTTCATGCGGGCCACATGGCCGTGGTGGTCGGCGCCCCACACGTCGATGGCCTTGTCAAAGCCGCGGGTGGCCAGCTTGTTGTAGTGGTAGGCGATGTCGGCGGCAAAATAGGTGGGGATGCCGTTGGCGCGGACCAGGACCTCGTCCTTGTCCTCCTCGGGGGCGCCGTCGTCGGTCTTTTTCTTGTTGGCCGCGCCGTATTTGGCGGCATACTGGGCGCTGCGGTACATGACGGCGCCGTCCTCGGCCTTGTAGCAGGCGCCCTTTTCCAGCAGCAGGTCCACCACGTCCTTCACTGAGCCGGACTGGTGCAGGGTGCTCTCGGGGAACCAGACGTCGTACTGGATGCGGTACTTGCCCAGATCCTCCTTGAGGGCGGCGATGTTCTTGGGCAGAGCGTAGCCCACCAGGGCGTCCTTCAGGGCGGCGAAAGCGTCGCTCTCATACAGGGCGTCGCCGGTCAGGCCGCGGCAGGGCTGGGCGTACTTGCCGCCCTCGCGGGCGGCAAACTCCAACGCCAGCAGCTTGATGTCCCCGCCCTGGTAGCACTCGGCGGGCAGGGGATAGTCCTTCTCGTCGTAGTAGTGCTGGAGGTAGCGGACGGCCAGGCTCTTGCCGAACTTCTGGATCTGGTTGCCGGCGTCGTTGATGTAGAACTCGCGGGTCACGTCGTAGCCTGCCCACTCCAGAACAGCGGCCAGGCAGTCGCCCAGCGCGCCGCCGCGGGCGTTGCCCATGTGCATGGGGCCGGTGGGGTTGGCCGAAACGAACTCTACGTTGTACTTCTTGCCCTGGCCGTAGTCGGTCTTGCCGTAGTGGGAGGAGGCGCAGGCCGCCATCACCACCCCGGCCCAGAAAGCGGGGGCCAGGAACAGGTTGATAAAGCCGGGGCCGGCCACTTCCGCCTTGGTAAAGCAGCTGCCGCCCAGGCTGGGCAGGTGGGCCAGCAGGGCTTCGGCGATCATTTTGGGGGCCTTGTGCCAGGTGCGGGCACCGGCCATGGCGATGTTCGAGGCGATGTCGCCGTTCTTGCTGTCGGCGGGCACCTCCACGATGAAGGCGGGCAGCTCGGCGGCGGGCAGGTCGCCGGCCTCCATGGCGGCCTGGGCGGCCTGGGTCAGCAGGGCGCGGGCCTCGGCCAGCGCGGCCTGCCGGGGATTGTAATTCTCAAAGGCGGGGTAGTTCTTGCTGTTCATTCTGATTCCTTTCTCTTCTCTCTTGGCGTCTGCCGTCGGGGCGGGCCGGCACTAATTGATGTGGGTCACGGAGACTTCCAGGCTGTTCTTGCTGATGAGGGTGGACACGTCCCCGTCCAGCAGGTAGCTGAAGCGGGCGGTGCCGCCCTTTTTGGTCAGGCCGCACTCGATGCCGTCGGCCGTTACCCCCAGCGTGACCGAGCCGTAGCCGGTCTCGTAGTGGCACAGATTGCGCCGTCCCTTCTCGATCACCAGCTGGCTGGCCTGGGGGCCAAAGCGCAGCATGGCCACCCGGCTGGCGTCGGCGGCGATCTTCAGGGTGGTGACGTTGCCTTCGTAGCCGGTGGTCTCGGTCTCGCGGTAGGTGATGTAGTAGCTGCCGTCCCGCATGGTAAAGCTGCCGCGGGTCATCAGCTCGACCTGTTCGGTCTCGCCGTCCTGCTCGATGCGGCTCTTGATGCGGATGATGTAGTTTTCCTTTAAGGCTTTGCTCATTCGTCGTCCTTAATATTTGTCAATACAGATCTGTTCGGCGGTGCCGCCCCGGTATTCGCCCAGGAACAGGTCGGCCGTCTGGATAAAGCTGTCGGGCACATCGCTGACGAAAAAGTGGGTGGAGCCGTGTTCCCGGCCGGCCCGCAGCCCCTTGCCGGCCAGCAGCTGGTCCAGGTCGTCGGCGGCGGCGCGCCCGGGGTCGATCAGGGCCACCGAGGGGCCCATGTATGCGCCGATCATCCCGGCCAGCAGGGGGTAATGGGTGCAGCCCAGGATCAGGGTGTCCACCCCGGCGTCCCGCACCTCTTTCAAATACTGGGCGATGACCAGCTTCGTCACCTGCTGGCGGTCGGGGGCGGAGCCGTCCACATAGCCGTTTTCCACCAGAGAGACAAAGAGGGGGCAGGCCCGCGCGGTGATCTCGGCGCCCGGCACCAGCCGCCGGAGCATCAGCTCGTAGCTGTGGGAGCGGATGGTGGCCGACGTGCCGATCACGCCGATCTTGCGGCTGCGGGTGGCCCGCGCCGCCCGCCGTGCCGCCGAGCTGACCACGCCCATGTAGGGCACGGGGAGCTTTGCGGCCTCCTCGGGCGGGTAGGTGCTGGACACGGTGCCGCAGGCGGCCATGATGCACTTGACGTTCTGGGACAGCAGGAACGCAATGTCCTGCCGGGCGTACTGCAAAATGGTCTCGTGGCTGCGGCTGCCGTAGGGCACCCGGCCGGTGTCGCCGAAATAGACGATGTCCTCGCCGGGCAGCAGCCTGCGCAGCTCCCGCACGCTGGTCAGGCCGCCCAGCCCGCTGTCGAATACGCCGATGGGGCGGTTATCCATGGCAGGCCACCGGCCTTTCCATCGCCAGGGCGATCAGACGGTCGATCAGCTGGGGCAGAGGGGTGCCGTCGTGCTCCATCAGCTTGGGGTACATGCTGATGGAGGTAAAGCCGGGCAGGGTGTTGATCTCGTTGATGAGGACCCGGCCGGTGCCCCGCTCCACAAAGAAATCGCAGCGGGCCAGGCCCTCGCAGCCCAAAGCGTCGTAGGCCCGGGCGGCCAGCGCTTTCACCTCGTCCAGCTTCTCGTCCGGCAGGCGGGCGGGGATGACGGTCTGGCTGACGCCGTTCTTATATTTATCGTCGTAGGTGTAGAACTCGGCCCCCGCCAGGATCTCGCCGGGGCGGGTGGAGACGGCCGGCTCGGAGCCGATCACGGCGCACTCCACTTCCTGGCCTTCCACAAAGGACTCGAACACCACCTTGCGGTCGTTTTCGAGGGCCAGGCGGATGGCCTGGGCCAGCTCGGCGGGGCTGCCCGCCTTGGTCACGCCCACGCTGGAACCGGCGTTGGCGGGCTTGACGAAGATGGGCCAGCCCAGCGTACCGGCCAGCTTGGCGGCGATGCCCTCGGGGTCTGCTTCCAGCTGGGCCTTGGTGTAGGCGGCCCAGGCGCAGTGGGGGATGCCGTGGTAGGCGAACAGGGCGTTGGCCACCGCTTTGTCCATGCAGACCGCGCTGGCCAGGACGCCGCAGCCCACATAGGGGATGCCGGCCAGCTCCAGCAGGCCCTGGATGGTGCCGTCCTCGCCCCACAGGCCGTGGAGCACCGGCACCACCACGTCGATGTGCAGCTTTTCCACATGGCCGGACGGGGTGAACAGGATGGCCCCGTGGTCGGCCCGGTCGGGGCTGAGCACGCAGGGCATATTGCCGGGCAGGTCCTCCCAGCTGCCGTCCGCCATCTGGGCGGAGGTGGCCTCGGTGTACAGCCAGCGGCCTTCCTTGGTGATGCCGATTTTGATCAGCTCATACCTGGCCGGGTCCATGTTGTCGGCAAAGGTGCCGGCCGACACGCGGCTGACTTCGTGCTCGCTGGACAGGCCGCCGAACACAAGGGCTGCGCACAGCGGCCGGGCGGCGGGATTCGCGTTGGGATTCATTTCCACTCTCTCCTCTATTCATCCATTACTTATAAGGAACCCCGTTTGCAGGGGGCGTTCAACCATAAGTACGTCCATGATACCACAAAAATGCGCCGGTTTCCATACCTGCAGCAAATTGTCCGCGGCAAAAGCGTAAAATTTGGCCGGATGGCAAAAATAATGCTTGACGGCGGAGGAAAAGCGTGATAGAATGATAGCACCTCTTTTGCGGGATTATTCAGTGCGCCCCTTTTTCGGGGGCCGGCCCGGCGAACGAGGGAGGTTCGATAACCGTTAAGTATGGAGGTGTCAACAAATGACAGTGAAAATCACTCTGGCCTGCACCGAGTGCAAGCAGCGCAACTACAACACCACGAAGAATAAGAAAAACAACCCTGACCGCCTGGAGATGAAGAAGTACTGCCGCTTCTGCAAGAAGCACACGGTCCATCGCGAGACCAAGTAAGAAAGGCGGAGCACAATGGCAGACAAAACCGATAAGAAGCCGGGCTTTGTGGCCAGAGCAAAGAACGCCGTGAAGAATTTTGCCGCAAACGTGGCAAAGTTCTTCCGCGATACCAGAAGCGAACTGAAGAAGGTCGTCTGGCCCAGCAAGGAAGATACCAGGAAGAACACGACGGTCGTGCTGGTGGTGGTCCTCATCGCCGCCGCGGTGCTGTTCGTCCTGGACGCCATCTTTGGCGGCATCCTGGGCCTTATCATCGGCGGCTGACCCAAATCTTGTATGGAAACGGAGGCTGACCACAGATGGAAGACCAGTCGAATGAAGCTTTGTGGTATGTAGTGCATACCTATTCCGGCTACGAGAACAAAGTCGCGACCGATCTTGCAAAGATGGTGGAGAACCGCCGCCTGCAGGATCTGATCTGCGAGATCAAGGTGCCCACCGAGATGGTGCCTGAGATCAAAGACGGCAAAGAGCGGATGGTGGAGCGCAAGCTCTTCCCCGGCTATGTGCTGGTCAAGATGGTTATGAACGACGACACCTGGTATGTGGTGCGCAATACCCGCGGCTGCACCGGTTTCGTCGGGCCTGCTTCCAAGCCGGTCCCCCTGACCGCCGAGGAAGTGGAAAAGATGGGCGTGGAGGCCAAGGCCCCGCTGACGGTGGATTTTGCCGCCGGGGACAGCGTCCAGATCACGTCCGGTCCTCTGGAAGGCTTTATGGGCGTTGTAGAGGAGATCAACACCGAGACCTTCAAGGTGAAGCTCAAGGTGAACATGTTCGGCCGGGAGACCCCCGCAGAGGTGGACATCGCCCAGGTCGAGCCGCTTTAACAAGCGCAAGGCAAGACACGTTTTTCCTGGATAAGACCGCATGCGGTTCTTATAGAGCGGGCCGGGCAAGGCCTGCTCGTGGGAGGCTTGCAGACAGCGGGCCGCAACTCACCACAGATTTTTGGAGGTGCATTTATCATGGCACAGAAAGTAACTGGCTACATCAAGCTGCAAATCGAGGCCGGCAAGGCAACCCCGGCTCCTCCTGTCGGCCCGGCCCTGGGCCAGAAGGGCGTCAACATCATGGCGTTCACCAAGGAGTTCAACGAGCGTACCAAGAACCAGATGGGCTATATCATCCCCGTCGTCATCACCGTGTATGCTGACCGTTCCTTCAGCTTTATCACCAAGACCCCCCCGGCCGCCGTTCTGATCAAGAAGGCCGCCGGCCTGTCCACCGCTTCCGGCAAGCCCAACAAGGAAAAGGTCGGTTCCCTGACTGCCGCTCAGGTTGAAGAGATCGCAAAGACCAAGATGCCCGACCTGAACGCCGCCTCCCTCGAGGCTGCGTGCAGCATGATCCGCGGCACCTGCCGCAGCATGGGCGTCACAGTCGAAGGCTGAGACATAAACAGTGGGAGGGCGCTTCGCCCGCAAAACCACATAGGAGGATAAACAATGAAACACGGCAAGCATTATATCGACGCTGCCAAGCAGGTCGATTCCACCAAACTGTACGATGTGAACGAGGCGCTGGAGCTGGCCTGCAAGCTGGCCACCGCCAAGTTCGATGAGACCGTCGAGCTGCACGTCCGCCTGGGCGTTGACGGCCGTCACGCCGACCAGCAGGTCCGCGGCGCTGTCGTGCTGCCCAACGGCACCGGCAAGACCGTCCGCGTCTGCGCCATCGCCAAGGGCCCCGCTGCTTCCGCCGCTGAGGCTGCCGGCGCCGACATTGTCGGTGATGACGACCTGATCGCCAAGATCCAGGGCGGCTTCATGGACTTCGACGTCGTGGTCACCACCCCCGACATGATGGGCAAGGTCGGCCGTCTGGGCAAGCTGCTGGGACCCCGCGGCCTGATGCCCAACCCCAAGGCCGGCACCGTGACCCCCGACCTGGGCAAGGCCGTCAAGGAAGCCAAGGCCGGTAAGATCGAGTACCGCCTGGACAAGCAGAACATCATCCATGTCCCCGTGGGCAAGGCATCCTTCGGCGCTGAGAAGCTGTTCACCAACCTGGACACTGTCATGGAGGCCATCGCCAAGGCAAAGCCCGCTGCCGCCAAGGGCACCTACTTCAAGAGCGCTACCATCGCCACCACCATGGGCCCTGGCATCCGCCTGAACACCCTGAAGTACGGCGTCTAACATAGGCTAGGGGGAACCCATTTCTGTGCGCATGCGCGCAGCAGAAATTCCTTCCCCCTAGTATCCCCCTGGGGACAAAATTTTCCGGTGAACCATGCACTCGGCCCGATGGGCCTCGCACACTCTCACCGGAAAATTTCCCTGTATGTGTCCCGTCCGTCGGCGCATGTCCGCCGGCCGGTACGGATTTGAAAGAGCGGGGAAACCATTTCTGAAAAAATTTCAGAATAACGCTTGACAAAACCGCATCCGTGCGGTAAAATATCATTGCTGTTTTTAAGACAGCAGGCGCTGGAGTCCAGTGTAAAGTGTATCCGCCTGCCGAGAAACGCGTAACGTTGTTTTATGCCTCTCTCTCGGCCTGTGTGCGCGGGAGAGAGGCTTTTTCTATGGCTCCGGCTTCCGATGTAGTTTTGAAACGAGGTGAAACCGAAATGCCCAGTGCAAAGATTCTTTCTGAAAAGCAGGCTTATGTCGCTGGTCTGAAGGCAAAGTTTGAGAACGCGGTTTCCGGTTGCGTGGTCGCTTACGGCGGTATCACCGTCGAGAACGACACCAAGCTGCGCAAGGAGCTGCGTGAGGCTGGCGTTGAGTATATGGTCGTCAAGAACACCATGCTCCGTCTGGCTGTCAAGGATACCTCCATCGAGGGTCTGACCGAGAACTTTACCGGCGACACTGCCGTCGCGTTCGCTACCGCTGAGGACCCGATGGCTGCTGCCCGCATCCTGTGCAAGTACCAGGACGGCGACCGTTCCAAGAAGTTCGTCGTCAAGGCTGGCTTCATGGAGGGCAAGGTGCTCAGCGCTGCTGAGACCAACGCCATCGCCAAGCTGCCCGGCCGCGAGGGTATGCTGTCCATGTTCGCAGGCGCGCTCACCAGCACCCTGTCCGGTCTGGCCGTCGCCATGCAGGCTTATGTGGACAAGCAGGAGGAGCCCGCCGCCTAAGTGCGCGCCGGCTGCTGCCTGACACAAACTGTTCAACTACGACATTCCTACAAAAATCAACTGAAATTGGAGGGTTATTACCATGGCTTCTGAGAAGATTACTGCCATCATCGAGTCCGTCAAGGGCCTGTCCGTCCTGGAGCTGAAGGAGCTGATCGACGCTTACTGCGAGGAGTTCGGCGTTTCTGCTGTTGCTGCTGCTCCTGTTGCTGCTGCCGGCGCTGCTGCTCCCGTTGAGGAGGAGAAGACCGAGTTCGACGTCATCCTGACCGACGTGGGCGCTACCAAGATGCAGGTCATCAAGATCGTCAAGGAGATCACCGGCCTGGGCCTGAAGGAGGCCAAGGCGATCGTCGACGGCGCTCCCAAGGCCATCAAGGAGAAGGCTTCCAAGGCCGACGCCGAGGACATCAAGAAGAAGCTGGAAGAGGCCGGCGCCAAGGTCGAGATCAAGTAAGTTTCTCACCTCAAAGCAAAACTTCGGACAGGGGGTTCCCGCAGGGGAGTCCCCTGTTTTTTGTCTGCCTCTTGACAAGCATGGTACAATATGATATGATTTTAATATCAATTAGATGCTTCTTGCATCGTGGTCAGGAGGATGAACCATATGACAGAGAAAATCATACAGACCAAAAAGAACGGTATGCTGGTCCTGCTGCTGGTGCTGCTGGGCTACGTCGCCGCCATTGCAGCGGCGGCCGCAGCAGGGATGGCCGGCGTGCCGGGCATAGTGGGCAACGTCGTGATGGGCGTCGCCATTGCGTACATGGCGCTGGCCTGGATCCTGCTGTGCGGACTGAAGGTCCTCAAGCCCCAGGAAGCGCTGGTGCTGACCTTGTTCGGCAACTACATCGGCACCCTGAAAGGGGAGGGCTTTTACTGGGTCAACCCCTTCTGCACCGCAGTCAACCCGGCCGCGGGCACCCGCCTGAGCCAGAGCGGTGACGTCCAGAACGGCGACGCCACCGGGCTGGCCGCGGTGCTGGGCAAGGAGGCGGCCAACCAGGCCGCGGCAGCCGCCAACAGCGGCAAAAAGATCTCCCTCAAGCGGATGACCCTGAACAACGCCCGCCAGAAGATCAACGATTGCCTGGGCAATCCGGTGGAGATCGGCATTGCGGTGATCTGGCAGGTCAAGGACACCGCCAAGGCGGTGTTCAATGTGGACAACTACAAGGAATACCTCTCCCTGCAGTGTGACAGCGCCCTGCGCAATGTGGTGCGCATCTATCCCTACGACGTGGCCCCCGGCATCGACACCACCGGCGACGGCAAGCCCGACGACGGCAGTCTGCGGGGTTCCAGCGAGGTGGTGGCTGAGCGCATCCGGGCCGAGATCCAGGAAAAGGTGGAGGAAGCCGGCCTCGAGGTACTCGAAGCCCGGATCACCTACCTGGCTTATGCGCCCGAAATCGCCGCGGTGATGCTGCAGCGGCAGCAGGCGTCGGCAATCATCGACGCCCGCAAGATGATCGTGGACGGCGCGGTGGGCATGGTGGAAATGGCCCTGGAACGCCTGAGCGAGAACAACGTGGTGGAGCTGGACGACGAGCGGAAGGCGGCTATGGTCTCGAACCTGCTGGTGGTGCTTTGCGGCAACCATGACGCCCAGCCCGTGGTCAATTCGGGCAGCCTGTACTGATGGCCGAGCCCAAAAAGCAGGTGCCGCTGCGCCTGTCCGCGAAGCTGTACGATGCCATCGCCGCCTGGGCAGAGGACGACTTCCGGTCGGTGAACGGTCAGATCGAATACCTGCTGACCGAGTGCGTGCGCCAGCGCAGGAAAAACGGCAAGTATGTCCCGGAGGAATTGGATGTGCCGCCCAAACTGGACCTGAAGTGAAAAAAGGGCCGCCGTGCATCGCTGCACGGCGGCCCCTTTAGCTGTCCTTTTGCTGTTGTTTCAGTGCCTCTTGATGTGTTTGCTGCCCCAGCTGCGCTGTTCGCGGATGGCGTTCTGCACCCACCAGATGCCGTACAAAGCGAGGGCGATGGCGCTGAGGGCCAGCACCACTTTCAGGTACAGGCTGCCCAGAAAAGCCTGGAACTGGGCGATGCCGTAGAGCACCGGGTTGCGGTTGACGTCCTGCCCGGCGATCAGGTTGACCACGCCGATGGTTTCCCCGGCCAGACAGATCTCCACCGTGCCGATGATGTCCCCCTGCTTGACCGGCGCGGCCGCCGACTCGGGCAGGTGGAAAAACTTCTGGGTCACGGTGTTGTCCGAGGAGGAGGGCAGAATGGTCATCATCTGGTCGTCGGGGTAGAGCAGCAGGGTGTCTGTCTCGGAGGAATACTTGACCGGGATCTCGGCCAGGGCCTGGTCGGGGTCGAGGGCGGCCTGCACCGAAAAGCTGCTGTATACCCAGTCAATCAGCTGGGTGGTCTCGTAGAGGGCGGGGCGGCGGTTGGCGTAGCCGTAGGCGTCGGCGCTGTCCGGCACCCCCATGACGCAGAAGATATAGGTCTCGCCGTCCTGGGAAGCCCAGGAGACATAGCTCTGGTTGCCGGTGTCGTTTTTGTAGGCCACCACGTCGCACATGCCGCCCTTCATGGCCGAGCGGTAGAACTTGCCCCCGCTGGACTTGTTCAGGGCCATGTTCTGGTTGGTGAGGATGAAGGATTTGGAATGCTTTTCCTTGGCCGGCATCTCGAAGCTGGCCGACCCCGCGATCTCCACAAAGGCGTCAAAGCCCATCAGGTACCGCAGGATCAGGTACATATCCACCGCGTTGGTCGTGTTGCCGGGGTCCAGGCCGCAGGCGTCGGTCCAGGTGCTGGCGGTGGCGCCGATCTGCTGGGACAGGCTGTTCATCTGGCTCACCCAGCCGGCCAGGTCGTTGCCGGACAGCTGGTAGGCCATGCCCATGGCGGCGTCGTTGGCGTTGCGCAGCAGCATGGCGTACAGCGCCTCCCGCAGAGTGAAGGTCTCGCCCGAGCGCATATCGGCATTGTCGGTGCCGTAAACGTAGTCCGAGATGGCAAAGGGCATTTGAAAGGTACGGCTGTCCAGCTCGTCGCCGTAGTTGGTCAGGACCAGCGCGGCGCACATCAGTTTGGTCAGGCCGCCGGCGGGCACCTGGGCGGTACTGTCCTTTTCGTAGAGGATGATGTTGGTGTCGGTGTTGACGATATAGGCGCTCTGGGCCTTTACCTCGTAGAGCGGGCTGGGGTCAAAGATGGCCCCGGCCGGCGCGGCCAGGCAGCCCACCACCAGAGCCAGGGTCAAAAGCAGTGCAAAAAGTCGTTTCATGTAGACAATTCCCTCGGAACGCGCTACAATAGTAGCGTCGATTTTGATCAAAAACACGTTGGCTGCAAGTCAGTCAAACAGGACCGGGCGTCAGGGTCCGGTCTTACTCTAATAATATAGCAGGTTTGCGGGTGGGTGACAAGGGTTTCGCGCATCACTTTCACAAACCAAAAGAGGGAGACACGCATGATCTATATCACTGGGGATACCCACGGGGAGCTGGACCGCTTCAAGGGCAAAGAGCTGCGCCGCCTGGGCAAAAACGACGTCCTTTTCGTGCTGGGGGACTTCGGCTTTTTGTGGGACGGCGGCAAAGAGGAGCGCAAGCGCCTGGACTGGCTGGCCAAGCGCCCCTACACCATCCTGTTCCTGGACGGCACCCACGAAAACTACGATAGGCTGGACGCCCTGCCGGTGGAGGAAAAGTTCGGCGGCCGGGTGCAGCCGGTGGGCGGCAACGTCTACCACGTCTGCCGGGGCAGCATCCTGGAACTGGAGGGGATGAGCTTCCTCTGCTTTGGCGGCGGCGAGAGCCCCGACAAGGAAGAGCGGGACCCCGGCGTCAACTGGTGGCCCCGGGAAATGCCCTCGGATGAGGAATACGCCTTTTGCGACGCCAACGTGGCGGCCCACGGCTTTCAAGTAGAGTATGTGCTGACCCACGACGCCCCAAGCAGGTTTCTCGATTTTACCATCCTGCCCTCGGGCGCAAAGAACCGCCTGCACGCCTATTTCGACAAGCTGGTGGGGGAGATGCACTACGACAAATGGCTGTTCGGCTGCTACCACCGGGACACCCAGCTCTCGCCCAAGGTGCGGTGCCTGTTCAACGACGTGGTGTCGGTGGGGGAAAAGAAACGCTGGTGGAGGCGGTGAAGCGCCATGAAACAACGAGATCCGGTAACCGTCCTGCTGGGCGTCGGGCTGATCCTGGCCGTGCTGGCCGCCGTGAGCCTGGTGGCCGGCGGAGTGATGAAGCTGTTTGGCTTCACCTATGATTCGGTGGGCAGCCTGGTGCTGTACTTTGTCGCGGCGTCGGTGCTGTCCGCCGTGTTCGGGCAGGTGTTCAGCGCCCTGCCCAAGGTGCTGTATGAGATGGGCAAACTGAACCGGGCGGAGGGCATCATCCTCTATCTGGTCCTGGACACTCTGGTCACCGCCGCGGGCCTCGGGGCGGTGGACCGCTGGATGCCGTCCGTCTCGGCGAGTGACCGGGCCATCGTGGCAGTGTCGCTGCTGCTGGCCCTGCCGGGCCTCGGCGATTTCAAAAAGAAGCAGTAACGCGACAGACTATCAAAAACGTCCCGTCCAGCCGACATGTGCGGATGGACGGGACACCGACAGGGAAATTTAGCGCTGAGAGTGTGCGAGCCGCTTTGCGGCGAGTGCGCGGTTCAGCGCTAAATTTTGTCCCCAGGGGAATATTAGGGGGAAGGAATTTCTGCCGCGCGACTGCGCGCAGAAATGGGTTCCCCCTAAAGCACAGCGCTTTGCGCTGTGCTAGTGCGCATACTGTTTACAGATTGTTTACGCGGAGACACTTGTATTCCCTATCAAAATCTGGTAGGATGGGTCATGTCTTAGACGGGTTTGTATAAAATAAAAGGAGAGAATCATGGAATATGCGTGGTATTATGACCTCGTGCTGCTGTATGTGGTCTATTCCTTTCTAGGGTGGGTGGCCGAGACGGTGGTCGCGGCGGCCCGGGGCCGTGGCTTTGTCAAGCGCGGCTTTGCCGCCGGGCCGTTCTGCTATGTCTACGGCCTGGCGGCCGTCATCATGGCCGTCGGCTTTGACGACCTGCGGGATAACCTTGCCTATCTGTTCCTGGGCTGTACCGTTGTGGCCACCGTTGTGGAGTGGGTAGCCGCCAAAACGCTGGAACGGCTGCACCACCGCACCTGGTGGGATTATTCGCGCCACCGCTTCAACATCGACGGCTATGTCTGCCTGCCCTACTCGCTGCTGTGGGGCGTGCTGGGCAGTGCTTCGGTGCTGTGGGTCAACGGCCTGCTGACAAAGCTGTTCCATATGATGCCGGTCTGGCTGTTTGAGACGCTGGCCTGGGTGCTGGGCATCCTGGCGGTCTTAGACCAGCTGGGCAGCGCCGCCATTTTGCGGCGGCGGCCCACCCGTCTGGAAGGGCTGAACCGCGCGCTGGAACAGCAGTCCCGCGGCCTGTACGACCGCATCGCCCTGCGGGTCGAACGCCGCATCGAGGGCGCTTACCCGCGGACGGCGGAAAAGCCCGCCGCACTCGAACCGGGTGCGGGTCCTGCCGATGTGGTGTGGCTGTTCACCATCGGGTCGCTGGTGGGCGATATCGTGGAGACGATTTTCTGCCGGGTGCGGATGGGCGTCTGGATGAGCCGTTCCAGCCTGGTGTGGGGCCCCTTCAGCATCGTGTGGGGGGCTGCGCTGGTGATGGCGTCGCTCCTGCTGCCCCGCAAAAAGGACGGCAGCGAGCGCACTTCCAGCGAGCTGTTTGTCCTGGGCACCCTGATGGGCGGCGCTTATGAATACGTCTGCAGCGCTCTGGGCGAACTGGTGTTCGGCGTCATCTTCTGGGACTACAGCAAGATCCCCTTCAACCTGGGGGGCCGCATCAACCTGCTGTACTGCTTTTTCTGGGGCTTTGCCGCCGTGGCGTGGGTCAAGCTGTGCTACCCCTATGTGATGCGCGGCATCGGCTTTGTCCGCAGCCATACCGGCCGCTGGCTGACGCTGCTGGTCGGCGCGTTCATGGTGGTGAACATGGCGGTGTCCGGTCTGGCGCTGATCCGCGCCGACGCCCGCGGCGACGGCACCCCGCCGGCCAACGCCCTGGACGTGTTCCTGGATGAGCACTTCCCCGACGAGCGGATGGCCCGGATCTACCCCAACGCAAAGAAAACGTAAGAGAACGGGCCGGGCTGCGCCGGCCATGAGACACAAGGAGGCGACGCAATGCTGACGGCTGTTTTATTATTCTGTGTAGGGCTGCTCTGCCTGGTCAAGGGCGGCGACTGGTTTGTGGATGGGGCGGTGGGGATCGCCCGGCGGTTCCACCTGCCCGATCTGCTGATCGGGGCCACGGTGGTGTCGGTGGGCACAACCTTACCCGAGGTGATGATTTCGGCGTCGTCGGCCCTGGGCGGCCACGGCGAGATCGCCTACGGCAACGCCATTGGCTCGATCATCTGCAATGCGGCGCTGGTAGCCGCCATCACCATCGCAGTCCGGCCGGGCAAGGCGGACGCCGCCGCCCTGCGGCTGCCGGTGAGTTTCTTCTTCATCGCGGCGGTCTTTTACGCGGCGGTGGCCTACACCACCGGCACTTTCAGCCGGTGGGTGGGCGTCGTCCTGCTGGCCCTCTTTGCGGCCTATATGGCGGCGCAGGTGACCTCGGCCCGGCGCGCGCCCGCAGTCCCCGCCGCCGGCGAAGCCCCGCCCGAGGCGGCCCCGTCCGGCAGCCTGGCGGTGGAGCTGGTGCGGCTGGCGCTGTCCGCCGCCCTCATCGCGGTAGGCGCCAACCTGATGGTGGACAACGGCGTCGTGATCGCCGCCGGTCTGGGCGTGCCCGAATCGGTCATTGCCCTGACGGTGGTCGCCCTGGGCACCTCGCTGCCCGAGCTGGTCACGGCCATCACCTCCCTGGTCAAGGGGCACGGGGCGCTGTCCCTGGGCAACGTCATCGGCGCCAATCTGTTCAATCTGGTACTGGTGAACGGCGTCTCGGTGGCGCTGGCCCCCTTCGGCCTGCCCGCCGGCTCCACCATCGCCGGGCACAACGCCTCTCTGGTGCTGGACCTGCCGGTGGCTTTTGTGGTCATGGTGCTGCTGGTGGCGCCGCCTTTGTGCAAGGGCCGGCTCTACCGCTGGCAGGGCGTGGCGCTGCTTGCCATCTACGCGGCCTACTGCGCGGTGCAGTTCAGCCTGTAACAAAACGAAATGCCCCCGCCCTCCTTGTGGGAGAGCGGGGGCATTTTACTGCCTGGGGAAACCCTGTGCGGGGCGCGTCACATCAGACGAGGGTGATGCGGCCTGCGCCGTAGGGGTTCTCGTAGTTCAGCAGGTAGCCGGGGTAATCGGCCAGGGGGCTGTTGGCGCTGGTCATGACTGCG
>ERZ1090863.186-NODE-186-length-42094-cov-7.563286_pt1 | contig 42094 bp, 55 predicted proteins | sample MGYA00478480_ERZ1090863 | MGnify/ENA primary metagenome ERZ1090863 (study PRJEB33644, sample SAMEA5815746) | chicken gut metagenome | biome: Chicken; feature: Gastrointestinal Tract; material: Caecum | place: Ireland | collected 2019-01-01 | study: A study of the...
TATTCTGAAACCCGATCATAAACCACACTTTTTGTCCAAAATGCTTATCAGCAGTGGTCATATCAATCGTTCTAATTCGTTTGACATACATAGACCCAGTGGGCATGGATTTCGATATTTCAGATAGTTTTTCTTCCACATTCATATTACCAGTAATATCCACCTGCTTAATGGGGGAGACCCCCCGATAACAGGTCAGCAAATGACTTAAAATTCATAGGTATTACCTCCTAACTCAAATCAGCCGTGGTAATCAAAACTTCGTCAGCAGAACTATCGGCAACAGGCACATAAGTTCCCGCATTATAAAATGTATTTCCGGATGTTGTATTGCCTCGTACTTCGCTTAGACATTTGAATACCACCGTATTACTATTTGATAATCCATAGTGAATGTCAATTATGTATTTTGTTTCATCAGTTGTGCGTTTTACTCGAATTTTATCGATCACATCTTTGGGACCACACGTTTCCAAAATATGAATTTCAATTTCACTGTGAGTAATACATACACAAAATTTAATTATTACGTTCGTTGAATTATTATATACTGTAGCAATACAGAACTCACCATAATATCCGTAAGCACGATGCTTTTCAATTACATACGTTCGATACCAACCGGGAGTTCCTATGTCACTTGCTATAAAATCCATCCGATACCCCCCCCCGGATCAGGGCAGAAGCAAACTTTCTAAAAACCATCGTTTACTCCTCCTCTGTCGGGACAACCTGGAAGTAGATGCCTACCAGCTGGTCTGGTGTTGCCCATACTGGAATACCCGTATCCCGATTGCACAAATATAATACCTCGTGGTAGGTGTAATATTTCCCGTTGTAATACTGCATGTTATAGGTGGCTGGAATCGGATGTTCTTTCGTTCCATCTGGTTCTTCTGGTTTTGGATCTTCCGGCTCCTCTGGTTCTTCTCCACCTGTTTCGGTAAACTTTTCCCACATTTTGTCTACCTTCTCTTTGTATTCCTGCCATTCTTTCTCTTTGCTATCTTCGGCAATCTCTGTCTCTTCTTTCTCACCATTGACCGGGAGATCTTTGGCAGATTCAAATAACTCTGTAAACTGTTCTGCTGTGATCTGCCCGGTCTGCAAAAAAGCATTCAAGAGATTCATTGCTTCGGTCACAGTGTACATCTGATCCTGTATTGCCTGTTTTAATTTTTCGTACATTTATGTACCTCCTATTCCACTATGATGGTCTGTTCAGCCAATGATGCATTATCGATTTCCAGCTTGTTCACACGGGCATCAAGGTTCTGTGAAAGTAATTCATCTAAAGTCAGTTTATTCTTTACACTCGTGCAATACGCTGTCGTATTCAGTGCCCCATCCTCATTCCTCGGCAGTAAAAACTGATTCTGGATGCCAACATCCGCAGGAACTCCTACAATCGTCAGTTCTGTCTGCTCGTCCGTTGCCATAATGCTGTGCAGGGCTTTCTGGGCTTCTGGGGAGAGCGGTTCTTCGGTTGGGGTTTGGAGAGTATAACAAACAATAGTCTTGTTGCTCTTAAAAAACTCTTTTATTTTTGTTTTCGCTTCATCCGCTCCTGTTGAAGAGCTTGTGCCTAATATTTCATCAGGAATTGTGAATACAATCTGTTTGTTTCCTAAGTTAGCAATAATACTAACACCATAAGAACCATTATTCCATTCTTCAATTTGCAAAAATGTATTGCTATAAACTTTTTTGCTTTCATCTATATTTACATTTTGTGCCATCGTACAGCCAAAACCTACACCATCGACATAAATCGGATTGACCGGATCTTCGTCACCATCAAACACAGCAAAACCCATCTTCCTTAGCAACTTATACTCCCCATTCCTCTGGATGATCTTGTCACCCGCAAAGAGTGGGTAGTCTACGGGGATGTATGTGACGTTAGACTGATACGGATGGTATTCATCGGTCTTTTCTACGCAAACCATGACATTTTCAAATGTTGCTGTTTCTCCGACTGCTACCTGTGCAGTATTGTCTCCTACATATAATTGCAGACAAAGATCGGTAACTGTACTTACATCCAAATCTTCTGGGATTTCCGCTGATTGCATCCATGTTCCTGCTTTGGTATTCTGATAGATTCCAAATGACTGGACAGAAGAACCGTTTTTTACCGTTCGAAGAACCATTCTACAGCTCGCTTTACCTTCGGCGGAGTGTGAAGATTCCATCTTATCAGCTTTGATATATAATCTTTTTCCAAGAAATTTAGAAATCGGTCCAAGGTAGAAAAATACACCCGGTTCATTTCCAGACCCCGTTAAAGTGGTGATTTTGACTGTATCTCCATACATATCAGCACTTGCCGCAGAGTCGACTGCACGTCCGTTCATGTTGAAAATATTTGGTCTTTCCGCTTTCACGCAGACTGCATATTTGCCGTTGATTTTGACAATTACTTGTGATGGATCAGGTCGATCACCACTTTCGTAAACTTGCCATTGGAATCCATCTACATTCGATGGTACTGTAAATTTTCCGTTTCCAGTCTGAGTTCCTATAAGACTTACAAATTCGTCTCCTTTATAGTAGATGATACCGTACATAGAATTCTTATGTGCTTTATTGCAAATAATTTCTACGTTGTCTCCTGCTTTACACGGGATTTTGTTTACGCATGATATCCATTCATCATTAAAACTTAACGAGTTTCCAGTACTATGATATACATAATCATAGTCAAGTCCGTTAGACCCTCGAAAACCCGTTCCCTGTACCTCCATCGGATAATCAGGATTCGGGGCAGGTTGTCCGCCTGTGTATGGTTCCCATGTTTCAAGCGGTTCGTCAAGAGAGAGCCAGAGATTTTTGTAAGTGCAACCATCGTTCGGGGTAGTTGGGGCGTATGATTTCGCATACAAAAGAACAGCTATATATTCTGTGTCCTCACGTAACTGTTCTGGTATTGTTACAAAATTATTAGCACCTAAATCTACGCCTGTAGTCACAGTAGTTCCGTGTACTTCAAATATTGTCAGCCCGTTTACACCATTTCCGTGCGTTTCTGCCGAATAATTACTTGCATATAACTTACGTCCTTTTAACTCGGATAGCGGCAACGGAATCTTGAAAAATACATAACCACCTCCCCCAGTGTTGTTTTCGCCCATAACTCTGTAGTCTTTTCCGTCATTCGAAACCGTGACGCTTGCAAAGGATTTTCCGGTAATTTCAATAGGCATCAAATTAAGCCCTTTCGTCGTCTCCTGCCTTATAAACCCCTCAATCTTTTTGACGATCGCATTGCCGTAGGAAGTCGGGCTTGCCTTTACCGTGTCAACAAAGGACTGTAGGGCGGTATGAAGATAGCTGTCCTTTGTGATCTGCTCGATTACTGATCTGGCATCTTCTGTGGCGTTGGTGGCTTCCTGTGCTTTTACATTTGCATTCTCAGCAGCCGCATTAGCATCGGTCGTTGCCTGCCGGACATCGTTTAACCGGGTTTCTGCTAAAGCCAATAACTGACTGACAATATCGGTCTCTTCTTCTGGAAGAGTCACTTCGACTTCCAGACCCTCTAATACTTCTGCTTGTGCCAGAGTGGTATTCCATTCATTAGTAATCGTATCACCCGATACTTTCACAGCACAGACAATGAAGTTTACAGTTCCTTCGTACTGAGTCACTCTTCTGGATAATAGCCAGGAAAAGGTAATATCATCGCCCTCAACGTCAACATCGTCTACCAAATACTGATCCACCACTGATCCAGCATTTCGGAAATTCACCCGAAGAGCCAGTTTCGACAAATCGATATCATCCCCAACAATTTTCGGGCATTTAAAATAAATCCGTTCTGCCTTTTCATCCGATTCCACTCCAAGAAGCTGATACTCCGGAGGGATCGTGATTACTCTGGTCTCCGGATCGATGGTACAGTATCCATCATCTTCTGCAAGCGGCTCTGCCATTGCGGCAAGTAGTTCCTCTGCTGTCATGTTATCCCTCCTGTCTTACCAGTACTTTGTTCGTTTTGATAATCTGATTATTTTTCATCCCGACAGCCTGTACCCGGAAATAATCTCCGGTCAGCACTTCATCCGGGATCATGCAACGGTGATTGCTGATCGGAACTGCATGTTCCTGTTCACCGGAAAAGAAGGACGCAGCAACTTTGCATCCAGACCAGTCCGGAGAGAAGGAGAACTCCGCCGATAAGTACCCCTGAGATCCCTTCACGATGCCGGAAAAGTCGCCCTCTTTTTTTATTACCTGTTTATCTACTTTAAATTTAAGAACTCTCTGCATAGTCTCCTCCTATGATGTTTTTGTATAAAGCAACGTAACGTAGCATGCGGAAAAGTTTGCGTTAGATCCAGCATCAATATACAGGTTTGTAGCATCTGTATGCCAAGTGACAATTTGATTAATATTCAGTACTGACGCTCTCTGAAATGGATATACAGCACCCGCACTTGTCAACAAAAAGCTACCGGATGGATCTACCCATACTGTTTTTGCATTAGCAATATTATGTTTGACCGTTTTGGGTGCACTGCTGATCGAGCCGGCATTGATCGTCTTTTTATAGACCTTTTCACCAAACCACGTAATGGCTGTTTCGACCTCATCGCCACTATAGCTGATACCGTTTTCGATCGGAGTAAGTTCTGACTTTACAGCAATTTCTCCGTCTTGTGTGAAAACTCCGTTACGACTTACAGTAATATGCGGAACGCTACTTGCACCAGACTCTCCAGGTTGTTTATTTACGCCGATATATAAACCTGCCGGGGCCTGGATGAATGCTGAGCCATCACCAAATCCCATAATCAAATCTTGGGCGGCTCCTCTTCGAACGCTCACCGTCGCGCTGTCGATATGAATATTTCTGGATGCAGCATTCCCCACCGTTACCGTGCTTGCATATACCGGTTCCGATGCCACCCGCCAATAAGTCCCGTCATAAGTAAATAGTACAGTCTGGTTGGCACTCCAATATGCGTATCTCACACCCTGTGTATAAATCGCCTTTGCGCCAGTACCGTTGACATTCAACGTTGGGCTGGCGGCAGTATTAGCATAAGTAAATCTAACTGCGACAGTGACACCAGCCTTTAATGCAATACTTCCACTTGATAAAGTAGCTACCTTCGCTGCGGTTCCTGCTGCTGTTCCAGAGGTTGCATATAATGTTTGACCGTCTTTTCCGGCTGCTCCTGTTGGTCCTTGTGGGCCTGTTGCACCTTGTGGTCCTTGAGGTCCCTGAGGACCGGTTGGTCCTTGTGGTCCGGTAGCTCCCTGATCACCTTTTGGACCTGTCGCGCCGGTATCACCCTTAATACGTGTCCACGAATATTTCGTAGGATCCGTACTATCAGCAGACGTAAAGTCCGTATACTGTCCAATGTATAGCTTGTTGGTGCTGTCAGTGATGGAAAATCCGGTTCTACCGTCGGCACTGTTTGCATAAGCGATGTGCAGATATGGTGTTCTTCCATCCTCTCCCGCTTTCCCCGGGATGCCCTGGGATCCATCAGCACCTTTAATCTTGCTCCATGCATAGTCTGTCGGATCATTGCTGTCCGTTATAGAGCCGTCCACATACATGCCGATATAATCCCTGTCGGAGTCAGATACGGAAAAGTCTGTTTTTCCATCAGCACTATTTGCGTAAGCAATATGTGTATAGCTGCTTTTTCCGTCTGCTCCGGCTTTCCCTGGAAGACCTTGGTCTCCTTTCTCTCCTTGGAGTCCCTGCAGTCCCTGTTCTCCACGGTCTCCTTTTTCACCTTTATCTCCCTTATCCCCTTTTTCGCCTTTTTCGCCATTCTCGCCGTTACGTGAGACAGAATATCCAACAGTAGAACTGTTATTGGTATATGTAGTGATCGTCCGTGTCCATAGATACTGCCCTGGAACCGTTTCCGGTGGATTCGGAACCCAGACTCCGGTAGGGACATCCACGCCGGAAGAGGAAACCTGATAAGTAACTTCTGTAGATTTCACGCTGACAATCTGGTCTTTCAACTGATCCATGATCTGAGTCACATCAGATGTCGGATTGGATGTTAAGATCTTATAGTTTGCCAACACACCAGTATCCTGCCCGCTGACGGTATAATGATTCCGGACAGACTGTACACGAGCCGACAGATAGACCTTTTCCTGGAACCGGTTGTCCGCAATCTGTACTGTATCACCGATGTCAGCCTGAAGATCATAAAGGCTTGCTTCGTAAGATACCTTTACATCGTTCCGGCTTTGTAACTCAGTCAGACCACGATTCAGAAGCTCCTGTGCATTGTCCGTATCATATTCAAAAGTTCCATTGATATAGCCTTCAAACTCTCCCTGTCCCTGATAGCCGAACGCACGGTATCTGGACCATTTTTGATGTGCTTCCCGGTCATAGATCCGGATGTCTCCTTTCGGGCTGTAATACCGCCCGTCATCGTAGGTGATATTGGCGATCGTGAGCTTATTCCCATTCTCATCCTCTTTTCCATAGCACCTCAGACATGTAATTAGATCTTCGATGCTACCGGACCGGGAAAGAGAGATCAGATTGATATTGTCGATGAACCGCTGCTGCGTCTTATCTTCGCCAAGAGTCTTATAAATGTTGATCAACTGTTTTGTAACCTTGGCACCTTTCATTCCAATAATAAACTCGCACTCTGCGTCAAACTGATTACAAACGTCCCCAAGCCTTGTAAGCTGGCTGTCCGTGGTCCCTTCAAATTTCGTTGCCCGCTTGTAACTTGCCACTTCATTTATACCAATCTCCCACCCGGTATCAACAAGCACCTGTTTTAAAGTATCTTCAATCGATCTTGCTGTGTAATCCCAAGGGATTGCATATTCGTTAATCAGATCCAGACCGATATCCTCGCAATGTACAGTCCATTCATCGTCACCCTCTATACTCATGATCGTGTACAGCCGGTCCTTGTTGTACTTGTCCCGGAAGGCAATATAATTGCCCTCCGTGATGTAAACGGAATCCGGATGTCTCGGATCTGTCGTAAAGTCATAGGTGCCGACTGCACAGTTATTCGTAATTGCAATTTCCTGACCCAGACTGTCCCCGCTGTCATCGATCGGCAGCGTCTCCGGGAGATCCGTAGACGGGGTGCATAACACATGCATATCCCGTCCAATAATAAACCACTGCATTTAAATCCACCTCTCTTGGTAAGCAACTTCCACATCCGGAACCGATGCAAAGCTGGATGTCACAATACCAAGCGTATGCTGTCCCGGAGGCAGTAAAAGAGGCTGACTACCAATGTCAGCCATATCCATGTTATAGATATCGTTAATAAACACATCCCCCGTTTTCCCGTCAATCTCAACAACGTCACCATTCGCAAAATAGTTTGGGATGTCTTCATACTTGTCAACATTATGTTTATAACAATTTGCCGCGCGTAACAGATTGTTACGCATAAAACTATAGGTTTTATAAGCAGCGCCGTACCAAGTCATTTTTCTTAATTCCCGGTCTGGATGATTCAGAAGATAGGTTTTCTTGATTCCCTTTTTTCCATACCGGATTGTGATCTGATTCCCGATTTTTTCAATATCAATCGCATGGGCGTCACCGCGAAGCGTATCATAAAACTGATCGGTATTTTTCATGGCAAGCACTCGCCTGTCCTCGACATAAATGTACAAATCAGACTTTTCAAGCGATGGATTGTTGTCCTCTACGACAATAGACAGAATAATATTTCCGTTCGCATCCGAATAAGTCATAGAATTATGTCCGACCGCAATGCCTCGATTTGCCGATCCGGCCGGATTAAAGTCAAATCGATAAGAGCTTTTCCAGTTTACCGGATACTTACCGTTTGAATCAGCCGGAACCACCTTCGTGACAGAGGCGCCGTGCCAGGAATCCCCGGAAGCATAATCTTCTGTCCGTACATATCCCTCATTTTCATATTCCTTGATATACCGCACAGTACCATTCTGCAGCCGCTCCGGCGTAACCGGCGGCGTGATTCCCTGGTTAACAAGCCAGCCCTTATCCTCATACAGATGGTCATCAAAAAGCTTTTCTGTCATCTGGTAGCTTTTGCCGTCCACTTCCTCCGGCTTTCCGATCTGGTAAAACCGGTCATCCAGTGTCAGTCCTATGTACCCGTTGTCAGACTTCATGGTGGCTTTAACGCTGACCGGAATCGGCTTAGATCCATTATTTTCAAGTGTCATCTGTGCTGATCCGTAATTTCGAGCCGTTTTCTTGGCTACGGAATACTTATATGGGTCTGCACAATAGATCGTGTAGCTTCCTGTTGTGCTAAGGCGGCCAGGTTCCGGAGCATCAAAACTCGTCTTTGTCCCGATAAAATATTTATCATCCTCATCAGCAAAAATAATTTTCATCTGCTCCTGATCCAGAATCCGTGCAAGTTCGTTGAACTTCTCCCGGAAGTCCTCCGGGGAGCTGCTCAGCATCTGATAATGTACTATAATCTCCCGCGAAGCGTCCCGCTTGTACTGGTATCTGCTTCCATTCTGACTCCCGATCTGAATCTCAGTCACTTCGGATTCCAGCATCTCCCGACCTTCCGTGTATAAAGTCCGGTATCCCGGAAGAAGCTCTTCCACATATTCTCCGTTGATGCTGATTGCCTCGGAGGGCAAGTTGATTCCGGTCTGTGATTCTGTAATGTCTATAAAATTGTACATATGCCCTCCTTATTTGATTCCGTGTTTCCGGTTATTCTGCTTTTCCAGCTTTTCAAGTTCTTTTTGTGTATATACCGCAGTAGACTTGGCCACCTGTTTTCCATCAAGTTCGGATACAACATAGATGGTGTATGTCGGGTTGGTTTTTCCATAATCGTAGTCATCGTTCAAAGTCAACCCGTTGGCACCTTCCAGAGATAACGTCGGAGTTTCCATTTTCGGCACATACAAAAGCTCCATTATGGCACTTCTTGCATCTTTGACTTTACTCAAGATTCCTTGTACCCATCCTTCTCCCCAGTAAGCACCATCTTTTTCGGATACTTTGGATGGACTGTGAATTCTGGCCTTTGCCCGGATCGCAGCATCCGCTGCCGCTGCCAACTGCGCCGCCACGCTACGGACCGTGCCAAGCATGGAGCGCATACCGTTTGCAAGTCCCTGCCCGATATACCGCCCGCTGGAGTACGCAGAATTTCCTGCTGACCTCAAAGTAGAGGAAATTGAATTGGATACGCTTCTCGCTGTAGATACAGCCTGGTTTCCTCCGGATCTGATGCCGGAATTGAATTTGCTCATTGTACTGTTTGCTGTAGATGGTAATTTGTCCAGTCCGGATTTCACCCCATCATTGATATTGTTACCAATGTTTCGTCCTGCTGTTTTCGCCTTGCTTTCTGCATTGGAGAATGCACTGATAAATGAATTAATAGCAGATTTTGCCTTACTTCCAAGCGCGTCCAGCCCATCATTCACAATGTCCAGAGATTTTCTCATGCTGGATATGGATTTTTTTGCGGATGATGCGTTTTTAGAGATAGATTTCATGCTACTGTTTACCGGCTTCAGAGCCGCAGCCATTGCAAGGACGCCAACACATGCTACCGTCATTCCGACTCCAAAAGCCGCGATGCCCACAGTACCGGCCGCTGCAGCTACTCCAAGTGCAACAATCGATGTACTCAGCACCAGTATCACTGCGCTTAAAGCTGTTGTTGAAACCAGCATCGCCGTCAATGCCGCTGTACTTGTGATTGCACCTGCCGCCACCAAAGGAAGTGCCGCGCCGAGAACTGTAGCCGATGTGGCCACCAATGTAAGCCCTGCACCCAGTAATGTTGCTCCTGCTGCCAACGCCAGTACACCTGCTGATACCACTACTACCGCTGCTCCAACCACTGCCAGTCCTGCACCAACTGCAACAAGCCCAACTCCGAGTGCTACGCTCGCTACTCCGGCCGCTGCCGCACCTACCGAAAAGGCAAGCATAGAAGCACTGAGAGCTGCAATCGAAACCGCTCCCTGTGTGCCATACTCAGATACTGTTGGAAGTACCGCTGCTACGACCGCAAGAGCCGTGCTTGCCAGCAATGCCCCTGTTCCAACAAGTGCGATTGCCGCACCGAAAGCGACAAATCCGACTGCCCCAGCTGTCAATGATGGACCTAACGCGGCCGCTCCTGCAGCAAGTCCTGCAATAGCAGCAACCATTCCAATCATAATAGCAATCGCCAACGGTCCCGTATTCGCTAAACTGATCGCAGAATTTGATAGTAACGAAAATCCTGCACTTATCAATGCAAATCCAGCTCCAAGAGCAACGAACGCTGCTGCAGAAGCCAGTATTTTTTGAGCGCTTAATGCACTCATATCTCCCACTGTTTTTTGAGATGTCCCAAGTCCAAGAAGTTTACTTGCCAATCCACTGATTCCCTGCGCCGCCAGTCCGGCCACAGCTTTTGTAAATCCGGCCATTCCAGGAGCAACAGCACTTACTATCTTAAATCCTTTATATGCAACCAATAACTTCGGGAGCTGAGTAATGACTTTTGCAATTATGTCGGAATGCTCTTCCAAAAATCCTGCAAATGTAGTAAGTGCTCCTTTAGCAGTATTAATAACATCCGAAAAATTTCGGATGCTTTCTGTGCTTCCAAATGCGCCTGTCAGCTTCCCAAGTTCAGATGTAATGGATGAAAAGGCGTCTCCGAATGCTGATCCGACTTCGCTTGCAGTGCTTACCAATACATCCCAGTAAGGTTTGACTTTGTCCAGTCCAGAAGTCAGTTTTGCCGCAATCTTCTCGCCGTCAAGCTCACCCACTTTATCAACCAGTTTACTAATTGCTTTGATTCCTACAGACGAAAGTGCATCAAAAGCCGGCTGCAGCTTATTTGACATTGTCTCCTGCAGTCCATCCATAGCCTGATCCACTGTCTTGTACTCTGTGGCCAGCTTTGTAAATGCATCATTTGTTCCGACCGTGGCGATCGCATCAAAGAAATCTTCTGTTGCCACCTTTCCAGCCTGAACATCCTTGATCAGTCCTTGAGTAGATTTCCCCATCTGCTTTGCAACTGCTGCAATACCGGCCGGAGTCTGTTCCAGCATTAGCTTAAAATCTTCCCAGGCTACTGTAGGCTTCGCCGCCATCTGCGTGGCCTGCTGACTCAATGTCTTCATTGCCTGAGTCGGGCTTTCTGCCGCCGCTGCCAAACCACCGAAACCTTTTACCAGCTTCGTGGTATTCTTCGTCCCAACCGCTTCAAGCTGTGCAAAAGTGGAAGCCATGTCAGATGAGCTGTAAATAGTATCCTCGGCAAAATCCTGTAACTCATTTTTGATGGATTTAATATCTTTTTCGGCTTTCCCGTTCATTTCCAGATTGCCTTCAAATGTCTTCCAGGCGGCGCTGGCCGTATTCATATCGCCGACCAGACCGGTCACACCATTGCTGAACACGTCAAATGCTTTCTGTCCGGCAGCCATCATCACGCCAAACCCAATTCCACTCGTGAGCGTACTTTTCAGATTATTCACATATCCGGATGCAGACTTCATGGCTGCTGTAAAACCTTTATCAGCCGCACTAAGTATTGCCTTTACGGAATATGATTCAGCCATTTTATCTACCTCCTTTTCGCTTTAGGAAATCCCTTATTCGATCTGCGCCTTTTTCTCGCTCTTTTATGCGTTTTATCTCCCTTTCATAATTGAAAAATTTAGAAAACCGATTGTATACCGGCTTGGTTTTGCCTTTTCCTGCCGGCCTTTGTGCCTGTACTGCAAAATTCAGAAAAGCAAGTAAGTGCGCATAATAGCTTCGGTCTACCATTTTGTATTCGTAGGCCTTTATAAGCATTTCGTACTCAGGAATCGTAAGCCTATCAACCTCAGTTAGATTTTTGAAGTCAAAATACCTAAAACAGTCAACCGCAATTTGCTCATAATCAATGCTGCGAATGATTAATTCATCATATTCTCTACCGCTTTCAGCATCTTTTCGGTGATGCACTTCGTAGCATTGGAACTCTTTAAAAAATCCATTACCGTTTCAAACAGAGCATCAATATCTGTGTCCGGATCATCAATGAATTCTTCAATCAAGGTTTCTGTAAGACGCGGGCTCTGCCCTTTATTGGCATAATTAAGGATGGTGCAAATAGCTTTCGGATTTCCATCAATCAATCCACCGATGGCGTGCCTCAGTCCCGAATCTTCCATTTTTCCGTTTTCATATTTAACCTGCACCGTTTTATCGATATCCTTCAGAAAACCCATTCCAAAGTTGAACTGATATACCTGCCCTTTAATTGTTAATTCTTTCATTTATGCGCCCTCCTGTACTGAATCCTTGAATAAATAGTTGGCTTCTTCCTGTTCCTTTGCAGTTACCGTAACGTCTCCACGTTTACCAGAGCCGTTAATTCCAAATGTAAGAGAAACTTCGACATGATCTTCTGCTGATGCTGTCTGCTCAAATTCTGTAATATATCCCTGGAAATACATTCCTTTGAATTTATTACCTGATCCCCCACCGGTTCCAGGTTCATCAAGATTTGCTTCCCAGATCTCGATCAGCCGATCGCTGTCCATTGCATCTTCCAATTTTTTTACAATTTCATCCCCTTTGGACAAGATCACTGTCGTGGAAATTTCCACCTCTGCTGTGCCTGGCGTCCGAATGGATCCGTCTTTTGTCGCTGTAGAATTTGCATCTTTACTTTTAGTCCGACTGTCCTCTGTTACAAACGGAATTCTTTTTCCGGCCGTAGTAGTCGACTCAGATGCGATTCTGAAAAGATACACGATTCTTTTACCCTGAATTGCTTCGGCAAACGCCTGTAAGCCATAAAGAAATCTTTTCTTCATTTTTATCCCTCCATTTAATCAAAATAAAACTCCACGTTTAGAATTCCGTGGAGCAATGGTTGCTTTGTAGTTGTATCCGGCAGAATGCGCTGATCCATATTTCGAACATTCCAATTAAAATTCAATGTTCTACCTATCGATCTGCAGATCTTCTTGACATCCAGCAACATCTTGGATACCGTACCACGCTGTTTCGGATTGTTATGCCAGACATGAATTGTCTGATACACATTCCCGAATATCGCTGTTTTATTCGGATCGTCCGTCTGCTGGCTGTCTGCCAGATAAATAAAAGGATACGGCGTGCTCTCCGGTGGGAGGAAAGTATCATACACGTCATATCCCAAATCTTTCAGTTTCAATAATAATGCTGTGAAAAGTTCTTGCTGCGGATCCACTGCATCACCTCATTCCACAAGCTTATTCATGTCTTTTTTGAACTTCTCTTTTTGCACATTGAAGGCCGGTTTCAGATAGGGCTGTGCCTTCATAAATCTGGTTCCAAGCTCGACATACGGTCCATATTCAGCTGTTGGCTCCACCTCGGCGGTCATACCACTGTCTGTGACTTCAATACCTATGCTTCGCTTCAATGTTCCCGTATCAACCGGTGCATTCTGTTGTGCTTTTGTCTGCATTTCAGCTCCATTATGCCTAACCACCCGTTTCACAGCGTCCATGCTGACATTCTTCTTCAGCTTTTTCTGGAGCTTTTCCATACCAACAATCTTAATATCTCCCATCACTGCACCTCCGATACTACAAAAGTATGTTTCGTCCGGAGTTTCCGAGAAAAGTCCACACTGTAGACACTCTTATCCACCCTGATCCGGTCAAACGGTTCCGTGTAATGGTTCTGGAGCTGAATTGTAAGACTTCCCTGCTTCGGGCCGTCATAAACCAGTTTCAGCAGATCTGTACCGGTATCCATGACAGATGCATACCGCAGAGTCTCCTCTACGGTATCATTGCCATAGTTTCCTGTATTTGGATCATATTCTCCAGGAATAATCTTCTGGAAATATACTGGAGTGTCGTATCTCACAGGAACCTCACCTTCCCTTTCTTGTTCTCTTTCTGGCTGTCAAGATATGACTGAATATCATCGATGTACGGTTCAAAGTCATTATTCGAAAAAGAAAGGCTCTCTCCCTCAACCGTGTGGGAAGAAAGCCCTTCTGATCCAATTCGGTTAAACCGCATGATAGAAACATCTGTTACAATATAATTCAATGTATCCGGCACATCCAGACCTCCTAAAAGGACTTTAAGCCTGCTTTTTGTGGCTGATATGATAATACTGATCCTGGAATCCATGGACGTATCATCTTCTCCAATTCCAAGCAGTTCCTTAATGTCTTCCAGCATACGGTCACCTCCTTATTCCCATGTGACATTTTTAAAGTTGAAAGTTACGATCGGAGAATTATCTACCTCCACCGTAAATGTATCCTCCTCGGAAACCCTGAAAACAATTTCCGGATCAAACGGCATATTCTCCTTTTCTGGTGCTGCAACTCCATTTTTCTTTAAAGTCATAATTGTTCCGGTCTTGGTAAGCTTGAACGGAAAATAATATCCATTTTGTTCCTCTTCATCGCTGGAAAATTCTACGTATTCCGTAACATGCTTTAGTGTTCCGTATACGCTTCCATCCGCATAAACACGCAAATCTTCTCCTGCCATATCAGAGACTTTCTTACCTAACAAGTCCCGACCTGCCGGAAATAAGGTCATGATGTCGGGACTTATTATTCCCCCGGGTTTACCACTGCGGTTACATCTCCAGAGCGAACCGCTTTATAATTCTGATCTGCTTCTACAACGGTAATATGATGTCCGCTTGTTGCGGCAATTTCTGATTTTCCATCCCATTTCGTCCATGTCTTCACGTCCATGCCGTAAGTCACATCTGTGGCTGTGGAGGCATTTGTCTTGTACTTATATACATTGTTAATGGACGCCATCTGCGGATCTACTGTCAGTTTTGTTTTTCCTGCTTCGCTTCCAGCCTCTGATTTTACAGTCAGTGCTCCAAGTGTCTGCGTATCCGATTCTCCAACTGCAATATACGCAATAGCATCCAGATACTCGGCAAACAGTCGCACTCCCATAATTGCAAACATATCAGAAATTGCTCTCTCATATGTGCCCTGCGCATGGAATCCAATAAATCCAGTCTCAGAGTCCACAGTATAAGCAAGTCCTGCTTTCACAAATTCGGAGTCTGCCGGATCCACATAGTATGCAACCAGGTTATTCAGCGGCGTAGCAATGACTGTATTCTCCGGGATCTGAGATGAAATGAAACAAATATCAGCCCCGAGGAAATTTTTAATATAATTCATACCGAATGCAGTTTGAGTTGAAATGTCAGCGGCACCAACATATTTATAGACATCCAGTGTATTTACCCATACAGCTGTTCCCGTTGCCGTTCTCTTCATTTTCTCGAACTTATCTTTCACTCTTCCGATAGCCATAGCAATTGCCATCTGCCAGGTACTCTCGTGTCCTACCAGAGATCCCATCTTCAGCTGAGTGTAAAACTTGTCCAGAATCCGGTTCTGGAGATCGGCTTTAAACTCGGCATCAGTCTGATCAACTGCTGTATCGTAGCCTTTCTCAGCAATCGCCTCAAGAGAAACACCTTTTCTGTACTTCTCAATCTTAATTGTATCGAAATCTTCCTCTTCTACCTTGTACTGGGACAGCGGGATCTCATCGCCCTCTGCTACATCCCCGGACTGCAGCGTACCGGTTACTTTTTTTACCTTCAATACAGTTCCATTTGCCTTCTTGATCATCCGGGAAATCCCCATAACATCCAACAAGGCCTGCATATTCTTTCCGAAGGAAGTAACGAAGTCAATCTCCCTCGCCCTTACCTGGATCTGAGCCTGTCCCGTCATACCTGCAGGCGCCGCAAACACCTGCAAACCTAATTTTCTTACATCATGCATAATTTTCCATCTCCTTTTTACTCAAATAAATCCATGTGTTCCGCAATCATTCTCTGACGTTCAGAAGGGTTCTTGATTGCCAGGATCTGCTCTCTGGTAACGCTGCCTTTCCCTCCAGTTCCGCGCTTCGGCGGATTGCCTTTCAGCTTATCCTTGACAGCATCCTGAACAGCATCTTTAAACAATTTTGCAAATGCCTGAACCGCATTCTTTGTATCCTCAGCGTCTGTACTAACCAGATGTGCCAGAATCTCATCCGGAATGTTGATTTCCTCTTCTGCAAGCATCTTTCTTGCCGTCTTAGACATCTCTGCCAGAGTATCCTTCTCTTTAAAAGCATTCAGCTCCTTTTCCATCTGAGACATTCTGTAAGCTGCTTTTTCTTCATTGGTCATTTTCGCCAGTTTCTCAGCCTCAGACAGTTTGTCATCATGAATGTCTTTCCACTTTTTCTGCGCATTCGACACCGCTGTATCGATGGCTTTTTGTACTCTGCGGTCAAACTCTGCCTGATTCCCTTCCTGTTTCAAGAAATCATCAAATGAGAGGCGCTCTGCGCCTTCCCCTTCAGATCCCGCGCCGCTATTTCCGCCTGTGCCGCTGCCATCTCCAGATTCTCCGGATCCACCACCTTCACCTTCTGCGAATAACTGCAGGGTTCTCATTGCCTCAAACACTTTATTTTTCATTGTAACTTCCTTTCTGCCCCAGCTCATTCAATTAAGCCCAAGCCATTGCATTGAATCATAGTTTAACGTCATCTCGGACACGCCTGGTCATTCGATCCGGACATAATCCGGGAATTCATCGGCGATCGAACAAACGCCAATGAAAAAGGAATCCACCAGAAGTTCTCCTTCTTCCGACAGATTCCTATAATGTATATCAGCCCTTCCAGGCGATATCTCGTATTTAATTTCATCTCCTGTCAAGTCCTCCAGTGACTTGATCAGCCCCTGCGCCAGCGCCGTCACACCGGCACAGACAATATCCTTCCCGGCCTCTGCATAATTCGCATGGCCGGAAACCGTGATCCCGTCCTTCCGAACGCTTACTGCAATCAAATAGCATTTCTCCTTTACTGTCCCGGTCATTCCCCGCCGGTGGGAGATATTGGATCACTTCCTTTCTACTGATAACCGCTTGCCATCAAATGATATCGTGTCTCCGATTTTTGCAATCTGATCACCTATCTTCACCCCTTTCACTCTTTCTGCACCGTCCACCAGACAGTGTATGATTTTGATACTGCTATAGTTAATGCGGGCAGTCAGCCACTCAGGTGCCATCATGTCCGCATCTTCGGTCACTATGTATTTTTCCATCGTTTCTTTCCTCGAAAATGAGTATAAAAATACCACCGGCCATTTCTGACTGGTGGTATCTACTTGGATTTTTCCATATGCTCCTTGAACCTTTTAAAACTTTCTTTTGCCTCCTCCGGGGCTTTCGGTGTGAGAACTACATTTCCTTTTTCATCATAGTCCCACCATTCATCATTTTTATTCCATAAAAACAAGCTTTTGTCTGCTGTCATCATAGAATCACATCCTTTTTTATTTTATCTTAGCACATTCTTCCATAAACCTCAATGAGAATTCTGACGGATCATCAGACCCAAAAACATCGGAAAAAACTTCAGATATAATTTCAGATCCATCTTTAAATTCCCCTGCATATTCAGATAAATTTTTTGCTATATATTTCATAGTTTCTTTTCGATTACGTCCGATTATACTTAATGCAATCTCCAGTCCATCGAACTGATATGTATTCGCCACAACATGACCTACTTCGTGTTTTATGATCGATCGATAATCAGTTCCCTTGACGAACCATCTCTCTTTTTCCAGTTTTTCATATTCTGCCCGTAACACTTCTGCATCGCGAAAAGCATCGGCATTGATTCGAATAATATGTCCATTTGTAATAGCAAAGTCATCCGGATTCATATATTCATCTAATGAAATTGTCAGTTTCTTTCTTCCATTCTTAATCTCTGGGAACTTCTCGGCTATTTCATTTGCATCATCAATAGCTTGCTTGATTATATTTATATCACCGTCGAACCGCTTAAATCCTTCCAAAACAACACCTGATTCTCTTGCATAAGAAGACAACTCTCTGTATTGTTCTTTTGAAATGCTTTTCCTTCGCTTTGGCCATTTAATGGATGTATCTGTTGTAGACATGCTCACGGAATTCTCCTTCAGCTTATTCCACTCTTCCGTAGTGCCACCCTCGCTCAGGAAGTCAAGCCATGCCTCATAATCTTCACTGTCTTCATAGGCAGCCACGGAGCACCGGCAACGCGGATGCATCGGCGGAGCATTTATACCAGACATCATCTTTTTTACTTTGAAGTGTTTTCCGTCCAATGCCCTGCAGATCGGGCAGGCATCGCCCAGTGCAAGGAAGGTATACTCCTCAAAGCCATTCCTCTCAAAGGATTGTTTCTGCGCTTCTGTCTGTACCCTCGCCAGTTCCGTGATCATCAGCCGTTCAGCATTACTCTGACTGACTCCGAAACGTTCCCGAAGATGCTTTGCCAGCCTCCTCGGGTTCTGTCCCTGAATCAGTCCGGTCTGCAGAAGGCTGGACAGCTCATTCTTGAGCATTTCCTGATACATCCAGATACGCTCTGAGTATGTAGCGTTATGGAAAGATGCATTCACAACGGCATTGGCCGACTTCGCATTGTTCTGGATCGTCTTTCCCAGGATTCCAGCCTGCCGTTTGAATTCAGAAATCGTCCGCTCTGTCAGGATCTCATCGCAATACTTCTGAAGCTCATCGAATCCCGCTACCATCTCCAGTCCGATCTGCGCTTTCAAGAGTTCCAACCGGTTCACCTTCATGGTCATGTTGTACAGTCGCATCTCTTCATTCGCCTGTTCTGAAAAGTCCTTTTCTTTCACATACTTGGCAGCTTTCCGGCCAAGGGCTTCAATATCCGCTTTAGCAGCACGTTTCCGGGCATCCGCCATTGTAATGCCCTCTTTCTTAGCATACTTCCCGTAAAAACCATTGATCTCCTTCTCAATCTCATCAATCATATTCTGATAGATCGTCCGGATCTGCTTCTGATATTCTGCTTCATCCCGAATATTATGCTTCCTCTGCTCCGTCTCCCGGTTCTTCCAGTACGTCTGACTGTCCATCCGCCGCACCTCCAAACATCTGCCTCATGACTGCATCATCTTGGCTTTCCGTCTCTTCCTCTTCGATTCTCTTCAGCTCATCGTCCACATTATCCACAATGGACAGTGTTCCAAGCTGAGTTTTCTTTGAAACAATCCCTTCCAGATTTCCAGCGATCTGGGTTTCTTCCAAGACGTTCGCCGGAAAGTTTCTCGTAAAGATCGGCTTCACCTTCACCCAGTCATCTTTGAGCATACCGGACACCGGATTGCTGAATATCAGCATATACCTCCGGTTCATCCCGCTGTTAAACTTCCGCTCCTTCGTCTTCGCAAGATTGCTCATTGCCTGAAGCTTATATTTTAAAGCAATCCCAGAAGAAGTACCGAAGTTCTCATCTGAGATATCCGCCACCATGCTGATCTGGAAGATCAGGCGCTCCAACCGGTCAATCAGATGCTCCTGAGTGGTGTCGCCGTCTGGCTTCTGCAGGAAGTCCACGATCATCCGATCCGCGTCTTCATCGAAGTTGATGATTCTGTCGTCACGGATATGCTGTATCTCTTCTTCGTCAAGCATCGCACCCAATATTTTCATGTATGCGTCCGCGAAGTAATCTACATCATTGGCCTTTTCAGAAATTGCTTTATTATATGCATTGATCATCGTTAGAACTGGCTCAAAGATTCCCTGCTCTTCTGCATTCTCCCGGTACTCTGTGGCTGGTACCCCAGCGAAGCCATGCGCTTTTTCATGCTCATCCAGGAACTGTATTTTCCCTTTCTGGACAAAGTATCTCACCTTCTCTTCATCAGATACGCTGCCATGAAGGACGTTATTCGAATCCAAATAAGTCCGCACAAAATACCTTGGGCGTTCCAGAACAGAGTCATCATAAATCATGAACGCTTCTTGCGGATCCAGATAAGTAATCCCAATCTCCCCCTCTTGATCCACGTAATACATTTCATATCCCTTGCCGTATATACTACATATTTTCGACAGCTCGGCATTGTTGTCGTCCTGGTCATTGTACTGATCCAACAGCTCAACATAGTCCGCAATTTTCTTATCATCACACTGAAACTTGACTGGAATTCCAATAAAAAAACCGTTCATTGTGTCTACGATGTACTTTGCAAAGTTCACCGCAATCCTATTATCCGGTTTATACTTCGGCTTTGGTGGTTCCCTGAAGATGGGATACTCCGTCATGTATGCGTCCATAAGTGGCTTGTACCGGAATGTCGCCTCCGCTGCATGCAGGGCAAGGAATCTTCCGAGTCTGTCTTCATCAAGTATTTCGTCATCTTCCAATCGAAACATGCCTAAATTCCTCCTTTCACCCGATGATATCCTGTCTTTGATTTTCTCCATCCTTCAACACCATATCGAAGCGCCGCCATTGCATCATCTTGAAATGAGACCGGCTCGTCCAGATACTCTCCCGTTTTTTCATCCTTTTTCCACTTCCACTGCTGCAGTTCCTTTATGGTATTTGTGCAGGACGGATGCACATAAATCATCCTTTTGATTACCTTGTCTTTTCCAACAATACCTTTCAACCAGTCAATCTGTGCAGACTGGTATTTCTTTTCCGTCGTATGCTCTTTACTCACAGCCCTTGCCCGGAATCCCGCTGTCCTCCAAGCTTTTATTCGGTCCGGTTCAGCAGAATCACACCACATTGTCCTTTTTGCGGGAATCCCCGCTTTGATGGCCAATGGGATAATCTCTGCGGTCTCTTTTTCAAAGACATAAATCTCTTGAAGAATATAAATATTCCCATCCCTTATGCCAAGAAGAAGAATTGCATTTGCATGGTTAAAACCAAAATCCTGCCCGATTGCGATATCGTCATAATAGTCTATATTCTGGCTGATATTTTCAACTTTCCAGTTATGCAGGATGAGACCGCCTACCTCGCCCCATTCCCCCAGGCCATAAATCCGATATCCTTCCGGATCTACCTCTTTACGCCGTGCCATGCGGGCATGATATGCAGCATCGATAAAACGGTTATCCAGATATGTGCTGTGATGCGTCAACACGTTCTGGTCTGGAACATCAAAAAAGACCTTCTTGATCCAGTGATTCCTATTTACTGGATTGAAGGTCATCCGTATCTGATAAAACTGCCCAGGGGGAAGCTCTCCCCTGAGACGGTCATCTATAATCTCAAAATCTGCTTGAGTAATCTCTGTTGCTTCTTCAATCCACACATCCGTCAGCTTCCCTCTCTGAAACGTAATGGATTTTAGCTTCTCTCTCTGTTTCTCATCATTCACTCCACGGAAAATAATTTGATTTCCGTTTGCCCGGCAGGTCAGCTGCAGCGGACTCTGTTTGATATTCCAATATCTATCTATTTGATCGCCAAACATCCGGTAAGCTGCTCCTGTCAATTCCGCATAGGTGCTATCCCGGTTTGTAATGTCTGACTTTCGGATGCAAACCAGATTCCTACCTCTGTCCTGCATTAATCGCAGAAGATAATTCTGCGCCGTGTCTACGCTCTTTCCGGATCCGGCAGATCCTTTCATCACAATATATCGCAGCGTGCTTTCATCTACTTCACGGAAGCAAGGATTCGCCTGAACTTTAATTTCCATTATCCGATCCTTCTCCGTAATCAATCGTAATATTCAGATCCAGATCCGCATTCAGATCGATCTTGTCTTTGAACATTCCCAGATGTTTTCCCAAATCTACAAGAGCAGATTTCTTATCATACAGTCTTACTTCCCTTTCTGTGCCAAATTCATTCGGTTTAATCTTGATTGACTGGATACAAGCAAGATCATCTTCTGATGCATCTGTCTTGATCTTTGCCGTGTCCGGATCAACAACGTCTGTAATCTTGGCAAACCCGATCCGCGCCAGTTCCAACAGAACTCGATCCTGATTTATGCCGGTCCGCCTTGATCTCTCGGCCATCGCTTTGTCAATCCTGCTTTTGATTTCAGGTTTTTTAAGGTTTTCTGCTCCGATCGATCCTGCCGTATCTGGACTGTATCCCGCTCTGATGGCAGCCTGAGTGGCATTCAGATCGATCAGATATTCTTCCACAAATCTTTTCTGTTTTTTTGTCATTCAGGCTCACCTCGCTTTCTTACAACAATCCTTTTTTGTAGTCTTCCATTTCTTTCTTTTCCTTTTCCCAGTCTTCATTTGTTAAACGCATAAGCTCAGAATCAGAAATATTTTGTTCATCTAAAAAAAAATCTTCTTTCTATATTTCCAATGTCGACTCCTTATATCCCTTAATTTCGGGTCTCTTATTCGTGATATTTGCTCATCGTTTAAATGTTCCTCATACTGTTCTTCTTCTGATAACCAATCTTGCATATTTTCTCCTTTTTATTTTTCATTCTATCATTTAAGTAGCAAAAAAGGAATTATCAAAATTTTATTAAAAGCGGAGCACCCGGAGTCGAACCGGGGCACAGGGCGCTATCCTGTTCATCTGCCATTGATGATATGTCCGCATGAGAAAAGCACCCCGAGGGGTGCCTTCTTATAGTAAAATTTCATTTATTTTCCAACGTTTTTTTATATTCGTTGCAAATATCATGTAAAATTTTCATAAATCTCGTTATCGATCCTGATTTAATCCCTGAATGGTAATCATTTTGAGTCCAGCCTCTTTCATAAAGATAACGCCACTCAATAAATGCCAATTTTATTTCCTCAATCTCTTTATCAAAGTCTCCAGAATCTCCTAACCACTGGTTGAATACTGTTTTGCATCTATTTTGCTCATCAACAGATAGTTTATCAAACAGAATGCTTAAATCATGTCCTCCATACAGTTCACCACTATTTTTGTAAGCCAAAGCTTTTAAATACATCTCACAAGTTAAGCACCCAAAAGTGATTACTGGGAAAACAACTCGCATACGTTCCTCTATGTTTTGAAGTTCTGAACCTCCTCTTTGGTTAAGTATATTGACACAATAGCAATACTTATTAGCCAAGTCAACAATACTAATGAATTTCTTGTTTTCCATTTTGCCTCCCTCTCCTCACATTGGGACCCACTTTTATAATATCCCATATTCTCCCACATTTCAACAGAAAAACGCCCCACACTTTCGTGCAGAGCGCCTTTCCTGATTTCATATCTAAGGAGTCCCATTGAAGAAAAAAGAGATTTATTCACTTCTTTCAGCATATACTATAGCATTTTAAAACCGGACAATCCGGGACAAAACGGACAATTTTCAATTTTTCTTCAAAAATCTCTGTACTTCTTTTCGAATTGTCTCTCCACCTCCCCTACATTTCATCAGCGTCGCCACCTCTTCCCAGCTCAGCTGGTTGAAAAACTTGTACCGTATGATCCGCTGCATCCGGAAGGGAATCTCCTGCATCCACTCTTCTACTCCAAGCTTCAGATCCGAGGCTACCTTCCTCTGCTCCTCCAGGATCTGCTTCTCCTTTGCCAGCGCTGAAGCATCTGCCACCGTCTCAACCGATCCGCCCAGATTAAAGGACCGCTCTTCATATGGCCAGTCTGGATTACTCCCCCGGACCTTGTCCTGGACAATCCTCTTTTTCTTCTCCAGCTTCTTGATCTCCGCTTCTGTATCCTTAATGAACTCACAGGCATCTATGTAGTCCTCAAGAATCTTCTTGTCCATCGGCATCCACTCCTATCTTGAATTTCTGTGCTAAATACTGTGCCACATCGACTGTCGGATACGGTTGGCGCTGGAAGCTCTTTCTGGCATCCTCCCGCACATCTGTCTCCAGGCAGTCATAATGGTTTGCTATGTCGAGTTTTTTCTCGTGTTCCATTCGTTCTCGCTTCATTTAATCCCGCCTTTCTCGACAATCTCAATCGCTCTATCCGCCACCGCACTTGAATTAAAATTACCTGCTATCCTGAATTTTAGAGATACATTCCGTAATTCCTCAATCACCTTTTCCTTGTCAAAGTCTGTAGGTGCATTTTTGACTTTTCTATAATGGATAATTAGTCTTCCGTTGTCGTCATATTCCGCACAGTTCAGCAAGTATTCTCGGCTGATTAAATCATCACTCATTCTGTTCATCCTCCATTATTTCTTTGACACAATATGAACAATAGCATCCTTCATATCCTTCTATTTTGTATAAAAAGCTCATCCAGTGTCTATTCCATACACCGTGATCGTCACATCTTTTACAACTTCCCTGTCCTTCGCCTTTGCACTGCGTAATTTTAGGACTACTCATGCTGTTCACCAACTTTTTGATGGCTCTCAATAGTCATTCCAAACCACCGAACTTGGCGCAAAGGAATATGTCTATTTTGTCCGTTTAAAAGCCTCATCCAAAGAAGATCGCTCCCAAACCTGACCTCTGTTGCTTCAAATTCTTCTAAGTATCCATCAAACCATCTAACCGTTACTACATTCATTCCATTCCCTCCAAATTCTCATCCCAGCATATTTTCTGTCCACATTTAGGACACCGGCTTAAATTTTCAAAATATTTATAGTATCCATCTCCAAGGCTTTCTGACAGTTCAAACCTGCAAGTAGGACAATACGCTGGACAATACGCTTCAATTTTTATATATTTCACCTTCTGCTTCTCCACCGCTTCCCGGCACTCTTCCACGGTTCCGATCTTTTTATATTCGAGCCATTCATCTATAATTTTCGCCAGCTCATTTCTATCTGTCTTATTGACTATATTTCGATAATTCCGAATATCTTGAAGTGCCAGAACTGCAAGTCTTATAGCCTGTCCCATATCACAATCCCAGTCGTTAAAACCTCCCTGGTATCGACCATCAATCATCTTGCAACATTTCGGCACATTTTCCAGCAAAACATTAATCGCTTCTTCTGGTTTCATTCTTCGCTCCTTTCCGGGCGGTATAGATTAAATAAACAGTATGCAACTATATTATCAACATCTGCTCCTACGTCATTTGTCCTATAACCGTGTTCTTTATCATACACCGCTACAAAATAGTAATCGTGTTTATCAACCGCAAAAACAGCTATATAATCTTTCTTTGGTGGCTCATCAACCGAAATCCAGCCGTCATTCATGTGCTTGCGGATATTATCCACAATAGCATTGTAAAAATTATCTGTTCCATCTTCATATCCCTGCGAATACCCGTTGAGGATTTTTCCTTGCTCGTCCTTTGGTGGATACTTTGCGTATAAGTTTTCTTTCCTGTTCCCATCTTTAATTTTCTTCATCTCTTCCAGAATCTTCTCTAATTCCTGCATGTCAGTTCATCCAACCTCCTTCTCACTTCTTCCGGTCCGCAATAAAAGATTAGTTCATCCAGTATAGTGTCAAGAAAATATACTGGTGTTTCTTTCTCCGGATCCTCCCACTCGTCTGCGGAACAGTCAAATACTATTGCGAATTTGTACCCCTGCCCGCCGTATCTTGTGTATAATTCTTCATGTATTTTCTGTGGGTTGGCATCCTTTCCTTTTATCCACACGGCGGGATAGTTTCCAAACCTGTCAGTCTTTTCATCTTCGAATATCCGCATGTCAGTCCTCCCACTTCTTTAACCTCTGACCGCACCACGGGCAGAACATAAACTCAACCTCTTTATCCATATCCGATCCGCAAACACATGTAATGCTGTCATGGTCAAAAATGCTTTGTTTACACATTTTCGCCGTATCCCGCTCCTTCAGCTCCATGATCTGATCCGGATCGAGGCCGGTGTCCTCGTAAGGTTTGAGTTCTTCCAGCCGCTTCCTTATATCATGTGCCATTTGAGCCACGTTAAGCTGACCGGTAAATACTTTGTCGTGTTTATGCTTCTCTTCAACTCTTTCCAGTTCTCTGATCATCGTTTCTGTATCCATCTCCGCTCTCCTTTCGTTTGTTCTGTTATACTTCCAAAAAATTACTCCGATCAGTATGTAGTGGTTATCTCTTCTGCACAAACTTAAGGAATTCCACCAACTCTGTTTCACTGCTCGGATGCTTCGCGTACTTTTGGTGCCAGGTCCATTTGGGGATCTGTCCATTTCTGGCCGGCTCTGGTCCGCCAATCAGATGCAGATAGCAGGTTTCAAGCTCCGGCACCCACCTGAAATCAACTTCTTCCCTCTCGTATACCTCTGCAATCAAACGCGCTCCATTATCAAAATCATATTTGTAATATTTGCATCCAATATTTTTGTCTTCATACCAAAGCCCCCAGTCTTTGTAATTCCTGAGCCATTCTTTTCGCTGATCATTGTTTTTGAACTTAGGAAGCTCTGGTTGACTATTCGTTCCCATCTCTTCGCAGTCTTCAACCTTCGCCAGCTTCTCCATTGCCTGAGGGAGCAGCGACTTGTTCTTGATCACTGCCTTTCCCGCATGATATTCTGTGTATCTCATCATCAGTCCTCCTTAATCTCGATATCCAGTTCTCTCAGCACATTAATTCCTGTATCCCGCTCAATCTCCATGTTGAGAAGTTTGAAGTACTCTTCATCTTCCGTCACATACCCCAGCTGCTTTTTCAGGAATTCCACATACTCCTGGATCCGTTTCTTTCCGTAATTGTGCTTTCTCATCATGAAGTCCACGGAGATCAGTGCCAGACAGGAAAATGCTTTCAAATCTTCCTGCTGCTGCATCTTTCTGTATTCCGGATTCCGCAGCACCTCTTTTACCAACTTCTCAACCTGGTATTTCTTATGCGCTTTATCTGCCCAACTCATACTTTCTCCTTCCAATCTGATTTACAAGTACCAGAACACCTTTTGATTTCTGCCGCTTCCAGTCATGTCTGTTTTTACGTTCAGATCCTGTTTTGCCTTGGTAAGATTCGCAAGAGTGATTCCTGCCATCTCCGCTTTTGTCTGGATCGTCATGGCGTTCATTCTCCCGTTTTCTAGCATAACTTTCAAAAAGGTCTTAGCTTCATGGACTGGATCAGTGTGCGAAACGATTGCCTCCTGCTTGATCCGCTCGATCTGTAATGTGTTGGCGTTTACTTTCGTAAGGATTTTTTCCAGAAGATGCATGATGTCCTCTTGTGCTGCCATAATTTTTTCCGTGTTCTTTTTGTTTTCTTCTCTCAATATCGCAAACGCCTTTTGTGTGTCCGTTTTATTGGCGGTATCCGCCTTGATATCCGCTAACTGCACATCATAAAGCAAGCAGATCAAATTAGCGATTACATCATCCACTTCACCGCCGTATCGCGTAAATGATTGTGAGATAAAGGCGTCATTCTTTCCAAGCTTTCTGGACAATCCAATCATAGAGTCTTGGTGGTTGTCCAAAACTTTTTGCAGTTTTTCTTTGCTGATTTTTATTTTCATGTGTTTCGTTCCTCTTTTCTTTCCACTTCGCCGATCACAGCCAGCAGCATTTCTTTCGCCATCGGCTCCTGCTTATATCTTGTATAGATTTCCTCGGTCTCTTTCTTGAACTGCTCCAGAGTCTCCTCATTCGCCGTTCTCAGGATGTATTTCCGATACAGGTGCCAACAATCACAGAAAAGCTGAAACGCCGTTCTGACCGCCATCATAACTCCGTCACCCGGATGTAAATCCCCGGGATATCCGCCCAAAACTTTTCTACCACCTCGGACGCTACCTGTGCATCATCGCTCCAAAACTTCACGGATGTCATACAGTCTTTCAGCAGCTTCTGCAGGTTATCTGTATCCGGTTTTGTTATCTTATATTCTCCATCCGAATGCCTGCCTCTCGGGAAGCACCACTTCACGATCAGCTGTAGTCCGCCCTGATATGGTTCCGCCGGAGCATGCTGTCCAAGGCATGCCATCAGCTTCTGTCTTGTTGCTTTCAGTTCGCTCGGCTCATAAAACACCGGCCTGCCATGTACCACATGGACTTTCTTTTCCTGGTGCGTAATTGTCGGCGGCACCATCGCCATAAAAAATTCAGTTCCCATTTGTTTCGCTCCTTTAACGTGTGAAATCGTCTTTCTTTCCCTTGTGCGCCATAGTTACGGGGAGGGGGAAGGGAGACGGGGCCGGGCAACCTTAAGGCCCGTCCCTCTCCTACCCCCGTAACCGACGTGCAACGGAGGGGGAAATATTTACCCCTTTAGGGGTAGTGTCTTCCCCTCCACAGGGGAAAGACTGAATTTCAGTGTTCCCCTCCGTCTGCCGCTTTGTGAGGGGAAGTCTTATTTTTAGTCTTTCCCTCAATGTAGTTTAAAAAGGGGAAGTCTTAACTTTCAGTCTTTCCCTCACTCTGTTTTTCTGTCTTTTTTCGTATGATTCCGCCCTCGATAATATATCCGCCATGCTCATTGACCCGGTCTCTTGCTGTTCTTTTTGATACTCCAAGGTACTCAGCCACATCATCCACGGACGGATTTTCTCCAAAATTGCTACTCTCAAGAGCGGTTTCCAGTGCTTTTCTGCGTTCCTCTTTCCGGTCTTTTGCGTTCTTTTTGTTGCTCTCTGCTCCTCTTTTCCACGGCGGTCGTTCGTCTTCCGGCTGGATATCGTTCAGGCATCCTGTATCATCAATCCGGTGTACCGGATACTGAAACCATACATTGGTCGGTTCAAATTTCGGAAATTCTCTGAGCGTTCCTTCGATCCGCCATGCCGTTTTCGCTTTTACATCGTTCACCGCATCTTCTATCTGCTTCTGCAGAGCGTTCATCTGCCATTTATCAAGGTGCTCTTCGCAATAGTTCAGCATCTGCGTTTTACTGCACAGATCATCCTGAGACAGATCATCTTCCCATTTAAAATAAGCATCCAGGTACTGAATACAGACTTTGCATATAGCCTTATTCTTTTCCTGTTCTATCAAAGCTTCTGTCGGTTCCAGTTCGATCAGATCCAACAATGCATCCGGATCTCTGGCAAACACACCGGATCCGCTGGCACGGTCCATGGATTTCTTTCCGCCCTGACTTCCCTTGCTGTGATGGTGGCAGTAGATCACCGCACAGCCCAGTTCTGTACATACCTTGTCAAACTGATTACAGAAATTCGCCATCTGATCCGCACTATTTTCATCACCCGTGATGACCTTGTAGATCGGATCGATAATGATTGCCACATAATCTTTTTTTGCAGCCCTCCGGATCAGCTTCGGCGCCAATTTGTCCATAGGTACCGACTTCCCTCTTAAGTTCCAGATATCAATGCTTCCCAGGTGCTCTGGTTTCCATCCAAGAGCCTGGTATACATCCCGGAAACGATGCAGGCAGCTTGCCCGGTCAAGCTCCAGGTTCACATACATCACGCGTCCTCTCGCACACTGCCATTGAAGCCAGTTCTTTCCTTCAGCTATGGCAATGCACAATTCGATCTGCAAAAAGGACTTTCCTGCTTTGGACGGTCCAGCAATCAGCATCTTATGTCCCTTTCTCAGGACGCCTTCTATCAGGCAAGGGGAGAGTTCCGGAAGGTTGTCCCATACTGTTTCCAGAGACTCCGGATCCGGAAGATCATCGTTGATACTTTCAATCCATTCCTGCCATTCTTCCCAGGTATCTTTTCCAATGTTGGTATCTACAAGGAACTGCTTCTTCCCGTTCCGGATGACTCCCGGCATACGGGATAAGCGGGAAGGATTTTTATTCTGCGTATCCAGTTTCAATCCGTTTTTCTTGCAGATATTGTAAAGGTATTCCACCCTCTGGCGGTATTCCCGATAATCTGCAGCGTCAATCTTCACAATCGCATGCAGACTTTTCTTCCCGGAAAATACCAACGCTGCGATCGGCAGTTCCAGTTCTCTCAGCATCGCATTCTGCTGATCCAGTTCCATGGAATCCGATTCTACTAATGCATAACGAAAATCCGTTACATTTTCATTTTTACAGTCTTTGCCATCTAAGGGATTGAATCGGATCCATGCACCAGCTTCTGGATTGTAATCTCCAAGAACAGCCCCAATATCCCCATTACACCGGTTCAGTTCCTGAATCAGCTGTCCCGCTGTCCGATCCCAACAGCCTTTTGTCGGCAGCCACCTGGTTCCTTTTTCATCCGGTTTTTCCCAGCTTTGCGTTACGTAGCCGACATTTTCCCCGGCTTCAAACAAGGTTTCCAGATACCGCACCAGGTCTTTTACGGGATCCCAGTGCTTCGGTTCCTGAATTTCTTTTCCTTCTACCCAGCCTTTATCGATGATGACCAGATCATCTCTCTCTCCGATCGCGTCATTCCAGTCCAACTCATGTCCCGGATCCCGCTCCGGAATCCATCCATGATCAAGTGCCATCTGCACTATTGTTCCGGCAGTGACCGGAGTGGAGGCTCCATGGAAACTGCCCCATTTCCGAAGACACTCTCCAGAATGATATCGGGCAGGATCCCTCTGACTCCACCGATCCCAGTCTGCTGCCGAATATCCTTCTTCCTTTAATGCCATCCCCACTACGCACCATTCCTGGTAGTCCAGATCAGCGGGATGGATATGCTCCAGAATCTCTAAAAGATCTGCCCTTTGTTCCATGTCTATGCTCCTTTATATTCTGATGGGTTAATATCACGAGGAATTTTCCAGCCGTTTCCTGCAATTCGGTCAATCAGTTTTTTTGCAGTATCAAACTGCCATGTTCCTACGTGTTGGAAACCTCTGCTTTCCAGGAATCGAATCTGCTTTGGCGTTGTCAGTCCTTCTTGACGACGTTTGTCCAGACGTTCCAGCAGCTTCGATGCCTTTCCTGCGTTATCAATCTCATCTGGCAAAATTCCAAGTTTCTCCAATGTCTTTTTCTGACCATCAGACGGCGGTGCCATCTCCCAACCAAATGCCGGAACATAGCCGGCCAGATCTTCTGCCTGGATGCTCATTTCAAACTGAAGCGGATCTACCAGCTTACGTTTTCTCCGTTTCATTTCTGCCAGTTTCTGTGCCAGCGCTTCTTCCCGCTGTGCCACAACATCTTCAGCCGCCGTCTTCTCCGCCTCTTCGATATCCATCGGATATCCCGCATCTTTCTCCAGATTCTCTGTCATCTTCTGCGCAACCTCTTCACTCTCGCAGATCAGATGGGCCGGATGGCACAATTCATGCCGTTCCGTATGCCACAGGAAGTCCAGAAGAAGCAGATGGTCTTTCCCTGGTGCAAGCCGGGTTCCGCGTCCTACCATCTGACAATACAGGCTTCGCACCTTGGTCGGTCGCAGCACTACAATGCAGTCTACATCCGGGCAGTCCCACCCTTCTGTCAGCAACATGGAATTGCACAGGACGTTATATTTGCCGGCTGCATAGTCTTCCAGGATCTCTGCACGGTCCTGGCTTTCTCCGTTGACTTCCGCTGCATGGAATCCATGGTCATTTAAGATATCCCGGAATTTCTGACTGGTCTTCACAAGAGGCAGAAATACTACCGTCTTTTTCTCCCGGCAGTATTTTCCCATCTCTTCCGCGATACTCTCCAGATACGGATCCAGGGCTGTACCAAGATCTCCTGCCTTAAAGTCCCCAGACTGTACGCCAACACCGGTCAGGTCCACCTGCAGAGGGATGGTTACTGCCTTAATCGGAGACAGATATCCTTCCTTAATTGCTTTAGGTAGCGTGTACTCATAAGCCAGAGACTCAAAGACCTGTCCCAGATTCTTCATATCGCCTCTGTCTGGCGTTGCTGTGACGCCAAGTACCTTTGCATCCGGGAAGTGCCTGAGCACTCTTTGGTAACTGTCTGAAATGCAATGGTGCGCTTCATCAATAATGATGGTATGAAAGTAATCTTCCGGAAACCGTTTCAGCCTGGTTTCTCTCATCAGGCTCTGGACGGATCCAACGGTAACCCGAAACCAACTACCAAGGCAGGATTCTTCTGCCTTTTCTGTTGCACATTTCAAACCGGTTGCCCTTGCAATCTTGTCCGCCGCCTGTTCTAAGAGTTCTCCCCGATGAGCCAGGATTAGAACCCGGTCTCCATTTCTTACACAGTCTTCTGTAATTTTTGCGAACACAATGGTTTTTCCACATCCGGTAGGAAGAACCAGGAGTGTTTTCCTGGTTCCGTTCTCCCACTGTTCAAAAACCGCTTCTTTCGCTTCTCTTTGATACGGTCTTAGTTCCATTAAAATTTCCCTGCCTCAAATTTCTTTTCTTCAAACGGGTAAAATTTTTTGATATCATTTCCCTGTCGTTTCTCTCCATCTGTTCCAGTCCATTCGTGAATGCCGACTTTGCAGCGTCCTTTTGCTCCAATAACCGCATTCCAGTTCATCTTGATTTTTTCACCTTTCTTCTTCTGTCCAATGGATGTGAAGAACGCTGAAATCATCCCTTCTGTTTTGGTATGTAAAAACAGGTTATGATTGATCAGAGCTGTTCCATCCGGTGTATCAATCCGAAGTTTCAGCATTGCTTTATTACATGCCGGCAGTTTTTCGCTTCCGTTATGGCGGCCACGCTCAAAGCTTTCTACCACAAAGTCGTAGTCTCCTTCCGGAAGCAGGAGAAAATCCCCGCTGTCCTTCTCAATCTCATCATCCCATCCTAATTCTCTTTCAAAATCGCTCATATTGTTATATCCTCCTAATTAAACTTCTTCAAATGGTATTTCATAGTTCTCTCGAAGCTGCTGAATCATGGCGAACACCTGTGGCCATGCTCCCACCAGCACACCGGAAATAAAATCCGGATCATAATTAATAATTGGTGTTGTCTGCGGATAGTAGCCTTTTCCCGCTACTACTGTCTGGATCTCATCCTCCGACACCAGTTTACCTTCCATCAGGTCCCGCAGCGCCTTCGGGATCCGCTCATCTACATGGAACACGCTGTCTTTTGACACTGCTGGTTCCTGTTTTGGCTGTTCTTCTTTTTTTGGCGGGTTTTCCGGTGCCAGATCTCTCAGATCCATCTGCTTGCCTTCCGGTACTGTTGGAACCGGATCCAGCATCTTTGGGGCTACCGGAGCTTTCGGAGCCTTCTGCGGTTGTGCCTCTGGAGTTATTTGATCAATAATTCCGGCGATGACTCCGTAATCAAACTCGCATTCGTCCGGCAGTCCATACCGGTTTTTAGCGTCCCAGCACGGATGATGGCTTGTGTACATGACACGTTTCCCGCCCTGCGCCTTATGCTTCTTTCCCTTGTCGTCTACGGCAATGGAATAGGTCTTGTAATTGCAAAACAGGAGCATATCTGCCCATTCTTTCACCAGAGGAGAAGTCTGGGACTGGGTTTTCTTCCCCAGTTTCAATTCCCATCGGTCATAAGCACCCATTTCATCTGGCTGTTCAAATTTTCGAAGCTGCGCATGCGCCGTCAGTACCACATGGATACCTGCCTCGATTACATCAGTCAGGCGGTTCAAAAACCGTCCGAATTCTTCTTTGGTGTAGACATATCCGTTTCCATATCCAAAGTCCTCAATTCCGGATTTATTGTGTTTAGAGCAAATATGCTCAACACAAAGCTGTTCTGCCCAGTCGATGGTGTCAATCACCAGAGTTTTGCACACTCCTGCGGTTTTTTCCACATAATCGATTTCTTCCAGGAGCATTGTCCAGCTAGTAGGGCGCGGAAGTCTTGCCACGTCCATATCATTGGTACTCCCCTCCGTATCAATAAACACTGGATTCGGAAATCTGGAAGCGAATGTGGATTTCCCGATTCCCTCCGGACCGTAAACGACAACTTTCTTGGCACGCTTGATTTTCCCCTTGATAATTTCCATTTAAAATTCACCTGCTTTCCATGTTGTTTTAGGCTGCGGAGCCGCAACTTCTTCGTGTTCCTGCCCTTTGACATAGCCGTCTTCAATAATGATGCTGCACTCTTCGCCCGTGCTGACTCTGGTCGCAATTGCTTGCAGCCCTTCCTGTTCCAGCCACTGTCCGAATTCATTTAGCGTCTGCCGATCCATCTGCTCCAGCTTGTCCAACAGTACAAATCCGCATTTTGGATTTAACTTCCTGACAATCGCAGTGGACACTTTCAGCCGATCGGAGCCAGACATGTTGTCCCACTGCTGTCCCTTATAGATCAGCTCGCCGTCTTTGACAGACAGATCCGGAAGAGGCAGTTCCGCGGACTGTAAAAGATCTGTCTTGGATTTTCTGGTCTCGTTGATCTGCTCAGTCAATTCCTGATACTGTCTTCTGTAGTCTAAGGCATCTTCTTCTGCCTTGTCCTTGTCCAGGTTCGCCCGTACTTTCCGGTTGATCTCTTCGATATTAGCCAGGGATGCTTCCAGTTCGGCAGTAGATTCATCTTGTAAATCTTCCGCAGATTTATAAGCGATATTCATATCCTGATCAACTTGGATCAACTGCTTCTGATAGCGTTCTAATTCTTCTTTTAATGTGTTGACTTTCTCAGCAAGACGATTTCTTTCGGCATGCAATTCCAGTGCACGATCCCTTTTCTTCTGGTTCTCGCCATTCCGGGCAAGAATTTCCTGCTGCTGCCTGATCAGTTCAGATGGAGAAATCAATTCTTTTGGTGCTTCCGGATAGTATGGTTGCTCTTTCGCAAATTTCTCTTTCCGGTCAGCAATCTGCCCAATGGCAAGCCTGCTGTTGTATAATTCCCTTTCTTTGCGATCCAGGACGTCCAGCTGATCTCCTACTCCAATAATCTTAAGTAACGTCTGTGCCTTTTCTTTTCCGGAACTTTCCATAAACTTCGGAAGATCCAGGGCAAGCTGTTCCACGAACTCGTTCAGGAGCTGCTGTCCACCTTTCTGGCCGGACGGATCCGTCACTTTCAAACTACTGTTTTTTCCCTTTCGCTCCACAACCAGTCCATTGCTTAAAACAAGATGCAATGTAGGCGGGATCATGGATCCTTCTCTCTGAGCCTGTGACGGACGGAATTTATCTCCGCCTAAAGCCCAGGCGATGGAATCCAATACAGATGTTTTGCCTTGGTTGTTATTCCCTCCTACGATCGTCAGTCCACTTGCTGTCGGTTCAATCTTCACGGCTTTAATCCGCTTCACATTTTCGATTTCCAGTTTGTTTATTTTAATGCTTTCCATTTGACCTTTCCTTTCAAATTCCTTATAATATAGTTGACCTTTTCTGAGTGCATATGCGGATGGCCGTCCCTATGCACTCTTTTTCATTTCCTGCTGCCATTTCCTTTTCCGGAGCTCTCTGATCCGGAGATACCTGTGCTCCCGGCACCGGACGCAACGGTATGCCATGTAGGACACCGCCATTGTTTCCACGGCAATCACTAACTCGGCAATCAGCATCATCGTAGTCATGGTACCTGATTCATAACCTCCTACGATCCCAATCAGCGCCAGAAACGCCGTCCCGCCGATCAGCAGGCAGATGTCTTTCAGGATCCGGTATTTCCGCAGCTTTCTTCTGTGCATTTTCTATCACCTCCTTTTGCTCTACGGGCCTCTTCGATGATCGGTCGCAGCTCTTTCAATTCTTTTCTGATCTGCTCTGCTTCCTCGGCGTATTCCGGTCTCCAGCTGACGCCGGAATGATCCATGATCCACATCAGCCTGTTGACCAACCTCATGTACCTGTTCATTTCTTTTACCGTCATTCTTCACACCTCCTTATGATTTATCTTTAAAGCTGTCCGCTCGTTTTTCCAGACTCTTCACCGGGATATGCAGTTCATCCGCAGCAATGTACGGGTAAAACTCATAAGTTTTCTTTTTCTTTCCGCTCACCACTTTGCTGTAATGGTTCATCCCTCGCTTTGCCTGTTCCCGAAACGCCTGCGGTGGTATCTGCAAAATGTACGCCGCCTCTTCTGCGTTCCTGATAATCGGTTTCACACTTACCCATCTCCTTCTTGTTTGTCTCATTTATGCGACAAACTGACTAAAAAAAATAGCATTTACTTCGTCTCTGTTCAAAGCTAAATTGGATGCAATTAAATCAGCCTCCTTTATAGTGAAATTTTCTCCTCCGGATCCTAATTTCCTATAAAATGTGGCCTTGTCAATTCCAATCATTGCCGCAAGTTCTGAAACATTCAAACCTTTTTCTACGATTTTTCCTTTTAACAGGTTCACATTCACCAATCCTTCTCCCCCTCCTTTCTCATATCTGCGACACCTTAATAATACCTTTCGTATGTCCCTTTGTCAATATTATTTTCTCATTTTTGAGATTTTTTTATTTTTACATGTAGTTTTGAATTGCAAATTTGCGAAATTCATGATATTATAGAATCAACCTAGGAGGTGACACGATTGAATACAGGTGACAGGATTAAGCAAAGAAGAATTAAACTTGGACTTACTGTAGAGGAACTAGCCAAAAAAATAGGAAAATCGCGTGCTACTATATACAGATATGAAAACGGTGATATTGAAAATATGCCTACCCCAATTCTTGAACCTTTAGCAAAAGCCTTAGAAACAACTCCGGCTGACTTAATGGGATGGGGAGAATACGAAGACCCTCGTATAGCTGAACGAGATGCAATTTTGGATGACATAGAACGCATTTTAAAAACAAACGGGTGGTCATTATCCTGCGAGTCGTACGATGATGATTATTTTATAATAAAAAACATAAACGGACAAACAATAACTACGATTTACGATTATGAATTAATATCTCGGTACAACTCTCTGAAAAAGAAAGGAAAAATAACTGCAGATTTACTTGTGTCTTCTGAATCTATTTTCAAAAAATATTTAGAGAGTTTAGGATATTATATTGATCGAGATGATTCTGAACACAAACCTTTCATACATTATGGAAATGGGGCTGTTAGGATATCTGACAGTATTTTGAATGACATAAGAACTAAAATAGACACTTACTCTAAAACAACTATTGACTCTGTTATTCTAAAATTGAATGAAAAAGAACTTCGCAAAGAACGCGAAGAAAAGGAGCGCCTTGCAGCTTATTTACTGAACGCTGCTCACGCCCGCACCGACATAGATATTCCAGAAGATGCAGACACGTCCGACAATGATATTATGGATGATGAGAATTTCTAAGTCCAGTTTATAGGACAAGCTTTGTAGTACACTATAGGCTGGAGGTGTTTGACTTATGAATTACGAAGCACTTTTGGACGAGGCTCAACAGGATGGGCTTATCGTAAAGGAAAAGCCCTTAAAATACAATAATGGAAGAATCAAAGGGAAGAGAATCGCCATCCGGAAAGATATTGAAACAAGTACGGAAAAAGCCTGTGTCCTCGCTGAAGAGCTTGGGCACCATCATACATCTGTTGGGAATATCATCGATATGGGAAATGCCTCAAACCGGAAACAGGAACGACAGGCCAGAATTTGGGGATATAACAAGCTGATCGGGTTGAACGGGATCATTAATGCATTTCGCGCCGGCTGTCAAAGTCGTCATGAGATGGCAGATCTACTGGATGTAACAGAAGAATATCTGCAAGAATGTATCGATTGTTATAAAGATAAATACGGAGTATACACGGAAGTAGATAACTATATAATCTACTTCATACCAAACCTAGCTGTTATGGAAAAGGTTTAATTGAGAAAGAGAGAACAATATGGGATTTTTTGATTTGTTTAAAAGACAAAAGTCATTTGATCTTGCGGCTCTTCAAAGGGATTTGGAAATAGTAAACGACTGTGCTCAGTTAATAGAAAATACTGTGAATCCTGAAACGTTTTTTAGTCGTTATGATTTATATATGGAAAAGCTCGCTGTATTAGCAGAGGCCCAGGAAGCCCATCGGGTAAAAGTGAAGGGAGATAATCTTGTTCAGAAATACGCAAGAATGAAGACAGATGAACAAAAGGTTGAAACAATAAATGCTTTTATTGATAGAATGTGGTATGATACCTGCCAAAAAGCAGATAAGTTGAAAACCGAAAAGGGGAAAGAAAATAGATATAAAAAATTTTTTGATACTATGAGCCAATATGAAAGTGCTATGCCAGATATTTGTATTCACCATTATAAACAGCTTATTCCTATAAAAATTTATTCAGAAGAGATTTGTGAACAGATTTTGCGCCAAAAAGATTCTATTAAAAAGAATGGATTTTCGCACTATGAATATATAGCTTGTTCAAATTCTTGTCCAAAATGTAAAGCATTAGATGGCAAGATTTTTTCACTCTCGCAACTTCGTCCTGGATTAAATGCACCGCCAATGTGCGAACATTGTCGCTGCTCTATTTCGGCACATACCGGCGAAGACGAAAAGGATTATCAAACTTGGCTTAATAGTCTTTAGTCTATAACTATTGCAATCTTATAAAATATGGGGCTTTTTGAAATACAAAAGCCGTAAGGAGATGATTGAAATGAAATTATATGAAGTATGGATCCGAAACAATCAAGGAGAGAAAAAAATAATTAAATGCATGGCATCCGATCCACGCGCTGCTGCGGAACAAGTAATACAACATCCAGAATATTCCGTTGGATGGGAAATCATTAGTGTTCGCATTATAAACGATAATATGTAATAAAAAACCGCCCCAGTGCGCCAACACCAGGACGGAATCACAAAATAATCTCCGAAGAGATCCCCACTAACAACTATATTGTATCATCTTCGGAGACAGCCTGCAAGCGGAACTCTTGTTCCCCGCTGGCTGTTATTTTTGTACTCAAAATCAAGAAAAAGGAGATGATCTGATGGGAAGGAAGAAAAAGCACCCGAATTTACCAAACGGATACGGCTCGATCAGGAAGCTGTCCGGGAACCGGAGAAATCCGTATGCTGTGCATCCTCCGGTAACAGAGTTTACACCGGATGGGAAACCGGTCACTCACAAGGCTCTGTGCTATGTTTCGGACTGGTATGTAGGTTTTGCTGTCCTTACTGCGTACAAGGCAGGAACGTATACTCCTGGAATGGAAAAGGATCTTGTCGTGTCTCAGGATCTGTCTGCTGCCGAAATGACTGATTTTGTCAATAAGGTGCTGGCAGACTATACGACAATGACAAGACAGCCGGAAGAAAATGAAACAATGACCTTTGAAGAACTGTATGAAAAATTCTACGACTGGAAATACAACGGAAAAAGGCAGTATTCTTATCAGTCCAAAGCTTCAACGGGATCCGCTTTTAAAAACTGCAAAGCTTTGCACAAAATAAAAATAGACGAAATCACTTGTGAGCAGATGCAGGAAGTGATAGACTCTTGTCCGTTAAAGCACGCATCACTTGAAAACATATTGTCTCTGATGAAACAGATGTATCATTACGCCATAGGACAATTTCTGATTGATAAGGATCCGACAATGCTGTTAAAAATCAATTCAGAGGACGATGACGAACATGGAGTACCGTTCAGTGTTTCCGATCTGGAAAAATTGTGGGATCACGAAAAAGATGATGTAGCGCAAGTTCTTCTCATATTATGCTATTCTGGATATCGAATCATGGAATTACAGAATATAAAAATTGACTTGAACAGAATGTACTTCGAGGGTGGACTAAAAACAACTGCAAGCAAGGAGAGAATTGTTCCGATTCATTCGGCAATACAGCATATTGTTAAAAAAAGGATGGAGAAATACGGATCAATACTACCAGGATCGTACTCAAAGTTCCGGTCTAGTTTGGTATCCTATCTCCCATCGTTATACCTTGACGCAGATCATACATCTCATGATTGTAGACATACTTTTTCAAAATTGTGTGAAAAATATAAAGTAAACGAAAATGACAGGATGAGAATGTTGGGGCATAAATTCAAAAATGTGACAAATGATGTGTACGGTCATAGAGACTTAGAAGACTTGAGAAAAGAAATTGAAAAGATACCTTGTCACAAATGCGTTACAAATGGAAACGTTAAATGAGGTTAAAAAACATGCGGAAAATGCAATAAACCAGATTATAAAATGGCGTATTTACGCGGTTTTTTAAGTTTTCGTTGAAAATACGCCATTTCTAAATTTATTCTTTATTTTAATGTTCCTTTAAGAGTAAACAACGTATTTACGCCGTTTGCGGGCATTTTTGTTACTAATGTGTTACAAATAAAGACAGTATTAGATGTGCGTAAACACAAATAACACTAAAGATGATACAATATTTTCCCTCCGGAGTCTACACCCCGGAGGGATTTCTTTATTCTGCCGCCCGCATCTCCACTGCTTCCATTCTGAGAGCCTGGCCGACTGTTCCCAGCGTGACCACACCGTCCGCTTTCGTCCACTGTGTCCATCCGGTTCCCTGGATGTGGGCTCTCCACTCAAAGTTTCCTTTCAGGCAGAGGCATTCCAGGCGCAGGCTGTCGCCCTCGGTTCCGATGATCGTATTCTGGTTGATCTTGCCGAAGTCTTTCCATCCAATTCCCTGAATGTGTGCTTTGGCGTACACATCCCCACAGTGCTGGCTCTTGATCCGTAGTGCCTCCATCCGTTTATCCTGTCCGGTTGTTCCGGCGGTCATTCCGTCTGCTGCCCAGATTGTATCACCAGAGTCCTGCACATGTGCCAGATAAGCGATGTCGGCCACCTTGATCTCTACTGCTTCGATCTGCTTGCCTTTTCCTTTCTGTCCAGCCCACTGTCCGTTTACGCACCACTCAGACCATCCAATGTCTTTCTGGTGTACCCGGTACAGATAAACCGTATCGGCAGAGTTGATGTATAAAGCTTCCAACCTTAGATTTTGACCAGTTGTACCGATGATCGTATCTTTAGTAACATTTCGGTAAACTTTATCACCCTGATCTTTGATATGTACTTTGACGTCCATATGATTAACGGGATCAATCCGTAGGGCTTCCATTCGGCGATTCTGGCCGATACTTCCGATCATCGCTCCATCACACTGCCAGTTTGCCCAACCGATATCGCGGAGATGACCCTGATAAGATACTTCGCCGCCCCGGTCTTTCTTCTCCTGGAATGCGCCTGAATTATTTTTTACTTCTCCGTCCGGATCGCCCGGTTTGGTTGCGGATCCAGAAGATGTCGAACCACTGGATATCTCTTTGTTCAGGATTCCTTCTACAATTGCTTTCGCACACTTCTTGGCGTTCCAATGGTTCGCATCATCTTTATCATCCACAAAGCAGCACTCTACCAGTAATGACAGAGAATTGGTGTTCGCAAGCACATAAAGACTTTTACTGTATTTTGTACCACGATTCCGAATCCCCAGCTCTTTTGCAATATTTGCGCAGATACGATCGGAAATCGCTTTAGTACGAGCGTCATAGTTCCAAACTTCTGTACCTCCTGTACTCTTATCACCTTTATAATCGTTTCGTCCGCTGTTCAAATGGATAGATACATCAAGAGCTACATTGTGCTGATTGCATTTTGCGACAATCTTCTGCAAACATCCATTCGCTGTAGTATTTTCTTCACATGTGCAATCATACACTGTGTGGCCCTCTGCACGAAGTAAACGAATTACTTCATCCTTAACGATACGATCTTCTACAGATTCTTTCAGAATTCCAACCGCACCATACGCACCTTTTCCTTGCGGGCAATGTCCTGCATGTACGTTATATACTGCCATTATTCTTTTTCCTCCTCTTCTTTATGCTCCTGGTTGACTACTTTATCTGCCACTTCCAGACCTTTAACCAAAATTGTCGGTACATTGTATCCGGCTTCCACAAAGTTTTCCAGGATGGAACGAATCTCATTGATAATCAATGAAGCCAGTACAAACCATCCAAGAAGTGTCGTAATTCCCAGGTCAATTCCGATCGTCTTGCCAATCTCAATAAATACAGCAGATGCTCCAAACGCCACCATAATCATCAGCCAGTAACCAAGCTTTTTCAAAACACCTTTCCATCCGGCCATTGAATTCTCTTTTCCGGCCATCCAGCTTTTCATCCATCCTGTCAGCCAATCTGCCACATTGAGCATCAGGAATGCTACAAAAAGGAGCCAGTGTTCTCCTAAAATATAGGAAAGAACTGCTACGATCGTTCCGACCGCAGCATTATATCCGTCAATAATCGGTGCTGCATAGTTCATTTTCATTGTCCTCACTTTCCTTTCTGCTTTTACATTTATGCATAAAAATAAGACCGGTTACGGTCTCGCTCTGATCCTCATTTGTTACCTCCTTTTACTCCATAGGAGTACCGTCAATTTTTACCCATTTTGTATTGCTCTGTACAATTCTTCGAATCCAAAAATAATTGTTAGTATATTGGAAGAAGATTTGAATTCCGTATCCCAAGCCAGAATCGTTCGCAGCAGTATGCTGAAACCCGATCATAAACCACACTTTTTGTCCCAAATGCGGATCAGCAGTGGTCAGATCAATCGTTCGAATTCGTTTGACATACATAGACCCAGTGGGCATGGATTTCGATATTTCAGATAG
>ERZ1090863.196-NODE-196-length-40140-cov-27.328178_pt1 | contig 40140 bp, 41 predicted proteins | sample MGYA00478480_ERZ1090863 | MGnify/ENA primary metagenome ERZ1090863 (study PRJEB33644, sample SAMEA5815746) | chicken gut metagenome | biome: Chicken; feature: Gastrointestinal Tract; material: Caecum | place: Ireland | collected 2019-01-01 | study: A study of the...
GGATTCCCGAGTGGCCAAAGGGGACAGACTGTAAATCTGCTGCAAATTGCTTCGGTGGTTCGAATCCACCTCCGTCCATCAGCTGCCGCAGTGGCGGAACTGGCAGACGCCCGGGACTTAAAATCCCGTGGGTAGTGATACCCGTACCGGTTCGATTCCGGTCTGCGGCATTGTATAAACCCCGTGTTTACGGGGCTTTTTCATTTTGCGCGATACGCCCGGCAAGCGGTTGCCTTCATATTTTTTCTGCTGGCAAAAGGCCGCATGAGAGAAAGAGAACAGCAGGCTTTTTTGAGGAACCAGCAGAATCCGGCGCAGGGATCTGGGAATGGAGGAGGGGATCTGGTGGGATTGCTTTATAATCTTCTGGACAATGCCATGGAGGCCAACCGGCGAGTCCGGGAGAGACTGCGGCTTAAAAGACGTTATCATCCGGGTAATGTGTCATAATATCTTCTACTCTGCAATTCAGGATATTACAGAGCTTGTCTATTGTATTCACTTCTACGTTGCGGTCATGTCTCAGCCGGTTCAGCTGAGAGCGGTTCATACGGTATCGGGTATATAAATCATATTGAGTAATGCCTCTGGCCTGCATGGTTTCCCATAGTTTGTCGTATTTTATCATTTTACGCTTTTTCGCTTTCCCTTGATTTTGTTGACATGTAACTATTATTAGCGTAAAATTGATTCAATAATAGTATTTGTATGCGAACACTATCAGGGGAAAACATACATAAAATGCAGGCTGTTTTATTAACAAGTGTAAATGACAATTATTCCCCCGGTGCTTACAATAGATACAGACTGTAGAAGAAAGATTCTGTGAGGAAGTGTGACAGACGAATGATGAGAATCGGAATATGTGACGGTGACAAAAGCTGGAGAATGAGAGCGGAAGAGCTGATTCTGCAATATGGAAAAACATCGGGAATTGAGATGGAGACCTTCCGTTTTGCGGGCGGAAAGCAGTTGGAGTCCTATACGGGGGAGCCTATGGACGTTCTGTTTATAGATGTCGTCCTGAATGACGCCAGCGGTATTTCAACAGCGGTAGAAATAAACCGGAAATGGAAAAAATGTCAGATCGTGTATCTGACGAATTATTTATTTTTCGCCACGGAGGTTTATCATACAGACCATGTGTTTTATGTGCTGAAGGCTCAATTTGCGGACCGTATCGGGGAAATATTTGAAAAAATTTTTGACAGGCTCAGCCGGATCGGAGAAAAGCTGATTTTTTCTGTGATCGGAGGGGAAAAACTGTCGGCGGCGCCGGAAGATATTCTGTATTTTGAGAGAAAGGGGAGAGAGACCGGCATTCATACCTGCTGGGGCGTGTATGCGGTGTGGGATAAACTGCAGACTCTGATGGAGAGACTGCCGATCCTGGACTTTGTCCGATGCCATAACAGCTACATTGTCAACCTCCTATCGGTAAGGGAGATGCGGGACAATGAGTTTATTATGACAGAGGGAAGCAGTGTTCCCATCAGCAGGAGGTACGCGAAAACAGTAAAAGAAGCGTTTGTGAGATGGGCGGGAACCCAGATTTCATAAAAACGACAAAGCGAACAAGAGAGGAAGACGGCAGGGGGAACCGTCTTCCTCTCTTGTATCAGTGTTACAGCATAGCCTCAATGTCTTCTCTGGGACGGACGCCCACGGATTTTCCGGTGACATTTCCGCCTTTCAGTACTACGATGGTGGGGATGCTCATAACCTGGAAGGCGGAGGCAAGCTCCGGCTCTTCATCTACATTGACCTTCCCCACTTTGATGTCGCTTCTGTCCTCGGCGATTTCGTCGATGACCGGGGAGAGCATGGAGCAGGGGCCGCACCAGCTGGCCCAGAAATCCAGCAAAACGGGTTTATCGCTGTTTACAACTTCCTCGCGGAAATTCTGATTGGTAATATGGATCACTGACATAAATCTGTCCTCCTTCTATTTTTATATTTTTAGTTGTCTCCTTTGATGTGTTAAAGATACCAGAGAACCGGGAAAAGTTCTGTGATATTGTCACATAAATAATAAGGCGGAAATGACTGGATTGCAAGCCATTTCCGCCGCTGTTTTTTGAAAGAGATTATTTATCCCGGATCTCGCTGTGAAGCTCCTGCAGGGATTTTACTTCCCCGCTGCCATGCTCCTGTACGTAGCGGATGCCCTTGTAGGTGGCTCTGGCCGCCGCGATGGTGGTCATGTAGGGGATCTTGGATTTAATAGCTGCTTTCCGCAGGTAGCTGTCATCGTTAACGCTGTCCTTGCCCACCGGGGAATTGACGATCAGGTCAATCTGGCCGTTGGTAATCAGATCCAGAATATTGGGCCGACCCTCGTAGAGCTTGTTCACATGCTCAGCCTGGATGCCGGCTTCCCGGATCAGGCGGCAGGTTTCACCGGTGGACAGGATCTTAAATCCGCAGTCCGCGAAGCCCTGGGCGATCTCCACCACCTCGTTTTTGTCCCTGCGGTTTACGGAGATCAGCACCGTGCCGGAAAGAGGCAGACGGGACTGGGTGGCCTCCTGGGCTTTGTAGAAAGCCTCCCCATAGTAGGTGGAAAGTCCCAGCACTTCGCCGGTGGAGCGCATCTCCGGTCCCAGCACCGGGTCTACCTCCGGGAACATATTGAAGGGGAAGACCGCCTCCTTCACTCCGTAATACGGAATGTGCTGTTCTTTCAGGGCCGGCACCGGGGAGGGTCTTCCGGTAAGCTCCGAGGTAATGATATCAATGGCCAGAGGCACCATGCGGATGTTGCAGACCTTGGACACAAGAGGAACGGTCCGGGAGGCTCTGGGGTTGGCCTCCAGCACGTACACCTTGCCGTTTTCTATGGCGTACTGCATATTCATCAGGCCCTTAACATGCATCTCCTCGGCGATCTTCCTGGTATATTCCTTGATGGTCTCCAGATTTTCCGCGGGAATATGTACGGAAGGAATGATGCAGGCGGAGTCTCCGGAATGGATGCCTGCCAGCTCAATGTGCTCCATGACCGCCGGCACAAAGGCGTGGGTACCGTCGCTGATGGCGTCCGCCTCACACTCCATGGCGTGGTTCAGGAAACGGTCGATGAGGATGGGGCGGTCCGGGGTGACGCCTACGGCGGCCTTCATATATCCCACCATGCTCTCGTCGTCGTACACCACTTCCATGCCCCGGCCGCCCAGCACGTAGGAGGGGCGCACCATCACAGGATAGCCGATCTTTCCGGCAATCTCCAGGGCTTCTTCCACCGTGGTGGCCATGCCGGATTCCGGCATGGGAATCTCCAGTTTTTCCATCATTTCCCGGAACAGATCCCGATCTTCCGCCAGATCGATGACTGCCGGGGAGGTGCCCAGGATCTTCACCCCGTTTTTCTCCAGTTCGGAAGCCAGGTTCAGAGGCGTCTGTCCGCCGAACTGAGCGATGACGCCTACGGGTTTTTCTTTCTTATAAATGCTGAGAACGTCCTCCAGGGTCAGAGGCTCAAAATACAGCTTGTCGGAGGTGTCGTAGTCCGTGGACACGGTCTCCGGGTTGCAGTTGACGATAATCGTCTCAAATCCCAGTTTTTTCAGGGACAGGGCCGCATGAACACAGCAGTAGTCAAACTCGATGCCCTGGCCGATGCGGTTGGGGCCGCCGCCCAGGATCATCACCTTGGGTTTATCGCTGCGGATGGGATTTTTGTCCTCTCCGTTGTAGGTGGAATAATAGTAGGCGCTGTCCGGAGTGCCGCTGACGTGGACGCCCTCCCAGTTTTCCTCTACACCCAGAGCTACGCGGCGGTTCCGGACGTCATCCTCCGGGATCTCCAGCAGCTGGCTTAAGTATTTGTCGGAGAAACCGTCCTTCTTGGCCGCGGTCAGCAGCTCGTCGGAGGGCAGGCCGCCCTTGCAGGCCAGGATCTTTTCTTCCTCCTCCACCAGCTCTTTCATCTGCTGAATGAAGTACTCTTTTACCTTGGTGATTTGATAGATCTCTTCGACGGAAGCGCCTTTGCGCAGAGCCTCGTACATGATAAAATGCCGCTCGCTGGAGGGGGTGATCAGCATTTTCAGCAGCTCTTCTTTGGATTTCTCGTGGAAGTCCTTGGCCCAGCCCAGGCCGCAGCGGCCGGTTTCCAGGCTGCGGATGGCTTTCTGGAAGGCTTCCTTGTAGGTCTTGCCGATGCTCATGACCTCGCCTACGGCCCGCATCTGTGTCCCCAGTTTGTCCTCCACGCCTTTGAATTTTTCAAAGGCCCAGCGGGCAAACTTGATTACCACATAATCTCCGTCAGGAACGTATTTGTCCAGAGTGCCGTATTTTCCGCAGGGGATGTCCTTCAGAGTCAGGCCGGCGGCCAGCATGGCGGAAACCAGGGCGATGGGGAAGCCGGTGGCTTTGGAAGCCAGGGCGGAGGAACGGGAAGTCCGGGGATTGATCTCGATGACCACGATCCGGTCTGTTGCCGGGTCATGGGCGAACTGCACGTTAGTGCCGCCGATGACCTGTACGGATTCCACGATCCGGTAGGCCTGCTCCTGCAGACGCTTCTGGCATTCCTCGGAAATAGTCAGCATGGGAGCGGAGCAGAAGGAATCTCCGGTATGTACGCCCAGGGGATCAATGTTTTCGATAAAGCAGACAGTGATCATATTGTTGTCCGCGTCCCGGACCACTTCCAGCTCCAGCTCTTCCCAGCCCAGAATGGACTCTTCCACCAGCACCTGACCCACCAGGCTGGCCTGGAGGCCTCTGGCGCAGACGGTCTTCAGCTCTTCCCGGTTGTAGACCAGACCGCCCCCGGCACCACCCATGGTGTAGGCGGGACGCAGCACGACAGGGTAGCCCAGCTTGTCAGCGATGGCCAGAGCCTCCTCCACGCTGTAGGCCACCTCGCTGCGGGCCATTTCAATGCCCAGAGCGTTCATGGATTTTTTAAACTCGATGCGGTCCTCCCCGCGCTCAATGGCGTCCACCTGCACGCCGATGACCTGCACATGGTATTTATCCAGGATTCCCTTGGCGGAAAGCTCCGCGCAGAGGTTCAGCCCGGACTGGCCCCCCAGGTTGGGAAGCAGGGCGTCGGGACGCTCCTTGGCGATGATCTGCTCCAGCCGCTCTACGTTCAGCGGCTCAATGTAAGTGACATCGGCGGTCTCAGGGTCGGTCATAATGGTGGCCGGGTTGGAATTGACCAGCACGATCTCGTAGCCCAGCTTCTTCAGAGCCTTGCAGGCCTGGGTGCCGGAATAATCAAATTCACAGGCCTGGCCGATGATAATGGGGCCGGAACCGATGATAAGCACTTTGTGAATGTCTGTTCTCTTTGGCATTTTGATCCTCCTGAAATAAAGACTTATTCAACCTTTCCAACCTATTATATAGGAGAATCCGCAAAAGTAAAAGTAATTTTTGCGATGAAATCTTTAACTGTAATTTTACAGAATTCTGCTTATAGATACAAAGAAAGGCGGATATACTGTAGAAAAAGTCCGTCCGGACTGCCATAAAGGAGAGGATCAAATGGTCAAGGTTTACGTTCTGGACACCAATGTGCTGGTGCAGGCCCCCTATGCCTGCGAATGCTTTGAAGAGAACCGCGTGGTGCTGCCCCTGGTGATCCTGGAGGAGCTGGATAATCTCAAGAAAGCAGAGGGTGAAAAAGGCCGCAATGCCAGAAGCGCCATCCGCTATCTGGAGGGATTACGCCAGAGGGGGGACCTGCTGGAGGGAGTCCCCACCGGCAGCGGAGGCACTCTCCGGGTGGAAAAAAATTTTGTGAACGTAAGCCTGCCGGAGGATCTTCCGGAAGATAAAATGGATAACCGGATCCTGCGGGTGTGTCTGGGACTTTCCGAAGCCGGAACAGATCCGGTGGTGCTGGTGACCAAGGATATTTTGCTGCGGGTAAAAGCGCAGATGCTGGGGATTCAGGCGGAGGATTTTGTTACGGAGCAGGTTTCCGGACAGGAACAGCAGTACCGGGGCAGGGCTGAGGTCTATGTGCCGGAGGACGCCTTTAAAGATTTCAAGAAAAAAGGAATTCCTGTGGAAGTAGCCTACCAGAGCGATGCGGAGGGAAGAATTACCCGCCCGGAGCTGCTGGAAAACGAGTTTGTGATCCTGAAAGCGGATCAGTCCGCCAGAAAGACCCAGCTTGGCCGGGTAGAAAAGGGACACATCAAAAAGCTGGAATACAGGAAAAGCCAGCCATACGGGGTAACGCCCCGGAACGCCGGCCAGTATTTTCTCCAGGAGGCTCTGATGCAGCCGGCGGAGAAAGCCCCCCTGGTGATCGTCAAGGGAATGGCAGGTACCAGCAAGACCTTTTACTCTCTGGCGGTTGGTCTGGAAAAGCTTCTGAACAATCCCACCGGGGAATACCGGCGGATCCTGATCTGCCGGCCCAACGCCCAGTTTGACTCGGACATCGGTTTTCTTCCCGGAGACGAGCAGGAGAAGATCGCTCCGCTGCTGCGGCCGGTCATGGATAATCTGGAGCAGCTTATTGACTCCAACGAGGAAGCCCGGTATGAAGATGAGCGGGCCCTGCAGGGAAAAATCGAAGAGATTTTTGACCGGGGTATCATTCAGGCGGAGGCCCTGAACTTCCTGAGAGGGCGCTCCATCGAAAAAACGTATCTGATCATCGATGAGGCCCAGAACATGACTCCCGGACAGGCCAAGGGGATTATTACCCGGGCGGGAAGAAACACCAAGATCATCCTTCTGGGAGATCCGGGGCAGATCGACCGTCCCTTCCTGGATGAGCGGACCAATGGGCTAAGCTACGCCGCTGAGCACATGAAGGGCAGTTCTCTCTGCTGGCAGATCACTTTAAGCGCCGAGGAATGTGAGCGGTCCGCGCTGGCCATGGACGCGGTGCGGCGGATGTGAGGGGCTGGAAAAGGCCGGTATGGGGCCGGCGGAAAATTAGAAGAAAGAAGAATCCGGAAACTATGGAAATTACATACAAGGAAATCAGAGAAAACAAAGAGATCAACCTGTTGATTGAGAAAGGCAATCAGGTCATGCAGGCCTTGGGGTATACCGAGCACTCCAAAAAGCATGCCGCCAGAGTGGCGGAGACTGCGGGGAAAATTTTAAAGGAGCTGGGTTACGACCAGAAGGCCATTGAACTCAGCAGGATCGCCGGCTACATGCATGATATCGGAAACAGCATCAACCGCCATGACCATGCCCACAGCGGAGCAGCCCTGGCGTATCAGATTCTGAAAGGGATGCGGATGCCCCTGGAGGATATCCTGGTGATCGTCACAGCCATCGGCCATCATGACGAGAGTACCGGCACGGCAGTGGACGTGGTGTCTGCGGCCCTGATCCTGGCGGATAAAACCGACGTCCGCCGGAACCGGGTGCAGAATCCCAACATCGCCAGTTTTGACGCTCATGACCGGGTAAACTACGCGGCACTGTCCACCAGCCTGGAGATCAAGGAGGAGAAAAAAGTGATCCAGGTAGAACTGGAACTGGACGACACCATGTGTACAGTCATGGATTATTTTGAGATCTTTCTTCAGAGAATGCTCATGTGCAAGCGGGCGGCGGAGGTGCTGGGCTGCCGGTTCAAGCTGCTGGCCAACGGAAGCAAGCTCTGCTGAAGAGAGGCGGATCCGGAAGGCGCCGGGATCTGAAAAAAATTTCTGTTTTGCTTTTTCGCGGATTTTCGGTATACTGAATATATCAAAGGACGGATCTCTCCGGTGCCGGAGAAAGGCGAAAGAAGGATGTTATGCAGAACAGAGAAATTTTAGAGACGGTTCCCCTGCTTCGAGAGCTGGAGGAGAGTACCCGGGAGTACCTGGCCCGCCAGGGAAGAATCCGGCTCTGCGGCCGGGGGCAGCTGATCTACCGGGCTAAGGAGCCGGTGGAACGGGTCTGTTTTCAGCTGGAGGGGAAATCCATGCTGTACAGCGTGACCCACAGCGGAAACCGGAAGATCATTTTTATTCTGGGTTTCGGGGAATTATTGAACGACCATGTGCTCAACGAGCACGAGACCTCTCTTTTCTGCGAGGCGGTGGAGGTGGGGCAAGTGCTGGAATTTCCGGTTTCCGTCTTTACGGAAGCTATGAAGAAGGATTTTTTGCTGACCCGTCGGATTCTGGCCGCCCAGGAACGGAAAATCTGGAGGCTGGGCCATCAGCTGAAAAATACGATGGGCAGTATTTATCTGGAGAGAAAGCTGGCGGCCAAGCTCTGGAAGCTGTCCAGGGATTTCGGAGTTCCCAGAAAGCGTGGGCTGGAAATAGACATTCATATGACGGTTACCTTTCTGGCGGATCTTCTGGGGGCTCCCAGGGAAACCACTTCCCGGGTCTGCAAGACTCTGGCGGAACACGGGCTGATCCGCATGGAAAAGAAACGGATCTGTATCCCGGACCGGGAGCGGATGGCCCGGTTCTACAAAACCGGCAGATATGAATAGCTGATTTTACAGGATTCTGTGAGAAATCTCACAGAATCCTTTTTTACTTGCGTTTAAACTGAAACTAAGAGAAAAATGGCATCCCCAGGATGCCGGGAGGAGACGCTATGGGTTATTGTTTAACGAAGCCGGAGGCGGAGACCCTGTTTCAGAAGCTGCTGCAAAGCTATGAGGTCTACGCCCCTGTGAGAAAAGCGGGAGAAGGCTGTTTCTCAGACACGGATGTGATCCGCTATGACAGGATCCGGTCACTGGAGGAGATCGTCTGGGATCAGAAGTCGGATTATTCCTTTAAGGAGGTCCTGCTGCCGGTCAACGAGACGCTGTTTTATTTTACGGAGGATCAGACCGCTGTGCCAAAAGGGCCGGAAAAGGAGCTTCTTATTTTCCTGCGGTCCTGCGACCTGCATGCGGTCAGGAGGCTGGATGAAATGTATCTGAACAACGGAGCCGGAGATTTCTACTACGCCAGAAGACGGGAGCGGACCAGATTCGCGCTTATGGGCTGCCCGGACACCTGTGATTCCGGTTTCTGCGTCAGCATGGGAACCAGCCGGGCGGATCAGTATGATCTCTATCTGAAGGTGGAAGGCGGACAGGTGTACGCGGACTGCCGGGATTCCAGGCTGGAGGAATACTGGAAAGAGGCGGGCGGAGCAGAAATGCCGGTCTCTCCGGAGTACGCCGGGGAGAACCGGGAAAAGGTCGCCCTGCCGAAAAAACTTTCTAACGAGAGTTTCACAAAAGAAATCTGGGAGGAATACGGGGCTCGCTGCATCGGCTGCGGCCGCTGCAATTTTGTCTGCCCCACCTGTACCTGCTTTACCATGCAGGATATTTTTTACCGGGACAACCCCAAGGCGGGAGAACGCCGGAGAGTCTGGGCTTCCTGCCAGGTGGACGGGTACACGGACATTGCCGGGGGTATTTCCTTCCGCAAAAAGCAGGGAGACCGGTTCCGCTTTAAGGTCATGCACAAAATTTACGACTACGAAAAGCGATTCGGCTATCCCATGTGTGTGGGCTGCGGCCGCTGCGACAATATCTGTCCGGAATATATTTCCTATTCCAACTGTGTAAACCGTCTGGCAAAGGAGGAAGAAGAGGCATGAAAAACGAATATATCCCTCAGTTATCAGAGATCCGGCAGGTTATCAGACACACAAATCTGGAATACACCTTCCGCATGGCCTGGGGAGGCCCTGTAAAGCCGGGCCAGTTTTTTGAACTTTCCCTGCCGAAATACGGGGAAGCCCCTATTTCGGTCAGCGGCATCGGGAAGGGGACCGTGGATTTTACCATCCGCCGGGTGGGAAAGGTTACGGATGAGATTTTTGAAAATTATGCGGGAGACAGTCTGTACCTGCGGGGCCCCTACGGAAACGGCTTTGACCTGGACAATTACCGGGGGAAAGAACTGACGGTTATCGCAGGGGGAACCGGACTTTCCCCTGTGAAAGGGGTAGTGGATTATTTTGCCGGACATCCGGAAGAATGCAGAAGCTGCACTCTGATCGCGGGTTTTAAATCCCCGGCAGATGTGCTGTTCCGGGAGGATTTCGCCTTCTGGAAGGACAGGATCCGGGTAATTCAGACAGTGGACAGCGCTCCGGAGGGCTATGAAGGCCCGGTAGGCATGGTGACAAAATATGTGCCCGGACTGACGTTTGAAAATCCGGAGAACGCCGCCTTTATCTGCGTGGGACCTCCCGTGATGATCAAATTTACTGTCCAGGAAATTCTCAAGCTGGGGATCCGGGAAGAACAGATCTGGATTTCCCATGAGAGAAAGATGTGCTGCGGCCTGGGCAAATGCGGCCACTGCCGGATCGGCAGCACCTACGTATGCCTGGACGGGCCGGTATTCAATTACACGGAAGGAAAAAATCTGGTGGATTAGGAGAAGAGCATATGGGAAAAGATTTTAATACGAAAAAATTAAAGAAAAACGCCTTCCGGGTTTCCAAAGAAAGAGGAATGGGGGCTTCCAGAATCCGGGTGCCGGGAGGGTATCTGAAAGCGGAGATCCTGGGCATGGTTCAGGAGATTTCCCAGACCTACGGCAACGGCATCGTCCATCTGACTACCCGCCAGGGATTTGAGATCGAGGGCATCCGCCTGGAGGATATGGAAGAGATCAACCGGAAGCTGCAGCCCATTATCGAACTGCTGGAGATCAACCAGACGGAGCCGGGCACCGGATATCCCGCCTCCGGAACCAGAAATATCAGCGCCTGCATCGGCAATAATGTCTGCCCCTTCGCCAACTATAATACGGCGGAGCTGGCCAGGCGCATTGAGAAGGAGATCTTCCCCAACGACCTGCATTTTAAAGTAGCCTGCACCGGCTGTTCCAACGACTGCGCCAAGGCCCGGATGCATGATTTCGGAATTATCGGCATGACCATGCCTCAGTACGATCCGGCCCGCTGCGTCAGCTGCCAGGCCTGCGTCAAAGGATGCAGAACCCTTTCTGTGGACGCCCTGCGGATGGAAAACTACAAGATCATCCGGGATACGGAAAAATGCGTCGGCTGCGGCGTCTGCGTTACTAAGTGCCCCACCAGGGCTCTGACCCGCAGCAAAAAGAAATATTACAAGCTGGCCATCATGGGCCGTACCGGCAAGAAAAATCCCCGGCTGGGAAAAGATTTCCTGGTGTGGGCCGACGCGGATAATATTGTTAAGATCATCCTCAACACTTACAGGTTTGTAAAGGAATACATTTCTCCGGACGCCCCGGGAGGCAAAGAACACATCGGCTACATTATTGACCGGGTAGGGTTTGAGGAATATAAAAAATGGGCTCTGGAAGGGGTGGAGCTGATGCCGGAGACTCTTATAAATGACTGTATCTACTGGGATGGACTTCATTTTGATAATAAAGGAAAATAAGATCCGGCGGCGGAGAGGACGTTGCTTTTTCTGAAGTTTTCTGTATACTGGTGACAGTAGGATCAACAGAAAAGGATGAGTGCCATGGAAGAAAAAACAGAAAAGAAGATCCGGGTGCGCCGGTATACAGAAAAAGATCTGCCGGAGATGATCCGGATCTGGAATGAGGTGGTGGAAGAAGGCATCGCCTTTCCCCAGGAGGAATGCCTGGACCGGGAGACGGGAAAAGATTTTTTTGACGCACAGACATACTGCGGCGTGGCGGAAGATGAGAAGGGCAGAGTTCTGGGGCTTTATATTCTGCATCCCAACAACGTGGGCCGCTGCGGTCATATTTCCAACGCCAGCTACGCGGTGGCATCGGAACAGAGAGGGCGGCACATCGGTGAGAAGCTGGTGCGGGACTGCATCCGTCAGGCCGGGCTTCACGGATTCCGGGTGCTGCAGTTCAACGCGGTGGTGGCCTCCAATATTCATGCCCGGCATCTGTATGAGAAACTGGGATTTCGTCAGCTGGGGGTCATTCCCGGAGGATTTCGGATGAAAGACGGATCCTATGAGGATATCTGTCCCTACTGCCGGGAAGTTTAGAAAAGATGGGATCCAATAAGCGAACTGCCGTTTCAGGGAAAGCACAGGAGGCTTTTTTCTGAAACGGCAGTTTTTTAATTGTCTGCGGATTCCGCAGCCGTTTTTTCTGATATCTTTTTTCGCTTCAGATACCAGGCGCTGATCACAGAGACAATGGGAACCGTCAGGATTACGCCCATGGTGGAGGCGATGCCCTGAATGATTTCGATGCCGATGGAATACATGTTGGTGATCTGTCTGGCGGAGTAGCCGTAAGCGTACATAAACACCAGCGTGTTGACGGAACTTCCGGTAAAGGCAAGGATCAGAGTGTTGGACATGGTTCCCATCATATCTTTTCCCACTCGGATTCCGGAAGTAAAAAGCTCTTTTCGGCTGAGGGTCGGGTTCCGGTAGTGGATCTCACTGATGGTGGAGGATACGGACATAGCCACATCCATGACCGCTCCCAGGGTAGAGATCAGAATCCCGGCGTAAAGCAGTTCCCCAATGCGGATCTCGGTCATCTGTCCCACATATTCCAGCTGCTCGATATCTGAGACGTTATAGCCGGAAATTCCGGTCATCATGCCGAAAATTACCGCCAGCACCGCAGAAATGCCGACACCGGCGACGGTGCCGGTCATGGCGGTTACACTCTTGCCGGACAGACCGCCGATGAGGTACATGGTGACAAAGGTGGTCAGTACCGCCACCAGCACTGCGGAAAAAATAGGTGAGATCCCCCGGTAAATCATAGGCAGGAACAGGAATACAATGCATACAAAGGTAAAGACCAGAGCTACGGCAGAACGGAATCCCTGTTTTCCTCCGATGACGCACAAAGTAATCAGAAAGAGAAGAACAATGGCATACAGTATCCATGTACGGTCCTGGCTGTACACAGTAACATAGAGAGAGTCATCACTTTCGTTGACCTCCGCGATGACTCTCATCCCTGCTTCACAGTGGGCTCCGTAGAGATAGCTGGAAGAGCTCACTGCTTCTACTATATTACCTTTGAATTTTCCGCTTAAAAGTTCCAGAGAAACAATCTGATTGCCGATCTGATTCCCTGATTCTGTCTCGTTATCCTTCAGAATCTCCACTACCCGGGCTTTTTCAAAGGTTTTGCCCTCGCTGGAGTAGAGACCGATGCGGTCAATGTCGTTGAACCGGATCAGGAACAAGGCGAACAGGACTGTGATCAGCAGAATGATCAGATGCCTCCGGTATTTCCGGAGAAAGGCCATTTAGCCTCTTTTTCTCCTGGCATAGATGATGGTTCCGCTCAAAGCTGCTGCCAGGATCAGAGCTGCTGCCGGAATTGCCACGTTTGTATCATCTCCGGTGTTTACCGGTTTTACGGCGCTGGGTTTTTCGTTCACACCAGGGGCTTTGATTGTTGTTCCCTGTCCGGAGCCGCTCTGAGTGGGAACTGCCGTCACAGTGGGAGTGACAGTGGTATCCGGAGAAGTGGGCACGGGACTTTCTGTGGGATCTGCGGAAGGAGTCTGAGTGGGAACTGATTCCAGAGCGTCCATGGCGCTCTTCAGAGCACTGTAGGCGTTGGTCAGTTCGCTGGTATCAGCTTCCGCTTTGCTGTCGGCGGTTCTGGCCGCCTCCAAAGCCTGCTGCAGGATGCTGAAGCTCTCAGCGGTATAGGACTTGCTGTTCAGAGCCTCTGCCTCCTGGATCAGAGCGGCCAGCTGGCTGTGATCCGCGGATTTTACGATCATAAATTGTGTATCGATGGCTTCATCGGTATCGGTGCGATAGGTGTTCAGGGTCAGAGTGGTCTCAGTTATATCGATGATGGAATAGGTGGGCACATCCTGCTGCCATCTGTTGGCAATATAGGTCTGCTGTCTGGGAACCAGATCGTAATATTTACTTCCGGAAGAAGAACCTGCAGTCAGGTACATGATTCCCTGGGGATTTACAGCCACTTCCTGGCTGTCCGTAAGCTCTTCTACCGCGTCGGCATCCATAACAGAGTACAGGTACTCCAGATATTTCTGTTCCGCGGGATCATCGGTGTCGTCCTGGATGTTGGCAGGAGCTACAAATCTGCCTTCCGGATTTTCGCCGGCATCCAGATCCCGATCCAGCATCTCGTCGAACTCATCATCGGTATATTCATAAGTACTCTGTCCGCCCTTCAGAAGTTTGCTTCTGGAGTAGGCGTGGTCATGTCCCGTAAGAACGATATCCACATCGTTGGCCTCAAAAATGGGAACCAGGCTGTAACGCAGGTTGGTGATCTCCGGTTCATTGGAATGCTCCGCGGAACCGTAGATATCCTGATGCAGAGTTACAATCCTCCACTTGCAGTCTTCGTTGTTGGCTACGGTTTCTTCAATAAACTGTTTATGCTCGCTGACATTGGTGTCCTGGGTGTTGAGGATCATAAACAGAACACCCCCGTAAGTGAAATAATAATCGCCGCCCACATAGCCGTTGTCTCCCAGGCTGCTCAGATTGGCAGTGTTGAAGTGATAGGTGTAGTTGGCGTTGTCTGCGTCATGGTTTCCTACGGTGGTGGCTGCCGGCACATATTTCAGCAGATCCGGACTTAAATAGCCGGCATACTCTGTCTCGCTGATGGTGCCATCCTCCACCTTTTTCGCATTGGTCTGAATCTGGTCTCCGGAAGAAAGGATAAAGCTGGCGCTGTTCCCGGTCTTTGCGTAGGCCCGGTTCAGAGTGTAGTTCCAGTTAAAGGAATCGTTGCGCACCGCCTCGGACTGAGCAGTGAGAAAGGTAGGTTTCTGAATATCCTCCGGTGTTTTGGCTTTTTCCTCATTGGAAGAGCCGATCTGGGGATCGCCCACAAAGATAAAGCTGAAATCGCTGGTATCATCATCTGTGGTAAAAGAAGCAATTTCTTTTCCGGATATCTGGTAATAATAGGTAATTCCAGGCTGCAGGTCTTTTAGAGTAACTTTGTTGCTGGTATAGCCTGTCTGCGCGGCAGACTGTGCCGGTTTTACGCTCTTGCCGTCACTAAAGTCGGCATCGGTTCCATAGATAAATTCGGCAGCTTCGCCGTTTTTGCTGTACCAGGCAAAATTCATCTGTGTCTCATCAGCTCCCGGAGACATGGAAACCTGAGTCCAGTCATTTTTGATGGTTTCCCATTCCTCACACCAGGCTTCCCAGGCTCCATCCTGGGCTGCTTCTGTCTGGCTGGCATCTGTCATTCCGTCCGGCGCCGCGTCTGCCAGAGCGCTGACAGGCTGGCACAGCAGGGCGGCCGCCAGGATCAGCACGGCTGCTTTCTTTCGTTTCATTGCTGTTTTTCCTCCTCATAAATCTGTTGACTGCGGGTTAACCGAAGCAATTATAGCACCGGCAGAGAAAAGTACAGCGGAATTTACGAAGGCTTAACAAATTTTCACCCGGAACTTACAAAAATACCGCGCAGGCCTAACAAAGGGCTGTTATCGGGGCTACTGCTGATAATAGCTGAGGAAATCTCCGATCTTTGTCATGGCGTCTTTCAGAACTTCGATTCTGGGCAGATAAACAATGCGGAAATGATCCGGCTGCTTCCAGTTAAAGCCGCCGCCGTGGATGATGAGGATTTTTTTATCCCGCAGCAGATCCAGGGCGAACTGTTCATCGTTGGTGATGTTAAATTTGTTTACATCGATCCGTGGAAAGATATAAAAAGCCGCTTTGGGCTTCACCGCGCTGAGACCGGGAATGTCGTTGATGGCATTGTAGATATATTCCCGCTGTTCATAGATCCGGCCGCCGGGAACAATGTAGCCCTCCACGCTCTGATGGCCGCCCAAAGCCGTCTGCACAATGGACTGGGCCGGCACGTTGGAGCAGAGGCGCATGTTGGACAGCATATTTAATCCCTCAATATAATCTCTGGCCATGTTTTTGTTTCCGCTTAAAATCATCCAGCCGATGCGGAAGCCGGCGATCATGTGGGATTTGGACAGGCCGCTGTAGGTAACGCAGAACAGGTCCGGAGCCAGGGAGGCAATGGATACGTGCTTTTCCCCGTCCATGACCAGACGGTCGTAAATTTCATCGGAAAAAATCATCAGCTGATGTTCCCTGGCGATTTTCACGATCTCCAGCAGGACTTCCCTGGGATACAGGGCTCCCGTGGGGTTGTTGGGATTGATGAGAACAATGGCTTTGGTGCGGTCCGTGATTTTGCCGCGGATGTCGTCCATATCCGGGTACCAGTCAGACTGTTCATCGCAGACATAATGCACTACTTTGCCGCCGGCCAGGGTGGCGCAGGCGGTCCACAGAGGATAATCCGGGGAGGGGATCAGGATCTCATCTCCGTCGTCCAGCAGGGCGGACATGGAGATGTTGATGAGCTCGCTGACCCCGTTGCCGGTATAGATATCTTCCATATTCACATTTGGAATTTGTTTGATCTGGGCGTACTGCATAATGGCTTTCCTGGCGGAAAACAGGCCTCTGGCGTCAGAGTAGCCCTCGCAGTCCGTGAGCTGGCGGCGCATATCGTAGATCACTTCGTCTGGTGTGCGGAAGCCGAAGGGAGCGGGATTGCCGATGTTCAGCTTCAGCACAGAAGTGCCGTCCGCCTCCATGCGGGCGGCCTCGTCCACCACAGGTCCTCTCACGTCGTATAATACATTGTCCAGTTTGCTTGATTTTTTAAATGTTCGCATGGCTCTTCCTCCTGAAGATTCTGATTTATCATTCTGATATATGTCTGACGCAGATGAATAATCCGCCGGTTCTTCCCTGCCTTCCAGCCACGCTGGGCTGACCTGCAGGGTCTTGGCCAGAAAATGGAGCACGCCGCTCCTGGGTATGGTTTTGCCGCTGACGTACTGGCTCATATGGCTTTTTCCCAGTTTAACGCCGGCCTTTTCCGCCTCCCGGATCAGATCTACCTGTTTCAGTCCCCGCTGTTCCATGGCAGCTTTCAGACGGTCCGCAAAGGTCTCTTTCAACTTGTCGCCTCCTGATTCTCCGAAACATTAAGTTCAAAAACACTGTGGAGATTATAGCATATCCGACAGAAAAGTTCAATAACAAAATAAAAAGTTCAAAATAAAGAGGAAAAGTTCAAATTTGAAGAAAGGGGGATAGGATCCGGAAGAACACGGCAGGAATGGACAAAATCTGCCCGCCGTTTCAGAGTAAAATTGTAGCCTTTTGTACAATTACAGGCCGGGCGCCGTATGGTACTATATTTTCAAAGACAACTGTACAGGCAGACACTATGCCGGAATGCCGGCGGAAGGGTGGTTGAAAGCGTATGAAAATGATTATTACAGGAGGTTTTCTGGGAGCGGGAAAAACAAGTCTGGTACTGCAGATGGCAAGATATCTGGCAGGAGAAAACCCGGAACACAAAGCCAAAGTGGTAATTCTGGAAAATGAGATCGGAGAGGTCAGCATCGATGACAAAGTACTGGAAAACGGCGGATTTGAGGTGGAAACCATGTTTTCCGGCTGTGTTTGCTGCACCATGGCGGGAGAACTGGTGACCAATGTGTATCAGATCGTAAACCGGCTGGATCCGGAATGGATCATTATGGAAGCCACCGGAGTGGCTTATCCCCTCAATATTAAAGAAAATCTGGAACAGTCTGTTCCCATGGAGTCCTGCAGAATCTTCTGCGTGGCGGACGCAAAGCGATGGATGCGGCTGAGAAGGATGCTGGAAGCGTTTATGAGAGATCAGCTGGACTGCGCCGACGCAGTGTTTATCAACAAGATCGACGCGGTGGATGAAGCGGCGGCGGAACAGGTGGCGGAGTCTGTGAAAAGCTTTAATCCGGAAGCAAAATGTTTCCGGGTATCCGCCGCCCGGGGCATCGACCGGGCTGTCTGGGAAGAAGTTTTCGCGAAATAACAGGAGGACAGGAGTATGAGTGAAATGGAAAATCAGAAATTGCGCCGTGAGGAACATCAGGAGGCCTGGGGCTGTCAGAAAGAGGATCATCATGGTCACGGCCATTCCCACCGCCATGGGCATGGCGGGGAAGAACACTGCTGCCATGAAGGCCAGGATCATCATGAGCACCATCACGAGCCGGACAAAATCCCTTCCGTCAGCGTGTACACCCATGAGATTGCCACAGTGGGATCCGTAAAATGCAGAATTCCCGGAACCTATGAGAAGGCTTTGGAAAAACTGAAGGACTGTATGAAGAAAACCGCGGAGGCGGTGGAGGAAGCGGAAGGGCTCATCGGCCATGTGAAAGCTTTTGCCCGGGAGGAGGCCAGAACCTGCATGATCTCCATCACGGATGGAGAGGACATGCAGTGCAGGCCGGGATCCGGACAGGGAATCTATGTGGAATCCGCCAATATTGTATTCGGGGTGACGCCGGAGGAACTGGAAGCGATTCTGAAAAGAACTTTCGCGGAGTTCCTGCAGGACCGATAGACGCCGGAGCTTCAGGAAGCGGCCAGCATCTTTCTCACATCCGGCACTGCGGTCAGCACCGGATAGAGTACAAGAGAGAGAACCAGGCCGCTGCCCCCCTGGATCAGGTTGGCGGGGACGCTGGCCAGGGCGCCCGCGGCCCCGTAGAGAAAGGACTCGCATAAGAAATATCCTCCGGCAACCAGCAGGATATCCGCGATTCCGCCCAGGATGACTCCCAGACAGCGGTGTTTTCCCCTGGCGTTTACTTTCCGGTAGAGTACGGCGGACAGAAAGGCAATAAGACCTTTTATAACCAGAGTGATGGGAACATAGAAGAAATAGCCGCCCAGCAGATCGGCCAGAGCGGAACCCACGCCTCCGGCGAGAAAACCGCAGGCAGGCCCCAGAATGATGCCGGACAGGATTACAATGGCGTCACCCGGATGAATGTAGCCGCCGGTGCCGGGGGTAGGGATACGGATGGCCATGGTGGCCGCGCAGGCCAGAGCCGCGAACAAGGCAGTCATTACAATTTTTTTAACACCTGATTTCATAAAAAAACCTCCTCGTATGCTGTTTGTGTAAGAAGACGAAGCGCTCCGATTTCTTTGTCTGTTTATTATACCTGGAAATGGCATGGCTGAAATATCCACTTTCGCAAAAAATAACCAGACCAATTTTGAGGAATATTTTTTGGGACGGCAGCCATACTAATAACGTCAACAGACAAATATAAATTGTCAGGAGGAATGTCATATGGCAAAGAATTACAGCAGCGATGCTTACAGCAAGAACAGAACCGGCAGCGAGGACGAAATGCGCACTGCGGCAGAGACCGGAAAGAACAGCAGAAACTGTGGAAATAAGAAAAATTCCGCCAAAAGTACAACTTCTAAAAATACTCACAAAGACGAGATGGACAGATACTGATTCCGCAGTCTGTTTCTGAGGCAGAAAGCCCAAAAGGCCGGCGCAGATACATCCCCCAAAAAGGTCGGAGGTTCCGCGCCGGCTTTTTGACGCTTTTAAGTTTTAAAATCATATACTAATAAAAAAGTGAAGAAGGGATTGCTTTGACAGGCCTTGAGGTGATTGCGGCCGACAGGATTGACAGCTGGGCGGGAAAGCCGGGCGTGGTTTTAATAGATCTGCGGACAGAGGAGGAGTTTCGGAAAGGACATATCCAGGGAGCAGTGAATCTGCCCTACGAGGAACTGGAAGAAGGCAGGCGCCCTCCCCGGGGGAAAATTCTGGTTCTGTACTGTGAGAGGGGGGCCGCCAGTCTTGCCATGGGACGAGAACTGGCGGAGGAGGGGTATCAGGTGAAAAGTGTTGCCGGTGGGCTGCGGGCCTACCGGGGTAGCCTGCTGACCCGGAGAAATTGAAATCGCGCAGGGAAATCCGCTTAGGGCGGATTTCCTTTTGCGCGAATTTCCCTATACCATGGAAGAAAAAAATATGCTATGATGGTTGCGCTGTAAGAGGATACATACAAAAAGAGAGAGGTACAGAAATGAAATATATGATTGCGTCGGATATTCACGGTTCCGCCTTTTACTGCCGGAAGATGCTGGAAGCTTTTGAAGAAGAGAGGGCGGACCGTCTGGTGCTGCTGGGGGATCTGCTCTACCATGGCCCCCGAAATGATCTGCCCCGGGAGTACGCTCCCAAGGAAGTGATTCCGCTTTTAAACGGAGTAAAGGAAAAGCTTCTCTGTATCCGGGGTAACTGCGACGCGGAAGTAGACCAGATGGTTCTGGAATTCCCCATTCTGGCAGATTATGCCCTGCTGGAGCTGGAGGGACGGACTGTTTATCTGAGCCACGGCCATATATACCATGAGGGAAACCTGCCGCCGCTGATGCCCGGGGACGCGTTTTTATACGGGCATACCCATGTGCCGCGGGCGGAAGAGAAAGATGGCGTTGTTTTTCTGAATCCCGGTTCCGTATCCCTGCCCAAGGAAGGAAATCCCCCGACTTACGGAATCCTGGAACACGGCTGTTTCAGCGTCCGGACCTTTGAGGGAGCGGCCCTTCGTAAGCTGCGGCTGTAAACGAGAGAGAAAAGGAGCGAGCATGGAACTTTTTGAATTGACAGCCCCCTGCCATTTCGGCCTGGAGGCAGTGTTAAAAAGAGAGATCCTGGATCTGGGATATGAGATTCTGCAGGTGGAGGACGGAAGAGTCACTTTTTCCGGTGACGCGGAGGCAGTGGCTTACGCCAACCTGTTTCTGCGGACGGCGGACCGGATTCTGCTGAAGGTGGGCCGGTTTGAGGCGAGAACCTTTGAGGAACTGTTTGAGAGAACCAAAGATCTGCCCTGGGAGCGGTACATTCCAAAGAACGGAAAGTTCTGGGTGGCAAAAGCCAATTCCATCCGCAGTAAACTGTTCAGTCCTTCCGATATCCAGTCCATTATGAAAAAAGCCATGGTAGAGCGGCTGAAAAGCCGGTATCATCTGGAATGGTTTCCGGAGGACGGGGAGGCCTTCCCGATCCGGGTGTCCATTGTCAAAGACCAGGTTCTGGTGGGGCTGGATACCACAGGAATCCCTCTTCACAAGAGAGGATACCGGGTGATGACTTCCAAAGCCCCTATTTCTGAGACCCTGGCAGCGGCCCTGCTGATGCTGACGCCATGGAAGGGAGATCGGATCCTGGTGGATCCTTTCTGCGGCAGCGGCACATTTCCCATTGAAGCGGCCCTGATGGCGGCCAATATGGCTCCGGGGCTCAGGCGGAGTTTCCAGGCGGAAAGCTGGGAACATATCGTGCCGGGAACCTGCTGGCAAAACGCCAGGGAAGACGGGGAAAGCCTGATTGACCGCCGGGCGGAGACGGATATCCAGGGCTTCGATATAGACGGCGCTGTGATCCGAGGGGCCAGAGAAAATGCCCGGGCCGCGGGAGTGGAAAAGCTGATTCATTTTCAGCAGAGGCCGGCGGCAGAACTGTCCCATCCCGGGAAGTATGGATTCCTGGTAACTAATCCTCCTTACGGGGAACGGCTGGAAGACAAAGAACGGCTGCCGGAGCTGTACCGTACGCTGGGAGAACGTTTCGCGGCCCTGGATACCTGGTCTCTGTATGTGATTACCGGCTATGAGGAGGCGGAGCGTTTTCTGGGACGCAAAGCCGCAAAAAACAGGAAAATCTACAACGGCATGCTGAAAACTTATTTTTACCAGTATCCCGGCCCCAGGCCGCCCCGGCAGACAGCTGTCCGGCCGAAAGAATAATTGTCATTCCGCAAATTTTTGTGTATAATAGGGCTTATGAAAAAGGTGGGGATAAGATGTACAGAATCATATTTGCGACCGGCAATGCCGGAAAGATGAAAGAGATCCGGGAAATTCTCTCCGATCTGGGAGCGGAGATCCTGTCTATGAAGGAGGCCGGCATCCGGGCGGATATTGTGGAGGATGGGAACACCTTTGAAGAGAATGCCCTGATTAAGGCCAAAGCGGTGGCCGCCCTGCTTCCGGAGGGAAGCAATACGGCAGTGCTGGCGGATGATTCCGGTCTGGAGATCGATTATTTGGACGGAGAACCGGGCATTTATTCCGCCCGGTATATGGGAGAGGATACCTCTTACCGGATTAAGAATGCCAACCTGATCCAGCGGCTGGCGGGAGTGCCGGTGGAGAAGCGCACTGCCAGGTTTGTCTGCGCCATTGCGGCCGCCTTTCCCGATGGGAGCACGGTGATCCGCAGAGGGGTCATCGAGGGGAAGATCGGTTATGAGGAACGGGGGGGAAACGGATTTGGATACGATCCGATTTTTTATCTGCCGGATATGAGCCGCACAACGGCGGAACTGTCACCGGAGGAGAAGAATTCCATCAGCCACAGGGGCAGAGCCCTGCAGGCGGTGAAAGAGGATTTAGCGGAGAGGATGAAAGCATGAGAGTTTTGGTTGTGAGCGACACCCACGGACATCTGGAAAACCTGGAGCGGGCTCTGGAGGAGACCGGGCCGGTAGACGCTCTGATGCACTGCGGAGATATAGAGGGGCAGGAAGAGCGGATCCGCAGGATGATCGACGGCCCCTGCTATATGGTGGCGGGCAATAATGACTGGGGCACAGAACTTCGCAGAGAGCTGGTGTTTACCCTGGATGACTATCGGATCTTTGTAACCCACGGAACTGCTTACGGAGTTTCCCTGGGTACAGAGAGAATTTTGGACGAAGCTTTAAGCCGGGGGGTTCAGATCGCCGCTTTCGGCCACACGCACCGCCCTGTGGTGGAACAGTACAACAATCTGTATCTCATCAATCCCGGCTCTCTCTGCTATCCACGGCAGCTGGGAAGAAAGCCATCCTACATTATGATGGAGTTTGACAGGGATCACGAAGTGCATTTTAAAATCTGCTATTTGGAAGGCTGAAGCTGCTGTATCACATTTGTTTCAGACTTGAAAGCGGACGCGCCGCGCTCACACAAAAACTACTCCCGCGGCCGGTGAAAAATGTAAAAAATAGTAGTTGACAATGTGAGAGACATGTTATATACTATACCTTGCGTCAAGTCCTAGTGCGCTTGCAGAAAGCGCCGCAGGGTATAGGATCGGGGTGTGGCTCAGTTTGGCTAGAGCGCCTGGTTTGGGACCAGGAGGCCGCAGGTTCGAATCCTGTCACCCCGATATTGCGCAGGTGTAGTTCAATGGTAGAACACCAGCCTTCCAAGCTGGATACGTGGGTTCGATTCCCATCACCTGCTTTGTGCCGGCAGGTACATGTGTGTTTGTAGCTCAGTTGGATAGAGCAACGGCCTTCTAAGCCGTGGGTCGGGGGTTCGAATCCCTCCAAGCACGTTTTCGCTGTCAAGCGGAAAAATATGGTGGGTATAGCGCAGCTGGTTAGCGCGCCAGATTGTGGCTCTGGAGGCCAAGGGTTCGAATCCCTTTATCCACCCTGCCGCGAGGCGAATTTTTGGGCTATCGCCAAGCGGTAAGGCACAGCACTTTGACTGCTGCATACGCTGGTTCGAATCCAGCTAGCCCAGCTAATTGCGGAGCATTAGCTCAGGCGGTAGAGCACTTGACTTTTAATCAAGTTGTCCGGGGTTCGAATCCCCGATGCTTCACGAATGACAACAGCGGAAACCTTCCGGACAGACAGGTTTCCGCTGTTTTAGGTTTTATGCGGCTATGGCGGAATTGGCAGACGCGGCGGGTTTAGGTCCCGTTGGGAAACCGTGCAGGTTCGAGTCCTGTTAGCCGCAGACTATATACGGCGTCCTTCCATATTTTTCCGCTGCGTAATAGAAGTGAGTACAGGAAAAAACAGTTGTGTTTTATATATCAGTTTGCTATACTATAACTGTCATTATACCGAAAGGTGCCAAATTCTTCTGAAACGGTGTTCTGTTTCAAAATCCCTCTATTTTGATTTCGTCAACCTAAAAAGCTCCGGTTACAATTTCTCAGATGATCGACAGCAGCAGGAAGACCGGAGGAAAAGTAAGTCTTGAAAAGAGGTAGAAAATGATGCGTGAAAAATATGAATCTCTGCCATTAAGCGAACTGCGCCAGGTGGCAAAAGCCAGAGGGCTGAAGGGTATTTCAACTCTCCGCAAGGATGAACTGGTAAACCGCATGGTCCAGGAAGATGAAAAGGAAAAGAATGACCAGGCGGACAAAGAAGATGCCGCTTCAGCGGAACGGCCGGTTCAGCGTTATGAACGGCGGGAGCGGACGGACTATCAGGAACGGCATGAGAAAACAGAAAAAAATGATAATGGGAGGAACCGCTCCGGAAACGAGGGGGACGACCATCCGAAAACGGACTTTCAGGCTCTGGACAGCGGTCAGGAGGCCAGCGGGATTCTGGAGGTTCTGGCGGACGGCTATGGATTTATTCGTTCCGATAACTTCCTTCCCGGAGAGAACGACGTCTATGTATCGCCCTCCCAGATCCGCAGATTCGGGCTGAAAACCGGGGATATTCTCCGTGGAAATACCCGGATCAAATCCCAGAACGAAAAATTTTCCGCTCTGCTGTATGTAAAGAGCATCAACGGGGTGTCGCCCTCAGAGAGTTCCAGAAGATGCAATTTTGAGGACATGACCCCCATTTTTCCCAATGAGAGAATCCATCTGGAGCGTCCGGGGGGAAGTCTTGCCATGCGGATCGTGGATCTGGTAAGCCCTATCGGCAAGGGGCAGAGAGGCATGATTGTCTCACCGCCCAAGGCCGGCAAGACGACACTGCTGAAGGACGCGGCAAAATCCATTCTGCGCAACAACCCGGAGATGCATCTGATTATTCTGCTGATCGATGAGCGTCCGGAGGAAGTGACAGATATAAAAGAGACGGTGCAGGGGCCCAATGTGGAGGTGATTTACTCTACCTTTGACGAGCTGCCGGAACACCATAAACGGGTATCGGAGATGGTCATTGAGAGAGCCAAACGTCTGGTGGAGAATAAGCGGGATGTGGTGATCTTCATTGACAGTATTACCCGTCTGGCCAGGGCGTATAACCAGGTGGTTCCGCCCAGCGGCAGAACCCTGTCCGGAGGTTTGGACCCGGCAGCCCTCCATATGCCCAAACGGTTTTTCGGGGCGGCCAGGAACATGCGGGAGGGCGGCAGCCTGACGATTCTGGCTACGGCTTTGGTGGATACCGGCAGCAAAATGGACGATGTGGTTTATGAGGAATTCAAGGGAACCGGCAACATGGAACTGGTCCTGGACCGGAAACTGCAGGAGCGCCGGGTATTTCCGGCCATTGATATCGCCAAGTCCGGAACCAGGAGAGAAGATCTGCTGCTGACGGACGAAGAGCAGGAGGCGGTAAATTCCATGCGAAAGGCCCTCAACGGCATGAAATCCGAGGAAGCGGCAGAGAATATTCTCAATATGTTCGCGCACACAAAAAATAACAGAGATCTGGTGCAGATGGTCCGGAAACAGCGATTCAGTCTGTAGCCACAGAAGACGGCGCCGGCCTGCGGAGTTTTTCTGCATGCCGGCGCGGCCTGTTATGGGGAGAGTCAGATGGACGGAAAAATATTGATTACGTTTTTTACCACCACCCAGGCTATGCGGATGGAGGATTGCTGCCGGAAGGCCAAAATCCGGGGAAGGCTGATCCCGGTGCCGGGCAGAATCTCTGCAGGCTGCGGCGTGGGATGGATGGCGGAAAAGCAGGAGCAGGAGAAACTAGAGGTTTTCATGAGAGAACAGGGATTGGCCTGGCAGGGAATACACGATCTGGATGGCATGCTCAGAAGGTAGGAGGGAGGAAAAGATGGAAAGCGGGACAAACAGATTCTGTCAGAACGGCGGATGCACCGCTAAACTGGGGCAGGCGGCACTGAAAAGGGTATTGGAGAAGCTGCCCCGGATGGAAAATGAAAATCTGCTGGTGGGATACAGCCATGGGGACGACGGAGCGGTCTATCGGCTTTCAGAGGATCTGGCGGTGATCCATACCCTGGATTTTTTTCCGCCGGTGGTGGAAGATCCCAGGCTTTTCGGGCAGATTGCCGCCGCCAATGCCCTCAGCGACATATACGCCATGGGAGGAGATGTGACTACAGCGCTTAACATTGTCTGTTTTCCGGAAACCATGGATTTGAATATTCTCGGTGAGATCCTGGCGGGGGGCAGCGAGAAGGTCCGGGAATCGGGAGGAATCCTGGCCGGGGGACATTCTATTGCCGATGAAGGCATCAAATACGGACTTTCCGTGTGCGGAACCGTCTCCCCGGCGCGGATGTTTCAGAATCATACCTGCAGGGAAGGGGATGCTCTGCTGCTGACCAAACCTCTGGGAGTGGGGATTGTCTGCGCCGCCAGCCGGCTGCAGGCGGCTTCCGGGGATTCCTTTGATCTGGCTGTCACTTCCATGCGGACCCTGAACCGGAAGGCCTCTGAGATCCTGCGGAAATACCAGGTGCATGCCTGCACGGATGTAACTGGTTTTGGGCTGCTGGGACATCTGGGAGAAATGGTGGAGGAACATCACACAGCAGTGCTGGAGCAGAATCAGATCCCTTATATTCCCAAGTGCGAAGAGTACACGGAAGAATTTTATCTCACAGCGGCGGGGCAGAGGAACCGCAATCATATGCAGGAGCGGGTGGAGTTCGGCGGCGCGCCTTTCTATATGGAGGAACTGCTTTTTGACCCGCAGACTTCCGGAGGGCTGCTGGCCTGCCTGGATCCGGAGGAGGCAGAGAAGGCTTTGGAGGAGATCGAAAATCTGGGACTGCCCTGCGGGATCATCGGAACCATTGAGAAAAAGAGAGAAAAAAGTATTTATGTGAGGTGAAAGAGATGATCGTTTTGGACGAGCGGGGAAAAGCCTGCCCCCTTCCTGTGGTGGAGACGAAAAAAGCCCTGGAGACAGCCGCCTCAGGGGAAACGGCCCGGGTGCTGGTAGACAATGAGATTGCGGTGCAGAATCTCAGGAAACTGGCGGATCACAAGGGATGGAGCTTCTGCTGGGAAAAGCGGGGAGGCGGAGACTTCCAGGCGTGGATCACCCGGGAAGCCGGAGAATCGCTTTCTGAGGAAAAACAAGAAGAGACTGAAGAGCCGGAATGTCCGGACTGCCGGACTGAGGGAATCCGCCCAGGGCTGACGGCGGTGCTCTCCTCTGAAGCCATGGGACAGGGGGATGACAGGCTGGGAAAAATTCTCATGAAATCCTTTCTGTTTGCATTGACGCAGCAGGATATCCTGCCGGAGACAGTGCTGCTCTACAACGGCGGCGCTTTTTTGTCCTGTGAGGGATCCGAATCCCTGGAGGATCTGAAAAAACTGGAGGAACTGGGAGTGGAGATTTTAACCTGCGGCACCTGCCTGGATTTTTACGGGCTGAAGGAAAAACTGGCTGTGGGCGGGATTTCCAACATGTATGAGATTGTGGAAAAACAGTGCCGGGCCCATACCATTCTCCGGCCGTAAGGAGTACCTATGAAAAGAAAGGAACAGCTGATCCTGGTTCGAGGCGGAGGAGACATCGCCAGCGGAACCATTTATAAACTGCTGCAGTGCGGCTATTCGGTGCTGGTGCTGGAGACGGAGATGCCCTCTGCCATCCGCAGGTACGCGGCCTTTTCCGAGGCGGTTTACGACGGGGTCAGCCGGGTGGAGGACAAAACCTGCAGGCTGGCGGGAAATTTCCGGGAAGCCAGAAAAATCATGGAAACCGGGGAGGCGGCCATGCTGGTGGATCCGGACTGCCGGGTGCTGAAAGAGGCGTGTCCCTTTGCCCTGGTGGACGCCATTCTTGCCAAGAAAAATCTGGGGACCAGCCGGGAAATGGCGCCAAAGACCATTGCCCTGGGACCGGGATTTCAGGCGGGAAGAGATGCAGATCTGGTCATCGAGACCATGCGGGGCCATCAGCTTGGCCGGGTGATCCATGAGGGATCTGCTCTGCCGGACACCGGAGTGCCGGGGGTGATCCGGGGATACGGGGCGGAGCGGGTGATCCATGCCCCGGCGGCAGGCCGGATGGAAAATCTTAGAAAGATCGGGGACATTGTTAAAAAAGGAGAACCCATTGCCCGAATCCTGGGAGCGGCGGGAGAGGTCACAGAAGTTCCGGCTTCTCTGGACGGCCTGCTGCGGGGCCTGATCCGGGACGGATATCCGGTGACGGAAGGGTTTAAAATCGCGGACATCGATCCGCGGCAGGAAGAATATGACAACTGTTTTACCATTTCCGACAAGGCCCGCTGCATTGCGGGCGGAGTGCTGGAGGGGATTTTATTTCTGGAGGAGCAGGAGGAAAAGAGATGATTTATCTGGACAGCGCTGCCACCAGTTTTTACCGGCCCCCTGAGGTGGCGGAGGCGGTGGTCCGGGCCATGGAGTCCATGGGAAACAGCGGCCGAGGGGTTCATGGAGCTTCCCTGCGGACTGCCAGAACCATTTACCGCGCCCGCTGCCTGCTGGCAGAGCTGTTTCACGGGGACGGTCCGGAACAGACAGCCTTTACGGCCAATTCTACGGAAAGTCTGAATCTGGCGGTAAAGGGACTGCTGAGTCCGGGCGATAGGGCAGTCACCACTGTGCTGGAGCACAACAGTGTTCTGCGGCCTCTCTATGAGATGGAGCAGCGGGGCGTGAAACTGGAAATCATCGGCTGCGGCCAAGAGGGTGTTCTGGATTACCAGGCCATGGAACAGGCCATTGTCCCGGGAGTCCGGGCGGTGTTCTGCACCCACGCTTCCAATGTAACGGGAAATCCGGTGGATATCCGCCGGATCGGAAGGCAATGCCGGAAACAGGGAGTACTCTTCTGTGTAGACGCCTCCCAGACCGCAGGGCGCTTTGCCATTGATATGGAGAGAGACTGCATTGACGTGCTGTGCTTTACCGGACACAAAAGTCTGCTGGGGCCTCAGGGCACCGGAGGAATCTGCGTCCGCAGGGGAATCGCCGTACGTCCTCTGGTTACCGGCGGAACCGGAATCCGCACCTTTGACCGGCAGCAGCCCCGGGAGATGCCTGAGGCCCTGGAAGCGGGAACCCTCAACGGCCATGGAATCGCGGGATTGGAGGCGGGACTTCGGTACATTCTGGAGCAGGGACCGGAACAGCTCCTGAAGCGGGAAAGAAAGCTGGCAGACCTGTTTCTGGAAGAGACAGCGGACATTCCGGGCATCCGCTTTTACGGGGATCTGCGGGATCCGAACCGGGCGCCTGTTGTGTCACTGAATCTGGGAGAGAGGGATTCTGCTGAGATCAGCGGCCGGCTGTGGGCGGAGTATGAGATCTCCACCAGAAGCGGCGGACACTGCGCGCCTCTTATGCATGAAGCCCTGGGCACCAGGGAGCAGGGGACGGTGCGGTTCAGCTTTTCTCACTACAATACGGAACAGGAGATCCGGGAGGCGGCAGGAGCCCTCCGGGAGATCGGGGAAACATGAAAAAAACAGAGATATGGTCTTTCATCGGGGCAGGGGGAAAAAGTACCCTGATTCTGCTGACCGGGGCGGAAAAAGCCAGACAGGGAAAAAGAGTTCTGGTGACTGCCACCACCCATACGGCTTTTACAACAGAAGATCTGGAAAGAGCCGGAGGCATTCTCCTTCTGGGAGGAGACGGAACTCTGGCGGCGGCCGCTCTGGAGAGGTATGGCCTTGCTGCCGCGGTCAGGGAAGCGGACATGGAGCCGGGCAGACAGCAGGGGCTTTCGGAGGGGGAGCTGGAAAAAGCCATGAGGGCAGCGGACCTGGTGCTGGTGGAAGCGGACGGATCCCGGCGCCGCCCCTTCAAAGCACCGGCGGAATATGAGCCTGCGGTTCACCCGGCCAGCAGCAGGATTCTGCTGATTGCGGGGCTGACGGCCCTGGACGCTCCCATAAGGGAGAACTGCCACAGGACAGAGGAAATCATCCGTTTGACGGGCCGGAACCGGGACCAGATCCTGCGGACGGAAGATATGGCCGCGGTGATCCGGGAGGGATATCTGGAGAAATGCAGCCGTCTGTGGCCGGGGGTTCCGGTGACTGTAATTTTGAATCAGGCGGATACCCGGGAACTGCGGGAAAAGGGCATGGAGGTTCAGGAGCTGCTGAGCGAAAGCGCGGCGGAAGTGTATCTGTTTTCCGTGAGAACATTCTGGAAGGGGAAAGAACGATGGAATATGAACTGATCCTGCTGGCGGCAGGCTTCAGCCGCAGATTCGGGGAAAACAAGCTTCTGTATCCGGTGGAAGGAGTCCCCATGTACCTGCGGGCCGCAAAGCTGCTGCTGAGACTGAAAAGACAGAGGCAGGATATCCGGGGAATCCGGGCAGTTACCAGATACCCGGAGATCCGAAGAGAGCTGCGGCGCAGAGGAATCCCCACAGTAATGAATGAACACAGCGAGAGAGGAATTTCCTCTTCCCTGAGGGAGGGACTGAGGGCAGCTCTGGCGGGGGAAGAACCCCGGAAGATTCCGGGAAAAAGAGCTTTTTGTTTCTTTATGGGGGATCAGCCCTATCTCAGGGAGGACACAGTATCCGGATTTCTGGATCGGTACCCCTTCTGCGGAAAAGGCATGGCCCGGCTCTGCTTCCAGGGACAGCCGGGCAATCCGGCGGTGTTCGGGGAGGGGTATGTGCCGGAACTGCTGGCCCTTACCGGCGACCAGGGAGGCCGCCGGGTGATGAAGGCTCATCCGGAGGATGTCTGGGAAATGGAGATCGAAAACGGTTTTGAACTGCTGGATCTGGATGTGCTGCCGGTCCGGGCGGGATCACGGATTCAGTCTCCAGATGGAGACATTTAAGTAGCCTGCGAAGGTGATCCACAGCAGATAGGGAATCTGCAGCAGGGCGGCGGTCCGGTCCAGGGCGCGGAAGCTTAAAATCATGGCCAGAACCAGTCCCCAAAGGAGCAGAAGCCAGAGAAAAGCCGCGAGAAACGCTCCGGCGTTGAAGAAAATCAGGCTCCATACAAAACTTACAGCCAGCTGGATGCCCCAGAGAATCAGCGCCTGTCTGACTTCCGCGGCACCGGTCTGATAGATCCTGGCGGCGCCGATGCCCATAAGCAGGTACAGCACCGTCCATACAATGGGAAAGAGGATGCCGGGAGGAGTCAGGGGCGGCTTTTGAAGCAGTTCATAGGTTTTCATGCTGCCGGAGGTAAGCGCTCCGGAAATCACTTCCGTGAAAATAGCAATTCCGATAAATAGGACGTAAGATACCCAGGTTTTCATATAAGGCCTCCGTAAAACGTTTCTTTCTGTTTAGCATACGGGAAAGTCAGCGCTTTATGCATGAAGGCCTTTTTTTATTTCAGAATTTTGCGCGGTCATCACTTTGTAGACCAATAACCGCTTTGGAGTATTCTTTTTAAGCCTTTCGAAGCCGGAAGGAAAATTTTACAATAAATAAAAAATACGGAGGGATGATCGCATGAAAAACAACAAAAATATTATTGTTTTCATCACAGTTCTGCTGTTCCTGGGAATGTTCATAGGAAACTACGGGAATTATCAGCTGTCCGCCGTGCCGGGAAGCGTATATCAGGCATATAGTCTGACAGATATGCAGTTCTCCAGCATTATGACAGCTCCCATGTTCCCCTCGATTTTCCTGAGCATTGTCATAGGAATCCTGGTAGACCGTTTCGGAATCTCCAAAATGGTCTCAATCTGCTTTATTGTGGCGGCTGCCGGATTTGTGGTCCGGGTATTTGCCGCGGATTACATGTCCATGTTCATCGCCATGGCTATGACGGGAGTGGGCTGCATGATCCTCAACGCCAATCTGGCCAAAATCGTCTCGGCGCTATATCCCATGGAAAAAGTGGGAACAGTGGTGGGTATATTGATGGCCGGTTCTACCGGCTCCATGGCGGTAGCCTATGCCACCACCGCCCTGTTCCCCACTCTGGAACTTGCTTTCTGGACAGCGGCGGCGGTCAGCATCGCGGTAGCGGTTCTGTGGCTGCTGGTGGTGCGGGAGAAACATTTCACCGGAAGCGGAGCCATGCAGGCCGGGGAGACTGTGCCGGTAGGAAAAGCGCTGGGCACCTGTCTGAAAAGCCGGAATATCTGGCTGGCCGGAATTTCTCTCATGTTCCTGCTGGGAGGAGCTACGGTTATCTCTAATTTCCAGGTAACGGCTCTGACGGGTCTGAAAGGTTATTCAGAAGCATTCGCGGGAACTTTCGGCACTGTGCTGATGATCGGTTCCATTATTGGTTCCATTTTTATCCCGGTTCTGGTAGGAAAGCTGGGACGGAAGGTTCCGGTTATGCTGCTGCTCTGCGGTCTGATTGCCTCTGCCTGCATGGTGGGAATCATCACTTTGCCGGCTGCCGGAATCTATGTGACCAGTTTCCTGAATGGAGCTCTGCGCAGCGGTATCATTGCGGTTATGATGTCTCTGCCGGTTATGTTCCCGGAGATCGGGCCCAAATATGCCGGCACTGCCGGAGGACTGGCCGTGACCCTGGAGCTTTTGGGAGCGGTGATTATTCCCACCTATATTATTGTTCCCCTGGGCGGCGGAAACGTGTCCAATTACTTTTATCTAGGATGCGGATGCATGGTGATCGCCAGCCTCATCTGCTTTGTTATGGCTAAGACCTGCGGCGTATACGCAAAAAATAAAAATTGAAAAGGAGAGAAAACGTATGCTGAACGCAAGAGATAATTTTCTGGAAACCCTGCATCACGGAAAACCGGATGCCTTTGTAAACGAGTGGGAACCCTTCGGCTTTGTGTTTGACCCGCTGATGGGAGTAACCTTGATTGCTCAGCCGGGAAAATATGTGGTAGACGGCTGGGGAACCACCATCTACATGGGCGAAGATGAGCCGGGTGCTATGCCCATTGTGCGGGATGACAATAAAGCGATTCCCGATATTACAGAGTGGAAAAAATATATCAAGTCCCCGGATATTAAACAAAAACTGGACTGGACGGCGGCAAAAGAGCAGGCGGAGGCTATCCACAAAGAGAATAAGCTGACGGTCTCTCTGATGGCTACCGGTCTGTTTGAACAGTCTCATTATCTTATGGGATTTGAAGATACTCTGATGAATTTCCTGCTGGAGCCGGAAGCCATGGAAGAGCTGCTGGACTACATCACCGATTACAAACTGACCTATGCTCAGATTTTGGTGGAAAATCTGCATCCGGACGTGGTGCTGTTCCACGATGACTGGGGTTCCAAGACCAGCCTTTTCATGTCCCCGGAAGTGTGGAGAGAGATGCTGAAACCCCGGTACCAGAAAATCTACGGCTATCTCAAGAGCCAGGGAGTGATTATCATCCACCACGCGGACAGTTTCTGCCAGCCCATTGCCAAGGACATGGTGGATATCCAGATGGATGTGTGGCAGGGAGTTCTGCCTCAGAATGATATCCCGGCCATTCAGAAAGAGACGGAGGGCAAGCTGATCCTTATGGGAGGTCTGGACGCTTCTATTATGGATCTGAAGGACTACAGCGAGGATGTGATCCGCGGGGAAGTGGCCAGAGCATGCAGAGAATACGCCCCCGGCGGAAGCTTTATTCCCTGCCTGACCTACGGCGGAGAGGGAAGTATCTTCCCGGGGGTCAATGATATCATCATGGACGAAATCCGAAACCAGAACAAGCTTTATTTTAAGTAAAAATTCCGGATCCGGAAAGCTCAAGAATTTTATAAGACAGCATCAAATACAGACGGGTGTCCGCGTTTTCCAGGCGGATGCCCGTCAATTTTTTGATGCGGTTCAGGCGTTTCATCATGGAGGTGCGGTGAATATTCAAAAGTTCCGCGCTTTGAGTAACATTGCAGCCGGTTCGAAGATGGACCTGCAGAGTGCGGTACAGATCCCCGTCTTTTTCAGTATCATAGTTTTGGAGAATCCGCAGAGCGGGGGAACAAACCTGCAGGGGACCAAAAGGGGCGGCGCAGTGTTCCAGCAGATAGATATAAGCATAATCCTCAAAACGGTAATGCCAGAAATGCGGGGCGTATTTGTCTCCCAGCCGCAGGGCTTCTCTTGCCTGGTTTAAATAGAGCGAAAAATCTTCCCGCCCGCAGAAGGAATTGCTGTCCCCTGCTTTTGCCACATGTTCCCTTAAAAAAACAGCCATTTTTTCTTGAAACACGTAGTCCTCCCCTGAAATCAAGGCCAGATTCCAGACGCAGACAAAATCCTGATCCAGCCGCAGAACACAGGAGTGAGGAAACAGGCTCTGGAGACTGCTGCTGAAATATTTTTCCGCTTCCTCCAGAGGAAAACGGTCATAACAGCGGATCACGCTTAATGCGTAGGTGTCTTCCAGGGACCATTGATGCTGCAGCAGGACCTGAGGATCCACATCCCGGTTTCCTTCCAGAAGACAGCGGACGGTAGCCTGAAATTCCCGGCTTTTCATGTGCAGTCCCCGGGAGGAGGGTTCTGATTCAATCATGGTTTTCAGAGCCACGGCCATGCGGGAAAACAGAATTTCCTGCGGATCCCTATAGGATTCCTCCTCAATACTTCCCAGAATGCGGGCAAAAAACTGTCCGTCCCGGAACAGATTATAACAGAGCAGGGTCTTTTGCTCATTCTGAAGATAAAAGTGGAAAACATCCTTCTGATCCATACATTTCTTAAAGTCTTCTGTCCAAATGATTTCCTCCAGATCGGCAAGTTCCAGCCCGTCTCCGGAAAACTTCTGAGAATACAGAGAGTTTTTTGCCACGAAATGAAACTGACTGTCAATGATGGTGAGAGGCATGTGAAGAATAGGTGTAGACAGTTCCAGCAGGCGGGAGAGTTCCATCCCCTCCGCAAAAGAAAGGGCAAAATTCCACCTTTCATATTCGGAATACAATTCCTGGATCAGGTTGTAAAAGGCCGGGCTGCTGAGGCAGGAGTTTATGTACAGTCCGTTTTGGGGCGGAAGATCCCCATCGGCGGGATAGTCGGGAATACATACGGCAGTCACCGGCTGATTCAGGGACTGAAACTGCCGGGCTGTCATCAGATACAAAGTTTCCGGTTCCAGCCGGGCCTGGGGATCATACATGCGCCAGGAGGTAAAGCGGCAATTTCCCGCGTTCCGCATTCTGACCTTGCGGATGCCGTGAAAACATAACTGATATTGGAGATAAGAAAGATGCACAGGGGTGGCTCCTTTCAGTTTTTTTAAATTATACATGGAAGCGGCGGTCTTGTAAATCAGCGGGAGAAAAGATATAATCCTGAGGGAGGAAAAGAGAATGGAAATCCAAGTATATCATACCCTGCCGGAAGGTGCCAGGCAGATCCGGCAGGAGGTTTTTGTAGAGGAACAGCATTTTCAGGAGGAATTTGACGGGATCGATGGCCGGGCCCTGCATCTGATTCTTTATCAGGATGGGGTTGCCGCGGGCACCTGCCGGGTTTTTCAGGGAAGGGAGCCGGGCGAGTATCTGGTGGGGAGGATTGCGGTGCGGAAGTCTTTCCGGGGACAGAATCTGGGAGCTGCTCTCCTGGAGGCAGCAGAGCAGGAGATATGGAAAGCAGGCGGCAGCAGCGTCCGGCTTCACGCCCAGCAGAGAGCGTCGGGGTTTTATGAGAAACAGGGGTACGAGCCCTACGGACCGGTGGAGTACGAAGAGTACTGTCCCCATATCTGGATGAAAAAGAAACTTTTATAGAAAAGAGTAAATGCAGGCGGTTCTGCCATGGAAAGATGGCGGAACCGCCGAATTTTATGCGGAGAATTTAACAATTCATTTATAAATGATCCGCATTTATGAAAAAATAAAGCAGTATCCTGACGGGGAACCGTAAGGATGATTCTTGCAGAAAGGAATTTCAGATATGGAAAAGAAAAAAATACTGCTGCTGCTCAGCAAGTTTTCGGATTTTAAATCAAGAGCCATCGGATTTCTGACGGGATTTTATTTCACCCACGCCTCCATCGGGCTGGGAGAGGACAAAAATACTTTTTACAGTTTTGTGGATAAGGGTTTTATCGTGGAAAAAATTTCCCGCTATATACGGCCGGACAAAACTCCCGCACCCTGCGAACTGTATGAGGCGGAAGTATCCGATGAGGTATACGAGGAGGTCAAAGATACGCTGTCCGGCTTTGTAAAGAGAAAAGAAATTTTTCACTATTCGCTGCCGGGACTGCTTCTGAGTCTGCTGCACATTCCCCACCAAAGCCGCCGCCGCTTTTTCTGCTCCCAGTTTGTGGCGGAGGTGCTGGGAAAATGCAGAGCCGCCCGGCTGAAGAAAAGCAGTTCGCTGTACTTTCCCAGAGATTTAAGAAAGATGCCGGAGATGCGGATGGTGTTCCGGGGAAACATGAAGGGCATGCTGGATCAGTTTCACCCGGAACTTGCTGTTTCATAATTCATTAACAACTGAATAAAGGCTGTTAAATGCCGGCAGGGTATGATGGCCGGGAAAGGAGAAAAGAACCATGAGCAATCTTGTGATCACTGTGGAGTCCGGTTCTGACCTGACCGAGGAAATGGCCCGGCAGTACGGGATTTTTATCGTGCCCATGTATGTGCAGTTCAAAGATGAGACCAGGGCGGACGGCAGCTTTCCGGCCTCCGATGTCTGCCGTTATTTTAAAGAGACGGGAAAGGTCCCCAAGACCAGCGGCAGTTCCCCGGAGGACTACAGAAAAGTATTCGATGAGATCCACCGCAAGTGGCCGGAAAAGAAGATTTTGCACCTGGCCTATTCGGCGGTGACTACCTGCAGCTATCAGAGCGCGCAGATCGCCGCGGAGGGCTGGGATTATGTGGCCTGCCTGGACACGAAGCATGTATCGGCAGGGCTGACGGCGGCGGTGACTGCCGTGGCCCGCAGGCTTCAGGAAAAAGAGGAGTGGGAACTGCGGGAGGCGGTCCGGGAGGCGGAAAAAATTACCGGCAGGGTGCGCATGTGTTTTCTGCCCGATCATCTTACCTACCTCCGGGCAGGGGGACGCTGCGGCAATCTTACAGCTCTCTGCGGCAACCTGCTGCAGATCCATCCCCGGATCGAGCTGCTGGAGGGCTATCTGAAGGCTACAAAAAAATATCGGGGTTCCATGAAAAAGCTGGTTCCCAGGCTGATCCGGGATTATTCCGCCCAGGAGGAACTGGAACGGAGCGAGATCTGGCTTCTGCATACGGTGGAATTTCCGGAGGAGATCCGGCAGGCGGCCACGGAAACGGCCCGGGAAGAGGGCTTCCGGACCATTCACTGGATGGAGGCAAAAGGGGTCATCACCGTCCACGGAGGACCGGGCGCTTTTGCTATGGCCGGCTATGCTTCCGGGGTACACAGATCCTAGACAGGGCTGGAAAATCCCCCGGGATTTGTGTATAGTAGGGGGCAGAAGGGAGAAAGGGATATGCTGAAAATACTTGTAGTGGAAGACGATGAAAAACTGAATCAGATTATCTGTACGTATCTGGCCCGTAACCAGTATCAGCCCACGGGCTGCTTCAATGCCGAAGAGGCCTACGATGCCTTAAGCGCCGGGGATTACAGCCTGATTATCTCTGATATTATGATGCCGAAGATCAACGGCTTTGAATTCGTGCAGACCGTCCGGGAGACCAACCCGGAGATCCCCATTCTGTTTGTGACGGCTCTGGACGATATGCCCTCCAAGATCAAGGGCTTCCATTCCGGGGTGGACGACTACATGGTGAAGCCCATTGAGATGGATGAATTGATTCTTCGGGTGGAGGCGCTGCTTCGGAGAGCAAAGATAGAAAGTGAAAAGAAGCTGGAGATCGGCGAACTGGAGCTGGTGCGGGACGAGATGACCGCCTATCTGAAGGGGGAGGAGATTTCCCTGCTGCCCCGGGAGTTCAGCGTACTGTACAAGCTGCTGTCCCATCCCCGGAAGGTCTTTACCAGAAGCGAGTTGCTGAATGAGTACTGGGATATGGACAATGATTCCGGCCTGCGGACCGTGGACGTCTATGTGGCGCGGCTGCGGAATAAACTGGCGGCCTGTAAAGATTTTGAGATCGTGACGGTTCACGGCTTCGGATATAAGGCGGTGCTGAAATGAAAAGAAATCCGGTAGATAAACTGATCACCTCCCGATATGAGGACAAGAGAATCAACGCGCCTCTGATTTCCTGGAAGGTCTATCTGATCCTGCTGGGAATTGAGGTGTGCATTATGGCCATCCACACGGCCACGGTTACCATATGGATGAATAAGATTCCTGAGCAGTTCCCCATCCTGCTGGTGGTGGTGTTTTACTATATGCTTCTTTCCTCTCTGGTGCTCGCCCTGTTGTTCGGGGTGCTGAAGCGGTATGTTTTCGGCAAACCTCTGAAGCGGATTGCCGCGGCGGCCAGGAAAGTCGCAGCCGGAGAATTCTCCGTGCGCATTGATCCCATTCGCCGGGACGGAAAGAAAGATGAAGTGGAAGTGCTGATTGATGATTTCAATACAATGGCCAGGGAACTGGAGAGCATTGAGATGCTGAAAAATGATTTTATTTCCAATGTCTCCCATGAGATCAAAACGCCCTTGTCCGTGATCCAGAGTTACGCGGGGCTGATGAAGGATCCGGGCCTTTCCCGGCAGGAACGGGAACAGTACGCCGACACCGTGATCCGCACCACCCGGAAATTAAATCATCTGGTGGTTAATGTGCTGCGGCTGTCTAAATTGCAGATCCAGGACGCGGCGCCGGAGACTTCCGTGTACCAGCTGGGGGAGCAGATCCGCCAGTGCGCCCTGGGCTTTATGGATCAGTGGGAAGCAAAGGGGATCCGGCTGCGGATGGATGTGGAGGACGTGGCCGTGCGGACGGACCGCTCCCTTATGGAACTGGTCTGGAACAATCTGCTGTCCAACGCGGTGAAATTTACCGGGGAGGGCGGAAGCATCTGTGTAAGATCCAGAGTGCAGGAGGAGCGGGTAAAGGTGGAAATCCGGGATACAGGATGCGGGATTCCCCGGGAAGCACTGTCCCGGATCTTTGATAAATTTTACCAGGGGGACACTTCCCACGCCACCGAGGGCAACGGTCTGGGCCTGGCCCTGGTGAAGCGGATCCTGGATCTGGTTTCCGGAGAAATCCGGGTGGAGAGTCATCCGGGAGAGGGATCCGTGTTTACGGTGATCCTCCCCCTGGGCATATAAAAAATTCAGTCGGTGGTCTGCCGCCGGATCAGTTCCGGGGGAATGATTTTATGGACCGGTTCCTTCAGTGGCTCCGGTCTTCTTTTTTTGCGCTCTTCCATCATGGAGGACAAAAGCTCCATGGCCGTCCCTGCTATGACGGAGATCTGCTGGCCTACCGTGCTGGTGGGGATCACGGCCTCCCGGGAAATGGGAGAGTTGTCAAAGCCTAAGAGCCGGTAGGACTCCGGCAGTTTTCCGTACTTCTGAAACAGAAGATTCAAAAGTACATTGGCATGGGTATCGTTGGGCATAAAAATGCCTTTTTTTTCGTTGGGATATTTCTGTTCCAGAGTTTCCAGGAGCTTCAGGATCCCCGCCCGGTTTTCCTCAAAGGTATTTCCCAGATCTGTCAGGATCAGGTCGTAGGGCAGATGAAATTTTTCACAGGTATCCACGAAGCCGCGGATACGGCCGGAGGCAGGAGCGGTATCCGGCAGATCCGCGTTCACATGGATCAGGATGCCGCAGCTGCTTTCCTTCAGCAGGCTGGCGGCCTGGACGCCCCCCAGATAGTTATCTGTATTTACGCTGCAGATATACTGATCCTCCCGCTCGATGCCCACCACGGGAATGCCGCAGGCGGCCAGCTCTTTCGAGGGGATGGTGGGACTTAAGACGATCATGCCCTCGATGTTGTAGGCCAGGAGCTCCTTAATGTATTTCCGCTCCACATCGGCCTTGGAATTTCCGGCGAAGACCAGGAATTTGTAGCCGTAGGTCTCATAAGTGGAAAGAATCTGATTTAACATTTCCGAGTAAAAATGCATGTAGAGGTTGGGAATCAGGATTCCCACGAATTCTGTCTTTCCGCTGGCCAGGATGCGGCCGATCTTGTTCTCCTTATAGTCCAGATCTACCAGAGCCTGAGCGATTTTCTGCTGATTTTCCAGAGTCAGAGAATCCGGGTCGTTGAAATACCGGGAAATGGTGGTCTTGGAAAAATTTGTATAGGCGGCGATATCCGCGAAGGTCACTTTTTTTTTCGTCATTGCTGTCGTTCCTTTCTGTGTCTTTATGATACCAGATTCCCATGGGAAAATTCAATAAAATAACCGGTTATGGAATCGGTTTTGTGAAACCTGTACAGAATTCGGGAAGGCAAACTGGGACATGTGCTGAAAAAGAAATTTACTATTGAAAGCAGGCAGGGCAGGGAGTATGATAAGCATAAAGGAACCGGTTACTTAACCGGTAACGAAAACGGTTTCGAAACAAGAGAAAAAGTCCAGCTAAGAAATGTCAAGAGGTGATATGAAAAAAGTTAAATTTCTTAC